>Ga0116217_10004404_pt1 | contig 12555 bp, 9 predicted proteins | sample Sb_taG_6_FD_89697 | JGI IMG/M metagenome (GOLD analysis project Ga0116217, IMG submission 89697) | Peat soil microbial communities from Weissenstadt, Germany - Sb_50d_4_PS metaG | ecosystem: Environmental > Terrestrial > Soil > Wetlands > Peat | place: Germany: Weissenstadt | collected 2010-09-21 | reverse complement strand
GCGTGAGCGCCGTCCTGCCCGGCTCCAGCGCAGCGGCGCAGCCTCGCTCCCGTGCACTGCAGCAGCGGGCACGCGAGCTGATCCCCGGCGGCTCGCAGACGATGAGCAAGGGTCCCACTCAGTGGGCCCAGGGCATCGCCCCTGGATATTTGCGCCGCGGCCGCGGAGCGCGTGTGCAGGATGTGGACGGACGCTGGTACCTGGACTTCCCCATGGCGCTGGGTCCGATCATCCTCGGATACGCCCACCCGGCGGTGGATCTAGCAATCCGCGAGCAGCTCTCAGACGGGATCGTCTTCACCCTGCCCCATCCGCTGGAGCTCGAGGTGGCCGAGCGCGTCGTGGAGATGGTTCCCAATGCAGAGCGAGTGCGCTTTGCCAAGTCCGGCTCGGACGTCACCTCGGCGGCGATCCGCCTGGCGCGCGCGATCACCGGGCGCGAGCGGGTGCTGGCCTGTGGCTATCACGGCTGGCACGACTGGTACATAGGCTCGACGTCCTGGCACGCGGGGGTCCCGAGCGCCGTGCGCGAGCTGACCGAGACGGTCAGCTGGGGGGACCTGCGCCAGCTGCGCGCGACCTTGGACCGCCGTGCGGGCGAGGTGGCGGCAGTGATCATCGAGCCGGCCGGCATCTCAGAGCCGACGAGCGACTACTTGCAGGGCGTCGTCGACCTCGCCCACCGGCACGGCGCGCTGGCGATCTTCGACGAGGTGATCACCGGCTTTCGGCTGGCGCCGGGAGGCGCCCAGGAGCGCTACTGGGTGAGCGCCGACCTGGTGTGCCTGGGCAAGGCGCTGGGCAACGGCATGCCGATCGCCGCGCTGGCTGGACCGGCCAGCACCATGGACGCGCTGGAAGGCGTGTTCTTCTCGGGCACGCATGGCGGCGAGACACTCTCGCTGGCGGCAGCGCTGGCGACGCTCGACGTGCTGGAGTCAGAGACCGTTCACAAGCATCTGTGGCATCTAGGGACGCGTCTGCAGGAAGGTGTTCGAGCCGCGATCCGGCACGCCGGCTTGGGCGATTGGATCGTCTGCGGCGGCGCCGCCCCGTGGACGATCGTCAACGTGCGCGAGCCTGCCTTCGCTGGCACAGCACTGCCGGACAAGACCCTGATCCAGCAGGAGATGCTCAAGCGCGGGGTGCTCTACAACGGCTCCAACTTCGTCTGCTCGGCCCATACCGAGGACGACATCGACGAGGCGATCGCCGCCTATGGCCAGGCGTTCGCCCGCTTGGCGCAAGCGCTCCCCGACGATGTCGATGCGCTGCTCGAGGCTGCTCCCGTGTCGCAGATCTTCCGAATGATCGCGCGATGACCGCCGGGGTGATGGCGTGAGGGTCGCCGTCCTCGGGCTGGGTTCGATCGGCCGACGCCATTGCGCGATCGTGCGGGCGCTCGGCCACGAGGTGATCGGCTATGACATTTGCGCCGACGCACCCCAGGTCGACGGGGTCCGCCGCGCCTGCAGCGAGGCGGACGCGCTGGCGGGCGTGAGCGCGGTCATCGTTGCCAGCCCACCGAGCGAGCATCTGCGCCAGGCCCGTCTCGCACTGGACAGTGGGCTGCACGCGCTCGTCGAGAAGCCTTTTGCACCCAGCGCCGACGGCGTGACGGAGCTGGGCGCGCTGGCGCAGGAGCGTGTGCTCGTGCTGAGGGTCGCAATGAACCTGCGCTTTCACCCGGGCGTCTTGACAGTCCGCCGGCTGCTCGCCGCGGGAGCAATCGGCCGGCCGTTGCGTGCAAGCGTGTGGTTTGGCTCGTGGCTGCCCGGCTGGCGGGCGAAAACCGATTACCGGCAGTCCTACAGCGCCCGCCGCGAGCTGGGGGGCGGCGTGCTGCTGGATTCGATCCACGAGTTGGACTACGCAATCTGGCTGCTGGGGCCCGTCATCCGCGTACAAGCACAACTGGCTCACGAGTCCTCGCTGGAGCTCGACGTCGAGGATTTGGCAGCACTCGTGCTCGAGCATGCAAGCGGGGTCGTAACGAGCATGACGCTCGACTATCTCGACCGCGCCTACAACCGCGGCTGTCGCGTGGTCGGCGAGGAGGGCACCATCCAGTGGAGCTGGGAGCGCCAGGCGGTCGTGCTCCATCGGGCGCAGGGCGAGGCCGAGCGCGTGGCGACCCCCAGCGAAGTAGCGCCCACCTATCGTGCCGAGGTCGCAGCCTTTCTCGACGCCGCCGCGCGTGGCGAGCCGGCCAACGCCATGGACGCGAGAGCGGCAAGTGCAGATGAGGCCGCGGCGGCGCTCGCGGTCGTCGACGCCGCTCGCCTGGCGTGCACCCGCGCGACAGCCGCCGCGGTGCGGACGGCTGGATCAGCAGCACGCGAGATGAACCTTGCGCGTGCTGAGACCGATCGCATCGAGGTGCTGCGCTGACATGGCCGCGGAGCAGGCGACGAAGGTGGCGAGCTACCCGATCCGCTTTCACCCGGTACTCGAGTTGATCCCCGCCGCCGAGCGTGACAGCGACCCGCTCTATGGCGAATTCGGACGACGGTATTATCCGGCTGTCTTTGGATCGCAGCTGCGCGACCGCTCCTTCTCGCTGTCGGCAGCGCACGGCGGTCATGCGATCGTGGAGTGCGATCTGCTCGACGGAGCTCTCGGGCGATTCGGCATGCCGATGCAGATCATCGTCACCGATCCTGAGCCGGGGCGGCGGCGAAAGCTCATGCGCGAGGCTGTCAAGACGGTCTCTCAGATAGCGAGGGAGAACGCCGCCGAAGCGCTGATCGCGGATCCCGGCTCGCGCGAGCTCGTTGGCGAGCTCGGCCTTGCCTGCCTGGCTGCGGGAGGCCGCATGTGCATGCGCATGCACGCAGTCATCGATCTGTCGCGATCCGAGCAAGAGCTCTACGCGGACGTGCGCCATAGCGCCAAATCGCTGCTCAACTGGGGACGGCGGTCATTGGATCTGCGCTACTGCAATGCGGCAAATCCAGATCGCGCGATCTTCGACGCCTACCGGCAATTGCACCGAGAGGTCGCCGGTCGGGTCACCCGCGGTGAGGCGTCGTGGAACGTGATGTTCGACGTCCTACGGCGCGGTCGAGGCGAGCTGGTGCTCGGGAATCTGGAGGGCGAGCTCGTCGCTGGCCTGCTGGTCGTAGACGGCAGCCATATGTGCCACTACGCGTCGGGAGCGTATCTGCGCTCGCGCTTTGATCGGCCGCTGGCCCACTGGCCGCTGATGGACGCGATCATGCGTGCCAAGTCGCGCGGCATGCGCCGCTTTGAAATAGGTGAAGTCTTCTTCCCCGGAGATGGCACCGCCAAGGAAGAGTCGATCGGCATGTTCAAGAAGGCGTTCACCTCGCGCGTGGAGTTGCGTGCGCACTGGCGGCTCCCGGGCTCGCAGCCACGCGCACAGACCAGCCCGACCGTGCCCGCAACGTCGAGCGCTAGCGCGAGCGAGTCCGCGAGATGAGCCGGATGAGCTATGAGCACTATGGTCGCGGGGCGGGGCATGCGAATCCGACGGTGGCCGGCGGCAGGTACGCCTACCAGGCGCAGTCCGAAAGATTGATCGTGCTCGACGTGGCCAGCAAGCTCGAGCTGTGCCCTGCAGACGACCTGCTCGAGATCGGGTGCGGTCCGGGCAACCTCCTGATCCCGCTGTCCTTCCTGTGCCAGTCAGCCACTGGCATCGACCACCCCGACCTGGTGCGACGGCTGTCCGAGCGCTTCGCAGGTCCACGGCAGATAGCCGTAATGCCCGGCAATTTCCTCGATGTACAGCCTCCCGAGCGTTCGTACTCAAAGATCTTCATGTACGCGATGCTGCACTACCTCAGCTCGATCGAGGAGGTGCTCGCATTCGTCGGCAAGGCGGCCGGCCTGCTGCGTCCCGGTGGCCGGATGCTGCTCGGGGACTTGCCCAATGCCGATCACAAGCGCCGTTTCCTCGCGACGCGAGCCGGACGCGACTTCGACGACACGTGGCGGGCTGATCGTGACCGCGCCGCGCCTGCCGACGGTGACTTTCCCGGGGAGGACGACGATCGCCTCGTGGGGGCATTCGATGACGCCGGCATTGCTCGCATCGCGCTGGAGATGCGCGCGGCGGGCTTTGAGAGCTACATACTTGAGCAGCCGGCAGATCTCCCGTTCGGCCACACACGCGAAGACATCCTCGTCGTCGCCGGCCAGCAGTAGACGGGTCACCGCGCCAGCTGCGCAACGAGCTCAAGGACGCGCTCGACCGCGTCAGTGCGCACGCCGAGAGCCTCGAGCGCCTCCTCACGTCCTGCGACCTCACCCGAGCGCAGCGTTGCGACGATCGCGACGGCAAGCGCGTCGGCGTCGGCGGCCGACGGCAGCGCGCTTCCCTGAAACGGCCACGGACGCGGGAAAGCGCTCATGTTGAGCACGACCGTCGGCACGCCCAGCGCACATGCCTGCAGGGTCGCCGTTGAGACAGACCCCACACACAGGTCCGCCGCCGCGAGCAGCGCTTCGATCGGCGTGCGTGCATCGACCTCGACGTTCAGATTGGGATGGGCGGCTGCGAGCGTCGCGTATGCGCCCAGCGCCAGATCGGACGGGTGCGGCCGGATGACCACATGCGAGCCCGGCCGAGCCGACGCCAACGCGCTCAGGGCCGTCCCGACGTGCCGCTTGCTGATCCGGCTGTCGACGCGCACAGACACCCGCCCCGCGTAGTCGACCAGCAGCACCGAACGTCCGCATCGCTGCGCGCGTCGCGGCACGATGCCGGCGAAATGCGCTGCGCCGGGGTTGCCCGTGACGGTGATTGTGGACGGATCGCGCCCCTGCGCCAGCGAACGGTCGCGCTCGCACCAGACCGCCACATGATCGGCAAGGAGCATGTCGGGATCACCCAGGCGCCCGGAGAAGCCGTGCTGGACGAGCAGCGTATGCGCGCCCGTCTCGCGCAGCGCGGGCAACAGCATGCGCGCCTGCTCGGGACTGTCGAAGGGCAACAGCCCCGCACGTACTCTCCCGTGTCTGAGCGCGCGGCGCAGGTGCCGGACATAAGCCAGCGTGTCCAGTGAGATCCGCGCGAGCGTTTCCAGGGCAAATCCATCCAGCGCCGTGTCCAGCGGATCGATCCGATCGGCGCGCGGGACCTGCTGGATCGTCGCTGCTAGCGCGTCTCGAGATGACGCACGCGCGCGAGCGCCCGGCATCCCCGTCCATCCCCCTCGCGCCGCGAGCGCCACAGCGTTGCCCGCGCCGATGTTTCTCACTGGCAGCGGACAGGCGACGATCCGCGGGCCACCACGCCGCCACGCGAGCCTGGCCAGCAGCGGAAACGTGTTCCAATAGGCAAGGCTCAGAACCTCTCCCCGCACGCGCGCGGGCACACCGAGCTTCCCGGCAACAAGGCCCAGCGGGGATGGCGACCTGCGCAGCTGCTCGCGCTCGACGCTCTCTTGAACTCCGTCTGCCACTGCGACCCCCTCACAAGCGGCGATCGCCGCAACGAGCCTCTGAACTCCCGGATCCACAATGCTGGTGACCATGCGTTTCACATGTGAATCCGCAAACACAGCTGGCAGGCCATGGCGAAGCCGGGCGCCCGGTAGGAAACATTTTGCGATGAGCTCGACCTCCCACACGTGGGCGAGGTCGACTCCCTCGACGGTCAGTGCCTGGGCATGGCGTGCGCGCCATTGTCGGTAGCGCTCACGGCATTCCACATCTACCGCAATGCGTGCATCAGAGCCAAGATGGTCGTCCAATGCGACGCCGTCGGCGAGCATCAGGCCGTCGGCGAGCGAGGTGTCCACGACCACATCCGAGCCGGGGCGCAGATCCGCAGACGGACGCGTGCCCGAGCTCTGCCATAGGAAGAGCGTTCCAGCCTGACCGTGATTCTTAGAATGTGCGCCTCGCATTCGACCCTGCAACGTCTGCCCGCGTCCGGAAGCCTCGGCGAGTCTCCCGCGTGAGCTGCGTGAGGGTCATTATCGCCAAGACTCGAGTCACATTTCAGAAAATCGGCCCCACAGCTCACGCAAAAATCGCGATGGCCACCACCACTGAGCAGATCACATCCGACCCACGCGCACATCATCAGCGCCTCGTGCACGACGGCTACACGGTCGTCGCCAACCTCCTCTCCGGCAAGGAGGTCGAGGACCTTCGCGAGACGTCGATACAAGCAATCGCAGAATTGCAGGCAGCTGGCCTGACATCGACCGATGTGGGCCAGGAGGGCACCATCCGGGCGAGCACCTGCGATCTGCTCAGCGTCCCGTCGCTGCGTCGAGTGCTTCTGGATGCTCGCCTGCTCGAAGTGATCGAGCAGCTGCTGGGCGGCAGGCCGTGCTACTTCGGCGACAGCAGCGTTCGCGTCGGCAAGAACGGCTCGCGCGCATGGCACCGTGACAACGTCGATCGTGTCCGCTGGCGCGGCGGGCCCGACTGGCAGGATCCCTACCCGCTGCTGCGTTGCGGCCTGTACCTTCAAGACCAGGCCAGCCACAGCGGCGGATTGGCGCTGCGCCCGCACTCCAACCGCCCCGATCGCCGGGTCCCGACGCTCCCCAGGCTCGTGCAAGCGCGGGCGGGAGACCTGGTCGCGTGGGATCTGCGCATCGTCCACTCTGGCGAGGTGGTCAGGCCGCGTGGACTGCCGTGGCTGGCCCTCAACCCGCGCTTGCAGACGGTCTTGCCCGAGGCGCTGCGCGTTCCCGACGAGCGCGAGCGGATCGTGATGTTCATGACGTTCGGCCTGTCAGGTCCCCATCTCGATCATTACATCGCTTACCTCAAGACGCGCGACTACATGCGCACCAGCTGGACCAACTCGCGCTTTTCAGCGGACGTTTGGGAACAGGCTGCCAACGCCGGACTCGACGTCTTGCATCCGACGCCCGAGTACGGCACGCCAGCCGACCAGACAAGCGGGTGACCGGGCTCGGCGCCTCACGCGGCGCGCGAGCGATCCACTCCCGCGACGGGCGCTCCGCCCAGGATGCCGACGCCGAGCCGCAACCAGTGAGTCCAGCGACCGGGCCGCTCGAAGACCACGCGCATGCCCAGCGGCAGCGCGCGCGCGATCAACGCCCACGGGACGCGACCGCTCTCGCCGTGCAGCCGTGCCGTCTCCTCCCACAGCTCCACGAACCGATGCAGGCGCAGCTGGCGATACGCAATCGCGCGCTGACGCGCATCGAGCCGGCCGCGTGTCAGCGCATGCCCATATGCCACCTGCGCCGCGCGTGCCATAACGGCCACGTTTGCGGAGATCGCCGTGTCGCCTATGCGGTACAGGGCGAGCGGCTCGCGGGCCGCGACGACCGTGCGCCCGGACTCGAGGATCCGCAGCCACATGTCGAAGTCCTCAGTTCCGAGGCAGTCTGTGGCAAAGCCGCCGAGCTGTTCGATGACCGCTCGCGGGGCGATCGCGCTGACGAAGATCGTGTTGTCGCGCAGGAGCGTGGTGAGAGTCACTGGATCGTTCCATCCGGCCCGCTGCGAGTACTTGCCCGCGCGCAGCCCGTCGGGCCTGAGCTCAAACGCGTCACAGCAGACGATGCCCACATCCTCGCCGTCTGCCACGGCAGCGTCATAGCGCGCCACCTGCTTTTCCAAATAGTCCGGCAGCCACTGATCGTCGGCGTCGAGCAGCGCCGCAAGCTCGCCCGACGCGCGTGTGAGCGCGAGGTTGCGCGCCCCGCCGATGCCGAGATTGCGCTCGCTGCGCAGACATGTGACTCGCGGGTGATAGCCGTCCACGAGCGCTCGCGTGTCATCGGTCGAGCCGTCGTCGGCGACGATCACCTCCCAGTCGCCATAGGTCTGGGCGATCACCGAATCGAGTGCGTCGGGAAGCGACGCACTGGCGTTGCGGGCCGGGATTATCACACTGACGCGGGGAGCCATCGGGATGAGCCTGAAAAATAGACCAGCGGCGCGGGCGCACAGCTGGGGAGCGTGACGGGGTGAGCAGCGCTGCGGCGACAGTTGCACCCAGCGAAGGCGAGCCCGTCCCGCAGAGCGGCTCGCACGAGCGCCATCTCGCGGCCGGCTCGGTCGCACAGCAGGTCTCGCTGGTGGTGGGCAGCCTGACGATGTTTGCGGTCATCACCGCCCTGGCGCGCACGCTCAGCCTGAGCGAGTTCGGGGTCTACGGTCTGATGATCTCGATCCCCACGTATCTGTTCTTCGCGCAGGGCAGCGTGGAGACGGTGGCGGTGCGGGCGATCGCGCAGGCTCGCAACGAGCGTGACCGCGATCGCGCCTTCACCACCGCGCTGAGCCTGTACGCGATCTACGGCGTGCTGGCGACGCTGCTGATCGTGTTTGCCGGCAACGCATTGCTCGGTGTCTTTAAGATCGCGCCCAGCCTGCACGACCAGGCGCGGCTCGGGCTGCTGGCGCTGGGCGCGGTCAATCTGCTGGGCTGGCCTGCGAAGACCAGCCAGGACCTGCTGAGGGGCAGCGGTCGCTTCGTTCTCTCCGCGGCGTCCGAAGCGCTCGGCTACTTGACGGTCACAGCGATCCTGCTCTGCGCGCTGCTGCTGTCTGCACCCCTATGGCTGATCATCGGGCTGGGTGGCGCGACCTCGCTGTTCATCGGCCTGTGGGCGGGGGCGGCGATCGTCTTCACGCGCCAGCCGACGCGACCGCGTACGTCCACCTTGTCGGCGTCGTACACGCGCTCGTTCGTCTCGCTGTCGTTCGTGCTGCTCTTCAGCGGTGTCTCTGACCTGCTGATCTACTCGGTCGATCGCACGGTCCTCGGCATCTTTCGCCCGACGGCGACGGTCGGCCTGTACGAAGGCCCGGTGCGGGCCCACAATCTGGTGCGTCAGCTGCAGGGCGCCCTGACGGTGATCGTGATGCCGGCGGCCGCGGCGTATGTGGCAGCCGGGGACCGCGTGCGCCTGCGTGAGCTGCTGCTGCGCGGCACCCGCTACGCGGCGATCGCGATGATGCCCTTCACGATCGTGTTCATGACGCTCGCCGGGCCGATCCTCGAGGTCTGGCTGGGCCCGCGCTTCCTGCCAGCGGCCGGCGCGATGACGATCCTCGTGTCCTACTGGCTGCTGCTGGGCGGCTCCAGCGTGGGCCTCGGCATGATGATTGCAGCCGGGCAGCTGCGCACGGTAATCATCTACTCCGCGACGGTCGCAGCGCTCAACCTCGCCCTCTCGCTTGCCCTCACTCCGGCACTCGGCCTGGACGGCGTGGTGCTGGGCACGAGCATTCCCTACCTCCTGATGGCTCCGGTGTTTGCATATCTGGTGTGCCGGACCTTCGAGGTGCCCACCGCTGCGTTCGCGCGCGAGGGGTTCTCCGTGGCGTTTGCCGCCGGCGCCCTGCTGGCTGCGGGCGAGCTGCTGGCACGCATCGCGCTGCCGATCACGCGACCAGCCGTGCTGCTCGCGGCGATCGTCGTGGGGCTGGTGGGCTATGCCGCGGCGGTGTACCGCGTCGGGCTGCGCCCGCGCGAGCGCCTGCTGGTGCGCACCACCCTGTCGGGAGCCCGCCGGCGCGCGATATCGCTGGTCAGGCAGCTGGCGGGCATGCGTCTCGCGGGCCCGGCATAGAGGCGGGCCCGCGCGTGCGAATCGCCTACATCACCGACACACGCGAGATCGGCGGCGCCGAGCGATATCTGGCAAACCTCGCCCAGGAGGCCGTCGCAAGCGGCCACGAGGCGTTGGTGCTCGCCCCTCAGCAAGAGCTCGTCGCGTGGATGGCGCGCCAGGCGCCAGGCGCCCGCGCTGCACGCGCCTTCGACGACTCCTACCACGACGCGCGGACTCCAGCTCGCCGGGCCGGCGCGTTGCTGGCGCTGCTGCCAGGCATGGCACGCTCCCTGAGCAGCCTGGCACCCGACGTGGTGCACGTCAACAACGGAGGCTTTCCCGGGTCTGACCTCTGTCGCATCGCGCTGACGGCGGCGCGGCTTGCCGGTGTCGATCGGCGGGTGATGACCGTCCACTCGAACCCCTGGCCGCGCGAGCGCCTTGCAAACGCGCGGGTGCAGGCGGCGGCCGACCGGCTGGTGTGGTCTAGCGCGCGGGCAGTCGTGTCACCGAGCGAAGCGGTCGCCGAGGGGCTGGAGCGCAGGCGCGGGATGCCACCGGGGCTGGGACGGACCATCTACTACGGCGTTGCCCGGGCGCGTCACGACCCCCACACGGTGGCTGCCCTGCGCAAGCGTCTTGCCCCCGACGGAGAGCTGCTGGTCGGCATGGTGTCAGCGCGGGCGGTCGCCGAGAAGGGCTACGACGTGTTCGTGCACGCGCTCGCCGCTGCCGGACAGGGAGCTCGCGGCGCCGTGGTCGGCCCCCCGCCCGGCGACCTGTACGCACGAGCGTCCGCGGCCGGACTGCACGGTCGACTGGCGATCGAGGGCCCGCGCGCCAACGTCGGCGACTACTACGCGGCGTTCGATGTGCTCGCGGTCCCGTCGACCGCCGAGGAGTGCATGCCACTGGTCATCCTCGAGGCGGCGAGCGTTGGCACTCCCACCTTCGCATCGCGCCTGGCTGGCATTCCAGAGGCTGTCGCAGACGGCTTGAGCGGTCGCCTGTTCGACCCCCGCGCAAGCGAGCAGCTTGCCGCGCTCGTCCGCTGCGCGGCCCACGATCGCGAGCGGGCAAGAGCGATGGGCCGGGCAGCCGCTGAGCGCTGGCTCGACCGCTTCCAACTCGACGCCATGGCGCAGGCCACCTTTGCGCTGTACGGCCGCGACACGCACGCGGGCCACCGCCGCCACGCGCAGCCGCGGGCCTTCCACCGCGGTCGTCAAGGCAGGCGATAGACGGCCAGGAGGTAGCTGCTCAGCCACGGGTGGTTGAGTCGATCGGAGACCCGCAGCGCGCGAAGGCGGCCCTGCACGAGCGTCACAGCTCCCGGTATCGCCCGGCCGGGCGACAACAGCGGTCCGCTACCCAGACGAATGATCGCCGGGTCGAGCCCGCCCAGGTATCCGAGGTGCACGAGCTCGAGTCCGTGGGCGCGCGCGAATCGACGATACAGCGAGGGTCGCATCGCCGCGGTGTTGTGCAGCGCGAGGTAGCCCGGCTCGGCGAGCCGTTGCAGCACGCCGTTGAGCCCCGCGAAGTTGGGCACCCCCACCGCCAGCCGCCCACCCGGTGCGACGAACTGGAGATGGCGGGCCAGGACCTCGGCCGGGTCGTCGAAGTGCTCGATGAAGCCGATCGAGACCACCAGGTCGTGCGGCCGAGGCTCCACCTCGAAGAAGTCCACCTGGTGCACCTCGCCGGCGACGCCGGCCGCCGCGAAGTTCTCGCGCGAGAGCCGAGCGCCCTTGTCGCTGTACTCGATCCCCGTCACGCGCGCAGCAAAGCGCTCGGCGTAGAAGATCAGCCACTTCGCCGGCGCGCAGCCCACCTCCAGCACGCGTTCGCCCGGTCGCGTTGGCGCGTGCACGGCAAGAGCGCCCGCCAGAGAGCGGTCGAACGCGAGCCCCATGTCCACTCGACAGGGAACGCTCGCGTCAGCCCAGTAGTAGTCGTTCTCCCAGAACGACTTGTCCACGATGTTGACGGGCGGCGCGTCCACGCCGAAGCGATCCTAGACCGCCCTGGACGACAGGCGACGCCGTCGCCACGCCAGCCCACGGGGCGTAGGCCCGGGTGCCCGAGCATGTTTCCCTCCTGCCGTTCGGCCGCCATCGAGACGAGAGCCGACCAATAGCGGCGCGTGCTCGAGTCCGAGCCGGCTCCCGCGCCTCGAATGGCGGTTGAAACGACTAATCTGCCGACGCGCATGTTTACGAAGGTGCTGGTAGCCAACCGCGGCGAGATCGCCGTGCGCATCATCCGTGCACTCGACGAGCTCGGCGTTGCCAGCGTCGCCCTGTACTCTGAGCTCGACCGTGACGCCCCGCACGTGACGCGCGCTGGCGAGTCCTACAACCTCGGCGACGGCCCCGCCGCCGACAACTACCTGAGCGTCGAGAAGATCCTCGACGTGGCGCGCCGTGCGGGCGCCGAGGCGATCCACCCGGGCTACGGCTTCCTCGCCGAGAATGCACCATTCGCGCAGGCATGCGAGGACGCTGGGATCGTGTTCATCGGGCCGCCCGCCTCGGCGATCGAGGCGATGGGCTCAAAGACGCGCGCCCGCGAGCTGATGCAGGCCGCTGGCGTACCGATCGTGCCCGGCACCACCCAGCCCGTCGCGACCGTCGCCGACGCGCTGCGCATCGCCAAAGACGAGGTCGGCTTTCCTGTCGCCGTCAAGGCCGCCGGCGGCGGCGGCGGCAAGGGCTTTCGCGTCGCGCTCTCCGAGGACGAGCTCGAGGATGCCTTCGAGGGCTCCAGCCGCGAAGGCGAGAAGTTCTTCTCCGATCCGACCGTCTACCTCGAGCGCTACCTGCACGACCCCCGCCACGTGGAGGTGCAGGTGCTCGCCGACCGCCACGGCAACGTGATCCACCTGGGCGAGCGCGACTGCTCGATCCAGCGTCGCCACCAGAAGCTGATCGAGGAGTCTCCCGCTCCGGAGTGGATCGTCACGCCCGAGCTGCGCGAGCGCATCGGCCAGATCGGCGTGGAGGCGGCCAGGGCAGTCGACTACGTTGGAGCG
>Ga0116217_10004401_pt1 | contig 12563 bp, 9 predicted proteins | sample Sb_taG_6_FD_89697 | JGI IMG/M metagenome (GOLD analysis project Ga0116217, IMG submission 89697) | Peat soil microbial communities from Weissenstadt, Germany - Sb_50d_4_PS metaG | ecosystem: Environmental > Terrestrial > Soil > Wetlands > Peat | place: Germany: Weissenstadt | collected 2010-09-21 | reverse complement strand
GTCCGAGCGCCGCTCCGGCGTAGGTGATCGGGTCAACCGCGCTCACCTTGAACAGGAACGACGACATCAGGCGCATCAAGCCGAAGGCTGCGCCCAGTCCGCAGGCGACGCCCACGCCCGTCAGCAACAATCCGTGGCTTACGAACATGCCGGTGAGCTGTTGCTGCTGCGCGCCCAGCGCCGTGCGAATGCCGATCTCCCGCGTCCGCTGCGAAACTGAATAAGCGATCACTCCGTAGAGGCCCACGATGCCGAGCATCAACGCCATCGCTCCCGCGACCCCCAACATCACCAGGGTGAACGAGGTCCGCGCCATCGACTTCTCATAGAAGTGCTGAAGCGTCCGGATATTCGCCAGCGGCAGGTTGGGATTCACTGACCACACTGCTTGCCGTAGTTCTCTTGCGAAGCTCTCCGAGCCGACGCGCGGGCTGCGTATGGCGAAAGCCAGGTCGCGGTGCAGCATGGGCGATTGATCGAAGAAATGCTTCATCAGGATTGGCCAGTGTACGGAGGTCGGCGCTTCCTGATTCAACCCGTCCTCGCGGACGTCTCCCACCACGCCCACGATCTCAAACCAGTCGTCTTTGGGGCCCGTCCGGATGCGCTTGCCGAGCGCGTTGGCTGGGCTGCCCCAGTAATCACGCGCCATGTTCTCGGAAACCAGGACCACCGGCCTCATGCTGTAGATATCCGCCCAGCTGAGATCGTGGCCGGCAATGAACGGAACACCGATGGTCGAGAAGTAGCCGGGAGATACGTACCGGAAGTGCCTCAACGGCGCCAGCTTGTCCTCCGCGTAAGTGCGGCCCTCCGCGTAAATCGGATTGTAACTGTCATCCCCATCCATCGGAATGCCGGTGCCGAGGCCCACGGATGTAACTCCGGGAATCGCCGCGAGCTTCTTGGCAATCTCCTCCTGCATGCGGACGACTTGCTCCGGAGCGGCGACCTCCGCTTCGGGGATGGAAAGCCAGAACGTCTGGACTTCAGCAGGATGATGGAAACCGGGCTGAACGTGGGTCAAAGCGCGAAAAGTGCGAATCATCAGGCCGGAAGAGATCAGCAAAACCAGCGCCAGTGCTACCTGCACAACCACCAGCGTACTGCGCGCGCGATGCCGCTCGCGGCTTTCACTCAGTGTGCGTCCTCCCTCCCGCAGACCTGTCCCCAGGCCAACGCCCGCGTATTTGAACACCGGAACGGAACCAAACAAGAGGCTCGCGACCACCGCCACACCCAGAGTGAACAACAGCACACGCGCATCGATGCCGATCTCTGCGAGACGCGGCAGGCCGGCCGGCGCCATAGCGATAAGCACCCGCAACGCGCCGTAGGCAAGACCCAACCCCAGCGCGCTGCCGGCCAGGCTGAGAGTGAAACTCTCGAACAGCAACTCCGAGGCGATGCGTCCCCGAGTGGCGCCCAGAGCGGCGCGGATGGCCAATTCCTGCTGGCGCCCTTCGGCCCTCACCAGGAGGAGGTTGGCCATGTTGGCGCACGCGATGAGTAATACCAGCCCAATGCTTCCCATCAGGACCCACAGAAGCTTATCCGCATCCCCGACGACATCATGCTTCAAGGGCCGCACGTTCGGCCCGATTCGCGCTTCCTCAAGTACTTTGGGGCTGAAGCCCGGCGGCGGCGGAAAGCTGTTGTTGACGATCGGGAGCATGCGCGCCACATCGGCATTGGCCTGCTCGATGGTTGCACCGGGTCTTAATCTGGCCACCGCACGGTAGCTGAAATTCCCCAGGAATGCCTTGCTGCGATCGATCTTAAGCGGCATGAACAGGGCGGGCTCTCCGCTGTCCAAAAAGCGGTAGCCCTCCGGCATCACGCCAACGACCTCGCGAGCCTTCCCGTCCACCCTGAGGCTACGCCCCAGCATCGAGCGGTCGCCGCCGAACTTCCGTTGCCAGTATCCGTACGACAACATCACTGTCTCGGGACTGCCCATCAACTCGTCCGATTCATTGAACGACCGCCCCAGCGCAGGCGGCACGCCCAACGCGGGAAGCACGCCATACGTGACCAGCAGCGAGTCCACCTTCTCCGGATCACCTTTACCGGTGACGGTCGAGGAATCGCCGGCGTACGCGCCGAAGGTCTGGAAGGTCCGGTTTTGCTCGCGAAAGATGAAGTAGTAGGCGGGACCGAGGGGCACGTCTTTGAAATTGAGCCCGGGTGCGGTGAGCCATACCCCGGCCAGATCTCCGGGGTGAGGATAGGGCAGAGGCTTCAGGAGAACGCTCTCGAGGACGCTGAAAACCGCAGTGTTGGCTCCGACGCCCACAGCGATTGTGACCAACGTGATCAGAGTGAACATCGGGGTACGCCGCAGCCTGCGTAGAACCTGTTTGAAGTGATTGACCGTAGATTTCATGAAACCACCTCCCGCGGACGTGACCGCTTACAACTCCATACGCGAGTCCGGCGCGAGAAGTTCCGGATTCTCCCGGCCTCCCCGATTGCCTGGACACGGTTGCTCTCCGGACGAGAGCAGAGTGTTCGAGTGTGGAAATCGCTGCCTCATCGGCCGCTGTTTTTTCGCTCCAGTGGAAATGCCCATAATCATACAGCGGCGCCATAGCGAGGCCGGGGGATTCTCAGGGGCGACTTGTGCTTATGTTGTAGCGGTGGCCTGGGCTTTCAACTGTCCGGCCCGAATTGCTTTCAGCAGGCTGGCGTGATCGCGTTCGGCCTGGTCGGCATAAGCGGCGGCGAATTTCGCAAGGGAAGAATCGAACACGTCGTTCTTGCCGAGATATCCGCCAATCAGGGCGGCGTCCCCGGTCCGCGCGTGGGCTCGCGCCAGTGTCCATCCGCAGATCTCGACGTATTCGAGCCAATCACATTTGGCCATGTTTTCGAGTTCAATTTTCATCTTCATGTCGCGGAGTTGGCGGAAATAATAGCTGCGGCCTTCCGCATCGCGTGTCCACCCGAGAAATACGTCGCTGGCCGATTGCAGCATGCGTTGCCCGGTCACGACCCGCTCACCGTGATTCGAATAACGGCTCTTGCCCGCGTACGGCTCGAGCACCGAGGGGAGCGCTTCCTTGAATTGCAGCAGCAGGGGGTCGTGCTCGCCGGCCAGCAGCAAGGCCACAGCGCACCGCGTTCCTACGCTGCCCACTCCCACCACCTTACGTGCAACGTCGAGAATGTGATAGCGATCCAGAATCACCCGCCGCTCCGCCGGAAGCGTTTCACGATACTGATGGAACATCTGGAACACGTGCTTGCGCATAACGTCGCTCTGCCGTGGATGGTAGACGAGTGGGGGTTGGTCCACGATGCGCGGGCGCCCCTTGATGACTTTCGCAATGCGCGGGAAGATGTGCTCCGCGGTCTGCACCCGCGCTTTCTCCTCCACTTGTTCCCAGCGTTTTCTCGCCGCCGCCGTTCGGGCTTCTTCGACGAACACTTCGGCGTCCATGTGCGAATACCAGACCTCCAACAGGCGCATCTGTGCGTACTCGCGCATGTGCTCGCGATACGACTGCGCCATCGTCAGCACGGCGTCGTCGCAACTCCCCCCGCCCAAGCCGAGTTCACGTGATGCCAGGACGATACTCGCCGCCAGTCGCTCGATGTCCCATTCCCAGGGGGCCTGAAGGGTTTCGTCGAAATCGTTAATGTCAAACAGTAATCGGCGCTCAGGACTGGCAAAGCCGCCGAAATTCGATGCGTGGCAATCACCGCACGCCTGTACGCGAATTCCGGTTGCAGGAGTCTTCGACAGGTCCCACGCCATCACCGCCGCCGAACCTCGGAAAAATGCGAAAGGAGATTGCCGCATCCGGCCGTACCGGATCGGCAAGAGTTCGGGGAGGCGCCCGCGGTCAGACTCCCGTAGCATCTCGATGGGATTGGGGCGGTTGGCGGCAACAGCCCACTCGCCATAGGAACTCCGTGGAACTCGTTGCCGCATCCCTTTTCCCGCGCTCATACGCTCCGCGGGGCCCGGGCCAATGAGACTGGCATCTCGATGTCGAATCCGGTATGTCTTTCCTGCTTGTGTGCTCATGGTTTACACCGACATTGCTGAAAGTTACCACCGTAGTGGCTATAAGGTGCAGTGCACCACAGACGCATCGCCGTGTCAACTGTAACAATGGGGCCCTGATCCGTCGGCAACGGCGGGCGACACATCCTTTACCCGCAAAAGGCGGTATAATCCTCTTCACTATGAGCTATCTCAATCTGCTCCCCTGGTGGGGGTGGTTCCTCTGCGGTATCGGTAGCTTTTTTCTGGCAAGATCCATCGGCCGGATTGCCGACGACCACGGCAGCATTGCGGCAGAGATCGGCCGACTGCTCGTGGGCTTCGGGGGCGTCGTCTGCATCGTGCTTGGGGTTTTAGTTCTTATTTATTAGCCCACCGGCAGCACTGTCTTACCCCGGAGGACCCTCATGAGCCCACGCCGTTTCCTCACCTTTGCCGGCAAAGTCACTGCGGCGCACCTCATCACCGGTCTGGCCGCGGGAGCAATCGCCTACCCGCTGTTGACCCAAGAGTTCTACGTTGGGTCGAACCCCATCTTCAAGATCTTTATGCGTACGGAGACCGAGCCGGAGTTGTGGGGGCATGTGGCAACCTGGTTCCTCCCGGCCCAGCTCCTCGAGGGAATTCTAATCGCCGCGGCGCTTTTCCCGTTTTTTGACACGCTCATGGCTTGGCCGTTCCGCAAGCGCTTCCTCTCCATCTCCGGCCTGTACCTTGGGCTGGGATTCTGGGCGGCGACGGTTGCCGCCCCAGGAACGGTGGAGGGCATGGTTTACTTGCGACCGATTTTCACTCCACTCGTCCATCTGAAAGTCCAGCCGGAGATCATTGGGCAGAGCTTGGCTCTTGGGGCGATGGTGGCATTCTGGATGGGACCTCCGGTGGCAGTGACGAGTGACAAATAGTACCATGGCCGACCGAGAAAGCACATTTGTCCCTCTGTAAACGAGCCGACATTGACAGCACGCTCCGTGACGGCTCAGCGAGCGCCCAAGGCTCCTACGATGGCCCGCCAGTGCGTCAGAAATGGCCCAGGACGCTTCGGGAGGAAATAACTGGGCAGGATGGTATGCCAAATGAAAATGGATGTTCTGGCGAGCGGTGACGGAGGATTCGAAAAAGCCGTCGATCCGCGTCACTTGCGGTCAATTTGCCAACCTTGCCTCTAATGACCAGTTCTCCGGTAACGCAAAACGATGGCCACCAAAGCGCCACCCGCGAGGCTAGCCGGGAAGAACCAGCGGGCGTCGGGAACCTCGATCAGGGTCCGGATCATGATCACAGAACCCCAAAGCAGGCCCAACCAACCTTCCACCGGAATTCGGTCAATTCTGATGCCAGGATGTATTCTCATCGCCAGTTCCTCCAGAGCGCTTTGCGGAGCACCGGGCGGTCCACGCCGTGACCGGCCCCTTCTTTCGTCCTCCTAGAGAATTGACACCGCCAAATTGTCACTTGTTCCAGAAAAAGCGACCGCTGATCATTGAACGATCACCGCCACCTTGATGCTATCCAGCAGCGGGAAATTCTTGTCGAGATAGGGTTTCCCTTCGTTGGTAATCCTGCCCTGGTCCGGACCGTTGCCCCTCGGCGCGCCCTCGCCATAACCGCTATAGAACTGTTGAACCACATCCATGCCTTCCACAACCTTGCCGAACGGCGCGAAGCCCATGGCGTCCAGGTTCCGGTTATCGGCGAGGCTGATGAAGAGTTGGGTGGTGCGGGTGTCGCGGCCGGCGGTCGCGAAGGTCAGGTAGCCTGTCAGGTTGCTCTGTTTTACAGGATCGTCCTTGATGTTGGCGTTGGCCCAGACGCGAGAGACTTCAGGTCTGGCATTGAGTCCAAACTGCGCGACGAAACCCGGCAGCACGCGGAAGAATGCTGCGCCGTCGAAGAAATGGTTCTTCACCAAATTGTAAAATCGGTCGGCGCCCAGCGGCGCCCAAGCGCGCGTCACCTCCACCACGAAATCTCCTTTGGTGGTTGTAAACTTCGCCTTAAACGTGGCAGGAGCTTGTTCCTTCATTGCGGAGGGAACCATCAGAGAGAGGCGCGGCGCGGGGTGCTGTGGGGCAGTCTCCTGCGCCCAAGCCTGTGGGCAGGTAATTCCTATCGCAAGTAACATTGCGAAGAATACGGTGAGCCGATTTTTCATATTCAACTCCGTGTTTCTAAGATCTCAATTCAAACTAGTCAGTCACTTCAGGGTCGTTCCCACGAACGCGAATTGATTGAGTATGCGGATACATCAATAAGCTGTCATCCTGAGCGGAGCGAAGGATCTCCGCAGTTGTTCGTAGGTCATTGAACCACGGGAAACTGCGGAGATCCTTCGCTCCGCTCAGGATGACAGGCGTCCGACACCCGGCACCTACCTGCGCATTTCGTGGCTCACGCGCTCCACCTGCCGCATGACCCGCAGGAGGTTGCCTCCCAGTATCTTCTTCAAGTCCTGCTCGCTATATCCGCGCCGGGCCAGTTCCCGAACCAAGTCAGGAAGCTTCGAGACATCCTCCATGCCAATGGGGGCCGAATCGATGCCGTCGAAATCCGAGCCCAGGCCGACGTGGTCGACCCCGCCCACCTGCACCGCGTGGTCAATGTGATCGGCGATCGCTGTGTAACTCGGCGCCGGCAGATCCTTCAGCACGGATTGCTGGATCTTCTCCTCTTCGAGATAGGGCAGCCGCTTGCCCTGGCTCGCGTAGCGCGCCCGCGCCGCCGCAAGTTCCGCATCCAACTGCTTTTCGACTTTCTTGTAAGCATCGGCGTAAGCCTGGCTCAGGAAACCCGAATAGAAATTGATGTCCATCACGCCGCCGTTTTTGGCCAGAGCGCGAATCATATCATCACTCATATTGCGGGGAACGTTGCAAAGGGCGCGGCAGGAGGAGTGCGAGGCGATGACCGGCGCTTTGCTGACGGCCAGCGCATCGTAGAAGGTCTTGTCGGACACGTGCGAGATGTCCACCATCATTCCCAGGCGGTTCATGCGCGCCACCACTTGCTTCCCAAATTCCGTCAGCCCATTCCACTTGGGCTGGTCGCCGGAGGAATCAGCCCAGCCGGTATTGGCGGTGTGGGTCAGCGTCATGTAACGCACGCCCAAGCGAGAGTAAATATCCAGGACGTGCAGGTCGTCCTGAATGATGTGGCCACCCTCCACTCCCATCAAGATGGCGAATTTGCCTTGCAGATGAAGGCGCACGATTTCATCCGCGGTCGTGGCCATTCCCAGCACGTCGGAATGACGCGCCACCTGCTCGTTCACAACGTCAATCAGGTCGAGGGCGCGGTGAATCAGGTCTTGCTTCGGCCAGGTTACGTCCACCCAGATGGAAAAGAACTCCGCGCCAAGGTGCCCCTGCCGCATCTTCGGGATGCTGACCATGTAAGGGCTGTCCGGCTGAGTGAGATCGTAGGCCTCATCCAACACCATTTGTGGCGTGTCCGCGTGCGTGTCGATGATGATGGCCTGCTGGAGAACCCTTTCCGCCGTCTTCTCCGCATCGGCGGGCGGGCGCTGGGCTGAAAACAACGAGCCCGCTGCCAGGCTGCAAGCCAGTAGGACTTTGAAGATCTGCCGCGAGTTGAGCATAATGGAGGCCTTTGCCGTTCCAGAGCTTTCGATTATCAGAAGTTGCTATAGCTTTTGTCAAACGCATTCTGGTCGGTGTTATAATCATTTACTCTCTTTTCAGCAGGCGGAATCTATGGCCAATACTCTCCCACGTCTGATCGTTCGTGACGCGTTTGGGAACCAGCGCGAAGTTGAAATCGTCCGCTCGCCCTTCACCTTGGGCAGGCAGAGCGACAGCGACCTGGTGTTGCTGGACAGCAGAATCTCGCGCCGTCACGCTCGCATTGTTCAGACGGAGAAAGGATACGAGATCGAGGATTTGGGGAGCCGCCACGGCACGGCGGTCAACAATGAAAAGATCACCTCCTGCCTGCTGAAATCCGGAGACCGCATCAACTTGGGCGTGGCGGACTCCTACATGCTTTCGTTCGTGGAAGACCAGGCGGTGCTGCCCGAACTGCTGGAAAAGCTGGAGAAGGCCGCCGCCGGTCCGGCTCCCCAACTCCAACACCTCGGATTGCTCCTGCGCATGGCCCAGATGATGCATCGGGCTCCGGCGCTCGAGGAAGTCCTTATGGCGCTGGTGGACTCAGCGTTGCAATTGACCAACGCGGAACGCGGATTGTTGTTCCTCCTCGAAGAGGATAAGACGCTGCACCTGAGACTGGCGCTCGGCGCCGGTGGCGTTTACCTGGGACGCGACGTCAGCGACTACTCGCGTACGGTGGTGGAGCGAGTCGCGGCTACGGGCCAGGAAGAGGTAATCCTGGAGGACCAGATGACCGGCCGCACGGCCCAGGAAACCAGGATCGTCCGTGCCGAAGTGCGCGGCATCGTCTGCGTGCCTTTACAGAAACTTCCGGTTTCCGAGGCTCGGGGCGAGACCATGCAGATCATGGCGCCGGAACTGCTCGGCGTTCTTTACCTCGATACGCGCTCGCACCCCACCGCCGTCACGGGACTCGACCGGCAGGTGCTTCAAACGCTCGCCGTGGAAGGCGCCACGGTCATCGAGAACGCTCGCCTGCTGCGCATTGCCCATGATCAGGAGCGCATCCAGCACGAGATGTTCCTGGCCCGCAACATCCAGCAGGGGCTTTTGCCGCGCAGTTTTCCAGAGAGCGACTACTTCCAGGTACACGCCACAACTACCCCCATGGAGCAAGTGGGCGGCGACTACTATGACATGGTCTACCTGCCCGACGAGCGTTTCGGCTTCATTGTGGCGGATGTCTCCGGAAAGGGCCTCCCCGCGGCCATGCTGGCCACCAATCTGCAAGGAGCCTTTGCGGGCGTTGCGTTGGGCGATCCGGAACTCCCTCTGCTCTTCCGGCGCGTCAACGAGTTCCTTTGCGAACGTACCCCTCCGGAAATGTTCGCCACTATACTTTATGGCGTCCTGGATCGTTCGGGCCGATTTCAGTTTGTCAACGCCGGGCACGTTCCACCCCTGCTCATCCGCGCCGACGGCAGTGTGGAAACTTTGACTTCCTCGAACTTCCCTGTGGGATTGTTTCCAACCGCCGCGTTTGACGTCAGCAGCGCTCAATTGAAATGCGGCGATTTCTTGATGATCTGCTCGGATGGCGTTACCGAAGCTCACGCCGCAAATGAGGAACTGTTCGGAGAAGCCCGAGTGGAGAATGCGCTCCAGGGTTGTACCGGCCTCGCGGCGGACGAAATTTGCCATCGAGTGGTCAGTGCGGTGCACGATTTTGTCGGGGATTACCCCCAAACCGATGACATCACGCTCACGGTGGTCCGATTTGGGCCACAACCCCAACCTGCAAACTAGAAACTGGAAATCGGAAACTGGAAATTAAAGCCGCAAACGTCACTCGCCTTGTCATTCCAGGTGGTCACGGGTCTTCGGCCTACCCAAAGGAATGAGAATCACGTGCGTCGCGCCTTAATTGAAAGAGCAAGACGGGCAACTGAGTCCGATACCGCGCGTGCAGCAGCGCGAATTGAGGAGTTCAATAAGCTTTGCGTTTTCAAGCGGGGAACGCCAGGTAGTGGATACCAGATGAGTCAGAGCTTTTTGCGGGTGGCGCAGTTGCCCACGGACCATCCGCGAGTCGAAATCGACTTGAACGTGGAAGGGAGATTCAGGGACGCAGTATTTCGCAATGTCCCCGGCCATCAGGGTATGGTGAACACCGGGATCGCGTTGGAGGTTCCTCAGATGCGACGGGCGTTAACCCGCTATCAATGCAAATGGGAGATGAAGGACCGCACGGGAACGCGAAATTCGCGTTCCTGTGCACTACCTGCTTTTCGCTAGTCGTAAAGGTCGCTCCAAAAACTTCATGGCACTGGAGACGAACTCGTTTTCTCCGTCCGCTTCGCGGCAAGCGGCCGTATGGCGTTCAAGAAATCGGCAACCGCATAAAGCTTCCCGGCTTGAAGTCCGCCAGGCGCCGGCGCAAGCGGATAAATGGCATCAGCCCCCCCAGTGTCAGCCTTGAGCCAGATCGCCATAAGGTAGATTGCCGAGAAACGCAATAGCCGCGCTTCATATGAACCCGCTGGCACCGAAGAGAGTGTAGGAAGATTATCGAAGGCCTGAGCGGTTGCCGCTACGTAGGGACCATAGTTCAGGTTTGCCAGCAGCGAAGCTTTGCCAGATGCGTCAGCCTGCACCTCCGCAGCGGCAACCGGCGCACCGGCAGCCTTGATGAGATAACGGAACCCCGTCGGATGGGCGGTTTCCAGACCACCACCCTTCGAAATCTCGTCGGCCCGTAGATCGTAGACGCCGTGTGACGACTCTAAAGTCAGCGTGCCAAAGGCCTCTTTAGAAAGCTTGAGAGGACTCCCACGGGCCGCCAACCTGTCCAAGCCCGCGCGGACGATCAAGGAGCCGTTCTGTGGTTCGGATGCGAATCGTATAGGCATGTTGTCCCTCTCGTCGTCTACTTCGTGTAGTAAGTGTTTCCCCAGCTGGCCCCGCCATTGTAAGTTGAGGGGAAGCTGTTGAAATCCTGCGTCGACGGTCCGTACCACGGATCTTGTATGTCGATCGTCGGCGCTGCAGAGTTGCAGTTGTCATATCCGTCGATCGCCGGATTGTGGCCGCCCCCACCGTACCACCAGATGGCGATCGAGATAGGTCTTCCGGCATTAATTTCGCTGATTACTGTCGCAAGCGGCGCCGACGTACTCGTATATGAGCTCAGATTGCCGGTGATTGGCAGCGAAAGATTCGGCCACCAGCCCTGGTTGCATGCCGAGCTGCTGCCATTCGTGCAGCAAGTCGTTTGGCCAAAGGCCTTGTTGACCAGGGTACATTGAGTCCATGTACTCGCCGGATCGTAAAACACAGAGATGCTCACAGTGGTTGCCGCCCAGCACCACTCCGTCTGCTGCTGGTGCTGTTCATTCAGCCCGAGATATCGAGAGCACGACGATGGCCACCAGAGTTCGTGGATGTGGCTATCGGCTCCGAAGTAGTTGACGTGTTGCGTACCCTGTGCGTCGAACATGTAACCATGCGGATTTCCGGCTGCATTGGGCGCCCCCGCGGCCGCCGTCAGGTCATTGTGATGCCAGCCACTCGAATCCCACCACAGTTCGTGGATGTGGCTATCGACGCCGAAGTAGTTGACATGCTGCGTGCCCTGCGCGTCGAACATATAGCTACGTGGATTACCTGCTGCATTGGGCGCCTGTGCCGCCGCGGTCAGGTCATTGTGGTGCCAACCACTTGAATCCCACCAAAGTTCGTGGATATGGTTGTCGGCGCCGCGGTAGTTGACGTGCTGTGTGCCTTGTCCGCTGAAGACATAGCCGTAAGGATCGCCCGCTGCATTGGGCGCCTGTGCCGCGGCGGTCAGGTCATTGTGGTGCCAACCACTTGAATCGCACCAAAGTTCGTGGATATGGTTGTCGGCGCCGCGGTAGTTGACGTGCTGTGTGCCTTGTCCGCTGAAGACATAGCCGTAGGGATCACCCGCTGCATTCGGCGCCTGTGCCGCCGCGGTCAGGTCATTGTGGTGCCAGCCGCTCGAATCCCACCAGAGTTCGTGGATATGGTTGTCGGCGCCGCGGTAGTTGACGTGTTGTGTGCCTTGCGAATCGAACATATAGCCGCCGGGATTGCCGACGGCGTTCGGAGCGCCGGCAGCCGCCGTCAGGTCATTATGGTGCCAGCCAGTCGAATCCCACCAGAGTTCGTGGACGTGGCCGTCTGGACCTAGGTAATTGACATGCTGCGTACCTTGCGCGTTGAACATGTAGCTCCGCGGGTTGCTCACCGTGAACGGGGCATTGGCGACTGCGCACAGGTCATTGAAGTGCCAACCGCTCGAATCCCACCAGAGCTCGCACACGTGACTGTCAATACCGCAGTAGTTGACGTGCTGCGTACCTTGTTGGGCGAAGACATAGCTCCACGGGTCACCGCCTTCAACCGGCGCGCCCGATGCAGAAGTCAAATCATTATGAACCCAGCTATTGGCCATAAGCGTATTCCTCCCGCCTCACACTAAGGCCGGAAGCTCCTTTTGACGTTCACCGGCGCCAATGCGCCTCTTCTGAGCGGGTCCGTGCTTCGTGTTGCTGCCCGACCGTCTACGACCTTTTTGCAGGATGGTGCCCTGGCACCCAAGAACTTCCCACTACAACCTATCGGTTCACGATTCCCTTGTCAATGGTAAAGATTCACGAAATCTTGAATGTGTGGGTGGCGCGCAACTGTCTGCCGCCTATCTCCCGTGGCTCGGTTTCCGAGCCTCGGCGAGACCAACGTTGACAGGCTGAGTTGGACAAGATTGGCCACCGGCAGGCCGGCGTCTGAGAAGTGAGTGGCGGTCAGCCAACTGGTTTATTTCGAAAGACGGCGCATCCGGAAGTTGCACCGGTCGGTTCGTATGCGAAGCCCAACTTGCGGATGACCGACCATACGAACACTGTTCCGTCAACTAATTTCAAATGAGACCGTTATTGGATTCTCTTCGGCTATCGGTGTGG
>Ga0116217_10004394_pt1 | contig 12579 bp, 15 predicted proteins | sample Sb_taG_6_FD_89697 | JGI IMG/M metagenome (GOLD analysis project Ga0116217, IMG submission 89697) | Peat soil microbial communities from Weissenstadt, Germany - Sb_50d_4_PS metaG | ecosystem: Environmental > Terrestrial > Soil > Wetlands > Peat | place: Germany: Weissenstadt | collected 2010-09-21 | reverse complement strand
CCGGAGCCTACGGACCGCCCGCCCGCCGACGCGCACGTTCCCTACCAGACGCCGAGCACCCACGCGCCCAACACCGGTCGCCGGCCAGTACAACTCGTCGGGCTGGGGCGAAGCCCCGTTAGCACTTCACGCTGGACCCCGAGCCGAGCCATCAGCCGACCATACCTGGCAGCCGCTTGAATCGCGTCCGAACTCGCTATTCCTTCGTCGGCGTCGATAACCGCTCGGCGGCGTCATCGCTTTCGTCCCTAACTGTCGCGCGATTCGGGCGAGCGCAATGGCGACCAGCCGGAGCTGTGCGTCTGATGGGGCCGCCTTGTGGGGCACGGCCTCCTCAGGGCCGCGTGTAAGCTCACGATGTGACCCACTCGTTCGTTCCGGATGACTACGTCGTCCCGCTGACTCTCACCGGTCCGGGCTTCCGCTTGGAGCCGCTCGGACCCCAGCACAACGACGTCGACCACCGTGCCTGGATGGCGAGCATCGAGCACATCCGCGCCACCCCGGGTTTTTCAATCTGGCGATGGCCACCCGTTGACGGAATGACACTCGACGAGAACCTCCGCGACCTGCGAAGGCATGCCGACGACTTCGAGCGACGAGTCGGCTTCACATACACCGTCCTCGATGATGAAGACGTCGTCGTCGGCTGCGTCTACATCTACCCGTCGCGGGCGGATCCCGACATCACCGAGGTGCGTTCCTGGGTCACCGCAAGTCGGGCAGAACTGGACTCGGTGCTGCACGAGACCGTGGACAGCTGGCTCGCCGCCGACTGGCCGTTCACCGACGTCAGATACCGCAACCGCGACTAGCCAGACGCCACAACTGCTTCCGCACTTGGGGCACGTCCGGCTCGGCGATCGCTTCGGCGACTTTTCGCATCCACGGCCTCTGCGGTGCTCACCGTTGCCCCCGGCCACGGAGAGCAGCCACGCGGTCGTCGGGCGGTCGCGCGGCTAAAGGTGTCCGATAGCGGTTCCGCTCCAGCGGCTGATGGCCTCCGGCCGCGCGGCTCCTTTCATGGCGGACCAGTCGTCGGGCTCCGGCATGCGGCGCGCTCAAGTGGTCGCCGAACCAGTCGCACGCTGGCCACCGGCATCGCGATGGCGGCGATCCTGCCGATGACGGCGCATGGCAGCTCGCCGCTTCGTCCCTGTCGACGCCGTTAACGAGCCGCGCCCGCCGGCAAATCCGCCGGCGGGCGCGGGGGTCTGTTGGCTCTCGATGGTCTCGCTACGGTTGGATGTACTCCGTGATGCTGGCGACGGGGATACCAGCAGACTGTAGGGTGATGACGACGCGACCAGACGGGACATATGCGTAGAGGCCTGCGGTCTGCAGCCCAGTATTCCAGTTGCAGCGGTTCTGCTGAGGGGTGGCGACAGTGCGGACGTACTGGTTGTAGTTGGTGTAAAAGGTCCCGACGAAGCGGTAATTACAGATTGGGCCGGCGAACGCGGCGGTGCCGCCGATACCGTCGACGTAGGTGCCAGAGCCGATGACGCTGCCGCACATGACACCGGACGGGAAGGTGTGTCCCCAGACGGTGTGGTTGCCGAAGCTCGTGCAACCCGTCGCATCGGCCGAAGCCACGGCGGGAAGAGCGAGCAGTGCCGTGGGCGCGGCGACGGCGGCGGCGGCCGTCAGGATGACGGCTGGGCTAGCCATGTGACGGCGTAGATGGGAGATGAGGGTTGAGACGACGGACATGGGTGTGGGTCCTCCTTGGGTTTGGTTGTAGTTTGCGCGCGCTCGATTGCGACGACCTCGATCTGCCGGCCGCCGTCATCCAGGAGTCGGTCGCCGACCCTCGCGCCGATCAATGCACGGCCGATCGGGTTGCCAGGGTGAACGAACCCGATCCCCGGTTGAGCGGCGATCCGAACCCAGCCCATCAGGCCGTTGGAGCGGATCGTGATGCGATCACCCGAGACCGCCCTGCACGGCGCGGTGTGCGCCGGTTCGGGCGCTGCGCTGGTGTGGAGCGTTTGCACGCCACAGAGCTTGGTTGGCAAGCGTCCGGATGTGAGCCCCATTTCGTTGATCCCGCCATGCACGAAATGAGGGTGAACCGGCAGCGGGCAGATGGCATGCTTCCCTCTTTATGGAAGCCGTTGACGTCTCTCGAGCCTTAGGGACTGGGCGCTTCAGCGGGGCATCCGCCGCATTTGCAGCCAGCGCTAGCGCCACCACCCTGACGGCGTGGGTTCGGTTGGCGCAGTCGATGCTCGCTGACCTGACGTGGCCGCCATCAACCGCATCGACGGGCAACGCCGTGACCTACGTTCTGGCACACCGCGGTGACCATGACGCGGTGCTCGAGCGGCTCTCGACGTGCAGCGCTGTCACGACGCTCGGCGAGAGGACGGCGAGGCCCAAATACGCGGAATGGTGGGACATGCGACGGCTCTATGGGTTCAGCGAGGACCACTGGAGCCGTCAGCACGGAGCGAGGCGCGATGTGCGGGTCGCAGTGTGTCTTGCAACAGATCTCATCTGGCTTGGCTACAGCGACGGACTGCTCGCCGCGAGGAACGTCGTGAGACTGCCGCTCGAACTCGACTGCCGAGCATTCGGCGCAACGCTGCACACCTGGGCGATCGAGGACTACCCTGCGCTCGCGGTCGCGCTTGGAGCGGCGCTGACAAATCTCGGAGGCCAGGCGATGCCCTGCATCGCCTTCGAGGCTGTGCTCACGGAGCTTCTCCTACCGCACGTTGTGGACGATGCCGACTCGGTCGCCAAGGAGCAGGTCGCCCGCGCTGCAAAGAGGTGTTCGCAGCGGATCATCGCAATGCTTGCCGCAAGTGACGACCCACCGCTGACAGGGCCGCAGGTAGCGGGGTCCATCCTCGAGGTGGTCGGGGAGGAGATCCCCAGCCTGCACGTCCGCCAGAGGATCGACCCGATACTGGATTTCGAGCGGGCGGCGGCTCGCTTGGTTTCGCAGGCGCTGACGGACCCGGGCGAATTGCCGCAAGTCGAGTCCGCCCTTAATCAACTCGCGCGGGGAGTTCTGATCTAGTGGGCGCCGACATCGACACCGCACGCCGCCGGGCGGTCCTATCTCGGATCCGGATGCTGCGAAAGCAGCGGGAAACACAGCTGGCTCGCGTGGTGCTGGAATGGGCAGACAGTTCGTGGGGGTCGATCGAGCCGGAGACCCCGGCGAACGACTCGCCCGCTGCGCTTCTACGGGAACACGCCAGAGTCGAACGCGCGTATCTCCTCATGCGCCAGCTCGATGGGACCGGATACGGCGACGCTCTCAAGACGCTCGAGTCCGTGGAGAACAGCGTCCTCGGCAAACTGCACAACGTCAGCCGGTCGAGTGTGCGTTTGGTCAACCTCAAACCAGCTCCGTCACTTACCGGCATACGCAAGTATCGAGTTCTGTCGTCCGTAGCGACGGCCTACTCGACCTGCGGAGACGAACGTGCGGCTGATCGTGTGATCGAGAGCGTGCTCGGAAGGCCGTTCCCGGCGACACCAGAAGGGGCTGACGAGATAGTGAGACGTCTCGGGAAGCTGCGGTCGGCTGATCTGTTCAGTGACCACGCGACCAGGCTCACGCGACGCGCATACGTGGACCTCCTCGGAGCAACGCCCGACAGCTTCGCCCAAGCAGCCGACCTGCTCGCCCGCGCCCGAGTTGCCGCCGACATTTCGAGCGGCCTGCGAGAGACGAAGGCGGGCGTCCTACTCGCGCGCACGGTGTCGGCACGCGTGACCATGGAGAGCGTGGCGCTTGAACCAGATCGAGACCGGCGGGTGGACATGTTGACATCCCTAGTCACCGAGACGAAATCGATCCTTGCCGAATCAACTGCGTCGCCCTACATCTTCCCGGTCACTGTGATGCTCAGGCAGTCGCTGCACGGGGAGGTAATGATCGAACTCGCGCGCTACCTGCGCGGGCATGAACGCCCCGACACGGCCAGGCTGGGCAGAGTGTGCGTCGCCCCGAGATTGACTGTCAACGAGATCGATGCGGACTACAAGCCGGCCGTCTCGATCTGCTACGCGGACGCGTGCGCCATGTCCGGGGAACAGGAACGAGCCAGGACCGTTTGGGAGCGCACGCGCCGCCAGATGGCGCGGGCTCGGCCCAATGCCGACCTCGCCCTCGCCGCGCTAGACAGACGCCTGACACATGGGCTCCCCGACACAGACTGAGACGCGGCGCAGACGATGTTGGAGGCACGGCCGCACACGACCACCGATCCTGGACGGAGCCGCCACTTGCGGCCGACGCTGCGCCCCGTCATTCAAGGCAGCACCTCCTGAAGGACGGCAAGGGCGGCAAGAGCACTTTCACGCACTCGACAATGCCCGCCGCGGGGGCGCACGAGCGCAGCGGCGCCGCGGTGGCCTCGCCCACCGAGGCTGAACGATCGTTGTCCGCGACGGAAGCAGCAGCGCTGCCAGCGTGACCCAGATAGGCGTACTCCAACGGCGCCACCAGGGCGACCTCACGTGGCTGCATTCGTGCGCCGGCGGTCGTCCCGGCTGACGATCGCATCCGCCGCGGAGCAGCGTTCGAGCCTGCTTGCGCTTTGGCGACGGAGGAGGCGTCCGCGGAGATCGCCGCTCACGATCGCAAAGGGTTGGAGTGACCATGGACATTCCTGATATGGATGCCGTCATGGCGATGGTCCAAAGCGACGTGGGGGCGGATGCGATGGAACACGATGGGGTGCATCCAGACTCGATGCTGATTCTCATCGCGTCCTAGCGGCCAGAGGAGGCGAAGTTGGTCGCTCAGAAGAGGATCTCAGCGGTAGTCGGCTTGACCATTCTAGGAGCAAAGCTCGGCCTGAACCTATCTGTCGAGACAGTACCGAACCATCTGCTGTTCGAGGCCAGGAGTGGCACGACTCTCCTCGTCTACGGAGGTCCGTAGCCCAATCTGGCCGATTACGCTCATGTGCGCTTTTGGAGCGCGGACGTGACGGCCGACGTGCAGGGTCTCGTCGCGCGCGGCGTGGGGCCGAGCAGGGGGTGGGGCTACTCCATCTCTAAACGTTCGTAAGCGATTGTGATCTCCTCCATCGGAATGCTGCTTTCGAGGGCGTTCAAAGGCCCAGCGACGTATTTGACGATCCGAGCCCTCAGCAGCCTCCAGGTCATGACCACTTCGCTGTGATCCTCGTTTTGCAGCTCGATGGTCACGGTCCGAAGGGCAAGCTGGTCACCGTTTCGGATCTCGTTCAGCCACTGGAACAGATCTAAGGAGCCAATGAACCCTCTGCGGAGGGTGATGTCCGTATACCGTGTGAGCCCGGTGAGTTTTCGGGGGCTGTTCTCCTTCTCGTTGCCGTTGCGATATTCGACGACGTCAACCTCCGTGCCGATCCTCGAGCACTCGGTGAATCCCGCTTGGGGACCGTCGGTGTTGCCAGTTCCCAGATCGACCAGAAAGTTGAACCCGACATACGGACGATCCCGCTCAACTGCCATCGTTCAGGACTCCCATTCCAGAGATTTGCGTAGCACTGATGCGGGCGCCCGGCTCGTCCAGCCAGAGCACGCGCGCAAACGTCAGCTCTAGTTCCTCAATCGCGACCCCGTCGGCGAGCGCGTCAAGCTGCGGACCCGACCAGCGAACCGGCCGCGCTCCGACGAGAGCCCAGGTGTTGACGGGAGACTGGTTTGCCGCGTCGTACTGATCGATATAAACGGTCGATTCAGCCGTCTCGTCGCCACGCAAGGCCGCGTCGCACCAGAAGAAGAGCGTCCGATCTCCTCCCAACGCCCGCCGCAGAACGAGGTACGCCCGTTCTGCACGATCCACGTCTGATCCTGTCGCGAGACCCCTGACCTGCGACACCGCAACTTCTCGATCATGCACGAAGACGCGGAAGTTCCGACCAGACAGGATTTGGTCTGCGCGGCCAGACATCTGCTCCATGATGAGGGTACGAGCGGACGCGCTCAATGGGCTGCGGCCTTACAACTCTAAAAAGCGGCCCTTGGATATCGCTCGAGCCGCTCCTTTCGCGTGCTGGCGCCGCCGGGGGGCCGCGGAGTCATCGGCCCTCGTCGGAGCTCGCACCACCGCGGACGCGCTTCCCTCGCGGCGATGTCGGCAGCTTACGATCGAGTCGGCGACGCGGGATCACCCGGATCGAGCCAGCGTCCCATTGGTGTCGGCAGGTCGTGCCCGTTGGCACGATGCGGTGGCAAGTGGAGCGGCGGTGCGCGAGGCGCGGGCTGGCGGTCCCCCGCACCGCCGCCCGGGGGGATGGAGGACCTGAAGTTAGCCAGGAAGGGTTGGCCCGGCCGGGATCATCGGTGCTGGCCGCTCGTGGACGGCGTGGAGGATCTCGGTGTTGTCAATCCCGCGCAGGTAGGCGCTGGTGATCCCGAGGTCGGCATGCCCGAGCTGGCGCTGGATCACCAGCAGCGGGATCCCTTCGCGTGACATCTCGACAGCATGCGCGTGACGGAGCTGGTGCGGAGCGAACCGGCGCCTGACTCCGGCCGCTTGGGCGGTCCGATGCAACTGGGCGCGGATCGCTGCCGGGGCGCAGGGCCGGCCGCGGGTCGGGCCGCGCAGAACACAGAACAACGCTCCGACCGGCAGGCTCCGGCGCAGCTCAAGCCACGGGTCGAGCTGCTCCCACCCCCAGCGGTCCATCCCGACCTCGCGCCGGCGACCACCCTTCCCAGCACGGACCAGCACGGCGCCGCGCGGGCGGTCAAGATCGGTCTCAGCCAGCGCCAGCGCCTCGCTGATCCGCAGCCCGGCCCGCCAGAGCACGACGATCACCCCGCGCAGCCTCATCGCCTCGAGCCCATCCCCCGCGGCTCGCATAACCGCGACGATCTCCTCCACCGTCGGCGGGTCCGGCGGATACCGAAGACCCTTATTACGCGGCACACGGCCCTGGTGAAACCCGGACAGGGTGGCCGGCGACCGGCGGCGCCCGGCCCGATCCCGCAGTCCTACAGATGCCATGACGTCCTCCTCTGGGCGACGAACGCAGCCCACGATGCTCCCGCGACCCGGCGGCCGCGTGAATAGGGACTGCGCCCCGGCTCGGCGGAGTGCTTGCTACTCGGCACCCACCGGGCGCTAACAGGGCCTCACCGAATCGTCGCCAACGCGATAGCCGCCGCGAGCCGGCGCGAAGAGCGAAAGCGATAGCCCGGCCGACCTTGGGGGTGGCGACCGCGGAGAACGCCGATCGCACCTCTCGAGCCTTGAGACCACGCTCAGGGATGCACGCAAGAACCTGCGCAGCGTGAGCAAGACCGTCGCAAAGGACCTCGAGAACATCAAACAGGCGCTGACCACCGGCAAGCCAGCACGTAAGCGAGCCGTTCGCCCCGGCAATAGGGCTTCTGTAGGGTTATCGAGGGCCCTGCGCGGCGATCGACTCGGTCCCGATTCCTGGCGCAACTTTTGCCCTCGCCGGCTGTTCCTGGCGAAAGGCCCTCGAAGCTGCAAATTTTTGGCAGCTACCGGAGCCGGTAGGACGCTGGTAGACGGTAGCAATCCAATCCCAGGGGAACGACTGGGGACATTTGCCTCGGGGCGATGATCGCGTCTATCCGCGCCCGAGAGCGCAAAGGAGAAGAGTGATACGTGATGTTTGGCCTTTCTCATCGTACGAAGGGGCTGTCGCGGTTTGCCGTGCTAGCCGTTCTGGCGATCGCTGCGCTTGCGCTGCCGGCCTCGGCAGCCGCGACGGGCAAGGGCAGCGGCCACGGCCACGGCAGCACCCATGGCAAGGGCGGCAGCCACGGGGCAAAGCAGGTTGTCGGAGTGCTCTACACGGAGACGAACGACCCGATGAACAACCAGGTCGTGGCCTTCAATCGCCACGCCGACGGAAGTCTGACGCAGGGCCAGGTCATCTCCACCGGGGGAACCGGTGGCCAGCAGGCGCAGCCTGGTTGCGCACCCACCTGTCCGATCCTCGACACGCAGGGCGAGCTCGCCCTCGCCGCGGGCGGGCATCTGCTGTTTGCCGTGAACGCGGGCAGTAGCACGGTCAGCTCGTTCCGCATCACGAACCACGGATTGACGCTCGCCGATCAGCAGTCGACGGGCCTTGCGGGTTCGTTCCCCAACAGCCTCACGACCAACGGGCATCTGCTCTACGTTCTGAACTCCAACACCCACACGATCACCGGCTTCCGCTTCTCGTCAAAGGGCAAGCTGACGCCGATTTCCGGATCAACCCAATCGCTGACCACCGCCACCAGCGATCTGCCCGGCGCTCCGAGGCAGATTGGGTTTGACAACAACGGCAAGGTGCTGGTGGTGACGCTGCTCTCGTCCGCCCCGCTGATGCCCGCAGACGGGACGAGCTCGATCGACACGTTCGTCGTCAACAAGCACACGGGGGCGCCAGGTAACGCGACGGCCTATAACGCAACGACTCCGTACCCATTCGGGTTTGCGTTCGACCCGCGCAACGATCTGGTGATGTCGCAGGTGACGTCCCTGACTGTCCCCGGCAAGGGCGATGCTCAGACCTACAGCGTCACGAGGTCCGGCAACGTGACCGCGATTGGGGGCAGCCCGGCCGCGACGAACGGGACCGCACCATGCTGGGTCGCGATCACAAACAGCGGCCGCTTCGCATACGTCGTGAACACCGGCGGCGGTGCCCCGACCGAATCGACCGTGACGGCGTTCAAGCTGTCGCCGCATGGCCTGCTGACACAAATCCAGGTGACGAGCGATGCGCTCAGCAGCCAGTTCGCGAAGACCGACGTGACGCTGAGCAGCGACGGTCGCTACCTGTACGTGCTGGCGCCGGGGCTCATGCCAGGCGGGCAGAGCAACATCGATGAGTACAAGGTCGCCAACAACGGCCACCTTTCGCTCATGGGGGATGTGGCCAGCCCAGGGCTGGGCGATAGCGGCCTGGTCGGGCAGTAGTGGAGGTCGGCACCGGAAGGTGACCAAACCGGACCGGGAGATCGCCTGAGGTGCCCGCCTAACGGCCCTCAGCGGTCTCCCGCGTCCCGTCGTGGCGTCACCGTCATGATCCGCGTCGACGTCGCCGACGCCCGGCAGCAGGCGAGCGGTTGCGTTGGGCCGACACCCGACGTCTCGATGCCGAGCCCGAGCGGTCTGGTGGCTCGCTAGCGAGGGTCCGGTCATAAGCCCTAGCCACTACGGTCGTAAAGCGGCTGCCATGGAGTCGACTTGGATCGGAGCAAGAACAAGATGGCGCGCGGTCCGCGCGCATCCCAGAAGCCGTATCCGCATCGGCTCGTTCGGCGCGCTAACGTCGCCGCCGGGTCCATGGTGAGGACGCACATCGCCTGGCTGCTGTGACGCGCACCGAACACCCAAGCGGTCGTCGGCGCTGGACCGATGCGAGCATCGAGGACACGCTGACGCGCCTGTCCGCTGGACTCGTCGGGCTCCCGTCGTGCCGGAGTCTGACGAGGCGGGGAAACTTCAGGGCAGCCTCACACAACTCGCTACCGTGTAGCTCATATCAATCCACACCGGTTGAGGAGATATCGTGAGCGTGGGCCGCGTCTGACGACACGCTCTCCTAGGCGCGGAGATATTGGTGAGACATGGCGGAATACGGTGAATGGACCCGCAAGGGAGCGACTCTCAGTGAGGTGACCGCCCGCAAGGAGTACGGGGTCGACCCGAATTTTGTCGTCAAGGGAATCAACGCCGGAAAGCTCGAGTACCGTGAAGGAGCGATCCACGGCAACCCGTACATCCGCGTGTTGAGAAGCCAACTAGAGGCATACATCGTCGAGGAGCTCGGCGACGATTATCTGCGGACGTGGCAAGAGAAAACGGAGCTGCGGGAAATCAAGCAGGAAATGACCAAGTTGCGCAAACGGCTGGATGAGCTTGCGGCCAGAAAAGCGGAGATAGAAGGCCGGCGTTCACGATTGCGCAGACCCGCTGAGCCGCCACGTCCTACCTGACAGGATCCGCGTCGCCGCTCACCCACCGGCAACGAGCGCAGCCTCCTCTTGGTGCTGTTGAGGCCTGCAGGCCGGTCATCATGATCGGCGGCTCCCGGATCGCCCACGCGGTCTGTGTTATCCGACCAGCCGAGGGGGTGCAAGCGCCTGGCGGGCGGGCCGGCGGTTGGGACGCGCCCTCGGGCTACCGCTCGCCGACGAGAGCAGCCACGCGACCAACGTGACCGCTGTAGGCGTAACGGGGCCACGTGCATCGACGACTCGGCGCAACCGCATTTGCGCGGCGAGTAGCGCCCGCCGCACTGGGGCCGGCGACTCGCTTGGGCCGGCCGGGAATGCCGCGCTCCTACCGCTCACACCGGGATTGCATTCGTGTTCTCGCCGCTGGCGATCCAGCTTTCGCTTCGGCGACCGAGGAGTCGTCCGGCGCGCGGCTCGCCGCCAGTGCTGCCACGCGATTGCGCGAGCGTGCGGTGCCGCTTTGCGATTATCGAAAGCAGCCGTTCGCCACAAACGTAACCAGGGCGGATGCGCTCATGCTCACGGCCGGTGTGAGCGCGGATCGAGCTCAAGTACCCCTGCGGTAGGCCGATAGATGAGGGACCAGCGCAAAAGGAGCGTATTCCCATGACGGAGCATGTCGAGACAGCATGTCCGCGTTGCGGGGAGGCGGCGGCTGATTACCGCTTCTGCCCATTCTGCGGTTTGAACCTCGGTTCGATGTCGGAGGTTCCGGGGCACGAGTGGGAGACCGGCTATGGGAGCCAACAGCCCGCATATGAGCCGCTCAAGCCTCCGACCTTCGCAGAGGCCGCCGATTCGAATGGTGCTAGCGAGCACACCGCCGACGAGGCGTCAGCTACTGCCGTCCCTGAGATCGGGTTCGATCGATTCGAAGACACCGCCGTCGAAGCGACCAGGAAGACTCACGACGTGCTTGAGAAACGGGCACAAGCCGAGTGGGAGACCGGCGATCCGAGCCAGCAGCCCGCATACGAGCCGCTACAGCTTCCGACCTTCGCAGGGCTGTCGGCCGCCGGTTCGAATGGTGCTAGCGAGCACATCGCCGACGAGGCGTCAGCTACTGCCGTCCCTGAGATCGGGTTCGATCGATTCGAAGACACCGCCGTCGAAGCGACCAGGGAGACTCACGAGGCTGTCGAGGAACCGGCAGGAGCCGAGTGGGAGACCGGCGACCCGAGCCAGCAGCCCGCATACGAGCCGCTACGGCCCGCGGCGTCGGTGTGCGTGTCCGGCCCTGATTCGAATGGCGGTAGCGAGCACACCGTCGATGACGCGTGGGCCGCGGCCGTGAGTGAGGTCGACTTTGATCGAGGCGAGGCCGGCGGCGCTGCGGCCGAAGCGACCGGTGAGATTCCCGAGGTATGTGAGGTGCCGGCGCGGGTCGATCGGGAGATTGGCGATCCGAGCCAACAGCCCGCGTACGAGCCGCTACATGTCCCCGCGTCGGCATGGCTGTGGGGTCCTGATTCGAATGGGGCTAGCGAGTGCGCCGTCGACGAGACGTCGGCCGCGGCCGCGAGCGAGGTCGGCTCTGATCGCTCCAAGGAGGAAGATATTTCGACCGAGACGGTTGGCGCCGAGCCCTCCCTGTCGGATCGAGGTTTCGCTGAATCCTCTGACGGGAGTGCGTTTGAAAACCCTGCTCCGCTGCGAGATCACCTTCATTGTGGCGGGCGAGTTGACGGTTCGCGATCAGCCGATGCGCACCGGGCGACTCGTTGCGCCGGGAGCCAATCCGTGACGTTTGCGTGCCTCGCCGCGGTCATCGGTCTACTCGTGCTTGTCGCTAGTCGGAGCCGTCGCGGCCGCGGCTAACGCCGGACAGCCGGCGGCTCGCCATCGGATCGCGCCTAGCCACGTAAGGAGCTCGGTCCGCGACAAGACCCGGCCAGCCGCTTGGCTCGATGGCTGGTGAGGGAATCCCCAGACAGAGGATTGCCTCGCGCGGAACTCAGCGCCATCCGCTCACGCGGCTGCGCAAGCCAGCGGCGGGCCCCCACGGGGCCGCGCCCGCCGCTGCGTTAGCCCGGGAACGCAGGCGCCGAAGTGATCACAACCACGGCTACCGGAGGTCGTCCGAGTCAGGCGATCAGCGAGCGCCTTCCCGGCCGGACACTTCGCGCCGGCATCGCACCCCGAGTTCATGAAAGCGCAACTCCCAGCTCATTGACAGCCGCGGCCTTCCCGGAAACTTGATGTGGACGAGCTGGCGCTCGCGCTGTCAGAATCGAGCGCAGAGAGCGGCGTACGACGCGATCAGCGTGTCAGGATCGGCCTCTCAGATGCCGCGGTCACCGATGAGGACACAGCGCAACACCTACACGGCGTACAGCATGGGTTGCGCCGGCGTGTGGGGGGTTATCCTCCTCCTCGGGCGCCGCCGGTTGGACTCTCAGACCTGGAACATGCTTCGGCTCGTGTGTAGCGGGTGGTGGATGGGATGGACGTCGGCCACCATCGCCCGGATCGGCTATCCACCGCCCAAGCAGCTCACCTCCGCGGGCGAGAAGAGGGGCCCCTCGGCGTTTTTAGTGGGTAGCGTCCGGTGTGGCTGGGAGTCTGTCGGGCTTCTGATCCACGATCATGGGACCCCGCATGCACGATCTCGACCTGTTTTCCGCTGCGCTTGGTCTT
>Ga0116217_10004393_pt1 | contig 12580 bp, 10 predicted proteins | sample Sb_taG_6_FD_89697 | JGI IMG/M metagenome (GOLD analysis project Ga0116217, IMG submission 89697) | Peat soil microbial communities from Weissenstadt, Germany - Sb_50d_4_PS metaG | ecosystem: Environmental > Terrestrial > Soil > Wetlands > Peat | place: Germany: Weissenstadt | collected 2010-09-21 | reverse complement strand
CAGTTTCTGCAGAGTAATATCCCTGGTCATCTGCGGAGCAACGCCATCCGGTTGCTCGGATAACGTCTTGAGTTGCTCTTCCGCGTCGCCCAAGTCCTTCTTGTAACGCTCGGTCTCCTCATCAAAGAACTTGACCTGTCCCGGCTGGCTGTGCACCTCCACATGTTTTTGAATGTATGCATCTCCCAGAGTTCGCAGGACCTTGGCCGCCATCTGCGGATCGTCGGAGGTGTAGGTCACACTGATCAGATCACTCTTCTTCATGAGCTCGATCTGCAGAGCGTTTTCCAGCCGTTCGGTCGCTTTCGCCATTTTCTTCTCTGGGCTCATGGAACCAAAAATATACTCCCTGAGCGACTTGTGCTTATCGAGTCCGCAAGAGGTAACCACTTGCCGCAAGACGTCCGCACTTTGCAAGAGTTCGATCTCGGAGTTGAGTTCTTCCTCCGTAACTTCATTGCGCATGACGACCGGGGCGTTCTGTTCAGGGCTTACCACGGGGTCCTGGCGCTCCCGGTCCACGAGGAATTTAGTCGTGGCGCGATACTGCGCGGGCTGGAAAACGGCCGCCAACACCGAACCCAACAGAAACCCAAAAAAGCAGAGCATGGCGATTCGCTTGTGACGGAAACCAACCGCCACCAGGTCGCGTAAAGAGAAACTGAAAGTTCCCCGCTCGTATACGGGCGTAACATCGCGGTCGTTCATAGATAACCTCAACTAGAAGATCGGGGCGTAAGCGCCCATATTGGCCGTGGGCAGGAAGGGCTTAATCTTGGAGAGACGATTCTTCGGTACAAACAGCATGTCGCCGGGGTGCAGGAAGGGGTCTTCCCGGTAATTGCGTTCATTCTCCATCTTTTTTACGTCGACGAGCTCGGCCGAAGTCCAATTTGCGTCAACCTTCCGGAACAGCACTACCTGTGAGTGCTTCGCAGTATCTAGAAATCCCCCCGCCATGGCGATCGCTTCTGTCAGGGTGGTGTCACTTCGGAGGTCGTACTTGCCGGGACGCGCAACTTGACCATCCGCAATGAAATATGGCTTTTGAAAATCTTTCAGGACGACCGAGATTTGCGGGTTATTCAGGATCTTGCTGTAGGCAGTCCGCAACGCTTCCGTGAGTTCAGGCACCGTCTTGCCCTGAACTTTGATGTCGGGAATTCCGTGCAGCGTGACGAAGCCATCGGGCTGAACCGCAACCGCCTGCTGATTAAACTCGGGGCTAAGTTCGAAATTAATGTCGAACGTGTCCCCCGGTTCGATGTGGTAACGAGAATCGCGCGAGTGGAATTCGGGATTGTTTCCACTACTCGAAGCCGGGGGCGTCTGATTGACCGCAGGACCCGTGGCGGCCTGAGGCTGTGATTGTCCGGAACACCGGAGTTGTGCAGTCATCACCGTTAACGCAATAGCAACGAGAAATAGCCAGTTCTTCATAAAGAGTCCTGCTCGCTCACAGACTTTAATGTTACGTCGAAAACTGGGATAGCGAGCCTCCAATTTTCGATAGTTCGACCGGCATCGTCAGGCGAACCTAACAGATGCGAGGAGTTCGCTGAAGGGATGTAGGGCTGACGAGTCTTTTTGGAGAAATTCATCATAGGAGAACGGAAGCCGCCAGACAGAACCGACCTCTGGCACATCCGTAAGCGCGAAAGGGGAGAGGCCGAATCGCTCGGCCGAGAGTGCGAGTGTCCGGTACGTTTTCGTAGCTCCGCCCTCTCAGTCACGCACTGCGACTGTGGAAAAGCCACTGAAACCCCACCGGGAGTCGGCACGCATCTCCTTTGCCGAGCACGACCCTACGTGATCGAAAGCGTACCGAACCTTGTAGAATCCTACAAGTGGTAGAAAGCCCTAGTGTCTAAAGTCTCCAACATCAATTAAGCCAATAGTTTCTTTATGTTACAGCCCCATAACGAGCAACCTCTAGTCAAAATCCTGACTATTGAGGAACTTCTTTAACTAATACGGTTCAGCCACTGCAAAATATTGCACAATACTCAAAAAACTTTGCGTGGACGATTTGCGCTGGGTGGAATGCCAGGTCCGAATTGGACGACGATTTCGACAAGCCCCTCTTTGAAGCGCAAAACTCGAAAGAAGGTTGCTCGCTCAAAGTCTCCGGGATGGCATTTCCGCTCTATCCCCGGAGCGCTGTCTCTCGGCACCCTGACTCGGGACACACATACCTCAGGACATTTCGCTGTCGGTCAAGACTGGAGATAAACATCGGCCGCCCGTGTTTGTCGCAAGCTGGCTGGTCATTCGAGACAACGGGGGGCTCATCCCTTCTCGGGGTCACATATCCCAGGGATTCGCTGAAGCAGCGCTGACAAAACTTGTCGGTGCAGCGGAAAAACTCAACCGAATAGTTGACGCTGAACGGAGCCAACAAAAACTCCATGGTTCGATAATGCTTGTCGCACAACGGCAGGATGTCGGTCCTCACGGGGGGATTCTAGCATCGTGAGCAAAACAAAACCGGCGGATGAGGCCGCCGGTGGTTTACTTGTGTGGGGACGAGTTGTAACCCGTCGCCGCCGAGGGAAGCTAGTTGTTGTTGCTGTCGTCCCGCCGCTTCAGCGTTGGCTTATCGTCGTCGCCGCTCGTGCTTCCATTATTGCCGGGCGTTTCCGTGGCGGAGGCGCGCCGTAGACTGGGCTTGTTGGCGTCCTTGTTATCGTTAACCTTGCGCCGGTTTTCAAGCGAGGCCAAACGCGATTTGACGTCATCAAATTCGGATGTAGTTACTGTATATTCCTGCCGGGCCGGCAGGATCTTCTCAATCTCTTCCTGGGATTTGGCAATGCGGTCCGGGGTCTGCGGATGAGAAGCAAACGCCTTGGCCAGCGTTCCCGGCTTCTGCTTTTCCATGGCCTGCAGCTTCTCGAAGAAGGCCACGAACGATTGTGGGTCGTATCCCGCCTTATACATATATTGCAAGCCCAGGTAGTCAGCCTCCGCCTCAAACGAACGCTGAAAGCTCAGGAAGGTCAAGGGCAAGGCGAGACCGGCGGCCTCATACGCTGCGTATCCAATCCCCCCGCCGACGAAAATCAGCGGTATGGTGGCAAAGTTCGCGTACTGCGAGCGGGTCAACTGCCGGGTGGCATGGCGGGCGCACACATGCGCGATTTCGTGAGCCATAACACCGGCCAGTTCCGCTTCTCCATCCGCGGCCAGTATCGTCGCCGAGTCTACATACACGAAGCCGCCGGGAAGAGACATAGCATTGACCACGTCGGAGTCAATAATCTTGAAGGAGAAAGGAACCTGCGCGTCCGAGTTACGAACCAGGTTCTGGCCCAGCCGATTCACATACTCCGTGACTACGGGATCGACCACGAACTTCGAACTGGAATCCACCATCTGGGAATATTGTTTTCCCATCTTGATGTCGGTCTCGATGGAGTACCAGTTGCCCACGCCACGCTGGCCAATCTTCCGATTGCCGACGGCATCCACGTCAGCCTTGCCACCGTCGTGCTTGACCTTGTCCGGATCGGCAGGCTGAACCGGGGTGCTTTGGGTTCCTTGGGTACCAGAGCCGCTGGCGCTGCTCTGAGGTGCAGTTCCTGAAACCCCCGGATCGCCGCTAGGGACGGGGTTACCGGGAGCCGTGCCAGGAGTCGGCTGGATGCCGGGGGTACCGATCTGCCCAAAGGCCACTGGTGTGAGATTGCTAATGGTGAACAACGCAGCCGTCAATAGCAAGAGTCGGAACTTCATAGCCAAACTCCGTTTTTCCGCCCTCGGGCGGGCCTGTGTCCCAATTATACGCCTTGGCGCAACTGGTGTTCCGCACTATTCCCTAGTAAGTTCGACGCAGAATCCACCAAGAAGGTTATCCAGGGTACCCAGTTCGAACCATTACCACGCAGACTCCGACGCCGCGCACGGGCGGAGCAAAAACAGGATTCGTGCCGGGGCACGACTTTATGCCGGAAAGAGCACCTTCTGAGCTGTGGACCCGCTTGGAATCGCTCTCATCGAAAAGCCGCCAAAGAGGAGGGTGCCGTTCCATGTTGATGCTGAGGACCTGTGCCGTCGGTTGCTGGTTGATTCGATATCCGTTGGGTCAATCTTAAACGTCATTTGGCAGAAGACAAAGTCCCCGAGTTGCTAGATCATTCTTACGCTAATGATGTGGAAGCCGGAATCTTTAAAGTATCCATACAGGGCAACCCGTTGGGCATGGTGTCCGCTAACCGCGTCCGGATTGTCGATTCGTATAATCTTCTTAGTGTCATCCGTCACCGACACAACCTCAGCGCCCTTGGCAAGACATTTTTCCATGCACTCAGCATGACTATCGGCCGCTCCTTTGGCGCCGCACGCCGAACAAGAAATGTATCCAATCATAGTCTGACTGCCGTCGGCCGAAAGCAGCAAGAGGGCAAGTGACAGAACCACGAAAAGCTGCAGTGCTTTCTTCATCGGAAATCCTTCAATTGCTGATCCTTCGATCGCCGGAGGGAATCCCTTTTGCCTCCAGCAAGAATCGAGCCAACTATAACACGTGAGGTGCCACGCCTATTTCTCATCAGTGGGGATTTTCGTGGCCGATCCGCCGCCGCAACGGTCTTGCGCTAGGTCTCTCACAGTCGTAACATGGCGCCGTCCAAGTGTCCGGAGGTTTTTCTTGCTCGATCGCCGACGCTTCCTCAGTGCCACCTCGGGTCTTGCCGCTCTCGCTCTGCCCAATCGTCTGTGGGCCCAACTCCAATCCGTGCCCTCGGCGCTTCCCGATGCCGCTCTTTACAGCCGCAACCAGGATGCCTATTGGGCCGAGTTTCGCAAGCAATTTCTCATTCCGTCCGATGAGGTCTATTTGAACAACGGCACCGTCGGGTCAAGCCCTGCTCCCGTTCTGCGAGCCATTTTTGACGGCTACACCCAAACCGAAAAAATGGACCAACAGGATCCTGAGGATTACCCCATTTGGGGATACGCCGCGTGGAACCAATTTCGAGATCCCCTGGCCGAGTTCGTCGGATGCAAGCGCGACGAGATTGCCCTGGTTCGCAATGCCACCGAGGCAAACAGCTATATCGCGAACGGAATTGATTTGAAGCCGGGTGACGAAGTGCTCATGACCGATCAAGAACATCCCGGAGGCCTTCAGCCTTGGCGGCTGAGAGCGAAGCGTTATGGAGTCGTGGTCAAGACCGTGACTTTGCCCAAGCCCGTCAAAGATGCCAGCCAGGTTTTGAATCTGTTCAACGACGCCATCGGTGATCGTACACGCGTGATCTTCTTCAGCCATATCACTACCGTGACTGGCATCGTTCTTCCGGCGAAGGAACTGTGCGCGCTGGCGCGCTCGAAGAATGTCCTGTCGGCCGTGGATGGGGCGCATGTAACCGGAATGATGCGTCTCAACCTGCAGGACATTGGCTGCGATATGTATTCTTCCAGCCCGCACAAGTGGCTGCAGGCGCCGAAAGGATCGGGCTTCCTGTACGTGCGCGACGAAGTCATCGACCGGATGTGGAATACCATTGCCACCGAAGGTTGGGACGAACCGAACCTCCGAGCCGAGCGATTCCAGCGGATTGGTTCGTCGAACGTGCCCGCCCTCTGGGGGCTGCTAGCGGCCATCAACCTCGCCACCGAAATCGGCATTGACCGGATCGAGCGCCGCCATCGCGAGCTTTGCGACTACATTCTCGCGCAGATGATCAAACGCGGAGCGGAGTCATGGACTTCCCCTGATCCGGCGCTGCGTTGCGCCATAGCCACAGTCAATGTTCCTCCGATCCAGCGCATGGATCTGGAGACGTGGATGTGGAAGACGCACAAGATCCGCATCCGTGGCGGCGAGCCGTCCAAGCTACGGCTGTCCACGCCCTACTATCTGCAGAAGAAAGACATTGACCGATTCCTGGAAAAGTTCGATGAATACAAGCGGGAGAAGAGTGCGGCGTGAGCGTTTCAAGCGTACTGCCAATCCGCGCCAGATCCTTCGCGGCCTGACGGCCGCTCAGGATGACGTCGACCGGACGGGGTGGCGCTTTTTCGGATCAGCGTTCAGTCGTAATACTCCAGCCCTAAGTGCGTGATAAGTTCCTCGCCGCGCAGATGCCGTAACGTGTTCTTCAACTTCATCAACTGAATAAACAAATCATGCTCGGGATAAAGGCCCGGTGCGGTCATCGGAGACTTGAAATAAAAACTCAACCACTCCTGAATGCCAAGACCACGAAGCTCTGCGCTGCGCTGCGCCAAGTCCATGAACAAAACCAAGTCAAGCACAATGGGCGCGGCCAAAATAGAATCCCGACAAAGAAAATCCACCTTGATCTGCATCGGGTACCCGAGCCAGCCGAAGATATCGATATTGTCCCAGCCCTCCTTGTTGTCGCCACGGGGTGGGTAATAGTTTATGCGGACCTTGTGGGTGAAATTACCGTAGAGATCGGGGTAGAGTTCGGGTTGCAGAATGTGTTCAAGAACCGAGAGCTTGGATTCTTCCTTGGTCTTGAACGATCCGGGATCTTCGAGCACTTCGCCGTCGCGGTTGCCCAGGATGTTGGTGGAGAACCATCCGTTTAGGCCTATCATGCGGGCCTTGAAACCAGGGGCGAGGATGGTCTTGATCAGGGTCTGGCCGGTTTTGAAATCTTTGCCGCAGATTGGAGCGTTATTCTTTCGCGACAACTCGTGCATGACTGGAATGTCTACCGTCAGGTTCGGCGCTCCGTTGGCAAAGGGCACGCCTTCCATCAGTGAGGCGTAGGCATAAATCATCGAGGGTGCGATGTTCTCGTCATTCTGAGTCAACGCTTTCTCGAAGGCTTTCAGCGATTGATGGGCTGCAGTCGGCTCGATGTAACTTTCCGTGGAGCCGCACCAGATGGTGATCAGGCGTGTCGCTCCAGAAGACTTTTTGAAGTCGCGGATATCAGCACGCACCTGCTCGGCCAAATCCATCTTGTTCTTGCCCTTCTTGACGTTGGGACCGTCGATCTTCTTGACGTAGTTGTGATCGAAAACTGCTTTGCGCGGCTTGATCGAGCTTAGGAACGGTTTTACATGGTCGAGCAATTCGCGGTCGAGAACCCCGGCGTTCTTGGCCGCGGCGTACATGTCGTCTTCAAAAATGTCCCAACCTGTGAAGACCAGATCGTCGAGCCCGGCCAAGGGGACGAACTCTTTGATCTTGGGCGAGCGGGCGTCAGTGCGTTTGCCCAGACGAATCGTCGCCATCTGCGTGACCGAACCGATGGGCTTGGCAATTCCCTTGCGTATGGCTTCTACGCCAGCCACAAATGTGGTCGCGACCGCGCCCATGCCGGGAATCATGACGCCGAGCTTGCCTTTAGGGGATTGAATTTCACTGCCGTTGTGCTTCTTGCTTTCAGTTCTTGCGGACTTCTGCCGAGTCGCCATCGTATGGAGGCTTCCTTATGAGAGCTCTTGTCAGCGAGAGCCGGGGATGTAAGGCAAACAGGTATGTTCTCGTATCGACAGATGATTTGCAACCGAGGGACGCTGAATGGAAGGATATCGCGCTTCGGCGGCAAGGCAGGCGTGTTGAGGAGCATCTATCAGGAAGCCGTGCAAATCGTTGTTCTGCGTCGTTGTTCTGCGTCGTTGGTCATTGGTCGTTCGTCCTTGGCTAACGGCCAACGACCAACGACTCACGGCCAGAGGCCTTACTTCGCTTCCAAATCCACGGTCTTCACCGGCAGATCCCAGTGCGCATCGAGGATTTCGAAGCGGCGCTGCTCTTCACGTGCGTAGGTTTCTTTGTCGGGAAATAATTGCTTCTTGAGGGCGTCTTCGTCGAAGGGTTCGTTGGCGACCGTGGCATTCTTGAAGACGATGGTCACGCGGTAATCCCAGCGTCCATCTTCCGTGGTGTGGTAGCGCGGTTGGTCCATCCAGACTTTGAGCATGCGCCCCATTTCGACTTCCTTCTTGAGCAGCGGGTAGTGATTCTTCTTGAAGAGTTGCAGGAATTCGTCCGCATGTCCCCATTTTGTTTTGTAGTAATACTCGACGACGAAAGGTTGGCCAGACGAGGCTGGCGCGGCTTGTGAAAAAGCGAAGCTTGTGATCACTAGCAATACCACCCATGCAGAAATGAGAAGTTTCATGATTTCCTCTTTCCGCAGTCCGCGAAGCTCGAACCGCGAAGGACCGCGAACGACCAAAGACCGACGGCCAACGACAGTTCCTACTCCGTCGCTCCGATTCTATTCTGCCAGTGCGACCACGCGAACCAGATTATTCCTGCCGCCAGAGCAACGCCGATGACGGCATCGAACTGGTGAAAATATTTTCCTAGAGCGCGCCAGTTTTCGCCCAGCTTCATCCCGAACCAGGCCAGGGCGAAGCACCAGGGCCAGGACCCGAGAAAAGTATAGAGATGAAATCGTCCGCGCGGCATTCGGGCAACTCCCGCAGGCAGTGCGATGAAGGTGCGGACTACCGGAAGCAATCTTCCGACGAAGACCGCCAGGTATCCCCAGCGCGCGAAGAAGCGGTCGGCCCAATCCAGTTCTCGCCGGCCCATAAGAATCCAGCGACCGTATTTTTCGACCAAAGGGCGCCCACCGCAGCTTCCGATCTCGTACGCAATCAACGATCCCAGGTTGCAGCCGATGGCGCCGGCAGTTGCGACCCAGAACAGTTTCATCGTGCCTTCGAACACCAGATAACCGGCGAAGGGCATGATCAGTTCCGAAGGCAATGGAATGCATGCGGATTCAATTGCCATCAGGATGATAAGGCCGCCGTAGCCGGTCACGGCGATTGTGGATTTGATGAAGACAAACAGAACTGCCAGGATTTTTTCAGTCATGGGAGAGATCGGGAATGAAATTTGTAGAGACGTAGCTCGCTATGTCTCCGGCCGACACCGAGATGTCGCAAGCAACGTCTCTCAAAGATACTTCAGAATGAGCCTTCCTGAGTAAAGGTGAATCCGGGCAGGGATGCACCCTGAGTACTTTTGGCTACTTTCACCCGCACTGTCGGCGCGTCAGGTGCGCTTACCTCCGCCGGACGCAGCACGGCATACTGCGAGAACACCTCGCTGTACACCTTGGTGACGAGGTAATCCTTTCCGTCGTCATCCTTGCGCCAGACCTGCCCGAGTTGGATGGACTTCACTGCCACAGGAGCTTCCTCAACTTTGTTGGATCATTTCCAGACTACCTAGCGCGTTCGTCCTCGTCAATTGCACGGAGAGGTTTCCCCCTATTACGAAAGGGTCGGATTGGGCCACTGAAAGCACTGCGGACTCTCCCTCGGGATTTGCTTCTGCTAACATTCAAACTCAATTCCATACACCGAAGGAAAGAACATGGTACGCGGCGTAGTTCCTCGACAACCAGCAAAGACGGGACGTCATGAGGGAGTGCGGGTCTCCCGCTCGCTTAACAAATCGCGGGAAATTACCGGGCTGCCGCCGGAGCAGCAGGGTCAACGACCCGGCACCGCAAAACCGAAGAAGCCTGCACTCGGAGCAAAGTACAATCCTCTCGCGCCCGAGCGGATTGCCGAGATTCTGAGGCGGCTCGACCAGGTTTATCCGGACGTGACCTGTGCGCTCACCCACAAGAGCGCGTGGGAGTTGCTGGTCGCAACCATCTTGTCGGCGCAGTCGACCGACGTGAATGTCAACCGGGTCACGCCAGAGTTGTTTCGTAAATACCCAACTGTGGCGGACTTCGCTGCGCTCACTCCCGAACAGCTTGAGCCCGACGTTCGTTCAACGGGTTTCTTTCGCAATAAATCGAAGTCGGTTGTGGGCGCGGCGAAGAAGATTGTCAGCGAGTTCGGCGGGCAGGTTCCAGATGACATGGAGAGACTTCTAACTTTGCCGGGCGTGGCCCGCAAGACCGCTAATGTCGTGCTGGGCACGTGGTTTCGCAAAGCGGACGGGGTCGTGGTGGACACGCACGTTACCCGCATCGCGCGCCGACTTGAACTCACCAAGAATACGGATGCGCCGAAAATCGAACAGGACTTGATGAAAGTAATTCCGCGCGAGAAGTGGATCCTGTTCGCGCATCAACTCATCTGGCATGGACGCAAGCTGTGCTTAGCGCGCCGCCCTAAATGCGTGGACTGTGCCCTGGAAAATATCTGCCACGCTGGAGATAAGACGTGGAGCACGGTCGAGATTCACAAGAACGCGAAGCTGTAAGCGTTCTCAAGAACGTGTCAACCTGAGCGCAGCGCAACCGGTCGCTCGCGACGGGTTGCGCGGAGTCGAAGGATCCCTACCCAGCTCAGCGCTCTCAATGCCGTTTCGGACTAGCTTCTTGCGAGAATTCCCTGCCGCCTCATTTCAAGCGCCGGAGGGTAGGGATCTTTCGACTCCGCAGCTTCTTCGCTTCACGAAGAAGCTACTCCGCTCAAGATGACAGAGCCTGGCGAAGATGGCGGGGCATGAAAAAAAGTAGCTTCTGCTAAACTTTTTATTCTGACCTCGTCTAGCGACTCTTCAGGAATCGAATGCGCGCTCTCATCCCGTTTGCTATTGTCGTATTCATGAGTACTTTTGCTGCGCCCCAGACTTTGTCCGTGCCTCAGGCCATCACCGACCCCAAGCAGATCGCGAGCAAACCAAATGCGAACGTAGAGCAGAATCAGCAGAGTCTTTCCATTGAGAAGCTCTACATGACCCGCCAGGTCGGGCGCGCGTCATGGTCCCCCGATGGCAAAACGATCGTCTTCGTCAGCAACATCAGTGGCCGCAATAACCTTTGGCTGGTCCCGGCGGAAGGTGGCTGGCCGACACAACTGACGGTCAGCGATCAGCGGCAGACGGCGCCCGCGTGGTCACCAGACGGCAGATGGATCGCCTACATGTCGGATTATGACGGCGATGAGCAGTGGGACATTTTTATCGTTTCGCCGAAGACCGGGCAGGTGGTGAACCTGACTCATACGCGCGAGATTGCGGAGGAGTATCCGCGATGGTCGCACGATGGCCGCTATCTGGCTTATACCGTGAAACCGAAGACGTCGTCAGCGTTCGAGATCGATGTGTACGACATGGTGATGCGGGATGTGAAACACATCACGACCGGCACGCCGGCCGACAAGTTGAACGACAACCCCATATGGTCGCACGACGGCAAATGGATCGCGTATACCCAGGAGCAGGCCAAGGGGACGGATTCGAATATCTTCGTCGCGGAAGTCGCTACGGGTCAGAGTTCCCTGCTCACTCCGCACGAGGGGGAACAGATTTATCGCGCCAATGATTTCTCGCCCGATGGAAAGCATCTACTGCTCACATCTAATGCGGCGAATGGCTACGACAATGTTGGGTTGCTCGATATAGCTACCAAAAGGATTTCGTGGCTGACCAAAGACAAGTGGGAGATCGCTGGTGGTCACTTTTCGCCCGACGGCGAGCGCGTAACGTGGACTGCGAATGTCGAGGGCAATACCGACATTTATTTACATGACCTCGTGACCGGCAAGACTACGGCGTTGCCTCTCCCCAAAGGCGTGAATGAGCTAGCCGGGGAACATTCCTCCTTCAGCAAGGATGGGGCACACTTGCTCTACAACCACAACGGGGCAACCGCTCCGGGAGATCTTTGGGTCTGCCAATTAGCGACGGAGAAAACTCATCAGGTGACGCAATCCCTGGTCGCCGGCGTGCACTCGGAAGATATGGTCGAGCCATTCCTGGTCCACTACCCCAGTCGCGATGGCAAGTGGACCATCTCGGCGTTCGTGTATGTGCCGTACAACATGGTGCGCAATGGGCTGAACGCGGCGATTGTTTACGTGCATGGTGGCCCTGCGTCGCAATCGGTGAATTCGTTTAGCCGGTTTATCCAGCACATGGTCAACCAAGGATACATGGTGATTGCGCCGAACTATCGCGGTTCAACGGGATACGGAAAGGAATTTCAACAGGCGAACCTGTTCGACATGGGCGGCGGCGATTTGCAGGACGTACTCGCGGCAGCGGATTTTATCAAGCAGACCGGTTATCTCGATCCCAAGAAGGTCGTTCTTATGGGCGGCAGCTATGGCGGCTACTTGACCATGTTGGGTGTGACCAAGGCGCCCGACGTTTGGGCTGCGGGTGTGCCGATCGTGCCATTCGTCAATTGGTTTACGGAAATTCAGAATGAGGACCCGGTGCTGCAACAATCGGACCTTGCGACCATGGGCGATCCGGAGAAGAACAAAGCATTGTTCAAGGAGCGTTCTCCAATTTTCTTTGTGGATCAGGTCAAGGCGCCGCTATTTTTGCTCGCCGGTGGAAATGATCCGCGTTGCCCCGAAGAGGAATCGCGGCAGGTGATTGACGCGATCAAGAAGCGTGGCGGGGTGGTCGAGTTTAAGGTGTACGCAAACGAAGGCCACGGATTCGCGCGGGTGGAGAATCAGATCGACGCTTACCAGCGCGTATCGGGCTTCCTGAAAGCGCATGTGCCACCGGCCGATTGCAGTTGCTCGCTGACGGAGTAGGTTGTCGTGTCTTCACTTGACGTCATCCTGAGTGGCCGACAGGACGCGAAGGATCTGGCGCGGATTGGCAGGAACGCGGTTAGAGGGCCGCCCACTAGAGTCGTGGCACTCCGCGCGAGAT
>Ga0116217_10004390_pt1 | contig 12589 bp, 7 predicted proteins | sample Sb_taG_6_FD_89697 | JGI IMG/M metagenome (GOLD analysis project Ga0116217, IMG submission 89697) | Peat soil microbial communities from Weissenstadt, Germany - Sb_50d_4_PS metaG | ecosystem: Environmental > Terrestrial > Soil > Wetlands > Peat | place: Germany: Weissenstadt | collected 2010-09-21 | reverse complement strand
GCCGACAATGTCAAAGGCCTGACCATAGGCGTCGAGATCTGCGAAGACCTCTGGGTGCCTATCCCTCCGAGTTCGTTCCAGGCGTTGCACGGCGCCACCTTGCTCGTGAACCTCTCGGCTAGCAATGAGGTCATCGGCAAAAGCGCCTACCGCCGGGAACTGGTGCAGAACCAGTCGGGGCGCTGTGTTGCCGCCTATCTCTATGCCGCCGCGGGCGTCTGGGAATCGACGACAGACGTGATCTTTGGCGGGCATTGCCTGATCGCGGAGAACGGCGTCATCCTGGCGGAAGCACCCCGGTTTGCGAGGGAGAACGCTATGATCGCGGCCGACGTCGATCTAGAGAGGCTATGCAGCGAGCGGATGCGCATGAACAGCTTTGGCGATGCGCAGTGTTTCGCAGATCTGCGGAGGGACTTTACGCGAGTGGGGTTCTCGCTCGATCCGGAGCATACCCCTCAGAATCTTCTGCGGGAGGTGGAAGCCCATCCATTCGTGCCCAGCGGTCAGGACCAGCTTCGTGAACGTTGCCAGAAGATCTTTAATTGTCAGGTTGCCGGTCTTGCCAAGCGCTTGGAGCACATCGGTAGACCCCCTTTGGCCATTGGCATCTCAGGCGGCCTCGACTCGACGCTTGCGCTCCTGGTCGCATGCAAAACCCTCGATGCCCTCGGCGTCCGCCGGGAACACCTGCGCGCCTTCACCCTTCCGGCTTTCGGCACGACCTCACGGACCAGGGATAACGCACGGGCGCTTATCAAGCACCTGTCCGTCTCCGGCAGTGAAATTGACATTCGGGAACTTTGCTTGCAGGAAATGGCGGCTCTCGGTCATCGGCCGTTCGGCATCGATTTGAATGGACTGACCGTCGAAGCATTCACTGCCAAGCTACGGCAAGTGCCGGCCGAGCGCTGTGAGGATCTCGTCTTCGAAAATGTCCAGGCCCGTATGCGCACGAACATCCTCATGAACTCCGGATTCGTGGTCGGCACCAGCGACCTCTCCGAGTTGGCTTTGGGGTGGACCACGTACAACGGCGACCACATGAGCATGTACAACCCCAACGTCAGCATCCCTAAAACGTTGGTCAAGTTCCTCGTTCAGTGGGTCGCGCAGAATGAGTTCGAGGGAGAATCCCGCCGCATCCTGCTGGATGTAGTCGCTACGGAAATCTCCCCGGAATTGTTACCCACCGGGGAAGACGGCAAGGCCACGCAGGCCACGGAACGGGTGATCGGCCCTTATGAACTGCTCGATTTCTTCCTGTTTCACTTCCTCCGCTATGGCGAGCCCCCGGAGAAGATCCTTTACCTTGCCGGGCACGCGCGGTTTTCGCGGGTTTACTCCGCAGAGGACCTGCGTCATTGGCTCGCGATCTTTCTCAAGCGCTTCTTCGCGAATCAATTCAAACGCTCCTGCCTGCCCGACGGCCCCAAGGTCGGTTCCGTCAGCCTTTCGCCGCGCGGCGATTGGCGGATGCCCAGTGATGCCCAGGCGGAACTCTGGCTGCACTGGCTTGAAAAGGAAACGCAGAAAACAAGCCAACTTTGAATTTTGATACCCGCTTCAAGACGAACTTTTTTGGGCTCCGGGCACGAGGCCCGAGCGACACTCGGCGATACTATCGAAAACGATAAATGTCATGTTATGTCATGTAAAAGGGGGGCAGGCAGACTAACTGTCTGACACAATGAGACTATTCCCAAGCTTTTATTCCTAAATGAGTTACGTCGCGACCAGGAACTTGGAAGAATGAAAGTGCTACCTGACATATGTCATGGATACAAATGTACACATTTCCGACCATTTTGAATACCTGCCTTTGCCCCCAAATCAGGACTTAAGGACGTACCAGGTCGGATTAGTCCCACACTAACCCGACGCGTCAGCGAGGTTAATTCCTGGCCACACCCTCGCTCACGCAGCGGGTTAGTGTGGCACGCACTGTCCCATTTTTCCTCGGAAGTGAATAATCCGGGCCGGGACCTTTTGTACATGATTGGTGCGTTTGTCCATCGATGTTCGCCGCAGGGCGAAGATTGTTGGACTTCTTTCGCCGAATCGCTAACAATCTTTTTAGTCTCGACAGGTTTCCCGCTTTCCGCCCGGAGAGCTGGGAACAAAAGGGAAAACGGTGTGAATCCGTTGCGGGGCCGCCGCTGTGATCGGCCAGGCCTTCGAACACGAAAAGACCACTGCAGGCAACCTAACCAAGGCCAGCTGCGGGAAGGTCGTTCGAAGGCCGCTATGAGCCGTAAGCCAGAAGACCTGCCTGCCGAGTGACGTTTCCGATGCTTCGGCCGCAAGCATGCGAACGGCATAGGCGCAGTCCATCTGCACGGGCCGATGCCCAATTCGGAAGGCCGAAGCGGACTTCTTTGCCCGGCCCGGCAGAAAGGATCTGTGTCATGCGTTCCTCTCGTCTCGCGGTGCGCCGCGTCTGGGGTTTCACCCTTATCGAATTGCTGGTGGTGATTGCGATCATCGCCGTCCTGATCGGGCTCCTGTTGCCAGCTGTGCAGAGGGTCCGCATGGCGGCCCTGTGCATCCAATGCAAGTCGAACCTCCGGCAGTTCGGCATCGCCATCAACCACTATGCCGACACGGCGACGGGAATCCTTCCGCCCACCAATTTTGTGCCCGCCGGCGACGGCTCCATCCAGTACTGGTTCGGCACCGTCGATGCTTCCGACAATGCCAATCCCAACACCGGCATCCTCTTGCCCTACATCGAAGGCAACACCCGGATCGAAGCTTGCCCAGTCCTGCCCGACAATGTGCAATCGGCCTTCAATGGTCCCAGGATCAGCGCAGGTTATGCGTACAATTACGCCCTCGGCACCGTGAACTACCCGCCGCCGAGCTACAACCCCGTCCTTTCGACCGTGAAAATCGTCAATGTGTCGGCCACTTCGCGCACGATCGCGATGGTCGATTCCGCTGAGATCTGGTGGTACGACAGCTCCTACAACCAAATCGCGCCTTACGTGCGCGAGAGCTACGTTCTGTCCTGGCCGTCCGACCAGTTCCCCAACGTGCAGTTCCGCCACAGCGGCACGGCCAACGTGCTCTTTCTCGATGGCCACGTCGAGTCGATGACGCCGGTCGATAATCCGCTGCCCACAAACCCGCCGAACCCCTATGGTTGGCCGGCCGCCGCCATTGAACTGATGCAATTGAACAACATTGCCGACTTGAGCACGGCTCCCCAGAACGAGTTCTACACGATCTTCCAGTAGTAAGAGACTGGAAACGCATCCGTTGGAGTGCTCCCGCAGTGCTTCAGCGGATGCGCCCTAAACTCCAGCTGTGCGAGGGTCTCCTGACCCAGCACTCCGCTTGACCGCAGGTCTCCCCCGAGGTGGGGGGGGTTGTGGCGAGGTCAGGAGACCTGCGCCAAGCGCGAGTGGGTTGTAGCTCAAGCTGGCAGCTTGAGCTATGAGAAATGGATGCCGGTTTGGCAAAGTGAGACACTACCCGACAGGGCAGCAGGGTTGACACCGTAGTAAAGTGGCAGTCAACACTGCGATAGCATCCCGACCGAGCTGGGAAGCGTTTCCGGCACGTCTTTTACCACGACAGGTTGCCCATCTGCGCGGCCGGATGCCCGCATGAGGATCCGCAGGCATTCGCAAAACACTGAACAGGAGAGAACAGGAAACAGAGAGTCATTCCTCTGTTCTCTCCGTTGCCTCCTGTTCAAAAAAGGGCCTGCGACGAAGAAATCTCTTGCCACCTCAACCGATTCGGCATCACGACCAGCAATCTATCTAACCTCTTCAGAAAAAATAGCCCGAGGCTTGACGGGCATGATTTTGTATTCCACGGTTCCTATGGTGGGATGATGCACTCCGCCCGTTGAATCCGCGACGATTTAGTGGCGGTGACAAGATGAACTCTTCATTCTCGAAAAAGGCAAACTCGTCGTAAGGCGAGGGCGCAAAGCTATGGGCCCGCATGATCAGATGACCGCGCGGGTCGCCAGGCTGCCGAAGGGATGAGCGGACTTACAAAGTCTCGTGCAGCGTGTGCTCGAGTTAGTCCGCCCGCAACCTCCTTTGAGAGAAGAGTGAATGATGCATCCCCGCCCCAAGGTCAGGCGCTGGCTTAGCGTAGAGCAACTCGAAAACCGCCTCACACCTTCCGCCTACGGCCAGCAGTGGCTCAATCCCGAGCACCTGACGCTAAGTTTCCCTTCAGACGGAACAGCCGTTGGCTCTGTCAACAGTAACTTGCTGGAATTCCTCAACCTCCGCGCGACGCAGGCCGGCGGTGAAGAGGAAATCCTGCGGGCCTTCCAGACCTGGGCCGTCACCTCCAAAATCAATATCGCGCTTGTCGGCGAACAGGGCAATAATCCGCTGGGCAGCCCCGGCCTGATCCAGGGCGACGCGCGCTTCGGCGATATTCGCGTAGCCGGGAGCACGGCCTTGACCCCTGAGGTCGTGGCAGTCGGCGCGCCCTTCAACTGGTCGCTCGGTACCGCTTCCGGCGACGTTGTCTTTAACACGAACCAGAATATTGGGATAAATCCCAGTGGCGTAGGGAACCAGTACGATTTGTATAGCGTCGCCTTGCACGAAGCCGGTCACGTCTTTGGCTTCCCCGATGAGACCAGCGACCCCACCTCGGTCATGTTCGCCAACTACCAAGGACCGCTCAAGGGACTTTCTGCGGGCGACATTGCCGCTTTGCAGGCTGTCTATGGTGCGCCGACACCGGACTCTTTCCAGAACAACGGCGGCAACGGTACCTTTGCCAAGGCTGCGCCGGTCGCACTTACCGCCAACACCGTGCTGAGCGGGGACCTGACGCAAATGGGTCAGCAAGAGTACTTCGCCGTGAGCGTGCCTGCTGGACAGAACCTCGTCGTCACGTTGCACACGGCCGGTTATAGTTTGCTGATCCCGACTTTGAAGGTCTACAACGCCAGTGGGAATCTGCTCAAGAGCGCGAACCCGAACCAACCCTGGATCCAGGATGCATCAGTCAATTTCGGCGGCCAGCCGACGACACAGACCTATTACATCCAAGTAGCCAGTGCCGCGACCAACGTGTTCGGCATGGGTGGGTTCCAGCTCGAGGTGGGCAAACAGAATCCGCCCAACCCTCAGCAACCGTCGGTGAACCAGGACAAGACCACGAACGCGACCCTGGCCACGGCCACCCCTCTCACGTATTCCGCTTCCTCCGTTGCGACCTATAACTACTCCTATTACGGGACCATGAGCGACACGAGCGGGTCGCATTACTACCAGTTCGTGGCCCCTCCCATGGGAAGTAATACGACCGAGGCCATGATTGTCAGCGTCCTGTCGCTGCAGACCGGCAGTAGTGCCGCGGGCGTTCATGTGTACGACCAAAATGGCAATCCGCAGCCTTTCCAGTATCTCACGAACGGCGGCCTGGAATACGCGATCCAGGTGACGGGTCTCGTCCCGAACGAGACCTACTACGTGCAGACAACGCACCAATCGCCAAGCGCTCAACAGAACCCGGGCAACTATGAACTCTGCATCAGCTTTGCAGCCCAGGGATACACCCAGGCTGCTGCCGTGGTTGGCAGCACGTTGAGTCAAAGCAATCAAACAACCACGGCTACGATGACCTTGACCCAGGCGGGACTCCTTTCGTTGTCCCTATGGGCAAACGAAGGCAGCTCCACTGTGCCCGTGAACGTGACCATGACGGTCACGAACAGCACGGGTCAGACGCTCTTTACCTTGACTGCCATAGCCGGGCAGCCGCCGGTCACGCTCAATTACTACCTCGGAGCCGGGACGTACAACGTCACTTTCCTAGTTAGCCTGGGTCAGGGTGCACCAGGCGGAAGCAGCATTCCAACCGTCGCGTTTGAACTCGCGGCTGGTATCTTCAGCGATCCGCAGGGGGCATATTTTACCGCCGGCAGCCTCACGATGTCGGGGGGACTTACGGTCACCGGGCCAAACAACGGCGGATCCCCACCGTATTACTATTAGCCGGCCGCTATGCCACTACTTGCTCACCCAAGCGCATTGCCGGACCAGATGCTTGTCGATGGCAAGCTAGCAAAAGGAAGAGTAAGTCTTAGGAGCAAGATTACGATTACGAAGAGGAGGAAGAGCACGATCCAGATTAGGAGTAGGATGTCGCGCCAGCGCCGCCCATTGAGTCCCGCTCTTTCTCGTGCTCCTATTCATGTTCCAAATTCCAAATCTTACTCTTCATTTTCATTCATTCTCTTATTGAGTGCTGCGCAAGTAATGCATCATGCACCGCTCTTGGCCCCTCGCCCCTGTACTCAGGGGAGAGGGGTTGGGGTGAGGGGTTCAGTGAACCTTCAGGAGTCTAAAACCCTCACCCCCGACCCCTCTCCCTTGAGTACAAGGGAGAGGGGAGTAATCCGCCTTGCTGCATTAGTTGCGCAGCGTTCAATAGGCATGGGTCGCTGGTCAATCCATCAGTCGAAGTTTGACAGAACACTTAGAGTAGTGGCCCACGTCAAAGGGAAGGTCAATAGCCTTCGAGTATAAAGATGAACAAGAACTTGGAACTGAATACCGTCACAACCGGCGTCGACTCGCGTGATACTGGCCCGGTCGCGAGCCAGACTGGCAACGGCACGGGCAATTTTGACCCGGAAGCAGTCCCAAGTCCGGCCGAATCCGCTTCAAAAAGTAAGGAGGATGAAAAGACAGAGGATCCGCAATGGAGGCGCAGGCTTCTGGCCAGCATCGTGGCTGTTCCAGCGTCGACCGATATGCAGGCGGCCGCACAGCAATGTCAAACCGTTCGCCGGGAAGTTAACGGAAACGCCGCAGAGGCCGTGAATTCATGGTGCAATCCTGTAGGCGGCGCCCCGGCAAAGCTGTCCTGCAAAATGTACGACACCGATGCGATGGCGGCGGATTGGCTGACACGCGCTGCGACCTCGCTTCCGGTAGTGGGCGAGCATTTTCTCGGCTTCCGTCTGGTGGCTCTCCTGGGGAGGGGCGGGTTTGGCCAGGTTTACCTCGCGGAGCAGGGCGACCTCGCGAACCGCCGCGTCGTCCTGAAAGTAGCAACCGACATTTTTGGCGAATCACAAACCCTTGCCCAGTTGCAACACACCAACATTGTGCCGATCCACTCGATTCACCGCGCTTCGCCATTTCAGGCCGTCTGCATGCCCTACTTTGGGGCGACCACACTGGCGGACGTTCTCGAACAACTGCATGGCGGGACGTCGCTGCCGCACTCGGGCAAGATGCTCGTGAGCACGGTGAATGACCGAATGCTTTCCACGCGCCGTTCTGTTAGCTCTCACTCCTTCCGCGAATGGGCACTGCTACCGGCGCTTGACGCGGCCGATGCCAAGGATGGCCCGTCCGTATTGCCAAGAGGCGTGGATGCATCTGCGACTTTGCAGAAACTTGAGGGCATGACCTATGTCGAGGCCGTGCTCTGGATGGTCGCGCGGCTGGCGGATGGACTGGCGCACGCGCACGAGCACGGCATCCTGCATCGCGACTTGAAGCCGGCCAATATCCTGCTTACCGATGATGGTCAGCCGATGCTGCTCGATTTCAATTTGTCGGAGGACACGAAACTGCGCGCAAACGCCGCGGCTGCTTCGATCGGCGGCACCCTGCCCTACATGGCGCCGGAACATCTTGAGGCATTCCGTGGCGGCGCCAAGAAGCTGGACGCACGGGGCGACATCTACTCGCTCGGCGTCATCCTTTACGAACTCTTGACAGGCCGGGCGCCGTTTCCGAATTATCGCGAAGTCTGCGCGGATACGCTCGAAAAGATGATTGCGGACCGGGCCAAAATTCAACCACAGGTTTGCCGCTTCAATGCGGTGGTCTCCCGGGCGACGGAGTCGATAGTCCGCCATTGCCTTGAAGCCGATCCAGGCAAGCGCTACCAGAATGCGCGCGAACTGCAGGAGGACCTGGAACGGCAACTACTCAGCCAGGTGCTGAAATACGCGCCCGAACCATCGCTGCGCGAACGCCTCGGCAAGTGGAGCCGGCGGCATCCCCGGCTGGCGTCCTCGACCACGATCGCCGGCCTGCTTGGTGCGTTGCTGCTGGTGTTGACAAGCGCTCTGGTTCTCCGCGACCGGCAACTGGCGCGGTTTGAAGCCGGCGCGACGCTCCAGCACTTCCAGGATGAAATGAAAACCGCGCAGTTCCAGCTCTATAGCCGGCACGCCGACCGCGCTCAACTGGAAGACGGCATCGAACGCTGCCGGCACACGCTTGGGCTCTACGACGTCCTTGACAATCACCAGTGGCACGAACTACCCGCTGTCAGGCACCTGCCACGGGAGGATCAGCAGCGCCTCGACGAACAGGCGGGCGAGCTCCTATTCCTGCTGGCCAAGGCCACGGCACTGCACGCGCAGTATTATGTGCCGGCGTCCTTGCGGGAAGAGAAACTACAGGAGGCCCTGCATTTCAATTTGCTTGCCGAGAAGTGTTTCGCGAAGGATCAATGTCCCAAGGCGCTCTGGGAGCAACGCGCCGATCTGGCCAAGCTTCTTGGCCACGACGACGAGGCTAAAGAGTATGCCGCCCGGTTCGAAAGCATGCCGGCAAGCTCCGCCAGGGACCTTTACCTGATCGCCCACAAACAGACGGTTGAAGGCAAGTATCGCGAGGCTCTGGAAGGACTACGGAAAACGACGCAAGAGGATCCGCGTAACTTCTCGGCCTGGTTTGTGCGCGGCAACTGCTATTACGAATTGCTGCAGGATATACACGCAGTCGCGTGCTACAACACGTGCGTCGCTCTCCGGCCGGAATTCCATTGGTCGTGGTTCAATCGCGGACTGGCGCACCTGCGGCTGCGCAATTACCGCCAGGCGTCGGACGATTTTGACCAGGTCCTCCGCCTGCAGCCGGGCCTGGTGGACGCGTACATCAGCCGCGCCAAGGCAAAGGAGGGCTTGCGGAAATACCAGGAGGCGATCGATGACTTTACGAGGGCCCTGAGCGGCGACAAGGTTTTGACACGTGTCTATTTTCTGCGTGCCGAGGCGCGTGCCTTGGCCGGTGACAGGCCGGGCGCCCAGCGCGATTTCGACAAGGGACTCGCCTGGGAGCCGACGGATGAGGCGAGCTGGATCGCCCGCGGCCTGGCCAAACAGAATGACGACGTGGCGGGTGCGCTGGCGGACTTTGAGCAAGCCTTGAAAATCAACCCGCGCTCGTTTGAGGGATTGCAAAATAAGGCCGCGGCGCTTGATCGGCTCGGCAAGGATCACGAATCGCTCAAGGTACTGGAACAGGCCGTCACCCTTTATCCCGAATCGGTTCTGGCCCGCGGCGGTCGCGGCGTCCTCCTGGCCCGCATCCAAAAGCGCGACGCGGCACTCGCAGATGCCAGGGCCGCGCTCCTGCTCGACACCAGCCCGTCGACGCTTTACCAGGTTGCTTGCATCTACTCGCTGACCTCGAAACAAAACAAGGATGACGCCTTGCAAGCGCTCCATCTTCTGTCGTCAGCCTTGCGTGGCGGATTTGGCCTGGACATCGTGGCTACGGACTCCGACTTCGATCCGCTTCGCAAATTGCCCGAATTCAAACAAGCAGTGGCCGCGGCGCAGGTATTGCAGTCAGGTGGGGCACAAGGGTCAAACTGATCGAATACAGACAGGTTCTCACGAGAAGAAGACAACTTCCGGGCTTGTTCCAGGAACCCAGCCAGGACGGTGTTCCAAGAATCAGCCGAATGGGTCCGTGCGGGTACTCCACCGGTTCCTCGCATCGCTTGCTTCTGGGCCGCCGCCTGGCCGAAAAACCGTTCGCCCTGCTCGGAGCGAACTGTGACGCCACGGCCGGGGATGCGCGGAGGGTCGCGGCAGGCCAGTCGATCACCTGGCCGATCATACACGACGGCCTCCACGACGAAGGGAAGATCGCCGAGCGCTACCGAGTTGCAAGTCACGGCATCCCGGCAATCTTCGTGATCGACCGGCAAGGAGTGCTCCGTCACGAATATGTCCTGTCGGCTGCTGCGTTGGGCAGATTTCCAATCTGTCCGGTCAGGTTGGAAACCTGACCCACAGTCGAATCCCACACGGCTTTTTAGCGTTCCTGTAAACTCGACAGGAACAATTGGGGTGGTCGAGTCTCCGGTCCCCCATGCACGGACGACCATAGATTCGTCGTTATCGGCGCGCGCAGACTCGATCACGGCCATTCTTGGGCCCGCCTGACCAGATTCAACCACAAAGGATTTCGTTCCACCTGGTGCCGCAGGGTCAGAAAATGGTCGTCTCTTTCAATCTTTCACCGCGATCGCCGAATTACCTCTCGAAGAGATGATATCTGAATGATATCATAGCGATATCAAACTTAAGAGGAGCTTGCCAATGGAAGATCGTGAATTGAGATTGGTGTCTGGGTGGGCGGCGCTGGTCGGGGTTTTGCTGGGGCTGGGCGTGCTCATCGCCTTGATTGCCGCGGCGATCATGAGCCAGTCGCCGGCGTTGCTTTGGCTGATCATACCCGGGTCGTTGGCCTGGGTGATCAGCTTGCTTGGATTCATTGTCAATGGACCGAACATGGCGCGGGTCGTTTTGCTCTTTGGCGCCTATGTGGGCACGCTCAAGGATGTCGGCTTCTTCTATGGCAACCCATTCTATCTCAGGTCGAAAGTATCGCTGCGCATCCGCAGCCTGGAGACCGGCGTGACCTCGACCGAGGAGCGGAAAGATGCCACGGGGCGGGTCGTTCAGGAGGCCAAGCAGCAGCGTCAACCACTCAAGGTGAACGACAAGGACGGTACGCCGATCGAGATTGCCGCCGTGGTGGTCTGGAAGGTGGCGAATGCGGCGCAGGCGATGTTTCAAGTGGATAATTACGTGGACTTCGTCAAGATGCAAGCCGATGCTGCGCTGCGCAATCTTGCGAGCCGTTACAGCTACGATGCACCTGAAGGGGACGAGCATTCGCTGCGCGGCCATATCGAGGCTGTTGCGGTGCAGCTCAAATCCGAGCTGCACGAGCGCATCCACCAGGCCGGCGTCGAAATCCTCGATGCGCGGATCAGCTACCTGGCCTACGCGACAGAAATCGCCGCTGCCATGTTGCAGCGCCAGCAGGCCGGGGCGATCATTGCCGCTCGCAGCCGCATTGTCGAGGGGGCAGTCGGCATGGTCGAGCACGCTCTGCAAATGCTCTCGGAGAAACACGTGGTCGACCTTGATCCCGAGCGCCGCGCTGCCATGGTCAGCAACCTGCTCGTGGTGCTGTGCGGCCATGCCGTCCCGCAACCGGTTCTGAACACCGGTACCCTGCACAATTGAGGCGAGGGCACCCGGCGCTCATGGCACGGAAACCGTTCTTGCTGCGAATCGATTCGGAACTGCTCGACGCTCTAGAGCGCTGGGCGAACCAGGAGTTGCGCAGCTTGAATGGGCAGATCGAATACGTGCTGCGAGCGGCCGTGGTCAAGCACGGGGCCAAACTGCCCCAGAAGAACCAGGATGACGAGGACAAGGAGGATTGAAGTGCTCGACTCGAAATTTGCACCGTTGGGCTGAGAACGAGAAGAATCTCGGGAAAGAGTAGCGCGCGAGCGGGAACTACTGGATGAATTCCTTCGTTCCGCCTCTTAATCCAGGAGAACCATGGTTATGCCCGCGACCCAATTCGGCAAGCTCATACGGCATATCCACACGCTGACGGCAGGGCCCTCGGCCCACGATAAGACCGATTGCGAGCTGCTGGAAGAGTTCTCCGTCCGCGGCAATGAAGCCGCGTTCGCTGCCCTGGTTGCTCGCCACGGTCCAATGGTCCTGCGGGTCTGCCGGCGGGTGCTGAACCACGAACAAGATGCGGAGGACGCTTTCCAAGCCGTGTACTTGGTCTTGGCACAAAACGCCAGCTCGATCCGCAAACGCGAAGCCTTGGCCGGATGGTTGCACGGCGTAGCTTATCGAACTGCCATGAAAGCAAAACGAACTGCAGCCCGAAGACAGAATCACGTAGCGCGGCTGGGCGCATTGACGCCGAAGTCGATCGAGAGCCCGACATGGGACGATGTGCAGCAGGTCCTTGACGAGGAAATCCAGCGCCTGCCCGCTCCCTTTCGTGCCACATTCGTGCTCTGCGTCCTCGAGGGAAAGAGTGGGCCCGAAGCTGCCGCGGAGCTTGGGGTCAAGGCAGGAACCGTGGGGAGCCGTTTGAGCAGGGCCCGGCACTGCCTGCAGCAACGGCTCACGCGCCGGGGCATCAAGCTTTCGGCCCTGCTGGCGGCCCTGTCCGTCAGTGACAGCGCCGGCAACGCGGCAGTGCGAGCCTTTCTGGCCAAGGTTCGCGCCGGGCTGTTCGTAGCCGCCACCGGTGAACCGGCCGCTGGGCTGATACCCCGGCATGTTGCCGCGTTGGCGGCAGGCGTGAGCAGAGCGATGTTCCTGGCCAAGATCAAGATCGCGACAGCGTTTCTCATCGGGGTCGGCGTGTTCGTTGCCGGCGGCGCGTTGACCCATCAGGCATTGAGCGCCCGCCAGACGGAGATGACTGCCCAGGCACCCCCGGTCTCCGAGAAGGTCGCGCTGCCCAAGCCAATGGGTAAGCAAGAGGCGGACAAGCCCGACGACGCGCAAGATTTG
>Ga0116217_10004389_pt1 | contig 12592 bp, 18 predicted proteins | sample Sb_taG_6_FD_89697 | JGI IMG/M metagenome (GOLD analysis project Ga0116217, IMG submission 89697) | Peat soil microbial communities from Weissenstadt, Germany - Sb_50d_4_PS metaG | ecosystem: Environmental > Terrestrial > Soil > Wetlands > Peat | place: Germany: Weissenstadt | collected 2010-09-21 | reverse complement strand
GCATAAGGGTTGAGATCAAAGCGCACTGCCTGGAGCGCAACAGATCTCGAACGGAGGCTCGAACCTATCGAGCACTTCGCCAAGCTTCATCCCGTAACATCCTCCTGTATCTAAGACTGCGACTCAGGGCTCAATGGATGTATTGTAATTCACAGCATTCACGATTGGGGCTGACCGCGGCGACGGCGGCGATTCAGGCCATCGCAACGGATAGCGTTCGGCGTCTCACGAAGTGCTGGGCGAGCCACGCAGCGGGAGTAAGGTCTGGGAGGTGCTTGATCGGGAGATCGGCAAAACCGGGGAGAACCGCGGTCAAATAGTCGCGCACCGGGAGTTTCAACCTGCGGCAGCTTCCACGACGGAGAAAATCGCCGCAACCTTAGGTCCCGCCCGTGGACTGCCGATGTGTATCCAGTTCTTCCGACCCAGTGCCACGGGGACGCATCGAGTTCTCCGCCAAGTTCGGGATACTCCAGGAAGCGCGTACGTTTCTTCCAAAGCGCGAGCGCGTAGTGGCAGGCCTAGCTGAGTGCACTGGCGGGCAACGCCCTGGACTGCGCTGCTTCGATCCTCCCACGGATCTCATCCAGGAGAGGCTTGGCTCTTTCCTGACGCCGGGCATGGCGCGCCGCAACGGCCCGACGGCGTCGGCGCTCACCGTTAGTGAAAGTCAAAGTGACCGACCGCATTAAGCACTGCGTCGAACGTGCAGTCCATTACCGCGATAAGGTTCTTAAAGAAATCAGCAAGCACTCGACCGCCGATACCAGCGACCGCTCCGTAGTCGCGACGGCATTCATCAAAATGGCTGCTGGCGATTTCAAGCGAAATCATCTCGGAAATCGGGAACGACAACCGCGGTCCTGCATTCAAACTGTTCCGTCTTCTCTACGAGGATGTTGTGTGGGCACATGCATTCGCTCCAGATGATCTTATTACCAGGCTTCTGCACACCCATCACGGGCAAAATTGATCGCCGCCAGCACACTCGCCGGAATGGCTGCATGGAGATGTTGGTCGTGGTCCCGTATGCTCGAGTGCGCTGAACTCGCCGCGCAGCCGCAGTAGTGCAGGTTGAATTCTATAGCGGGTAGCCGATCAATGTGCGGGGCTGCTTGCGATCACCGGGAGTCGCGTGACCAACCTCAATTGGTCTAGCGATGTGAGGACGTTGTGCCAGCGGGCCGGATCCTTTTTCGTCTCGATAGGAGCAGAGAGGTCGGAATAAAAGTCCAGGATGTTGGCGCGCAGCTCTGACGGCATCGAATCGAATTTCTTGTCTGACAACTGGGAGAGCAACTTTGCATAGGTGTCGTCGGTCAGCGAGTATTCCGCTGCTTTGGTCAACTTGCCGCTATCAAGGTCACAATTGGGAAGCAGAAGTGAGTCGGTACGCACCTGTTCTAAAAAAGCCCGGTATTGATCGACGGTTGTATTAATGCTCTTGAAATACAGATCCTCAGTTTGCGGGGTCGGGTTGTTGAATGCCATCGCCTTAAAGGGGCCGATTTTCGGCATATACCGCAAAAGGGTGGACAGGATCCGGGTGCCGAATCCGGGTTTCGTGTAATCCTTTCCCCAATCTTTTTCATATTCCGAGCGGGAAAGACGGTAGAGAAATTTTCGTTTGGCGAAGTCGGGCTGTTCGCGCATCATGTCTTTCTTATGGGTCTGCAGGGCGACCTGGGTCATCTCCGGGATCAGGCGGCTGATGGAGTAACGATACGAACCGATCGCAAGATCCTCGTGGGTCAATACTTCTTTCAGTTCCACTCCGTATACCACCGGGAAGGCCCGTTCCAGCAGGGGCTTGGACACTTGAAAGCCGATGAAATCGTGGTACTGCTGCGATGCGTACCGATTCTTCGCGACTTGCACCATGTCGAAACCGAACTCGGTTTTCAAATGCGCCGTCTTATCCTGCGCATACCGGACCGACTTGCCGAACTTCGCGCGCAACTTTGGATATTCGATCGCGACCGATTGGTTGACAGCGGGATGGCCGGCAATATCGGACGCATAATGTGCCAGCGCGCCTAGCGCGAAGGCATACTCGTTCGCATCCTGGCTCTCACGCAACAGCTCGCGAACGAAGTCTCCGCTGCGAACGTAATGCACCAGGTTGCTGAATTCCTTGCTGCCGAATGGGTAGTATCCCAGATCCTGGATAACGGCCCCGCCATAGGCGTAGGCGTGTGCCTCTTTGATCTGGTCCTCCGACAATCCCGGATAGCGCTTGAGCAGCAGGGGGCGAATCTCATCGGCCCATAGCAGGTCCACGATTTCTTCGTGGGTCAGAACGGAGTATGCGGACGAGACACCGCTGCACATCAGCATCATGAGAAGCGATGCCACGGCGCGGATAGAAAGCAGGCGCCATCTTTTAGTTATGGCGCCTGGCGATATTGACGGCTGGTGCATGGCTTAAATGCGACCGAGAACCAGGAGAATGACCACGATGCACAGGACCAGTCCCAGACCGCCGGTCGGGGCATAACCCCAATCCCGGCTGTGCGACCATCGTGGTAACGCACCAAAGAGTGCTAAAACCAAAATCACGATCAATATAGTTCCAAGCATGTTGTGCTCCTTGTGTTCCTGTATTTCGACAGGAATATTCAACATCCTCCAAAAAGGTATGGACGTTAGAATACGATGACTACGATGCGAATGCCGGGATGGAACGGATTGTACAAATAGTATCCGCCATCCACGTAGTCAACGTAAACGTTGTCGGTGTAAGCCCAGCCCACTGGCCAGGGCTCACTGAATCCGAACCAATAGCCGCCGTACTGGAAGCGAGGTTGCCCTTCGATAATGACCGGGCGATTGATGACGAACACGTGTTCATGGCCAAAATTGGCTCGGAACCGGTCGTCAGGAATGCGACCGTGGTTGCCACTGGTGCGCTCTGCCTGCTGTTCGTGTTGAGCGGCAGGCTTTTCCTGTTGTGCTTTTTTCTCTTCTTGCTGTGCGTGTTTCTCTTCTTGCTGCGCAGGCTTTTCCTGCTGTGCTTTTTTCTCCTCTTGCTGCGCGTTCTTCTCCTCTTGTTGCGCAGGCTTGTCCGGCTGTGCGCGTTTCTCCTGCTGCTGGACGTGTTCTTCCTGCTGTGGGCGTTCCTCTTGCTGCGCGTACGCAGGAGCAGCGACTCCCAGGGTCAAAGACAGAACTGCTGTACTCATCACTCCTACTAGTTTCATGGGTGTGGCCTCCATTACAGCTCATTGAATGTTCTTGCCTTACTGCAAGCTCCCTGTGGTCACGTTGGCCGGATTGCCGATGGCGTCGCCGGACACGAGAAGTTCAACTCTACGGTTCTGCTGACGGCCCGCGGAGCTTTCGTTGGAGGCTACCGGCAAAGTGTTGCCGAAACCTCTGGCGCTGACGGAATTCGTGGTCACGCCTTGTTGCACCAGATAATCGCGTACCGAGCCGGCGCGGTTCTCAGACAGCTTCTGGTTCATTTCGTCGCCGCCGACATTGTCTGTATAGCCGCCGACTTCAATGTTGAGTCCGGGGTAGGCGAGCAGAATACCGGCAACCTTCGCCAGTTTCTCCCGCGCTCCCGGCTTCAGGGAGAACTTTCCCGTGTCAAACAAAACGTCGGACATGCTGACGATGAGCCCGCGTGCGCTGTCGCGAGTTTGGAGAATAGAATTCAACTGCTCGGACAAACGTGCGCGCATGGCGGCTTTGTCGGTCTCGGCTTGCTGTGCAGCTAGACGAGATTGGTCGGCATCGGCTTGAGCGGCGGTGACCGCTGCTGCTGAGGCTGCCTGATTTGCGGCCATCTCCGATTGCGCCTTTGCCGCATCAGACTGGGCCTGCTGCTTCTGCCGGGTCGCGTCGTCGGCTTGCGCTTGGGCATAGGTCTGTGCGTCGGTTGAAGCCTGGCGTTCGTTGGCTAGGCGTTGGTCATCCATCTTCTTGACTGCGATCGCACGCGCGTCTTCGGCAGTTTGGACGGTCTCCCGAGCGACTGCGATCAGCGGCTTGGTCGGGACGTTCTTTCGGGTGGCATATTCGTCCGTGTTGTTCATCAACTGGACGGCGTGCTGATAGCTGTCGGGGGCGTACTGCTCGGCTCCTTCGGATTGCGCGATGCGTACCGCATTGCGCGCCTCAAAGAATTCCAATGGCAACTTGGCATTCAGAACCACGGGGTCGAACTTGTAGCCGGTCGGAATGTAGCCGCCCCGCTCCATGAGTTCGTACTTCGCGTCCACGGCCTCGATGGTTCCCTTGGTGTCCTTGCGAATGACATTTTCGAGTACCACCACGTTGCTGGGTTGCCGCACGGCGTAATAAGGTTCCGCGGTGACGATCAGGGCGAAGGCCTGAAGGTCTGTGGTCACGTGCAGCTTGCTGCGGCTGTTGCCGCCTACTAACACTTCGCCCAGATTTACGGCGCGGCCTTCCGGCGAAATCGCCCACAAGATGTAAGTCAGGTACTCGTTGCCGAAAGTGGTGGGCTTTTGTAGGCTGCCGAATTCCGCTTCGATCTCAATCGCTCCCCGCTTGCTGTTGACTTCGGCTTGACCATCGGCTGAGGGCATGAGATCCGTACCCGCGAAATTCACCTTCGTAGATCCGCTGCGATGCTTGTAGTTGACCGCCGGCGTGGTACGGCTGGTTACGACTACGCGGAAGGTCGGGGTCTGAGCCATGGGCTCGAGGGCGGTTGTGGTTTGTGGATTAGTTTGAGCTACTGCGCTCAAACTCAGTGCGATTCCGGCTGCGAACAACAGCTTCATTTTCATTTGTGTCTCCTTGGCAGATGTCTGCCTGGTTATGTTGTTTTCGATCCTGTCTTGGCGCCAAAGTGCTCGTAAGCTGTCTCTCTAGTTCGTCATCCTTTTCCGATGTGGATCGCGGAAAGGGAGTGAAACAGTCCAAATACATTCAGCAGCCACAGCACGACGGCGATGACCACCACGCCATTCAAGATTGACTTGATCGATGCCTGCATAGGAATGAAGCGATTAACCAGCCACAGCAGAACACCCACCACGATGAGAATTTCCAGAAGTTGGATTAACGGCATAAGCTTTGACCTTTCTTCTTTCGCGGGCTACCGCCTCTCATCCGCTTGGAGGTGTTGCCCGAATCTCTGCGTTCGAGAGCTTTTAGGGTCGAATCGTGTCCGCCGGAGCTTCCACGGCATACACACGGATGATGAATGCCAATCGGCTGGATGTGGCCGCTTCGATGTGATTGATTGAGACTTCAACCGCCGCGACCTGGGAATGAGAGCTGCGAATTGGCGGTCATCGCTCTCTCGACACATTCAGCAGAATAAAGAATGACAGGTGTAGACTTCCGCGTCTGAGCAAGATTGCTCACCTGTGAAGAATTAAGGTTGCGATGCCTGGGCCAAAAAGCGCGGCTCGTAGCGTGGGCTACGAGCCGTGTGGTAGAAGGCGCCGGTTTTACTACTAGGGTCGCCGTTCTTCAGGACGAGACTCTTTCTCCTCTGGATGGGACTGAGCCTGAGGTCGAGCAGCAGCCTCCTGATGAGCCTGCGGTTGAGCGTGAGGCGCATTCTCGGGTCGAGCCGCTGCTTGTGGTCGAGGCGTGTTCTCCGGACGGGGTGTTGCTGCCCGAGGCGCGGCCTGCGGATGAGGCGCACTTTCGGGTCGAGCCGCTGCGACGGCGCGTGGTGTGTTCTCCGGGCGCGGCGCTGACTTCTGAGGAGCGGCCTGGGCATGCGGTGCATTCTCAGGTCGAGGCGCGGCCGCCCTGGTGGTCTGTGGACGAGGCGTGCTTTCATGTTGAGCCACGTTCCCTGCCGGACGTGCCGTACTGGCCTTCTCCGAAGCGCTCGGAGGACGAGGCACATCATTGCGCGGTGCTGGAGTGCTACGCGCCGTGGCGCTGGGACGAGGAGTGCTGTTCGCTGGATGCGCAGCCGACGGCTTGGCCGCGGGCTGAGCTGCGGCACTCTTGACTGCAGGCTTGTAAGGTGCGCCTGCTTGTTTGGCCGGTACGCCGGCATTAAATGCTCCCGGCTTCGGAGTAGCTGCGATTGCCGGCTTGCCCTGGTTTACGGAAGCACGTTGCTGCGGGTTGGCGCGGGCAGCCTGTTCATGTTGAGCTTGAGCGGCGACCGGGGCGATGTGTCTCTCGTGGGCAGCGGTTTCTTCTTGAGCCGTTGGAGCCGCGGTGATCCCGCCGGTGCCGCCGTTGTAGCTGACCCGGTTCACTGTGGTGTTGTTGATCACCGTGGTGTTGTAGGTGTTGTGAATGTTGGTGACGTTCACGTTGTTCACCGAACGGTTGTACTCGAACTGTCCGTTGTTCCAACGGCCGCCTTCATAGCCCCGACCGCCGTAGCCGTAGCCATAGTTGATTCCGCCGTAGAAACCAACGTGCTCACCCCAATAGCCCTCATTGAAAGCGAACCCGCCGCCGCGCCAACCCCAATAGCCAGGCGTCCAGAGGAACCCAGGTTGCGGAGCCATGACCCAGGTACCGGGCACCCAATAGTAATCGCCGTTGGCGTAAGCCCAGTAGCCAGGGGTCCAGAGATAACCCTCGGCGGGGACGGGTGGCTGCTCATACACAGGCAGCGCGGGCGGGCCAACTGAAATGGATATTCCAATTTGCGCAAACGATGCCGCCGAGATGGCCAGCATTACGAGCGCGAACAACAGCGAACGAATGGAGGGAATGGTACGCATAGTGTTTCCTCTTGCCGGTTCATCCTTGGCTTGCCCGGTGGTGCTCTACTGCTGCGGGTTGCGTGGATAGAGAGGCACGATTTCCGGACGAAACGTACTGCAACAGTCCGTCTCGCTCGCAAAATAGTTCTGCCATGACTTTCTCATTTCGGGATTCTCATGTCTGGTCAAAAATGCTCAGTTCGAGCACGGGTGACTGGCCCAACCAGTCATCCCACAGCAACCGAGGCTGAACTTATGCGGGTTAATCACGTCGCGATCCAAAGCGTCTTGCTTGATGTGTATGGGAAGTCGCTCGGCGAGGCCCGACTTACGGAGCGATCAATTCTGACCAGTTTTCAGAAACCGTAAGTTTGATAATGGCGACGCAAGAACGCCCTGCCCAGGCAGAGCGAACTTGGCTAACCAAATCTGAGGTTCCAAATATTCCCGATGAAGGAGGTTTCAATGAATCAAAGTCTGATGGATCCGAAAGTGATTGTGCTTGCCGGGGTGGTGATTCTGGTCATCGCCGGGCTGGCTTGGCTATACGTCCGAAAACGGAGAACGAGCAGCGCAGAGATACGGCGCCGCTTTGGGCCGGAGTACGAGCGGGCGGTGCGAACGCACGGGTCCGAACGACGAGCGGAAGCGAAATTGGCGGATCGTGCGAAGCGGGTTGAAACGCTGAAGATCCACGAACTCGACTCCGCGGAGCGTGAACGCTTTTCCGCCCAGTGGGTTTCATTGCAATCTCGTTTTGTCGATTATCCGAAAGGAGCCGTCACGGAAGCGGCCGAACTGGTGTCTTCTTTAATGCAGGCTCGCGGCTATCCCGTAAGCGATTTCGATCAGCGTGCCGCGGACATTTCTGTCGACCATCCTAAAGTTGTAGAGAATTACAGGTCAGCCCACGCGATCGCATTGCGGCTGGGAAGGGGAGAAGCAAGTACGGAAGATCTTAGATCGGCGATGATCTACTACCGTTCCCTGTTCGAGGAGTTGGTGCAGGTGCAAACGCCTGTTGACACGAAAGCGGTGGCGTAATGGCCTTGCGGCCAATCGGCGAATAACCTACAAGGACACAGCAGAAAATGATGAAACCAAGCACGCAAGACAAGACCGAAGGCAAGCTCCACGAAGTGCAAGGGAATATCAAGGAGGAAATCGGGAAGGTTACGAGAGACCCCCAATTGCAGGGCGAAGGGAAAGGTTTCGCAGCCGGCTATTTGGCTGTCCATACCGGCCTCAGAACACGCGTAGCTTTTGGGAACTTCGAGAATTGTCTGACAGGGAGTGGAAGAGGGGGGCTGCGGACGCAGCGCCCCCTAGCCACCTCGAACCTACTATGCCAGCGAATTGAGCCGCGCATGCGAGGTTGCGGTACGCCAGGCATTGCAGTGTGAACCTAAGCGCAACTTCATATCAGCGATACTCGTTCTGACTTGCAGATACTGACGAGAAACGGGTCTTTATGAACACGATAGAATGTTGCGGTCCTGAATTGAAAGTACTGGTCACAATTGACCAGCTTTGTGCCGAGCAACAGTGCACTATGTAGCCATGACAGCCAAACGGAAACGAGCTCTGGCGGTTCGTTGCCCCACTTGTGGCGCCAAGCCGGGAGAAAAGTGTGAGCTCGGTACAGGCCAACCCCGCACAGATCCGCATCGAGATCGGCCTATAGCGAGTGCAGAAAAGTAAATAGTCAGCGACCCCGAAGTGGCCACACTAACAACTTTGGATGCTTGGCTGGGTTAGCCCTCGCATTTTTCGCGAAGTCGCCGGGCACAAAATGAGAAGCTGAAAAACGCATTCTTCTGCGCGCAGGCTTAGACCCAAGGCAAAGTAGATCAATCCCGTAGATCAATGCCCAGCCCAGAAGTCAATGAATGTTGTTCTCCACGATTAAGCGCCCCCACGCACACGATCGTTAGATGATCTGCTCTTTACGCTCCCGGGCTCTCATCCCCCTAAATAAGCTTCGCTCCTCCGCAGTAGCCTCCGCGGTAGCGTTGGACGAACTGACCAAAGTTTGCCGCTCCTCATGTGGAGCGAGCTCGACCGTTCCCGCCACGGATGTCAGAGGCGTAAGACTGCAGAGCGGGGTGGTATTTATGTTTGGTGGTGAACAAGCCCCGCCGCCGGTTTCAGCAAGTTGCACCATCGATCCCAGCGAAGTCATGGTGGGCGAGCCGGCGACAGGCACAGCAACCGGCACCAACTCTAATCCAAGGCCTTTGGCGAGCAGAAGAATCTAGACGAAGCCCAGGTGAAAGATGCGGTTGAGAAGAACCCCGAGTTGACCCCAGAGCAGCGCCAGAGAGTGCTCGACAACATGAAGACGATCCTGCTGGCCAGCAATCGTCGCGTAGACATCACCCTGAGCACCACGGGTCAACGGTCCGTACGCGAATACCCCTTCAACGCTGCGGATTCCTTGACTCTGCTCCAGCAGGCAGGAGCCAAGAAAACGACCAAACCAGCAGCCAGGAAAAAGGCGAAGCCAATGGCTCAACAATGAGAGGGGGAGCACCATAATGACGGGGTCCGCCGTACACCGCTTGATGCCGTTGGAGCATAACTCCCGTAGCAGGAGCTAAGCAGGGACGCAGAAAGGACAAGAACAGAACCAGGAAAAGTTTCACAGCTGTGTCAGCCGCGTAAATCGCTTCGATTCGCTCTCGGTCGGCAATAAAAACAGGGCGAGTCTTCACCTGCGGACTTATTTCAAGCCCAGCTCGCCATTGTACTGTTGGGTAATCCCGTAGCACTCACAGGCGGAGTCTTCAAGTTTCTTGCGGTTCACGATCTTCACCGCGCCACGGGTGTACTCGATAAGCTTCTTCTTCTGCAACACACCAGCTGCCAAGCTGACGGTAGGCCTATCGGTCCCTAGCATGGTTGCGAGAAAATCGTGGGTGATGGGCAGCGACTCCGAATCCACTCTGTCCTGAGTCATTAGCAACCACCGTGCCAGGCGCTGTTTAATATCGTGCAGTCGATTACACGCGGCTGTTTGTGCAACCTGCATTCCTTGAACTACTGCATAGCGGCTCAACATTAATTGCAAGTGTGGAGTGGATTCCAACGTGTTCTGCAAAGCTGCGACCTCTACCCGAAACCCATCGCCCGTGATTTGTACCACCGCTTGAAGCGGGCTCCTGCTCAGGCCCACGGACGCCGGTGTTCCTATAAAACCCTCATTGCCAACTATGCCGGCTTCGACGGTTTTTCCATCTTGCATTACCACGACAAGAGAAATCAAACCTCGATTCGGGAAATACACAAATTCCAGCTTTCCACCCCCCTCGTGAAGGACTAGGTGGTTTGGCAAGCTGACGTATTCGAGATCAGGACGCAGTGAGCTGTAGTCGCTATCGGAGGCCGATAGAAGTATTAGGTTGCTGACTGGTTTCCCTTCGGTGTTCGTGCGCTCGCCAGACTGCACGACTTGGAGGCCTTTGCTTTCCATAAGAACCCCTGACAGACGAGGGTAAGAACTGCCCCCCGCAGATGCAGGGATGAACTTGCCTGTCATGCTGTGGGAACAGCGTAGCATTCTCGGAGGGCGGTGAACTCCTCTCGAAGACCTATCAACACTACGCTGGATACGACCCTCATACTGAGCAATACTGACCGCTTCAAGACGCACGGACCCTGAACCAACACTTAAGCGGTTCGGCCAGTTCACACCAGGCCTTGAAAATCGGGAGCAAACAAGAACAAACATCTTCAGCGTATGTAGGATGCCCGACAGACCCTCCGACTTGGCGCGTGTAAAATCTGTACCTTTATGCATCTTCCGCCACGCCCGGACTGGGATGACGGTTTTCTGCTGCAATCAGGCAGTACGCCACGCGAAGGAAGAACGCTGCGTCCTTTGACGGCAAGCGCGTACGGGGCATGCGGTCAGACAACGTTGGGGGCGCAGCGACATAGGCGGGGCATGAATCGGAAGCTGATATGGATTGAACAGAAGCGTTTTCGGGGTTTTGGTTGCTCCGAATGCGCCTGGGTCTTCAACGCTTCGGGCGCGCCCGCTGGCAAAACTTTCGATGAAATGATGCAGAACTTTGAGTTGCGGCGCGACCAAGAGTTTACACTGCATGTTTGCGCTGACTACCCAAAAGCCAAGAGCACAAAAGAGCAAGAACAGCGATAATTCAAACTGCCGTACCGTCCCAGCGCGGAGGTCAATATGTGCCCTGTTCATTGGGACCACGTCGATCACGCTCGGTCTACGCGTTGTGTCAAGCAAGATTGGGAAAGGCTTTACCGCGCCGCAATCCTCGAGTCTGACCGGAGCAGGTTGCCGCAGCGAATAGAGGACGCGGAGGCCGAGATTCTCAAGCGATGGCGAAGTTTATCAAGGCCGCGAGGCCACAATGGAAAGGAGCAGGAAGCTATTACTCGGGCACTGCACATCTTGAGCTTGCTGCGTGAGGCTAGGCAAGAGCAGTAGCATCGCTCTATTGCTGCTGGAAAGAGATCGGCTCCCACGATACTAAGGAAAGGAATCGAACTCCCAGAAGTGGCACGTTCTAGGCAAGCGCGCGGCTGGTGACAATCCGGGCTCCTTACCTGATATAATGCAATTGAGGTGGTTACCCCCTTCTCCTCTTTCAGGTTCCCTGAACTAAGTCAGCCCATCTGAAGTTTTCTCTCCTTAGGCTTCTCAGGAAAGCCGCGTACCCCATGCATCCGATCGCGATCCTGCACGAAGTTCAGCAACTCTACAACGTGAGTGACCGTCTAGACTTGCTGGCGGAGCAACATCCCCTCGTCTCAGAAGCACTTATCACCATCTCAGGAAGCGTTCGTAACACCGCCACGTTGTTGGAGGTGTTGATTGCGACGAAAATAGCGCCGATTTCCGGATTAGATCCCGCAAGTGCCTGACTTGCTCGTCGCTGTCTGGGAGCTTTGTTGTTGGGATTGCGGCGCGGAAGCTAGTCGTGGAGAACAATATTCAGCAGCGAACTGTGAACTTGTAGGCCGCCGTTGTAATGGATAAAACCCAAGTCCCTGAACCGGTTCATGAAGAAGCTGACCCGCGAGCGGGTGGTGCCGATCATTTCCGCCAGCATCTCCTGACTGATCTTGGGAACCACCGTCTCGGGTGTGCCTTCCTTGCCAAAATGGGCGAGCAGTAGAAGGATCCGAGCCAGCCTCTTTTCGCTGGAATTGAAAAGCTGATCCACCAGATCTTCTTCGTAACGGATGTTCCGCGCCAACAAATAGGCCACGAACAAGTCGGAGAATTCGTGTTCCCGATGAAGTGCTTCCATCATGGCTTTCTTGTCGATTCGCAGAATGGCGCAATCCGTCATTGCGGCCGCAGAACCCATGCGGAGAGGTTGGCCCGCAAGCGAAGCTTCGCCGAAAAAGTCTCCCTCACTGAATATGCCGATGGTCGCTTCTTTCCCAGTCTTCGAGACCACGGTGAGTTTTACCTTACCCGTCTGGATATAAAACACCGCGTCCGCGGGGTCCCCTTGGGCAAAGATTGTTTGCTTCCTCTGGAACAGCACTAATTCCCTGCCCTCGCCGATGGTTGCGAGGAATGCATGGGGATCGAAATCACGCCTCTTCTTGGCGGCTACGATTCCACCTATGGCACTGCGCTTTGTTTGGAGTATCGGGCCGGTTGAGATTCGGCGGGGAATATTGCTTCTTTGTGAAGACCTGTCGGGTTCGGGAGACATAGGCACCTCTTACTGTCTGGGCATCCCCACCCGCCTTCTATCTACAAACCCTTTTATATATTTTGTCACTTTCCCTGACAGCCGTCAATATCCGAAAACCTCAGTGTAGATGCTCCAAGATAATGTCACCCCTTAACTGCAACCAGACTTTGTCACCCTAGAGGGATGGTGACATTGAGTCAGAAAGAGTTCCAACGGGTGAAAGTGATTGAGAATGCGGTGGCG
>Ga0116217_10004384_pt1 | contig 12599 bp, 7 predicted proteins | sample Sb_taG_6_FD_89697 | JGI IMG/M metagenome (GOLD analysis project Ga0116217, IMG submission 89697) | Peat soil microbial communities from Weissenstadt, Germany - Sb_50d_4_PS metaG | ecosystem: Environmental > Terrestrial > Soil > Wetlands > Peat | place: Germany: Weissenstadt | collected 2010-09-21 | reverse complement strand
CACGTCTCCAGGTAGTAGCGCGGCGCCCGCAAGCCCGGCTCGCCGGTTTTTGACCTCACGGATTGCTGCAGCAGCCCGGTCACTTCCCGATCGAGTGCGTGGAGTTCTTCCGCGCCCACGCTGGTAAATCGAAACGGCTGCAGAAAAGCTCCGTCGCGCCGCATGGGGAACATCATCTCTGCAGTGGTCCGCACCGGGCCGGAACTTAAGTAAATGGTCAGATCCGCCCAGGAGCGCTCTTCCAGGCAAGTCGCGAGGTCCAATAGTCCCCCCGAGATGGAGAGTTGCCGCAGCTTAGCGCGCACCTGTCGACCGTTCTCCATCCGGATCACCGCCGAGATGGTCCCGCTAAGACTCACGCGCGGAGCCCGTCGTGGAGGCCGGCGCTGAAGAAAATGAGTCATTGGATATTTCCCAGTTTTTCGGTTGGCGCAACGCGCGACTGCTCGCCCAGGATTGGTGCGAGAGACTACCGCTGTGCAAATTCGTGTTGGACGGCCGCCACCAGCAGGCGGCTCGTCCGGCGCATCATTCTCCAGTCGTATTCGTAGGCCGTTCCGCAAGCCAGGCAGATCTGGTAATGACGTCCGTTGTCGTCGATGCGCGGCCACGAGAAGCGGTGCGCGCAACCTTGCCGAAGCAGCAACTGCAAGAATCTCACGAGCTCACCTGATTCCGGTTCTTCCATTGATGGAGCCACCGGGAGAAAAACGGTTTGTGTTGGTTGCCCAGCAGATCCTGCAGCGTGGACAAAAGAATGTTCGGTGGCTGCGACTTCGTCAAAAACGAGTCCACCGAGCGGAGCTTGTTTTTCGGCAGCGGCCCGTAGGCGGATAACAGCATGATCGGGACATGCGAGTTGATGCGCTTCATCCTGGCTGCTACCACATCCCCGTTCATCCCGGGCATCTGATAGTCGAGGACCACGGCATCCACGTTGCGCGAAAGAAACAGCTTCAGCCCTTCGTCCCCGCCGCTCGCTTCCAGAACCTCATAGCCGTTCTTTTCGAGCAACATCTTCCGCCCAATGAGCCCGTTCCAGTGATCGTCAATACAGAGAATGGTGGCCTTGGCGCGAGACATGACTGTTCACAGATCCAATCAGGCCAGAGTGGATTCGTTCAGCGGTCACTTCCGGGCAGGAAGCTACGGTGGCCGAACTACGAAGTGGTGGGCAAATTGATTCTGAATCCGGCAGCGCATATTTTCAAATTACGAACGGTCACTCCGGCAGCAGTTACCCCAGCAAATTGCTGAAGGGCGCGCGGGAAGTTCACCGGAATTAATGCACGGCGAGAGGAGCGGAGTCGTGCGGGAGGGCTTTGATCGCGGCCCGGGCTTCATCCAGCGTATTCGAGAAATACCGGTTCTGTGGGCTGCGTTTCGTCAGCTGATCCAACACTTCCCGCGCGTGGTCGAGATCTTTGCGTGCCAACCCAGGCTGATGCAGATCCGCTTCAGATCTTGCCAGGTAGATGTGCGATTCCGCATCGTCGATCGCGTTCGAGAGCGGATCCGGATCGCGCACCGCGAGCGAGCGATACATAGAAGCGGCGCGTTGCTCAAAGACCAGAGCCTCTCGCGGCGAGTGCATCAGATAAAGAGCCAGTCCCATCGTCATGTTCGAATTGGCGAGATCGGCCAGGGCTTGCACGTTGTTCTTGTCGGATTTCACCATGTTTTCGCTGATGGCAATGGCTTTGCGGCAGAGGCCTCGGACTTGAGAAAATGAACCCGCATAAGCCAGGGACTCGCACAAATTCCCGTTATCCGAGATGAGGAATCGTTGGAAGTCGGTGTTGTTCGGATCCTGGGCCGCGAGTTGCTCTGAAATTGCGAGCGACTGGCGATACTCGGCGGCGGCCTCGCTGAATCTCCTATCAAACTTCAGAGCCCACGCGCTCCATCCATGCGAGCGCCACACGCTGCGACGCATGCGGGCGCTTTCCGGGTTGGCATCGAGCAGGGCCTGGCTCAGGGCAAGCGCCCTTTGCTCATGGTCGAGGGCAGACTTGTAGTCTCCCAGCCAGACCTTCAGCGCTCCGATGCCGATTAGCGATGCGGCAGTGTTGTAGCGTAGCTCCTCCGAGTCGTGACCGGCCGCCAAGCGTTCTTCGATCGCCAGACGCTGTTGCTGAAGATCCAACGCATGATTGAGATCTCCCATCTGATCGCAGATTCCGGCAACGTTCGCCATCGACCCCAGCAATTCGAATTGCAAGCTCAGATCCTGCGGTTGAGCGGCTGCCAGGTTCTGCCGTATTGCCAGCGCCTTCTCGTAGAGATCCTTTGCCTGTTGAGACGATCCGGTGCCGCCCAGGTGTGGATGGCCGGCCTCAGCTTGGATTCGTCCAATGCGCTCATAGGCGGCGGCAAGGTCGCGCAGAGTCGCAGGGTCGTTCTGCCCCTCTGCCGCGATTTGATCCAGGTATTCGAGCGCCCGCCGTACTACCAGCTCGCGCGCCGCCGTGGAACCGGGCAAGTTTTCAATGGAATCATGGAACTCGAACAGCATGGAATTGGTCAGTTTGCGCAACGATTCGAAACGCCGTTCGGCGCGGGCCTGCTGGATTCGTGCGATGCGCGCCTCGCGCATAATCGCGACGCCGCCCGCAATGACGACCAGCGCAAACACGGCCGTTGCCGCCAATGAAAGTTTGTTGCGCTGGATGAACTTGGCACTCCTGTAGCTGAACGTGCCGCGACGCGCGGACACCGGCAAACCGACAGCATACGAGTGCAGATCTTCCGCAAAATCCTGCGCCGAGGCGTAGCGCATTTGCGGCTCCTTGCGCAGCGCCTTGAGCAGGATCTGGTCCAGATCGCCGGACAGCTTCCGACCCAACTTCTCCGGACCGCCGCTTCGCCGCCCGAAGTGGCGGACGACTGTGCTGGGCTTTTCAGGCTCAACTTCGCAAATTGCGTGCGCCAAGTCATACGGCGAGTTTGTGTCCAGGCGATAGGGCAACTGCCCGGTCAACAAGCGGTAGAGGACGACGCCGAGCGAGTAGACGTCGGTTGCCGTCGTAATGATTTCGCCGCGAAGCTGCTCGGGGCTGGCATATTGCGGCGTCATGATGCGCTGCGCCGTGACCGTGGGATCTGCCCCTGGAGCATCGCTCTCCGGACTTAAAATGGATGCGATGCCGAAGTCGAGCAGTTTCGGCACTCCCTCCGCCGTCACCAGAATGTTGCTGGGTTTAATGTCGCGGTGCACCACCAGGCGCTGGTGGGCGTACTGGACCGCCGAACAAACGCTCTGAAAAAGGTGGATGCGGGCATCCGTGCCCAGCTTGCCCTCGTCGCAATATTCGTCGATAGGCTTGCCCTCGACGAGTTCCATCACAAAGTAAGGATGACCTTCTTCGGTCGTTCCGCCATCCAGCAGGCGGGCAATATTCTCATGCTCGAAACCGGCGAGAATCTGGCGTTCTTTCCGGAAGCGGGCGTAAACAAACTCGGTGTCCAGACCTTGCCGCACCAGCTTGATCGCAACCTGTTTTTCGAATTGGTCGTCGGCCCGGACCGCGCGGTAAACTTCGCCCATCCCACCCGCGCCCAGTTTTTCGACCAGGCGGTACTGCGCGATTCGCGCGCCCAACATTTTGTCGGTCTTGCTGCGGTCCTCGGCACGAAAGTCCCCGGCGATTGCGGCTGCAACCACCTCCATGACGGGCTGGTCGATGATTCGTCCAGTTTGCCTCGCGTAAGCAATCAGCGATTCAACTTCGGCGCGAAGCGGCAGATCGCCGGCGCACGAACGATCGAGAAAAGCTGCCCGGTCCCCCTCTTCTTGCTTCATAGCCGTGTGATAGAGCTCTTCGACGCGGCTCCAGCGGTCAGGTTGCATCGGGTTGCCCCCTGTCCATTTCGCGCAGCAGCCAGGCACGGGCCAGGCTCCAGTCCCGCATCACAGTGTCGGGCGAGACCTTCAATACTTCGGCAATCTCTTTCACCTTGAGGCCGCCGAAAAAACGCAGCTCTACCACATCACTCTTTCTCGGGTCTTCCAATGCCAGTTTGGTCAAGGCCTGTTCCAAGTCCAACAGCTCGGCGGGTACGTCAGCAGAAACAATGAGGCCCTCCTCCAGAGGCAGCTTGAAATCGCCTCCGCCTCGCTTCAGCGATCCGCGCGAACGGGCAAAGTCGATGAGGATCCGGCGCATCAGTCGGGCGCAGACCGCAAAGAAGTGGGCGCGATCCTGCCAGCGCACGTTCTGGAACTCCACCAGCCGCAGGTAGACCTCATGAATGAGGGCTGTGGCCTGCAGGGTGTGACCCTCATTCTCCCGGGACATCTGGCGGCGCGCCAGCCGGTGGAGCTCCTCGTAAACAAGGGGCGTAAGCCGTTCTAGGGCAGACTGATCCCCTTCACCCCAAGCCAGCAGTAATTGGGTGACGTTGCGCGGAGGGATGGATTCGGCGGCCATTGAAACCGGCAGGGGCGAGGGAGGGCTGATCTAGCCCCGACAGAGTACCACAGCCCCAGCTCGCTTCTGCCAGTTGGGGGCGCGGATGAGCCTTTTAGTCTGACTATTAATTGCGCCCCGTGCCAGTTTCCCGCCGCAGTTTCCGCTATCTGAAATAGGACCAGTCATGGCCGCGGGATCAACCTTGGGGGCACCGTGAACGAATTGAAGCTTCGTGCATCGAGTGGAGCTGTCGCTACAAACTGCAAAGCATGCGCGATCCTCGCGTTGATTTGCCTCGCCGGTTTTCTGCCGAGTTGCAACGACTCGGGTGCAAGATCGATCACGGCGACGGCTGGAACCCCCCAAAATGCGGTGGTTTACACGGCGTTTGCATCGCCGCTGCAGGCGACGGTGACGTCGGGCGGAGCGGCGGCGAACAATGTGCCTGTGACCTTCACGGCTCCGCCGTCGGGAGCGAGCGGAGCCTTCGCCAATGGAAAGGCCACAGAAACGGATATGACCAACGCGAACGGCGTGGCCACATCGTCGGCGTTCACCGCGAATGGAACGATCGGCGGACCTTACACGGTAACTGCCTCGGCGCCCCGAGCCCTGACGTCGGCCAGCTTCAGCCTGACCAACACAGCGACGGGGCCGTTTGCCGAAGCCATCACGGCGACGGGCGGGACGCCCCAAACCGCGAATCTCGGCTATCCGTTTGCCCTCCCGCTGCAGGCGACGGTGACGGCGCCGGACGGATCGCCGGCCAGCGGCGTGACGGTGACGTTCGCGGCTCCGGCATCGGGAGCCAGCGGCGCATTCGCGTCCAATGAACTTACTGAGATGGATACGACCAACTCGAACGGCGTGGCCACCTCATCGACGTTCACGGCCAGTGGGACGCCCGGATCTTACACGGTCACGGCCTCGACTCCACTAGCGCCGGTGTCGGCCGGCTTCAGCCTGACCAATACCCAGTCGGTGACATCGAGCAACTATGTGTTCTCCATGAGCGGGCAGTTGAGCACTTGTGCAGCCTGCTTCTATGCGCTCGCGGGCTCAGTGGCCATTGCCCCGAATGGCGCTGTGGTTGGCGGCGAACAAGACTTCAACTGCACCTGTTCGCGGGGCTCGTCGGAGCCCGCGGGCGACACCATCATGGGCGGAACGCTGACAGTTAGCTCTACGACCGGCCAGGGAACGCTCATCCTGACGACCAACAACGCCAATTTAGGCGTCAGCGGCATCGAAACCTTCACTGTGCAGTTTGTGAACTCCAACCACGCCTTCATCACTGAGTTTGATGGCACGGCGACTGCCAGCGGAAATATGGACTTGCAGCAGATGACGATCCCACCCGCCCTGGGCAGCGGGAGTTATGCCTTCACGCTCTCCGGCATCGACGGGAGTGACTACTCGGTTGCTTACGGAGGCGTATTCACGATCCCGACGAGTGGCACTGCTCTGGAGAATGGTTTTTACGACGCCAATGACTTCCAGTTTGGCGTGTCCCGGGGAACCGCTCTCACTGGAACATTCACGAAGCCCGACCGTTTCGGGCGCGGCACCATCAACACCGGCATCGTCGATCAGGGCTCGGAGTCGCAGATCGTCCTCAACTATTATGTCGTCAGTCCGGAAGCGATACGAATCATCGATGTGGATGGCACCGACTCGGCCGTTGGCTCGGCATTTGGCCAGGGTGCAAACGGCAACAGCGCCAGCAATGCATCGCTGGGAAATTCCGTATTTGCTCTCGCAGGCAACCCGTTTGTCGCCGGAGTTGCCGCGCTGGGACAGTTCTCTACCAGCAACACCTCGTCTTCAACCGCCAATCTATCGGGAATTGCGTCCACCAACGATCTGGTCACTTTCAACAGCGGGGCGAGCTTCAATGCGCTGATCACCGGCACTTACTCCATCGCAAGCAACGGATACGGTACCCTGACGATCACCGCCGGAGACTTGTCAGACTACGTGAGCTCCATGGGGATTTATGTGACCGACCCAGAACTCAATCTGATGGATCCAAGTGACCAGGTTGGCGGGGGCGCTCTGCTTCTCGATTTGGATCAGAATCTCGGTCTCGCCGGCATCACCGGCGTCGTCATTCCGCAAACCGATACCTCCTCGGCCGACTTCGTCGGAAACTATGCCGTTGCAGCGCAGGCGTTCAACGCATTCAACCCGGGTTCGACTTGCCCCACAGTGAGCCCAAATAATATCCTCTGCGAGTTTGACCTGGTAGGGCAGGGATCGGTGGCGAGCCTGGATCTCAACGGCACTGCAATGATCAGCGATCCAGACTTCACCTTAACCACGCTCGCGACTGACACCGTGAATTTTGCGGGAACTCCGGCTCCGGACCCGAATTACCCAGGGCGGTATACGCTCTACCCGCAATACGACGCGCCGAATTCGCTCGCTCTGACTTTCAACTACGGAGTGGCACCGCGAGATCTGAATCTCGTTATCTACCAGGCGAATGCCGGACTGCTGTTCTGGCTCGAAGTGGATAACAATGGGGTGTGGCTGGGACCGCTGGAGCAGCAGACATCCCTCACCGGATTACCCGCGGCCGGAAAAATCACGGCGAAACCGGCCAAACGAGAACCAAAATCCTTGGGCAAAATTGAGTAATGCCGTAGCGCCATCCGCCAAACTTTCGTATTCGTAATCGGGCGACGGGAGCGACCGCCCCTGCGAGTGAGATTCGGTGGAGTTGTCAGCGCAACATTCAAGACCGCGTGTGCTAGAAGTTCAGGATGTCGCTGTTGCTCGGGGAGCTGAATTGTCGCGCTATGTCAAAAGCTGCATCGTCCGCGACCCGTTGGTCTTGCCGTCTTCGCAGCTCAAAACCGGCGGAGTGCAGAATTTTGCGCACGGCAGAAACCCAACTTCTGCCCGAGATCCAAGACCGGCGGGCGGTCTGACGTGTTCACGTTTTCAGTGATCCACCAAATTTCATCACGTATTCACTTGACGCATCTTTGGAAACAGCGGTAGGCTCTCTGGGTCTTTGCCCCGACGTAGCTTTTTCCCCAGAAGCTGAAGAACACCTGAAGTGGAACTGCAAGAATGGATCATTCAGAACAGACGGCATGGTCCGCCATCGTTGCGAACGATGAACAAGGACTCCTTACGCAATATCGGATCGCCAAGATTGCAAAACCCTTACCGTGGAATTGGTGCGGTGGAAGTTTGAATTTGAATGCTGCGGCCTGAGTGCCGTGGCTGAGTCTCTCGTTTGGGAAGCTCGTTGAAATCAGCCGGAGGTTCAGATGCGCATCGATCGTTCGAAGGTACTCGCAACCCTATTCGTGAGCCTGGTGGCTCTTGCATCGGCGACTGCTGCCCACGCCGCCACCTTCACCGTCGGCGGCACCGTCTCCGGGTTGCTCACTGGCACTTCCGTGACCCTTCTCAACAATGGTACCGACGCGCTCAAAGTGACGGCCAATGGCAAGTTCACCTTTACCACCGCTTTGGCCACCGGCGCGGCCTATGCAGTCACCGTCAGCGTCCAACCTACGAATGAGACCTGTACGGTGACGGGTGGATCAGGCACAGTCGGCTCAGCCAATGTCACTACGGTCAAAGTCGCCTGCAAAGCCAACACGTACACGGTCGGCGGCACCGCATCCGGATTGATTACCGGCCGTTCAGTTACGCTGCTCGACAACGGTGCCGGCGCGCTGAAGGTAACGAAGAACGGTGCGTTCACCTTCACTACGGCGTTGACCACCGGCACTGCCTACAAGGTCACCATCAGCGTCCAACCCTCGGGAGAAACTTGCACGGTCACCAACGGATCCGGCACAGTGGGAACCGCCAACGTCACCACGGTCGCGGTCGCCTGCGTAGCCAATGACTACACCATTGGCGGCACCGTCTCCGGATTGCTAAGCGGCCGTTCGGTGACGCTGCTCGACAACGGCGCGAATGCGCTCACCGTGACCGCTAACGGCACATTCACTTTCACCACAGCCTTGGCCAGCGGCACGGCTTACAAGGTCACCGTCGGAACGCAGCCCTCGGGCGAAACTTGCACGGTCACGACCGGTACAGGCACCGTGGTCGCCGCCAAAGTGACCACGGTCAAAGTCGCCTGCAAAGCCAACACCTACAGCATCGGCGGCACCGCATCCGGGTTGATCACCGGCCGTTCGGTGACGCTGCTCGACAACGGTGCCAGTGCGCTCAAGGTAACGAAAAACGGAGCCTTCACCTTCGCCACAAAACTGGCCAGCGGAACGAACTACGATGTGACTCTGAGCGTGCAGGCCAGTGGCGAAACCTGCACCGTGACGGCCGGTTCAGGCCCGGTGGTGGCGGCCAATATCACCTCGGTCGCGGTCGCCTGCGTGCCCAACGACTACACCGTCGGCGTCACCATCTCCGGATTGATCAGCGGCCGTTCGGTGAAGGTCCTCAACAACGGCTCTGAATCGCTTACCGAGACTACTAACGGTACATTCACCTTCACCCCACCTGTGGCCAGCGGCACAGCCTACAAGATCACCGTTGGCACCCAGCCCTCGGGCGAGATGTGCACGGTCACAGCCGGTTCGGGCACAGTGGTTGCAGCCAATGTGAATGTCGCGGTCGCCTGCAAAGCCAACAACTACACCATCGGCGGCACCGTGTCAGGCCTGGGGAGCGGCGATTCTGTGACGCTGCTCGACAACGGCGCCAATGCGCTCACCGTTACTGCCAACGGAAAATTCACTTTCTCTACAGCTTTAGCCAGCGGCACTACCTACAGCGTCACCGTGGGCACGCAGCCGACCGGCGAAACCTGTACCATCACCAACGGTTCCGGTACTGTGGGCTCAGCCAACGTGACCAACGTCGCGGTCGCCTGCGCCGGTGCAACCACCTTCACCATCGGCGGAACCGTCTCCGGGTTAATCACCAGCCGTTCTGTAACGCTGCTCGACAACGGCGCCAATTCGCTTGCGGTGACGGCCAACGGCTCCTTCACCTTTTCGACCGCGCTGGCCAGCGGCGCTACCTACAGCGTTACCGTGGGCACGCAGCCGACCGGCGAGACCTGCACCGTCACCAACGGTTCCGGCACCGTGGGATCAGCCAACGTGACCAACGTCGCGGTCGCCTGCACAGCTAACAAATATACGATCGGTGGAGCCGTCTCCGGATTGAACGCCAGCACTTCCGTGACCCTGCTCGACAACGGCACCAATTCCCTTACGGTCAGCGCCAACGGCTCGTTCACCTTCACGACCGCGATTGCCAGCGGCGCTACCTACAACGTCACCGTCAGCACCCAGCCCACGGGCGAAACCTGCACCGTCACCAACGGCTCAGGCACCGTGGGTTCAGCCAATGTGACCAACGTCGCGGTCGCTTGCGCCTCCACAAAAACCTTCACCATCGGTGGCACCGTCTCAGGGCTGAAAGCCAGTACTTCTGTGACCCTGCTCGATAACGGCGCCAATTCCCTTACGGTCAGCGCAAACGGCGGATTTACTTTCACGACACCGATTGCCAGCGGCTCCACTTACAACGTCACGGTCGGCACCGAGCCTACCGGCGAGACCTGCACGGTCACCAACGGATCGGGCACCGTGGGTTCGGCCAACGTGACCAACGTCGCGGTCGCCTGCTCTACTGGCTCTGGTGGAGGAGGCGGCGCCTACTGGATCCCCTACTCCGCATCCCCGATTCCCACGGAAACGCCGACCGGTAGCACCGGCTTGTTCCTGATTCCATCGGACAAGCTGGCTTCGTCGCCCGCTCCCACGTTTGTCACCACCGATACCACCCAGCTTCTCGCCATCGGAACCCAAATCACCCTGAAAAATGGAGTGGCGACATATTCGCCGCAGGTCATGATGTATGCCGACACGAACTCCGCCGGCACCACCAAGATCTTCGGTATAACCCTGGCCGGCACGTCGAGTGTACCCACGCCGACCCAGATCAGCAGCCTGTCGTTACCTTCGGGCCAGCAGATTTGCCAAATCAGTTCCGACTCGGAGACCGACATCACCAATGCGAATTCGGTGTTTGTGGTCATCCAGGTGGGCACCGCATCGCAGTGTATTTCCACTGGAGGCACCTACGAGGTCGTGCATTACACGGATTCGGCCACGACGGCCCCGGTGGTCGTGACCCTCAACACTACCGAGATGAATGGGATTTACCAGAACGGTAAACTGGTCGGGCTGCTGGTCTTCGATTCTGCCACCAACTCCCTCGATCTCTATGCAGACGACACTTTCAAATCTCCCACGCAGTTGATCACGGGTCTAAACAACACCAACTACGTTTCGGGTGTTTTAGACGAGGCCACCTTGAGCACGACCGGAATCTTCGAGTCGGCCACCACCACCGGAAGCTCGACTTCCCTGTACCGCATCGACGGCTCCACGCTGGCGGCCACTTTAATCCAGAACGTGGCAACCGGAAACATTGGCACCGTCGCCCAGGACGACCACAACCTCTACTATATGGTTCTCACCCCCGGCAGCGGCAGCAGCACGACCGTGACGTTCAATCAGGTCGCGCTTACTGGCGGGACGCCCAAGCTCCTCTACACGGCGCCAGCCTTCACTAACAACGGGACTTCGGTGACGAGCTATCAACTCGTGGGCAGCAACGATTCGGTCTTGGTGTTCGAGTACGCTAACGACCCCTTCACCGGGGGCCAACAGGACCTGACCAAGGCCACGGCAACGCTTTACACCTTGCCGGTCGGAGTAACCACGACCACACCGGCGACCCTCGCTACTTATCCCGCCGGCGATCGACTGGTTGAGCTATTCCTGGCTGCACCCAGCGGCAGCGGAATTTCCAGCAACGTCCTGTTCGCGACCATTTCGAACGCGACTGGCTCGGTTACGAGCCCGACCTTCGCCTACTCCGCGGTTTCGATACCTCTCAACGGCGGTACCGCTCCGCCTGCGATCAAGAATTCCGTTTACGCGCCTTTGGCTGTCATCACGGCCCAACTCACCTACAGCGTATGGCAAGTGACCGGCATTACGGATACAGATGGCGGCTGGGGCGGCGGCACCGCCAATGTGGTGAATGTGAGCAATCTCACGGCTACCCCGTTCACCACAACCGGCGGCGGAGACTATGTGTTCGGGCCAGGCTTTAGCGGAGGGCTTGAGGCGCTCTCCAGCAATAACATTGCGGTCGGCTTCTTCGAGAATGAGCCCGCATTCGTTGGCGGCGCTCAGCTTCAGGAGATCGGCGCCGCCGCCGACCTAACCACGAATTTCTTTTATCCGATCGTACTGACGAACACGGCTGTCACGCCCTATTAGGAGGCAGTGCAGAAAAGGTGGAAGGAGAAGGTTCCATTAAAGGTTAGTATGTCGGCCTCAGATTCGGGATCAGGGGAGTGTGGGATATGGGTCCATGTGCGCTCGCACGACAAACCGCTTCGGCGCTGGACCAACAAAATAAAATGGGTAGCAGGTCACAAGGGTAAGCGAGAATTCGGTCGATGGGGCCAGGACGCTCAGGTCATCCGGCGCCACGACCTTCGCCCAATCTACCGCATAGTGGGATACACCGGTCGCTGTATGAAACTGGATCTCGTCATTCTTGCGAATATCTTTTAGCCCGCGGAAAAATGTGTCGCGGTGCCCAGCGATTGCACTGTTTCCGACCTCCCCGGGAAGTGGCGTGCCTTCGATGTGCCCCGTTCCTAACCGTAACATTCGGGTACCTGTCCCTTGTAGCACCGCGACGGACAGTCCAAGTCTCGGGATATCCAGACGTCCCAGAACGTCGCCCGGTTTGATGGCAGGTTTAGGCTGAATTTCGTGGGGCAATTTTTCCAGCTGGATCTGACTTTCGAGAGACCGTTTTGCAGAGGCTTGGTAGAGCCTGGCGTCGAGCAGAGTAAAACCCACGTAAGTAATCGCGAGGGTGCCAACGATGAAGAGGAGGCGCCGACTCCACAGGAGAAGCCTCTGCATGTTCGTTGGTACGAGCTTCTGTTCAGTTGTGAGCTTCATGGTCAATGATTTTTGGCCGCGACCTTGGCCGCGGGTGGTGGAAGGGCCGAGGGCGCGAAGTAACCGGTTCGGGTGCGTACCGACAAACGTCCATAGCCCGGCGCGCTTGCTTTCACTTGGATGACTCGATACGCTCCGTCGCGCTTCCTGTTCGTGGGGACGTAGGCGATGGTGTACTGGTTACGGATATCGT
>Ga0116217_10004380_pt1 | contig 12606 bp, 8 predicted proteins | sample Sb_taG_6_FD_89697 | JGI IMG/M metagenome (GOLD analysis project Ga0116217, IMG submission 89697) | Peat soil microbial communities from Weissenstadt, Germany - Sb_50d_4_PS metaG | ecosystem: Environmental > Terrestrial > Soil > Wetlands > Peat | place: Germany: Weissenstadt | collected 2010-09-21 | reverse complement strand
TATTTTTTCAGAAAGCTACGGGAGTAGCAACCGCCAGAAGGCCGACGCGGTACCGACGGTGGGCGAGCGCTGAAAAGACTCGCGTGCATGGAGACAACAGGCGAGGGTTGAGAGGCAGAGGAAGAGCGAAGAGTGAAGAATGCAGGCGTAAACGTTTCCGCAACTGGCGGCGGCCGGGGCTCGGCCGCCAAAGCAGTGTTGCGGGTCGGCCTCTAGGCGCTGTGCTGGTGGTAGCGCTGGCGAATCTCGCGCTCGGCCGCCAGCCAGTCCTCGGTCTCGTGGCCAGACTCAAATCCGCGGCGCTCGGAGAGCAAGTAGGCGAGGCAACGAATCTCGTCCTCCAGGTTGATCGGAACCAGATTGGCGCGAGGCTCGGTTTTGACGACTTCCGGCTTTCTCGCGATCCTGCGCGGCGCCGTCTTCTTGGTTTCAGTGGCGTTGGTTTCAAGAGCGGGCGCCGCTGCTGCTGCCGAGCCGCCGTTCGCTGCGGATGGTGGCTGGCTGTTGGTGGTGGAGACCGCTTCGGTTACACCATTCGTCTTCTTGGGAAATTTCGATTTTGCCATGATGGGATACTCCTTGCATCCTCCTAAGTTTAGGAATGATTGAATTTGTTGATGAATGAACAACATGCACTTCGCCCCTGCGTGTTCGCGGCTGCGATCAATTATCGGTTTGCGGAGTTACACTCTAATATAGCGCGTGTGACCCTGTGGATGGGAGACAGTTGTATGAAAAAATGCGATCAGCACGGTCCAAATTCCAGGATGAAACGGGCCGCGTCCGTTGGCCTGATCTTTATCACGAAGATCGTTAGCCACAACCACTAAGGGCACGAAGGTACACGAAGGAAACGCATGCACATCAGATCTTCGTGATACTTCGTGTCCTCCGTGGTTAAGAATCCCGCTTCCAACGTCACAAGGACCCACCAGCGAGGGGCGTGGCAAGCATCGCTGGCTCACAACGCTTTGTTATAATTTAACTCTGCTCGCCGGGGCGCTATCGTCTAGGGGTTAGGACGGAAGATTCTCAATCTTCAAACCCGGGTTCGATTCCCGGTAGCGCTACCATACCTTCCTTCTACCGTTCCGGCGTAGGCAAAATCTACGGCATTCCCCGGGATCCTGGCCCTGGCTGGCTGTCCGATGGGTCATCCACAAAGGTAATTAGCCACGGAGAGGATCGGATCCAATAATTGAAGATGCGATGGCGAGAATCATTTCTAGAGAACTGCTCTCATCCTACAAGGTGTTCGCTGCAGCCGTGCTGCTGTTCCTGAATGCCGGGGCTGCGTTTTCGAGCGATAAGCTCATTGCCCTTACCTTTGACGATGGCCCCCGGCCTTATGTGTTGTTTGGCACCAAAGGCGAGCACCCCGGCCCGAGCTTGTTGAACGTGCTCGACGAAAATAAAGTCAAGGCGACGTTTTTTGTTGTGGGATGGCGGCTCTCGCCGAAGACCTGGGGAGATCGGCGTTACGAAGAGAATGTGGGAATCACCTGTATCGACGCGGCTGAAGAATTAGTGCGGCGCGGCCACGAACTGGAAGACCACACCTATAGCCACATCGAACTGCGCGGCGCCGAGCGGAAACGTGGAGAGCAGTGGGTGATCGGCGACGTGAATCGAGGCGCGGCGGCGATCAAGGCGGTCACCGGTACGGAGCCGCACTACCTCCGTCCTCCAGACTGGATCATTTCCGACGATGCCCGCCACGATCTCGAGCGGCAGGGCTATCACCTGCTGACCATCTCGCAGGAGAATCCCATCGCGGAGCGCGACGTGAACTCGCTCGACTATCTTTGTGCCAGAAAAGCCAGCGACTGCCCCAAGCCTTCGCTGGCGGATGCGGTCTTGAAGCAGGTGGAACAGCGGGAACGGCGCGGAGTGTACACGCACATTCTGGCCTTCCATGAGTTGTCGACGACAACCGCGATGATGCCGGAATTGATCGCAACTCTCAAAGCCCGAGGCTATCGCTTTGTGACCCTGAGTGAATACATGCGACTGGTGGGAACCAAACCCTAGTCGAACGTCAAAGATCGAAGAAACTAAAGCGAGGGGTTGGGCGCGCGGGTGGTGCACTGCCCGCTCTGATTGGTTTTTGTTCGAATTCGAATTTCTGCCTACACTCGCCTTTCGTCAACCCTCCGTAAAGTTATGTAGCGCATAATTTTTGCATCGCGCCGGCGGGGTTGAGCATCTGTCTCCCACTTGCGCGTCGAGGAAATGTCGCAGCCTCGACAGAGCCGCTCCGGGAAGAATCCGCAGGTTCCCAGCCCGACGGCTAACCCTTTGCACTGCTGCTAGATCATTCGGAAGAGCTCAGTTCCGCCATTGGCATGGTGCGTGCCTTTAGTCCTGACAAGTGGGGATTTTCGTTTTCATCGATTCATAGAAGCGAAAGCGGGGATGCGTTCTTGAGCCCCGCGTGAGGCAGATATGTGGATTGTCCGACTTGCGTTGCGACGGCCTTACACCTTTGTGGTGCTGGCCATATTGATTCTGATCCTGGGAGCGTTCTCGATCGTGCGGACGCCGACCGACATTTTTCCCAACATCAATATTCCTGTGGTGAGCATTGTCTGGACGTACAACGGACTGAATGCCCAGGATATGAGCGATCGCATCGTGTCGGTGACAGAGCGCTCGCTCACCACCACGGTCGACAACATTGAACACATCGAATCGCAGTCGCTCAACGGGATCGCGGTGGTCAAGGTCTTCTTCCAGCCTAGCGCCAGTGTGGAGCGCGCCATTGCGCAAGTGACCGCGGTTTCGCAGACTCAGCTGCGGCAGCTGCCGCAGGGCACCACTCCTCCCCTGGTCATCAGCTACAGCGCGTCTAGCGTGCCCATTCTTCAGCTGGCGCTTTCCGGTGGAAAGCTGTCGGAACAGCAACTTAATGATTACGGATTGAACTTCATCCGCACTCGCCTCATCACAGTGGAAGGGGCCGCGGTGCCGTATCCGTATGGCGGCAAGCAGCGGCAGGTGCAGATTGATCTGGACACGGCGGCGCTGCAATCGAAAGGACTGTCGCCGCTGGATGTGGTCAACGCCGTCAGTGCGCAGAATCTGATTCTGCCTTCGGGCACGGCGAAGATCGGATCCAAGGAATACGACGTCGACATCAACGGCAGTCCCACCGACATTGCCGGGCTGAACCAGCTGCCGATCAAAACCGTCGGCAGCAGCACTATCTACATTCACGACGTTGGCTGGGTGCGGGATGGGTTTCCTCCGCAGACCAACATTGTGCGAGTTGATGGACAGCGATCGGTGCTGCTGACGATTCAGAAGGCCGGGAACGCGTCGACGCTCGACGTGATCGCCGGCATCAAGTCGTTACTGCCGCAGATCAAGGCCAACTTGCCGCCAGAACTCGACGTCAAGCCGCTGGCCGATCAGTCGATTTTTGTGCGCGCGTCGATTGACGGAGTGATTAAGGAAGCGACGATTGCCGCGTGCCTCACCGGCCTGATGATCCTGATTTTCCTGGGAAGCTGGCGCAGCACTCTGATCATTGCCGTCTCGATTCCGCTGTCGATTCTGACGTCAATCATCGTCCTCAGCGCGCTGGGCGAAACCATTAACATCATGACCCTGGGCGGGCTGGCGCTGGCAGTCGGGATTCTGGTTGACGACGCCACGGTCGAAATCGAGAACATCAATCGCAACATCGCGCAGGGCAAAGAGATTCAGCAGGCCATTCTCGATGGCGCACAGCAGATCGCGGTACCCGCCTTCGTCTCGACTCTTTGCATCTGTATTGTGTTCGTCCCCATGTTCTTTCTGACTGGGGTGGCGCGGTATTTGTTTGTGCCCCTGGCGGAATCGGTGGTGTTCGCGATGCTGGCTTCCTATTTGCTGTCGCGCACCCTGGTGCCGACGATGGCGAAATTCCTCCTGCGCGGCCATGAACAGGAGGCCGGGCACTTACCCGGCTCGAGCCGCAATCCTCTGGTTCGTCTCCAGGTTCGGTTTGAAGAATCCTTTGAACATCTGCGGGAGCGCTACCAGCGAGTGCTGGAACTCTGTCTGAATCACCGCCGCACGTTTCTGGTAGGAGCGTTGGCGTTCTCCATCGTGTCGCTGGCTGCGCTGATTCCATTCCTGGGCCAGGATTTCTTTCCCACCGTCGACAGCGGCCAATTCAAGCTGCATCTTCGGGCGCCGACCGGGACTCGCATCGAGGAAACGGCGCGGCTCTGTGACCTGGTGGAGCAGTCGATCCGGCAGCAGATTCCGCCAGCGGAAGTTTCCAGCGTCATCGATAACATTGGCATTCCGTACAGCGGCATCAATCTTTCTTACAGCAATTCGGCGCCGATTGGGCCTGCCGACGCCGACATTCTGGTGAGTCTGTCGCCGGAGCATCGTCCGACAGATGTGTACGTACACGGCCTTCGGCTCAGTTTGGCGGAACGGTTTCCGGGAGTGACTTTCTCTTTTCTTCCCGCCGACATCGTGAGCCAGATTCTGAATTTCGGCTTGCCTGCGCCGATTGACATTCAGGTCGCCGGCAACGACCTGGAAGGCGACCGCCGCTATGCCGACGCCGTGCTGCAAAGAGTTCGCGCCATTCCCGGTACGGCCGACCTGCGCATCCAGCAGCCTTTCGATCAGCCTGAACTCTACATCGATGTCGACCGCACCAAGGCCAATGAAATTGGATTTACGCAGCACGACGTCGCGCAAAATCTGCTGGTCTCACTCAGCGGCAGCTTCCAGACTTCGCCGACGTTCTGGCTCGATCCCAAGAACCGCGTCAGCTATTCCATCGCGACCCAGACGCCGCAATATCGGCTGCAAACCCTGCAGGATGTCGAAAATATTCCGGTGACCGGAACGAATCCGGCAGCTCCGCCGGAAATCCTGGGAAGTCTTGCCTCTGTGACGCGACAGGTGCATTTGCCTGTGGTTTCGCACTATGACATTCGTCCCGTGATCGATATTTACGGCTCGGTGCAAGGGCGCGACCTGGGCGGGGTGACGCGACAGATTAACCAGATTATCGCGGAAACGCAAAGCTCGCTTCCCCGCGGATCGCAGGTCATTGTGCGCGGCCAAGTGCGCACCATGCGTTCTTCTTACATCGGCCTGCTGGCGGGGCTGGCATTTTCCATCATGCTGGTCTACCTGCTGATCGTGGTGAACTTTCAGTCGTGGCTCGATCCTTTCATCATCATCTCGGCGCTGCCCGCGGCGCTGGCCGGCATCGCGTGGTTTCTCTTCGTCAGCCACACCAATGTGAGTGTCCCGGCGCTTACGGGGACCATCATGTGCATGGGAGTCGCCACGGCTAACAGCATTTTGGTAGTGAGCTTCGCGACCGAACAAATGCAGGACGGAAAAGACGCAATCGCCGCGGCGCTGCGGGCGGGGTATACAAGATTCCGTCCCGTGCTGATGACCGCGCTGGCCATGATCATCGGAATGGTGCCGATGGTGCTGGGACTGGGCGAAGGAGGCGAACAGAATGCGCCTCTGGGCCGTGCGGTGATTGGCGGCCTGCTCTTCGCCACGGTGGCAACTTTGCTGTTCGTACCAACGCTGTTCAGTCTGCTGCATGGCGGCGGGGTTACGAAGCAGGATGAGATTAGTTTCCAGAAGTCGCGATAAGAAAGTGGGGAGATTATGACCGTTGGATCAGAGAACGGGAAGCAAGTGGTAGTAGAACCGACGCCGGTGCAAACGAATCCGGCGCAGAAGAATCAACGATCCAGGCAGTGGATCGTCGCAATTGCCACATTCGCTCTCGTCGCGGGAGCGTTGACGTTCGGCATCCTGCCGCGGGTTACGGCCCGGACCACGTTGCGGAGAGAAACGGCGCAAATGGCGCCGCCGACGGTCGCGGTCATCCATCCCGAGCGAGCCGCGCAGGCAGAGGAGATTGTTCTTCCGGCCAACGTGCAGGCCTTCATCAGCGCTCCCATTTATGCGCGCACGAACGGCTCCCTGAAGAAGTGGTACGCCGACATCGGGGCTCATGTGAATGAAGGGCAGCTTCTCGCGGAGATCGAAACGCCCGAAGTCGACCAGCAACTGCAGCAGGCTCGTGCCGACCTGGCCACGGCGCAGGCGAATCTGCATCTCGCGGAAATCACCGCCAACCGCTACCAAGATCTGCTCAAGACCAATTCCGTTTCGCAACAGGAAACCGATAACGCAATTGGCGCTCTGGCCGCAAACAAGGCCACGGTGCAGGCCAACCAGGCGAACGTGAGCCGGTTGCAGCAATTGCAGTCGTTCGAGACAATTTACGCTCCGTTTAGCGGGGTCATCACTGCGCGCAAAACTGACATTGGAGATCTTATCGATGCCGGCGCCAGCGGTGGCTCGAAGACCGACCTGTTCGACATTGCTCAGCCCGATAAATTGCGTGTGTATGTGAATGTTCCGGAGGCCTATTCGCAGGCCGCGAAGCCCGGCCTGACTGCGGACTTGACCTTGTCAGAATTTCCTGGCCGCCGCTTCCAAGGGCGACTGGTGCGCACCGCTGAGTCGATCGATTCGGCCTCGCGCACCTTGTTGCGCCGATCACTTCGTTGCAGCCGCCATATTCAATGCTGGCTCGTGGCGTGGAAGAGTCGATCCTGCCTTTCGCTGCGCAAAACAAAATCGGCGTGATCGTCTACTCGCCCATGTATTCTGGTCTGCTCAGCGGCGGAATGACGCGCCAGCGCATCGCTTCTCTGGCGGCGGAGGACTGGCGATTGAAGAATCCAAACTTCAACGAGCCCCTGCTGAGCAGGAATCTTCGGCTGGTCGAACTGCTGAAAGAAGTCGGTGCTCGCCATGGTAGAAGCGCTGCAGAAGTTGCGATCGCATGGACGCTGCATCATCCGGCAGTGACCGGCGCAATCGTCGGCATGCGGAATCCGAAACAGGTTGCGGGCGTGATTGGAGCCGGGACGTTCCGGCTGTCGTCTCGAGAATTCGAGGAGATCGAAGCGGCGTTGCAGCAGGAGGTGGCACTGCACGGATAGTTGCGCGGCCGACTGAAAGTCAAAATGGTGAAGAACGGAGCTTACGCTTCTGCGAACGCCACGTCTAAACGTTAGTTATGGCCGCGGCAGAAGGGTTTCCGCGATAGACCACTGGAGCGAGAGCGAATGAACCTGGATGTTTTCCTGCAGGATCTGAAATACGCGCTCCGTACGCTGAGCCGCGACCGCGGCTTCACGTTCGTCGCGGTCGTGATCCTGGCCCTTGCCATCGGAGCCAACATTGCCGTCTTCAGCGTGGTTAACACGCTGTTGCTGCGCCCGCTGCCGTTTCCCGACTCGCGCGAACTGGTGTGGATTGCCCCGCCGCCCACCGGTTGCGGCTTGTCTTGCGCTACCTACTCCGCGGACGCGTATGAAGAGTTTCGCGAACAGAGCCGCGCCTACCAGGACGTAACCGGATACATGGCCTTCAGCACGGCGGACAATCTTCGCCTGACCGGCCGCGGGGAGCCGAAACCGGCCACGAGTATCGAAGTCATTGGAAACTTCTTTCAGGTTCTCAGTGTGCAGCCCGCCATGGGACGGCTGTTCACTCCAGAAGAGGCTCGCGGCGGGTTCCATCCGGTGATTCTGCTGGCCAACCCGTACTGGCGTCAGCAATTCAATGCCGACCCGGCCATCGTCGGCAAGGTCGTCGAACTGAATGGAACGCCACTCACCGTTGTGGGCGTCTTACCCGACAGCTTCGATTTTGGCGCGGTGTTTTCTCCGGGCGCGAAAGTCGATCTGTTCACCCCGCTCGACTTAAATCTGGAACGGAATTGGGGCAACATCGTCACCCTCATCGGCCGCCTCAAACCGGGGGTGACCGTGGCCCAGGCGCTCGACGATGCTAACCGCGTCGCGCCCAACATGTATTTCAATACGAAGTATCCCGAGACGCTGGGTCGCTACAAGGGAGATCTCATACCAGTCCCGCTGAAGGATTACGTTACGGGCAAGCTGCGCCGCTCGCTGATTGCATTGTGGTGCGCGGTGGGCGCGATTCTGCTGATCGCCGGGGTGAACCTCTCGAACCTGCTGCTATCTCGCACCGCCGCACGCGCCAAGGAGTTTGCCGTCCGCGGCGCACTGGGGGCAAGCCGCGGACGCATCGTTCGCCAGTTGCTCATCGAAAGCCTGGTGCTCTCCGGCGCAGGCGCGGTGTTGGGACTCGGACTGGGCGGAGCGTTGATCGCGTGGCTGGCGCACCAGGGATCGGTGGCGCTGCCGCTGCTTAGCACTCTGCACATCGACGGCCAGGCGCTGGGCTGGACCGTTCTGATCGCCGTTTTCACCGCCATGATGTTCGGCCTGCTTCCGGGGCTGAGAATGGCCAGCGGCAATCTCCAGGAGGTGCTCAAGGATTCTGGCGCAGGCGCGGGCCTGGGCCGCAAACACGAGCGCGTCCGCGCCGGGCTGGTCGTCTCGGAGGTTGCGTTAGCCTGTGTGCTGCTGGTCAGCGCGGGCCTGCTGATGCGCAGCTTTCTCAAAGTGCTTGACGTCGACCTCGGCTTCCAGCCCGACCGCGCCGCCTCCATCAAAGTGGACTACGACGACAGCGCACCGACCAATGATGCGAGCGTGGCAAAACGCAGCGAAATCTTCCAGCAGATTCTCGCCCGCGTGGGCGCGTTGCCCGGCGTCGAAGCCGCGGGCATGGCCGATTATCTTCCGCTCGGACCAAACCGCGAATGGGATATACCCGTGCCCAAGGGGAAGACGTTCGCTCCCGGCCAATTGCCCGACCCGCTGGTCTATGTGATCACGCCAGGATTCATCCATGCCATGGGCATTCGGCTGCACGGGCGAGACTTCACCTGGGCTGACGGGCCGCATAGCCAGAGAGTGGTGCTGATCAACGCGTCGGCCGCTCGCGTCTACTGGCCGGGTGAAGATGCAGTGGGCAAGATCCTGATGCGCGATCAAGAGGAAGACATCGTCGTCGGGGTGGTCGACGATGTCCACGAAGAAACGGTGGAGAGCGGGGCAGGCTCGCAAATCTACTATCCGGTCACGCAGCAAGGACCATCGGGGGCGCAACTGGTGGTCCGCAGCAGTTTGCCACCGGCGACGCTTGCCGCGCCGGTTCTGCGGGCGCTGCGCGAACTGAATCCGAAACAGCCGGCCGCCGATTTCCGGCCCATTCGGACGATCGTCGAGCGTGCCGTCTCGCCGCGCCGCTTCTTCATTCTGCTGGTAGCCGCGTTCGCAACTCTGGGACTGTTGCTGGCCGCGCTCGGCATCTACGGCGTCATCTCGTACTCGGTGACCCAGCGCACTCAGGAGATCGGCATCCGCATGGCCCTGGGCGCAACCACGGGTCACGTCCAACTCGGCGTGATCGCCAGGACCCTTCGCCTGACCCTGATTGGAATTGCCACCGGAATCCTTGCCTCGCTGGTGGTGGCGAGGGCGATCGCCGCGCTGCTGTTCAACACAACTCCTACCGACCCGGTAACGTTTGCGGCAGTGATTCTGACGCTCGCCATGGTTGCGGTCTTCGCGGGGTACCTTCCTGCTCGAAGAGCCTCGCGCATCGATCCGATGGTTGCCCTTCGGAATAACTAAGCGAGATATAAAAACTGTAGTCGGCCAAGCCGCATAGTCGAAGATTCGCATCTTTTACCCGAACCGTCTAATCTATGTGGGAAAATTACTCGTGAGGATGCTTATGCGCTCAGGTGCAAGCACGATCGTCCCGGCAGTTCTCTCGTCCCTTTTCGTCGTTACGACCGTTTTCGTTGCGGCCCTGCCCGCGGCCGACACGCCGTTTCACGACGCGCCCGCCTCGGCCAAAGCCCAGAAGAATCCGTTTGCGGGCCAGCCGGCTGCGGTGGATGCGGGCAAGACGGTTTATGCGCGCAACTGCCTGGCTTGCCACGGAAAAGCCGGCAAGGGCACGGGCAACGTGCCGTCGCTGGTGGATGGCAAACTCAAGGGAGTGACTTCGGGCGAGATCTTCTGGTTCGTGACCAAGGGTGACAAGGACAACGGAATGCCTTCCTGGTCCTCGCTCCCCGAAGAGAAACGATGGCAGGTGGTGACCTACGTGGAAGCCATGGCGTCGGGCAAGACGGGCGCCAGCGCAGCCCCCGCGGTCGCGGAAGTCGATACGGGCAAGATCAAAGACGCGTCCCCGAACGCGCCCTTCACCGACTTCCGCTATGAGGCTCCGGGCACGACTCGCAAGATCACGCCCAAAGATCTTCCCCAGCCCTATGCGACTTCATCGTCGAACAATGGAGCGGAGTTGGTCGCGCGTCCGCAAAATGTTTGGCCAGTGGCGGCGGCCGGCTTCAAGGTGGAACTCTTCGCCTCGGATCTCGAGAATCCGCGATTGCTGCGGACCGCCCCCAACGGCGATATCTTCCTGGCCGAGAGCGATCCGGGACGCATCCGCGTGTTCCGGGGCATGACCGCTGACGGCAAGCCGGAGCAGACGCAGGTTTTCGCCAAGGGGTTGAAACAGCCCTACGGGATTGCCTTTTATCCTCCCGGTCCTGACCCACAATGGATTTACATCGGCGACACCAACGAAGTCATTCGCTTCCCTTACCACAACGGAGATTTGCAGGCCAGCGGTGCGTCGCAGCATATCGCCGACCTGCCTGCGGGCGGCGGGCACTGGACGCGAGCTGTCGACTTCTCGCTGGATGGCAAGAAAATGTTCGTCGCCGTGGGCTCCGCCTCCAATGACGACGACAGCGATACGCATCCCCGCGAGAAAGATCGTGCTGACATTCTGGTGTGTGATCCGGCGAATTGCCAGTTGCAGGTGTATGCCTACGGCATTCGCAATGCCGGCGGCGGAATTCTGGTGAATCCGCAAACCGGCGAGCTGTGGTGCTCGGTCAACGAGCGCGACGCGCTCGGCGACAACCTTGTGCCTGATTACATCACGCATGTGCAAGAGGGCGGATTCTACGGCTGGCCCTGGTGGTATATCGGGGCAAATCAGGATCCGCGGCAAAAGGGCAAGCATCCGGAATTGAAGGACAAGGTCATTGTTCCCGACGTGCTGCTGCAGCCCCACAACGCATCGTTGGAGTTCACCTTCTACCAGGGCAAGCAGTTTCCAGCGGAATACAGCGGCGAGCTGTTTGCTTCGGAACACGGCTCGTGGAACAAGTCAGTGCGCGTGGGCTATGAAGTGATTCGCGTGCCGCTGCATGGGACCGGTCACGCCACTGGCGAGTATCAGGATTTCCTGACCGGTTTCGTGCTGCCCGACGGGCATGTGTGGGGCCGTCCAGTGGGGATCACGGTTGCGCCCGACGGTTCGCTGCTGGTCAGCGACGACGGCTCGAACTCGATTTGGCGAGTGAGCTACGTCGGCAAATAAGCGGCGTTCGATCTGTTGCCGCAGATTCGCGCTGGCTAGATTCGTCCGGGAAAAACTGTCCGAAGCGCGGTCAGGAATTTGACGGCGATTTTGTCAAACCCCGGCGGCGTGGGATGCAGTTCGTTTGCCCATTCCTCCGGGGCGAGCGTGCCTTGGGTTTCCACAAAGACCACGTTCTTATGGGCGGCCGCGATCTGGGTGAGCATGCCGCGGAACTTCAGCAGAAACTCTTTCACCACCTGGGTCGCGGTAGGCTTATCCGTCCAGCCACGATAGTCGAGCGACGGCTTCAGCCACGGGCCAATGATGTCGTCGCAGACTCCCACGCCGCTGGGGATGGCAAAGTCGTAGGCGTGGATGAACAGCGGGCACTGCGGCGCGACGAGATCCCGAACGGTAATAAGATCTTCATACGCGCTGCGAACCACTCCCAGCACATCGTCGAGGCGCGGTAGGTTGATGCCTTGGGGAGGCGTCATTCCAGCGGCGTAGTCTTGCAGCCAGAGGCAGAATTGATTGCCCACGGTGTCGTTGCCGCCGCCAGAAAATAAAATGGCGTCGAAGGTGCCGTTGTCTGCGTCCTTCAGATTGTCTTGAATGCGCAGCCGCTGTTCGACACCGAGATCGTCCCGGGCCTCGTCCCCGTAATGGGCCAGGTTCAGGATGATCGGCTGCGGCTTGCCGTGATTGCCGATGGAAGTAATCACGTCATTTCTGGCGAGGGCCGGGAGCGGATAGTCGAACCAGGAATCCCCGTCGGCAAACAGATTCAGGGGCCTGAGCGCTCCGGGCGCGGCGGTGAGCGCAAGCCTTTGGACGGCGATGACCTGCTTGTGCCGCGCGATCCGATCGAGCCGCTCCTGCTTGATTTGCTGCCGCAGCAGCCGGGTTTGCTCGGTTCGGGCGAGGTTGGCGGCGAGGTTGGGAATGTTGTCAGCCATGGCGAGGCCTCCGTTTTGCGGCCAGCATGTTAGCAGGAACTGCGAGGCTCAATGGAAGTCGTGCGAAACAGTTTCGGCTTTCGTAACAAACAGGGGAAGAACGCGTTCGGCGCGCACGGAAATGACGTTGTCCTGATTCTGCAGGATGCCTTCAATGGCGAGGAAGCGCTCGCTGGCCAGCAGCAGGCGATTGCGGTGAAACAGGTCGGGCGTGATGATGGCGTTGGCCACACCAGTCTCGTCTTCCAGGCTGACAAACACGAATCCCTTGGCGGTTCCCGGACGCTGGCGGGTAATGACGCAGCCTCCGATGCGGAGGCGCTTG
>Ga0116217_10004379_pt1 | contig 12607 bp, 13 predicted proteins | sample Sb_taG_6_FD_89697 | JGI IMG/M metagenome (GOLD analysis project Ga0116217, IMG submission 89697) | Peat soil microbial communities from Weissenstadt, Germany - Sb_50d_4_PS metaG | ecosystem: Environmental > Terrestrial > Soil > Wetlands > Peat | place: Germany: Weissenstadt | collected 2010-09-21 | reverse complement strand
GCGAGAAGCTCAAGGCCGAGCTCGACGACCTGCTCGACGAGATCGACGAGGTCCTCGAGGAGAACGCCGAGGAGTTCGTCCGCAACTACGTGCAGAAGGGCGGGGAGTAACCGGGTGGGTCTGCCCCTCTTTCCGCCCGGGGAAGACCCGGGCCCCAGCTTCGCCGCCCTCATCCGCCACAGCGATCCGACCCGTCCTTTGCTCCCGTCCGTGGACGCGGAGCGGGGCGCGGTGCCGGCGGTGGCGCACGGCACCACGGTGGTGGCGCTGCGCTTCGCCGACGGCGTGGTGATGGCAGGAGACCGTCGCGCCACCGAGGGCAACGTCATCGCGCATCGCGCCATGGAGAAGGTCTTCCCCGCCGACCGCCACTCTGCGGTCGCCATCGCCGGGGCGGCGGGTCCCGCCGTGGAGATGGTCAAGCTCTTCCAGACCCAGCTCGAGCACTATGAGAAGGTGGAAGGGGTGGCGCTGAGCCTCGAGGGCAAGGCCAACCAGCTGGGCCAGATGGTGCGCGAGCACCTTCCCATGGCCATGCAGGGCCTCGTGGTCGTGCCCCTGTTCGCCGGGTTCGACCTGCGTCTGGGCGAAGGGCGCATCTTCACCTATGACGTGACCGGCGGGCACTTCGAGGAGGCCGACCATGCCGCCACGGGGTCGGGGGGACGCGACGCCCGCACCACGATCAAGCTCGGGTGGCGCGCCGATCTCGGCCGGGACGAGGGAGTCGAACTGGCCGTACGCGCCCTGTACGAGGCGGCCGACGAGGACTCCGCCACCGGTGGGCCCGACCTGGTGCGGGGGATCTTCCCCGTGGTGGCGACGGTGACGGCCCAGGGCTACGAGCGTCTGGCCGACGCCGAGGTCGCGCAGAGCTTCACGTCCCTCGTCGAGCGGCGCAGTCTGGGCCGCGGCCTCACAGGGGGTGCACCATGACCATGCCCTTCTACGTGGCACCCGAGCAGGTGATGAAGGACCGCGCCGAGTACGCCCAGAAGGGCATCGCCCGGGGGCGGTCTCTGGTGGCGTGCGTGTACGACGACGGGATCCTGGTGGTGGCGGAGAACCCGTCGCGCTCGCTGCACAAGGTGAGCGAGATCTACGACCGGATCGCGTTCGCCGGTGTCGGCAAGTACAACGAATTCGACCAGCTGCGGGTGGCCGGGGTGCGCCACGCCGATACCAAGGGCTTCGCCTTCAGCCGCGAGGACGTCGACGCCCGTTCCCTGGCCAACCTCTATGCCCAGTTCCTGGGCCAGGTCTTCACCCACGAGATGAAGCCGCTCGAGGTCGAGATCCTGGTGGCCGAGCTCGGGGCCGACGGCAAGCCCGACCAGCTGTACCACATCGCCTACGAGGGCACGATCACCGACGAGGACCGGTTCGCCGTCCTCGGCGGTGAGACCGAGACGATCTCGGACCGAGTGGCGGAGTCGTACCGGGACGGGTGGACCCTCGACGCCGCCCTGCGGGCGGCGGTGGCCGCCCTGGCAGGGCCCGACCGGACTCTCGAGCCCGCCGACCTCGAGGTGGCGGTGCTGTCGCGGGCCAACGGCCGCCGGGCGTTTCGCCGGCTCGGGCACGAGGAGCTGGCCGAGCTCCTGAGCGGCAAGCGGCGCGGCGCCACGCGCGGGTCCAAGGCGGCGGCCAGCGGGGCGACCAACGCCGATGACGGGGGACCGCTGCGCTCGGAGTAGCGCCCGCCCCGCTCACAGGTCGCCGGCGGAATCCTCCTCGATGCTGTCGAACAACGCTTCGACCTGGTCGGCGAGCAGGAGCTCGCGTGCTTCGCCGGCCTGGTCGACGATGACGAGGACCTCGACGGGCCCGGGGAGGGGATAGGGCCCCTCGCCGGCGCCGCCCAGCTGGGTGAGGATGCCTTCCGCGCCCAGGCGGGCCATGACCACGCGGGCCTCGAACATGGACCCGACCGTTGTCAGGTGGACCATCAGCGGCGTCGCCACGGGCCAAGGGTACCCGCGTTGCCCGGCTCTGCCCGAGGAGGCGCCGACACGCGGGTACCCGGCACTACCGTGGGAGAAGTGGACAGGCGGATCTTCGGCCTCGAGAACGAGTACGGCGTCACCTGTACGCTGCGCGGCCAGCGACGGCTGTCGCCCGACGAGGTCGCCCGCTATCTGTTCCGGCGTGTGGTCAGTTGGGGTCGTTCGTCCAATGTCTTCCTCGAGAACGGCGCCCGGCTGTACCTCGACGTGGGCAGCCACCCCGAGTACGCCACGCCGGAGTGCGACTCCATCGCCGATCTGGTGGCCCACGACAAGGCGGGGGAGCGGATCCTCGACCATCTCGTCACGGGGGCCGAGGCGCGACTGCGCGAAGAGGGCATCCGCGGCGTCATCTATCTGTTCAAGAACAACACCGACTCGGCCGGCAACTCGTACGGGTGCCACGAGAATTACCTGACGAGCCGGCGCGACGACTTCGCCCACTACACCGAGGTCCTCATCCCGTTCCTCGTGAGCAGACAGATCTTCGCCGGCGCCGGCAAGGTCCTGCAGACGGCCCGGGGTGCGGTGTTCTGCCTGTCGCAGCGGGCCGAGCACATCTGGGAGGGTGTGTCGTCGGCCACCACGCGCAGCCGCCCGATCATCAACACGCGCGACGAGCCTCACGCCGATGCCGAGCGCTTTCGCCGGCTGCACGTCATCGTGGGGGACTCCAACATGAGCGAGTACGCCACGTATCTGAAGGTCGGGTCCACCAGCATTCTGTTGCGCATGCTCGAGGACCCCGGCACCGTCCTGCGCGACCTGACGCTCGAGAATCCGATCCGGGCCATCCGCGAGATCAGCCACGACCTCACGTGCCGTCGCAAGGTGCGCCTGGCCAACGGGCGCGAGGTGAGCGCCCTCGACATCCAGTCCGAGTACCTCAACCGGGCGTTGCGATATCGCGACACCCACGGGCTCTCCCCGCAGGAGGACCGCGCCCTCGACATGTGGGAGCACTGCCTGAAGGGTCTCGAGTCCGACCCTTTGACCCTGGGGCGGGAGTGCGACTGGGTGGCCAAGCACCAGTTGATCGAGGGGTACCGCGCCCGGCACGGGCTGCCGCTGGGCCATCCCAAGGTCGCCCTCCTCGACCTGCAGTACCACGACGTGAACCGCAGCCGCGGCCTCTACTACCGCATGGAGGCACGGGACCGCATGGACCGCATGGTGGAGGAGGCGTCGATCATCGAGGCCATGAACCGTCCTCCCCAGACCACCAGGGCGCGCCTGCGGGGCGAGTTCATCCGGCGCGCCAAAGAGCGTCGCCGCGACTTCACGGTGGACTGGGTGCATCTCAAGCTGAACGACCAGGCCCAGCGCACGGTGCTGTTGAAGGACCCGTTCCGGTCCCACGACGAGCGCGTCGAGAAGCTCATCGCCAGTCTTTGAGGGGCTCCGAGGCAATTAACGGGGCGGTCTCCAGTAGCCTCGTAATTTCGTGACCCCTGACCGGCCCGAGGCGGCGCCACCACCGAGATCGCTCGACTCGCTGTGGCTCCCTGGGTCAGCCCCCTCCGACACGCGGTTGGTCGCCGTTCCCACGGCTCCGGTGGCCCCCGCCGCTCCGGTGGCCCCCGCCGCTCCGGCGGCTCCGGTGGCCGCCGTCGCTCCCGGGGCTCCCGTGGGTCCTGTGTCTCCTGTGGGTCCTATAGGTCCTATGGGTCCTGTGGTTTCAAAGCCCGACACCTTGATCCCCCGGCCCCGGGCGGAGCGGGGCCCCATCGAGGCAGGGGTCGGGACGGCCCCGCCGCCGCCCCGGCTCCGCCGCAGGCGCAGCAGTCGCTGGATCGTCGAGTGGGCGGTCGTGCTCGTGGTGGCCATCTTGGTGGCCCTCGGGATCCGCACCTTCGTCGTCCAGACGTTCTTCATCCCCTCGGCGTCGATGGAGCCCACGCTCGAGATCGGCGACCGCATCCTGGTCGACAAGCTCAGCTACCACCTTCACGCCGTGCACCGGGGCGACATCGTGGTCTTCGCCACACCGCCGGGCGAGGATGCCGGGCCCAATGTGAAGGACCTGGTCAAGCGGGTCATCGGCCTGCCCGGCGAGACCATCTCGTCGGCGGGGGGCCAGGTGGTGATCAACGGCAAGCCCCTCAAGGAGCCGTGGCTGGTGAAGGGCACCGTCACCACCGGGATCACCACGCAGGTCATCCCCCCCGACGAGTACTTCGTCATGGGGGACAACCGGTCCGACTCTCAAGACAGCCGCTTCTTCGGTCCCATCCACCGCTCGCTCATCGTGGGTCGGGTCGTGGTCAAGATCTGGCCGCTCACCTCGTTCCACTTCTACTGATCCCGAACCGCTCACGGGTCGGGGCCGAGGTGATGCGCCGCCGCCGATGAGGCGTCCCCGGGCCGGGCGGCCGGTTCCCCACCGGCCCGGAGTCGTAGACTCGCGCCGAGATGTTGTCGCTCAGCCCGGCGAAATTGCTGGTCATCCTCGTCATCGCGCTCGTCGTCCTCGGGCCCGAGAAGCTGCCCCAGGTGGCGCGGCAGCTGGGCGCGGCGTGGCACGACCTGCGCCAGTGGCGGAGTCGGATGGAGAACGAGGTGCGGGGAGCGTTTCCCAACCTGCCCCCGACCCATGAGGTGGCCCAGGCCGTGCGCTCGCCCCTCGCCTTTCTGGACCGCCTGGCCGACGAGCACGAGCGCACCCTGGGCGGGGACGCCGACGACACCGACCAGTCCCCGCAGGCGACCGATGCCGAAGCGGCGGGGCCGGCTCCACCGCCCGACGCCGAGCTCGGGTCGGGCCCCGGGGACAGAGCCGCCCCGTCCGTCGGGAACGGGTCGGCGGCGCACAACGGATCCGTCGGGGGCAACGGGTCCGGCCCAGGCGCGCCGGGGACGACGGCTGCAGGGAGGGATGCGGACGCGTTGGCGCGCGGCTTCCCCGCCATGACCGACGACCCCAACATGAACTGACCGGCTCCGCCCGTCGCCGCCATGGTCGCCCGCCTCCGCCTCCCGTTCCGAAGCCGGTCGACGCGCCCCTCGGCCGACGCCATGACGCTGGGGGAGCACCTGGCCGAGCTGCGTCGCCGTGTCGTCATCTGTGTGCTGGCCTTCGCGGTCGGGGCCACCGTGGCGGCCATCGTCTATCCCAACATCCTCCACTTCCTGCAGGAGCCGTACTGCCGGGTGGTGGGGCACCGCAGGTGCCAGCTCTATGTCACCGGGCCGCTCGACCCGCTGGCCCTGCGCATCAAGCTGGCAGCCTACGGGGGGCTGTTCCTGGCGTCACCGGTCATCTTGTGGGAGCTGTGGAGCTTCATCACCCCCGGCTTGCACCGCAACGAGAAGCGCTACGCCGTCCCCTTCGTGGTCGCATCGATCCTGCTGTTCTGCCTGGGTGCGGTGTTGGCCTATCTGACGTTCCCGCACGCCCTGGGATTCCTGGACAGCGTCGGCGGCCCGACGCTGAAGCAGATCTACGACCCCAACAAGTACCTGAGCCTCATCGTGGCGCTCATGACCGTGTTCGGGCTCACGTTCGAGTTCCCGGTCATCATCGTCTCGCTCGAGCTCGTCGGGGTGGTCTCACCGGCCAAGCTGTCGTCCTGGCGGCGGTGGGCCATCGTCCTCATCGTGGTGTTCGCCGCCGTGATCACACCCAGCGGGGACCCGTTCTCCATGTTGGCGCTGGCGGCGCCCATGTACCTGTTCTACGAAGTGTCGATCGTCATCGGCAAGCTCCTGCGCCGTTGAGGCACCGCCCCCGGTGACCGCCGGGCCCGCCGGGGACGGCGCAGTGCGTGCCGGGGTGCGGGCGCGGCTCGGGTTCCCCCTCGACCCGTTCCAGGAGGCGGCCTGCGACGCCCTCGACGCCGGATGCTCGGTGCTGGTCTCGGCCCCGACGGGCTCGGGAAAGACCGTCGTCGCCGACTACGGCGTGGCCCGGGCGCGTGGTCGCGGCCTGCGCGCCTTCTACACCACGCCGCTCAAGGCGCTGTCGAACCAGAAGTTCGCCGAGCTGGCCGAGGTGTACGGAGCCGATGCGGTGGGACTGCTCACCGGCGACGTCTCGCACCAGCCCGACGCGGCGGTGGTCGTCATGACGACTGAGGTTCTGCGCAACATGCTCTTCGCCCGCTCCCCGCAGCTGGCCGGACTCGGCCTCGTCGTGCTGGACGAGGTGCACTACCTCCAGGACCCCTACCGCGGCTCGGTGTGGGAGGAGGTGCTCATCCTGGCTCCGCCCGAGGTGGTGTTCGTGTGCCTGTCGGCGACGGTGTCCAACGCCGGGGAATTCGGCGCCTGGCTGACCAGCGTGCGCGGTCGCACCGAGGTCGTCGTCGAGCAGCACCGTCCCGTGGCGCTGCGCCATCACGTGGCCATCGCCGAGAAGGGGAGCCGGCGCGTCGACCTGGTGCCGTTGTTGCACGACGGCAAGGTGCATCCCCGGGCGCTGGCCCTGGACCAGCGTGTGGCGCGGCAGGCCCGGCGCCCCGGCGGCCTGCGCCACTCGCGTCTGACCAGCCCTCGCCGCAGCGAGCTCGTCGAGGCCCTCGACGACTTGTCGATGCTCCCCGCCATCGTCTTCATCTTCTCGAGGGCGGCATGCGACGACGCCGTGGCCCAGTGCCTCGCTGACGGGTTGCGCCTCACCAGCGCCGAGGAGCGCGCCGAGATCAGGAGGCGTTGTGAGGAGCACACCGAGGGCCTCCCCGACGAGGAGTTGCGCGTGTTGGGCTACGGCCCGTGGGCGGCGGGGCTCGAGGCGGGCCTCGGGTCGCACCACGCCGGGCTCATCCCCGCCTTCCGGGAGGCAGTCGAGGACTGCTTCTCCTCCAACCTGCTGCGCGTCGTGTTCGCCACCGAGACGCTGTCGCTCGGCATCAACATGCCCGCCCGCACGGTGGTGATCGAGAGGCTCACCAAGATCCGCGAGCACGGACGCAGCGGGCTGTCGTCGGGGGAGTACGCCCAGATGACCGGGCGTGCCGGCCGACGGGGCCTCGACTCGGTCGGGCACGCCGTGGTGGTGTGGTCCCCGCAGGTGTCGACCGTGGGCGTCGCCGCGCTGGCCACGTCGGCTCCGCCCGATCTCCGTTCGTCGTTCCGCCCGACCTACAACCTCGCCGTCAACCTGGTGCGGCGCTACCGCGCCGATCAGGCCCACTACATCCTCGACCGCTCCTTCGCCCAGTTCCTCGACAGCCGCCACCACCACGCCCTGTCGAGGCGTCTCGACCGGACACTGGCGTTGCTCGAGGACTTCGGGTACGTGGAGAGAGGGGCGTGGCGCCTCACCGCGCGCGGCGCGGTCCTGGCCGGGATCTATCACGAGTCGGACCTCCTGGTCGCCGAGGCGCTGGCCGAAGGGCTCTTCGACGGGCTCGACGCGCCCGAGCTGGCGGCGGTGGTCTCGGCGTGCACGTTCGAGACCCGGCCCGGGCGCGCCCCGAGCCTGCTGCGCCCTCCCCGTGGGTTGCGCCCCAGACTGGAGACCCTGGCGGCAGTGGCCGAGTCGTTGCGGGCCCACGAGCAGTCGTCGCAGCTTCCCCGCACGCGCCCCCCCGACGACGGGTTCGCGGATGTGGCCTGGCGCTGGGCACGCGGCCAGCGCCTCGAGCACGTCCTCGAGCGCGCCGAGCTCGCCCCCGGCGACTTCGTGCGCAACGTCAAGCAGCTCGTCGACCTGTTGCGCCAGCTGGCCATGGTGGGCCGGCCCGACACGGCGGCCGCCGCCCGCCAGGCGGCCCGGTCGCTGCTGCGCGGCGTGGTGGTGGCGTCGGTGGGCCCGGCCTCGGCGGGGGGCGAATTCCCCGGGCCGCTGCCACCTGACCCGGGCCCTTCCCCTGCCCCCGAACCAGGGCGCGAACGGTCTCGGGGCAGGTAACAGGGGGTCCGCCACCGCGGCGCCGGGCCGGTCGTAGTGTTGCCGGGGCCATGTTCCCCTACGCCGAGGAGACCTTCACCGCCGACGAGGTCGAGGTCCTGCGCCGCTACGTCACCAACGTGGAGGGGCCGGTGTTCGCCCTGGTGAACCTGCCCGAAGTCGTGAAAGGGGCCCTGTTCGCCCGGTACTCTCGCTCGGCCAAGAGCCTGCGCCGGCTGTTCCTCGACGAGTTCGTGGGCGAGCTCGACGTGACCGGGGACGCCGGGGTGGACGCCACCATCGGACTGCGACGCGCCGAGGAGCTCTACGACCGGGTGTTCCTCGAGTACGGCGACGACTCGGTGGCACAGCTCGGCGGTGTGCACCTCGCGTGCGAACAAGCCTCCAACGTGCTCACCAAAGTGCTCGAGTGGGGCCGCCTCATGGCGTACCTCGAGCAGTCGACGCGCTATGTGCCCTACGACAGCCGTCTCACCACCGGCCACTACCGCTACCACCGCGACCCCGAGGTGCTGGAGTCCGCCGTGGGCGCCCGGTACGTGGGCGACATGGACCGCATGTTCGACACCTACGGCGCGTTGCTCCCCGAGCTGCAGTCATGGCTGACCCGACGCTTCCCGCAGCGCGCCGGTGATTCGGACTTCGCGTACCGCCAGTCGATCCGGGCCAAGGCGCTCGACGCGCTGCGAGGCCTGCTCCCCGCCGCCTCCCTGTCGAACGTGGGCGTGTACGGCACCGGCCAGTCCTACGAGATGTTGTTGCTGCGCATGCGCGCTCATCCGCTGCCCGAGGCGCGGCATTACGCGCAGCTCATGCTCGAGGAGCTCCGCAAGGTCATCCCCTCGTTCCTCCAACGAGTCGACATCCCCGAGCGCGGCGGTGTGTGGACCGAGTACCTCGCCGAGACGGCGGCCCGGACCGAGGAGACCGTGGCGCGCCTGTGGCCCGACGCGCCGGGCGAAGCGTCGGAGCAGGCGTCGAGCGTGCGCCTGGTGGACTGGGACCCCGAAGGGGAGGACAAGGTCATCGCGGCCATGTGCTACCCCCACACCACCCTGTCCGACCAGGAGGTCCTGCGCCGGGTCCGGGCCCTTGGCGCCGACGACCGGCGGTCGGTCATGGCCGCCTACGTCGGGGACCGCGTGAACCGCCGCCACCGTCCGGGCCGGGCTTTCGAGCGCACCGAATACCGGTTCGACGTGGTGTCGGACTACGGCGCCTTCCGGGACCTGCAGCGCCACCGCATGCTCACCATCGAGTGGCAGGACCTCGGCACCGGCTTGGGATACGAGATGCCCGAGTCCGTCGCCGAGGCGGGGATGGCAGAGCATTACGAGAGATCGATGGCTCGATCGGCAGACCTCTACGGAGTGATGGCGCGTGCGTGCCCGGCGCAGGCCTCGTATGCCGTGGCGCTGGCGTTCCGCATCCGTTACGCCATGCAGATGAACGCCCGCGAGGCCATGCACGTGTTGGAGCTGCGGTCAGGGGAGCAGGGTCACCCCGCGTACCGCGTCGTCGCGCAGGACATGCATCGGCTCATCGCCGAGCACGCCGGGCACCGCCTGATCGCCGAGGCCATGGCTTTTGTGGACCATGCATCATACGACCTCGAGCGCCTGGGTTCCGAGAAACGTGCCGAGGCCCGGCGCGCCGCGGTCGGCCCGACCTGACCCCGCCCGTTTTCGGGGTCCCGTCCGTCCTGGAGACAAAAACCGTCGTCGCCGTGACCAGGGGAGATGGGCGAACTTCCTGGTCGGCGCGGACAAGCGTCGCTTGAGTCGCCGAGAGCGCGGCGCGTATTGTGCGCCCAGTCCCAGACGCCCCGAGTACTGCTCCACCGGTCGACCGGCTGAGTAGGTGGCGAGGGGGGGATTGCTGTGAGAGGCGGAGGGTGGCCCGAGGGACCGAGTAGAGAACGTCCCCACCATGACCCCGGCGGTGGCGCCGGTCTGGTGGGAGATGGCACCAAAGGTCCCCGGGCCCAGCCGCCCGCCGCACGCGAGATGCCGGGATCCCCGGGTGGCCGCGTCGCGATGGTCTGATCGCCGGATCGGAGCCGATATGCTCCGCGCCGTCAAACGACCTAAAGGGCAGAAGTGGCCGACGACCTGGATGATGTGGCAGAACCCGAGGAGCTCGACACCGAGGACCTCGAGGACCTTGCCGACGACGAGATGCTCGAAGAGGTGCTCGACGAGGAGGACCTCGACGAGGCCCTCGTCGACGACGAAGACGACGATGTCGTCGCCGATCTCGACGTCGTCGAGGAGGACGTGGAGGACGAGGCCGTCGTCCCCGTCGCTGTTGTCGCCACGCCGGAAGAGGGGGACGAGGAAGAGGAGGAGGTCGACGACGAGGACGTCGAGGCCAGCCTGGACGAGATCCTGAAAGAGCGTCTCGTCGTCGAAGAGGAGGAGGCCGAGGACGAGGAGGTCGTCGAGCCCGACGATCGTTCCGAAGGGTCCGAGCGGGTACTTCCCAAGCAACCCGACGAGTTCGTGTGCAGCTCGTGCTTCCTCGTCAAGCATTCCAGCCAGCTGGCCGATCTCGAGAAGGGGCTGTGCCGGGACTGCGTGTGAGAGGCGTCGTCGTACGGCACGGGGGAGAGGAGGGCGCAAGGTGACCGACAGCAAGTCCCCCGGGGACCGGCTGCTGGAGCTCATGGTGTTCGGTCCGGCGGGACTGGCGGTGACCCTGGTCGAGGAGTTCCCCAGACTCGTCGAGAAGGGCCGGCATCGCGTCGAGGGTCAGGTGCACACGGCGCGCCTGGTCGGACAGTTCGCTGTCCAGATGGGTCGTCGGCAACTCGAGGAGTCGCTCGGTCACCTCGGGGCTCGTCCCGGGGACCAGGAACCGGGGCGCGGTGTCCAACACGGCGACGCGCCCGGACCGGAGAACCGGACCGAGGCGCGGCACGAGAGCCAGGCGCCGTCGGCGCGCCAGGAGGCCGAGCCTGTCGAAGGGCCCTGGCGGCCCTCTGTCTGGCTGGGGACCGGGGTCGGCAACGGCAGCGCCGGCGCGGCGCCCTCGTCCCTGGCCATTCCGGGGTACGACAGCTTGTCCGCGTCGCAGGTGGTGCAGCGCCTCGAGGGGTTGTCGCTTCTCGAGTTGGAGGAGGTGCGCGCCCATGAGGCCGCGCACCGGCAGCGGCGTACCATCCTCCACCGGGTCGAGCAGCTGCTCGCCGGCGGGGACGGCGCGGCGCGCTGACGGCGACGGAGCGGGGCGGGCCCGTGGAGGGCACGCGGCCGGCCCGGCGCGAAGACGCCGAGCGGTGCGGGGAAATTTGTCAGGAGGCGCTCGACGGGCTCCAGCACGCCCGTGGCGGGCCCCTCTTCGCACGGCGCGAGACCGGATTGATCGCCAAGGCGCTGCTGCGCCCCGGGGGTCTCGACCGGCTCCTCGCCGACTCCCGCCGCCGGGTGCTGGTCGGCACGGTCGACGACGCCGTGGTGGGCATGGCCTTGGGACGGATCGAGGACGTAGGGGAGACGAAGCTCGGAGTCATCGACGCGTGCTATGTCGAATCTCGTGCCCGCGGAGTGGGCGTGGGCGGCGCGCTGCTCGCGGAGCTGGTGTCGTGGTTGGCGACCTCGGGGTGCCGTGGTGTCGACGTCAGCGCGCTGCCCGGCGACCGCGACACGAAGAACCTCCTGGAGGCGTCGGGGTTCAAGGCCCGTCTCATCACCTTGCACCGCGCCTTGGGGTGACCGCCATGCATCCGGACCGTCCCGGCATGCCGGTGGTGGCCGTGGGCGGAGTGGCCGTGGCCGGCGGCGCGCTGCTCCTCGTGCAGCGGGGGACCGATCCCCAGGCGGGGCGGTGGACGATCCCGGGGGGACGCGTGGAGCGGGGTGAGACCCTGGCGTCGGCCGTCGAGCGCGAGATGCGCGAGGAAACAGGACTGCGCGTGCACTGCGGCCCGTTCCTGGGTTGGGTCGAGCGTATGGGCCCGGGATACCACTTCGTCATCCTCGACTTCACCGTGGCGCTGACCGACGACGACGGTGTTGCCGTGGCGGGTGGCGATGCCGCTGCCGTGGCCTGGGTCCCGCTGGCCGAGGTGCCCATGTTGACGCTCGTCGACGGGGTGGAGGAATTCCTCCGAGCCCACGGCGTGATCGACTGAGCCCCGGTTGTGTCGATCTCGCGGCCGGGTCAGGCGCTCGTCGGGTCGCCGGCCCTGGTGCTTCACGCCCCCCGGGCGCCGGAGGTGGTCGGACGGCGGGGCCCGGGCGGCGGGGGGATGGGCAGCCCCAGCAGTCGGGCGAGCTCGGGAACGAGCCCCGCGGCGCGACGCGCTGACGACCGCAGCTCCTCTCCCGCGGGGTCGGGGAGGCCGGCGGGCTTGACGGTGCGGCGCACGGGAGAGTCCACCACCGCCTCGAGCAGTACCTTCCACTCGGCTTCGGCCAGGTCCGACGACATGGCGGACCCCGCCGCATCCGCCAGCCGGACGGCCAGCTCGGCGGGGACACGGGCGGCAGGCTCAGGCGGCCGGGACGAGACCCGGAGCGCGTCGGCGACCCGCCCGTCATCGAGTGCCGCCACGATGCGCGCCAACCACGAGTCGCGCAATGCCGTCACCCGCGCCCCCAACGCGTCGCGCAAGGTGCCCATCAACTCTCGGCCCTCGTCGTCGAGAGTCACCGTGGAGGCCGACGCCACCACCGAGCGGACCTCGCGCAGGGGGGCGTCCTTGCCCGCGTTTCGGGCCGCGACGGCGCGGTCCTTCCACGCTGCCAGG
>Ga0116217_10004377_pt1 | contig 12609 bp, 8 predicted proteins | sample Sb_taG_6_FD_89697 | JGI IMG/M metagenome (GOLD analysis project Ga0116217, IMG submission 89697) | Peat soil microbial communities from Weissenstadt, Germany - Sb_50d_4_PS metaG | ecosystem: Environmental > Terrestrial > Soil > Wetlands > Peat | place: Germany: Weissenstadt | collected 2010-09-21 | reverse complement strand
GGGAACACCTACCAGTTCACCAACTCGCTGCCGAACCTGCTTTATTACGGCTTCCTCGCCGGCTCGCTGTTTTCCTCGCTGTTGGTGCCGGCTCTGGTCCGCCACGTCGACGCCGGTGACCGGCGGGCGTCGGAGCGGGTGGCGGGCGGTTTCCTGGGCGTGACGCTGGCCGCCATGGTGGCGGTCGCGCCGCTTGCGGTCTTCCTTGGGCCGCTGGCGCTGAAGATCGCGGCCCTCGGGGGACCGCACGCGGTGGGCGCCGCGCAGGTGAGCGTCGGCCGCCTGCTGATCGCCATGTTCATCCCCCAGATGTTCTGCTACGGCGTGGTGGGCACCTCGACGGCCGTGATGAACTCCCGGCGGCGGTTCGCGCTGGCCGCTGGCGCGCCGGCGGTGGAGAACCTCGGCACGATCGCCGTCCTGGTGGCTTCCGCTCTCATCTACGGCACGAACAGCGAGCTCGGCCAGATTCCGCTCGGCGAGATACTGCTGCTCGGGCTCGGCTCGACGGGCGCGGTCGCGGCGCACGCGGCAGCGCAGTGGTGGGGGGCGAGGCGGGCGGGGGTGCTGCTCATGCCGCGGGCCGGATGGCGCGATGGTGAGGTCCAGGCGGTCGTCCGGCGTGCGCTTCCCGCGCTCGTGCAGGCGGGGCTGGGCGCCGTCCAGCTGCTGATCCTGCTGATCGCCGCGAACCGCCTGCCCGGCGGGATCGTTGCCTTCCAGATCGCCCTGAATTTCTACTACCTGGTCGACGCCCTGGCCACGACGCCGGTGGCGCTGTCGCTGCTTCCCCAGTTGGCGCGGATGCATGCGGACGGTGACACGGCCGGGTTCCGCGACACCCTCGCCCGCGGTTTCGCGCTTGGTTTCTTCATGACGATCCCGGCCGGGGTGGCCTATGTCATCCTGGCCAGGCCATTGGCCAGAGCAATCGCGTTCGGCCGGATGGACGCCACGGGCGTTAAGATGATCGCCGCCGCGCTGATCCCGCTGTCGGTGGCGGTGGTCGGCTGGACCGCGTTCATGATCGCGACGTACGCGTCCTACGCGCGGAAGGACACACGGTCGCCGCTGCGGGCCATGGTGCTGCAAACTGTCATATGCCTCGGCCTGGCCAGCATCACCTTGGTGGTGCACGGGCTGACCGTGATGGTGGTGCTGGGCCTGGCCACGGCGGTATCGGTGACAGTGGCCGCGTGCTATCTCATGATCCAGGTGCGGAGGACCCTTGGCCGCCCCGGATCGCAGGGGCTCACACCGTCGCTGGCCCGGTTCGCCGCCGGTGCCGCCGTCATGGCCGGGCCAGCCTGGCTCGTGGCCGCCGCGGTACCGCGCTGGCTGGGGCCGCCGCTCGGCCCGAGGGTCGGGATAGCCGCTGCCGCCCTGGTCGGGGTGGCCATCTACGTGACCGTCCAGGCTCTGTGGCGGGCCCCGGAGGTGAGCTGGCTGGCCGGAGGCCTGAGCCACATGCGCGGGAAGGCAGACCAGACCGCGGTAGGGACCAGCCATGGCTAGCGGGAGCGTGCCGTCGCTGGCCGCCGCGCCCGGCGGGCGCCGGGCCGGTACCGGGCCAGCAAACGGCCTGCTCCGTTTCCCGTCCAGCCGCTGGCTGATCTGGGCGACCCTGGCCGGTGCGGCCGGCCTCGGCGTGGTGACGGCACGTTTCCCGGTCCAGGCGCTTTTCGGCCTGCTGGCATTGGCGCTCGGGGCTTGCGTATGGAAGTGGCCGGTGCTGGCCGCCTACCTGGCCATCGGGCTGACCCCGCTCACCGTCGGCCTCAGCATCGGCTCGGTCCTGCCGCTGGTCCGGCCGAACGAAGCGATCGACCTGTTCGCCGGGGCGACGCTCGGAGTGCGCTACCTCACCGGGCTGCGCACGGGCCAGCTGCCGAGGTTCCGCCTGAACCAGGTCGAAGCCGCCATGGTGGCGATGGCGGTGGCGAATTCGGTCGTGCCGCTACTGTGGATGTCGGTCCGGCAGCAGGCGATCACCGCGAACGACCTCCTGTACGCACTGGTCATGTGGAAGCTCCTCGGCCTCTACGTCATCGTCCGCGCGGCCGTCCGGACGGACCTGGAGGTGCGGCGGTGCCTGTGGCTTTCCGTGGCTGTCGCGGTCGTCGTCGCGCTGGTGGCGATCATGCAATCGCTGTCCGTGCTGGGTGTGCCGCAGCTGCTTTCTCACTACTACTCCTATGCGGCCGCCGGGCCAGCGGGCGGGCGGGCGAGCTCGACTCTGGGCTTGCCCGCCGCCACCGCGGATCTGCTGATCTTCAACCTGGCGATCGTGGCTGGCCTGTGGACCCGGTACCGCGGGCACCGGCTTATCCTGGCGGCCGCGGGCGGGCTGTTCGTGGCCGGCGTGCTGGCGGCCGGTGAGTTCTCCAGCGCCATCGGCCTGGTAGTGGGGGTTGTCGGCATTGCCATCGTGCTGCGCTCGCCGCGCATCCTGGCGATCGTCGCGCTAGCCGCCGCAGCCGGCGCCTACCTGGTGCGGCCCGTCATCAGCCAGCGGCTCAGCGGCTTCCAGACGGGCTCCGGGCTTCCGGTCAGCTGGACCGGGAGGCTGTACAACCTGGAGACCTATTTCTGGCCCAAGCTGTTCTCTGACTGGAACTTCGTGCTGGGGGTGCGCCCCAGCGCACGCGTGGCCGTGGCCAGCAAGGCGGCCGGCTACGTCTGGATCGAGAGCGGCTACACGTGGCTGCTCTGGGGAGGCGGCATACCGCTGCTCGCCAGCTTCCTCTTCTTCGTTTACGCGACGGCCCGGCGGGGCTGGGAGGCCGCGCGCAGCGCGTGCGACGCGCGCAGCGTGGCGGGGATCGCCGTCCTCGTGGCGGTCATGGTCATCACCGCGCTCATGGCCTTCGACCCGCACCTGACCTACCGGGGCTCGGCGGACTTGTTCTTCTTCCTCATCGCCCTGACGACGCCCCGGGACCGGTCTGCCCGCCAGGCCGTCGTCACCGATCGCCTATCTGAACGTGTCATGATGGAGGTTCGACCGTGATACCAGACAGAACGGCCCGTGAAGGTAACGCGCCACGTACGCAGGGATCGTGGTCGCTCTTCCTGGTCGCGCATGCTCGCTGGATCGTGCTTGTCACACTGGCCGTGGTCGCGGCCGCGAGCGCACTGGTGCTGCTCCAGACACCGCGGTACGTATCCGTCGCCGATGTGCTCGTGCAGCCCGGGGCCAACGCAACGCTACAGCCCGACATGGGGACGGAGGCTGGGGTCGCGGCCTCCGGTGCCGTGCTCGCAACCGCATCGCGCTCGCTGCACGTGCCGAAGGCCGAGCTGGCCAGCGGTCTGTCCGTGCACGAGCCGGGCACCACGTTCCTGCTGCAGATCAGCTATTCCGATCCCAGCCCGCGGGTAGCGCAGCAGCGAGCGCAAGCGATCGCGGCGGCCTATGTCGCCTACCGCTCGTCGCAGTCCGCCCGGGCGCCGCATGGTACGGGTACGGCGCAGGGCACTACCCCCGTCGTCACCTTGATCACGCCCGCGTCGCTGCCGACCGCGCCGTCCAGTCCCGACAAGGCCGTGGACATCGGGGCCGCGCTGATCGTCGGGTTCGCGCTGGCCCTCGGGAGCGCCTGGCTCCGTGACCACCTGGACGACCGCGTGCGTGGTCCCGCCGATCTCGAGGCTCAGTCCGGGGCACCCGTCCTGGCTCGGGTTCCCGCCTTCCAGTCATTCTCGCACCATCCCGCGGCCCGGCTCGCCATGACGGCGAGCCCGGACTCGGCCATCGCGCAGGCCTATCGGGACCTGCGGGTCCGGCTGGTCCACGCAGCCCACCGGAACGCCATGACGCTGCTGGTCACAAGCCCGGCCGGGGAGGACAGGGCCGAGGTCGCGGCGAATCTGGCCATCGCGTTCGCGCAGGCAGGTCACAGCACCGTCCTGGTCTGCGCCGACCTGCGGTATGGCCGCTCCGACGAGATGCTCGGCCTAGCCGACGGGGACGGGTTCGCCGGGATCCTGGGAGGCCGGAGCACAACGGCTTCCGCCCTCCGGTCCTCGGGCGTCCGCGGGCTCCGGGTGCTGCCCCGGGGCGAGGCCCCGCTCGACCCGGCTGCCCTGTTGCAGGGACCCGGCTGCCTTGACGTGTTCAGCGATCTCCGCAGGCAGGCCGACGTCATCATCATCGAGGCGCCGCCGTTGCTGGCCGCCCCGGACGCCAGCCTGCTGGCCGACGTCGCGGACAGGATCCTGCTCGTCGCAGATGCGCGCCGGTCGGAGCGCGGGCAGGTGAGGACCGGCATGCGGGACATCGCGCACGTCCGGGGCAAGGTCGCCGGATGGATGCTCTGCAACGTCGGTAGGGTCTACCGCCTGTACGAACTGGAGCCGGTGCCAGCCGATCCCGGCCACCGTAGCCTGGGCGACCACGTCCTGGACGCGTTCCCAGCCGACACTGTCGCCGGGAGGGACGGCCACAAGCCGGTGCCCGGACGGCACGGCGGTACGGGCCGGACCGAGGTCGCTGACCAGGCCGCCAAGCGCTAGCCGCACCAAAAGTTCGCGGAGTGGCCCTATCGCTCCGCGGACTCTCACCTGCGCCTGCCCGGGACGACCGGACTACTGGCCGCCGGGGCCCCCGGCGAAATGCACCTGCCCGCGCGACGACGCCGGGCCCTCGATGGACCACCGGCCGCCATGACAGCGAACCGTGGAGGCGGCGCGGTCCCGCCACCACCCCGCGACCTCCCGCGGGAGTGCGTGCCAGGCCGTGTCGTCGCCGCAGAACATGTCCAGGAGCTTTCTGTAGCCGTCGGCCACCCGTCGGTCGCGCGCGTAATCGGGATGCGTGACCAGCAGGACCATGCCCTTACGGTCGCGGAGGAACTGCGCCTTACGCAGCCAGATGTCCGGGTCGGCATGTTCCAGAACACAGAAGACCGTGTGGTCCTGCGGCAGCGTCATCGGCAGCTCGACCATGGCCTCGTTGAAGTACGGCAGGTACGTGCAGCACCCGCCCGGTTGTGGCTCATACGGGTCGGTGTCGGTGTAGGAGGAGTCGTAGTCGAAGCCGAGCCGCGGCATCCAGCCCCATCTGCGCTGGGTGGATGGCGATCGGAAGCCGACCGCTTTCCACCGGTCCGCGAACTGGCGCATGGCCGGGAGCCGCTTTTCCATCAGCCGCCTGGAGCCGAGATCACGGCCGTCGTGCAGGAGACCGTGTACGCCCACCTCGCATCCCTCGTTCTGAAGCGTGCGGACAACGGCGTCCTCTACCTGGTACCGGAAGCCGACGAAGTTCCACGACGACCGGTAGCCCATGTCACGCTCGGCGCCGCGCAGCAGCTCGATGTCCCGGTAGCCGTCGGCGGTTTCGACATCGTGGGTGAGCACGAACGCCCACGAGCGGCCGCCGGGCCACAGGCCGACGTACGGCACCGGCCGACCGGCGACGTCGGCCAGTACCTCGAACAGCCACGCGTAGAGGTTGTGCAGGCTGTCCTCGATGGGCCATCGCGGGAACGACGACCTGCCCTGGACGTGGCTGAACACGCGCCGCAATCCGAGCTGAACCGGGCGGGGAAGCGCGGGGCGCGCCAGGTAGTACCCGCGCACCAGGCTCGCGCGGGCGGCCGTGACCAACTGCGAGCGCCCGACATCGGCATAGCTCTCCGACCAGAACCGCTCCATCACCTCACCGGGATCGAACGGCAGGAGGATGCTGCCGTCGCGGTCGCGCCACATGCTGGCCACCCTGCGGCCGTCGGCGGCCAGGATCGGCTCAGCGGGCCGCCATTCCCGGCCGAGGTCGCCGAGCACGGCCCGGATGGCGGCATCGGGCGCAACATGCCCGAAGAACGTGCTATCCCGCAGCTGGTACCGGCCAAGCTGGGCGGTCAGCGGCGGGTCAGACGCACGGGCGGCCCCGTCCAGCCACAGCAGCGACCGCCTGGTGTGGCCGACGTCGCCGGCCACGCTCAACCGGTGCAGTGAGGCGCCGGCGCTGTCCTGCCGCCGGGCCGGCCTCACCTGGTAGGGGACGCGGAAGTAGTCCAGGAAGGTGAGCGAGTGCGAAGCATCGAACACTTGTTCCTCCGAGTCGTGCGAAAGTCATGCATGAGCTAGAGTCCGCGCCTGACGACGAGGTGCCACCAGCGGGCGGGCGACCACGGTCATCTGCGGCCCTGCGATGCCCGCGGCCGGGGGGAGAGCCGCTCGGTGATCGAGCGGCCGCGCTCCTGCCATTCGCGTCTGCGCTCGTCGTTGGACTGCCTGATGGCCTCGATGAAGGGCGACCGCCTGACCCGCTCGAGCAGATCGAGGTTGGGCGTAACGCAGTGCCCCCCGATGTAGCCGGGCTCGAAGCTGACCGGCGGGAAGAACTCGATCTCGTCGAAGAACCTGACCATCTCCGCGTAGTCAGCCCCGGTGGAGGCGGCGAACCGGTCCATTTCCTGCGCCCACGCGAGCAGCACGCCGAAGTAGGAGGTCTCCAGGAGCTTGGCGAGCTCCAGCGACTCGGGGGAAGACATCCGGCCTGTCGTCACCTGCGCCGCGGCGAAGTGGTCCTCCACCATGGCGACGGCCTCGGCCGAGGTGCCGGCGACGAACTTCCGGTATCGCCGGAGTTCCTCGGCCATCTTGGCGTGCTTGCCGCGTACCGGGCTGTACACAGCAGGCGTGGCCGTCTCCTCCTGGATGGCCCTGGTGGTCCCGGGAACCACGGTGCTGTTCACCACAACCACCCCGGGCCGGTAGCGCGCGACGTAGCGGACGGCAGAGGCGATGAACTCCGGGCCGAACGGGAAGCACACGTGCAGAATCTGGACACCATGGAAGGCCCGGTCCGCTACGTCCCGGCCGAACGCGCGGTGGGCCGCGCCGAGGACTTCCAGGAGAGGGCGCCCGACTTCCCCAAGTCCGACGACGAGGACCGGGGCCTCGGCGGACGTCTCCGCCGAGATGCCGTCGTTCCCGGGCAGGGTCCCGAGCCTGGTGGGTTGATCAGGCGTGCTGCGCACACTGAACATGCTGGTTATCTCCTTGTTCTTCCGCCTGGCGCCCGCCGTGCCGAGCCCACCGCAGCCAGGGGAGCACGCGCCGGCTCCGTTCCGCCGTGCGGATCCGGCTCCCCGGTGCCCGTCAGCGTTTCCACCGTGTGCACCAGCGCCTCTTTCTGCGCCGGCCAGTCGAGCCGGTCGAGCCTCATCCGGCTCCTCACCGCTCTTTTCGCGGCCAGCGCCGGATCGTTCAGAAGATCCCGGATCGCCCGGGCGAGATCGTCCGTGCTGCCCGGCTCGAAGAAAATCAGTTCGTCGTCGGAGAAGTAATGCCGCATCGTGGGAATAGCTGAGCAGATGACGGGCAGCCCGAGCGTGATGTATTCGGCCACCTTCATCGAGAACACGAAAGACCCGAAGGTGTCATCTCGCTGCGGCGATATGCCTGCGGCCGCACCGCTCACCAGGGGCGGGATCTCGTCGTTGGTAACAAAGCCCACGAACTCCACGCGGTCCGCCACGCCCAGTTCTTTCGCCAGCCCGCGGACGGATTCGGCGGCGGGGCCGTCCCCGACGACCCGGAGGCGCAGCAGCGGGAATTCGCCTTCCAGCAGGGAAAGTGCCTTCACCACCAGGTCAACGCCGTTGCGATGGGCGATGCTGCCGCTGTACACGATCCGATCGGGGCCGACCGGGCCGCCGGAGGAGGCATCGACGGGTTCCGTGACCACGGTATCCGGGAGGTTCATTACCACCGTTACCGGACCGCGGAACATGGTGCTCATCCTTTTCCGCATCGGCTCGTTGACGGTGACCACCGCATCGGCGAAGGACAGGCTGGCGCGCTCCTCGGCCCGGGCCAGGAGCCCCAGCCAGGCCGGCAGATCGCTGCCGCGGATGGAGGCCAGGAGTTCGGCGGCGGGGTCGTGGACATCCAGGACGATCTTGGCTCCGCCGATCTTCGGAACCAGCCCGGCGAAGACCAGAAAATTGGGCATGTTATGGACGTATACGACGTCATACCTGCGCCGCATATGGAGAATGCTGACCAGGGCCAGAGACCAGGCGAAGAATAGGCCGTATTCGAAGAAGTAGCGCGTGACCGCGGCGTGCCGTCGACGCATGCGGAGACGGCGCAGGCGCAGAAACTCCTCATTGCCGCCTGCCGTCGTGCGCCCGCCGCCGACGGCGAAGAAGTCCACCTGGTGCCCGCGTTCGGCCAGCGCTCGCGCGGCCCGCCTGACGCGAGCATCAGATTCGTAGCGGGTATAGGCGATCATCGCAATTCGCACGTTCACCTCCGCGGGAAACGCCGTCTCAAGCGCCACCCAGCCCGGTACCGGCGGGTCCTAGCAAACGGTCCCCGACAAACGAGTTACCGGCAATCCTCATCGTGGTGAGGAAAGCTACGTCAGACAGGGACGTGCGCGAGGCGGCCCAGGCGGGACCGGTGGCGGCGACGTTCGAAAGACTTCAGAAACCGGGCTGAAGCCAGGGCTCGACCTTGTAGAAGTGCTGTGCGAGGGCGATGTAGTTCTCGCCCGTGTCCGGCTGTGCGGGGGAGCCGTCAAGCCAGTTGCCGGAATACCAGGCACCGACGCACCCCCACAGGTCCCCAGCGTGGTAGGTGCCATGCGACCGGTTCGCGCCGCGCAGCCACCACACCCAGCCCTCGTAACAACCCCTCAGCCATGCGCCGAGCACGTCGACGGCGGCAGCGGTGGAGTCCCGGTTCCAGGGAAATATTCCCGGCCAGCTTGTCGACTTGGTGCCGACGATCCCGAAGGTCACCGGGCACGGCAGCTTTTGGTACCCGGGCGGGCACTCCGCCCTGTCGTCCACGAAATCACCGTAGTTGGACTGGTGCCAGTCGGATTCCATATAGGCGATCGTGCGGATCAGGTTGTCCGGGAGCCCCCACTTCGCCGCCACCCACTGGAAGATCTCGTCGGTTGTCCCGGTGAAATTGCCGGTGATCCGGCCGAGGATGTAGGAATTCCAGCGGGGATCATAGGCCTGGGTGGCGGGATTCACCCGGTGTATGGCCAACCCGGTCGGCTTTGTCTGGTTGTATGTCCGGTTGCCGGGCCGGACCTCCCAGCTTGACTGGTGCACCTCCGCCGCGGCCGCCGCGTCGGAAGGAAGGGATGCATAGGACCCCACCGGTTTGAGGGTGAAATAGCCGCGCGGCAGAGGGGGCGCGTCGGACGCCGCCGGGTGCGAAAGTGTGGTCGGCTGCGGGCCGGAACGGGACGCCGGGCCGCCGCATGCCGACAGTAGCACCGCGGCGGCGGTCGCCACCGCGACCGCGCGGGCCACCTTACCTGCCGAGTGATATAGCTGTCCGTTCAGCCGCATGCCGTTCTTTCTCGCCGACGCCCGGCACATATGCGACCCTCACCGTCATGAGGGTAGCTGCGTCAGCTGGGAATGCCGCGCCTTCCCTGGCGCTGCTAGCGTCCGGTATGCCCGGACGTTGGGGGGTTGGTATACATCGTCCCGGTATATCCAGGGCGGAAGGGCTCGAAGCCGATGCTGACGTTCTGCTCGGCTACTCCCGTCACGGACGCAGGAGCCCAGAGGCCGGACGCGAACGGCCAGCAGCTGGTGCTCACGGGTTCGCATGCCCTGGCCTCACGCGGCGTACCGGTACAGCGCCTCGCCGGCAGCGCGGCAGAGAACCGGCGGGCCGTGGCGGATGACAGACGCCAGCAAGTGGCCGGCCATGCCGTCCATTGCGGGCGCCGGTTCCGGCGTGACGCCCAGGGTTCCGTAAACAAGCGGCTCCTCGGCCGCTCCCCATGACCGCTTGAAAGCGCGCAATCCTTCGTTGCCGGCATCCGTTCGGCCGAAGTCGAACCACCGGGAGCCCTGCTCACAAGCTGTCTTGATGAGATGCCAGGTGATCAGATTGTTTGCTCGTAGCGGCCATGCCCGCTCATCGGAAGCGCTGTACTTAGAGATCGCCGTCCCGTTCCAGGACAAAAGCACCTCAGCCGCGACAGGCCGGGCGGATGCTTCCGCGATAAAGACTGACCCCAGTCCTGTGCGGATCATGGATTCCCAGAACATGCGGAAGAAGCGGCGCGGCTGGACTGGTACCCCGAACCGGCGCCGGGTCCGCAGATGGAGCCGGTAGAACGTGTCCACAAGGTCTTCCGGGCGGTCTGCTCGGCGGATCGTGATTCCCCTTTGTCTTGCCCGTAGGATATTTTTTCGTACTGAGCGACGAAAACGCGCGTAGACTACGGCCGGATCGTCTTCGAGAGCGATCACGTGCCTGAGCGCGCCGTGACTGACGGATGAGGCGCCCTCGAGCGGCGCCCGGACCTCCACCCTCCGGATGCCCGCGGCTTTACTCGCTCGCTGCAGAGCACAAACGAGGTCTGTTTCCTCCTGCGGAGCCGGAACGAGAGGCGGACAGTAATCCGTAAACGGAAGTGTCACCCATTTAGGCTCGCCCCGAAGGTGGCGCACCTCGATTACCGGCAGGCCAGCCCGGATCTCCCCAGTCGCGTCGCTTGTGGCTACCGCGAAGGCGCGGAAACCGTAGCAATCCGCGACCAGCCTGGCCCAGTCCGGGTGATGAAACGGCGTCGCCGACGGATGCCCCGCAACGAAGTCTCCCCAGCGAGGATCAGTCAACTCCAGAACGGTGAGGCCGCTCATGCGCTTATCGATCCGGGCGGCAAATATGGCTCAACATGGAGTACACCTGTCCTCATCAAGGTGAGAATTTGTGCTCATGGAACGTTAAATGGAGCGGACTTTTGGGTGGAGAACGTCAACGGGTGCGGCTCGGCTGGAGTGAGCATCATACGAGGAGGATGTATTCGTCGCGGTAGCGGGCCTGGTGGACTCAGCTCCGGGATCGGCCGGGATCTGCATGGTAAGACAGTGGACGGTGCCACCCGCGTTGGCGGCGATGCGCGCATCGATCCCGATGATTTCGTGGTCGGGCATCACCTGCCGGTACACGGCGAGCGCAGCGGCATCACGTTCCGGAAGGCCATAGGTGGGAACAAGGACCCGGTGGTTAACCGTGAGGGCATTGGTGTAACTCGACCAGATCCGCGAGACGCCCCAGTTGAGATACGCGGGCACGCTAGGCAGGGTCACGACACGATAGAAGCACCCGGCCGTGTTGCGGCTGGCACGAAGCACCTCGGCGACCTCTGTCAGCCGTCCTCCGTTGACGATGGAACGTGGCTCCGTGACCAGGACCGTGTCCGGCGTCGCCAGCTTGACGAACACGTCGACATGGCCGGTGCCCTCCATGCGGAGAGGCGGTACGACGATCAGCGTCTCGGCCCCGAGTCCCTCCAGCAACTGCTGTCGCACTTCGTCAGCGGGCACCGGGAAATTCCGGGCGTACAGGCCCTCAGTGGTGATGATGGTACCCCGCCCGTCCGACCAGAGGTTACCTCCCTCGAGGTGCAGGGCAAGGTGACGGCTAGAGAACCCCTGGTGGGCGGCGTAACGGACGGGAAAGCTGTCATCATTGGCGAAGGGCGTCGGTGGAGGGTCGAAGATCGCATCCACCATCACTCTTTGGGCGGCCTTGTCGATGCAGGTCAATGGTCCATAATCCCGGATCCAGATGTCATCGCTAGCAGTCACCAAGAGCCGCAGCCGCCGGTCATCATGCCAGCCTTCACCGAGGTAGGCGAGGACGGCCGGGCCATAGATGGCGTGGGGAATGAGCACATCGACCCGTGCTACGGGCGCGATGGCGGCGACCAGGTCGCAGTAGAAGTCCCAGAAGCCGGGGTAAAGCACAGGCCACGTGATGACAACCGCCTCACTCGGTTCCCACTCGGCTGGCAACCGCAGGATCTCGCTCGACGCTGTGTTCGGCATCCCCCCCGCGTTGACCGTCTGTACCGGGCTGGACGCCAGCGTCTCCAGCTGGCGCTGTGCCACGGCGCGTGGCAGGCGAGAGGGCAACAGCCCCCAGCGTTCCATCCATCGGGCCAGCGCATCGATATCGGCTGGAGGGACCACGTCGGCTTCAACCGGGTAGAAACGCCGGCATATTGGCATGACGATCCGGTTGAACCGCTGAAGATGCTCAAACTTCCACCACGGCTTTGCGGCGTAACCGAGTTGAATTGGACTCCACCAGCGTCGCTCGCCGAACGTATAAAGTCTGGTCACCGGTAGAAGATCCTCCCCACGAGGCGGTGGCGAGGGTGCCAAATGTAGTCGCCTGCGAGCGCCAATAGGAGCCCTTACGGCAGTAGTGCTCCTACGTAATCTGAGGGGTTCTCGGGGTACCGTCGCCACGCTCGGGCCCTGGGCATTTAACCGGAGAGTATTGCGGTCGGTGCCATTTATGCGCGTGCGGGCCTGAGTCGGCAGAGTCCATACGCCAGGACGGGAATCGCGGTTCGTTCGGCCAAATTGCCTGTCAATAGCGGCCCTTGATGCGGTCGCTGGCCGGGTCGAACGGGGGGCGCAGGTGGACGGTGGCGGGGTAGAGCTGGCCGCCGACGTTCACCTGGTACTCGCCGGCCCGGACCACGTCGGGGGTGAGCACGTAGCCGTCCGGGTGGCGGATGTAGGCCAGGCCGACGCAGCCGCCGACGGTCTCGCCCCAGGCGCCGGAGGTCACCTGGCCGACGGCGGTCCCGTCGCGGAG
>Ga0116217_10004371_pt1 | contig 12616 bp, 9 predicted proteins | sample Sb_taG_6_FD_89697 | JGI IMG/M metagenome (GOLD analysis project Ga0116217, IMG submission 89697) | Peat soil microbial communities from Weissenstadt, Germany - Sb_50d_4_PS metaG | ecosystem: Environmental > Terrestrial > Soil > Wetlands > Peat | place: Germany: Weissenstadt | collected 2010-09-21 | reverse complement strand
TTTTCGGGGGCACCGCCGGGGCAGTGCTCCTCCAATTTCCATTGCCGGTCGTGCTTAGCGCGGCCCGACGCCTGGTACACGTCTTCTTCCAACCCAACCACAATCCCGGAGAAATGGTTCAGGAACTCGTGCGATACGCTAACCGAGCCCGGCGCGAAGGAATTGTTTCGTTAGACGCAGAACTGGAAAACATCAAGGAGCCCTTCTTGAAGAAGTCGCTGATGCTGGCCGTGGATGGCACGGAGCCGCAAGAATTGCGAACTATGATGGAGCTCGAACTGGACAATCAGGCCGAATACGAAGACAAAATCCCCCAGGTATTCGAATCCGCCGGAGGTTTTTCGCCCACCATCGGCATCATCGGCGCAGTGTTGGGTTTGATCCAAGTCATGCAGCATTTGGACAGAATTGACGAAGTTGGCAGGGGGATCGCAGTGGCGTTTGTGGCGACGATTTATGGAGTCGGCGCTGCCAATCTGTTTCTGCTTCCGGCCGCTGGCAAACTGAGGATTCGTATTCGCGAGGAGCAGGTGTTGCGCGAAATGACACTCGAAGGAGTGATCTCAATTCTGGAAGGCATGAACCCGCGGATGCTTGAAACTAAGTTATCGGGATTTCTGGGAGAGAGCAAACGTGAGTCGGCTAAGAAGGCGCTGGCGGAGCTGGCGAAATGAGGCGCAGAAAAAAACATGTTGTCCATGCCAGCCACGATCGTTGGCTGGTGTCATACGCGGATTTCATTACCCTCCTGTTCGCATTTTTTGTGGTGATGTACTCCACCGCGCAGGTGGACAAAAGAAAAGTTGGCCGGTTAGCCACCGCCATTCAGGTCGCTTTCCAACAGCTCGGAGCTTATCCAACCGCTGATCTGTCGAGCTCGGTCCCGATCGAACAAAGTCTTGCTGTCGACAGGCCGGTGCCTGTCGTTGCGTTACCGCACAAGCAAGAAAACCCGGACCTCTCTGAGCTGCGAAAGGAATTGGAGCAAGCTCTAGCGCCGGAGATCTCGCGCGGCGAAGCCGAGGTGCGAGTTGGGCATGAAGGGCTGGTGATCAGCCTGCGGGAAGCTGGTTTCTTCGACAGCGGTTCCTCTGGCGTGAAAGTGGGTTCCCAAGCGGCTTTCAAGCGCATGGCTACACTGCTCGGAGAGCGTCAATACAACATTCGGATCGAGGGGCACACTGACAATGTGCGCATCCACAATCCGCAATACACCTCGAACTGGGAGCTCTCGACGGCCCGCTCAACCGAGATGATTCGGCTGCTAATTGTGAAGTACGGCTTTGCTCCTGAGCGGCTATCCGCAGGCGGTTATGGCGAATATCATCCCATTGCCAGCAACGACACGGAAGCTGGTCGCGCGCTCAATCGCCGGGTCGATGTCGTGGTCGTAGGAAAGCCTGAACCTGAGCCCGGGGTGAGCGACTCTCCTGTTTCGGGTGCGAAGCAATAAAAACTTCTCACCCGACGTGGACATTCTGATCCTGCGCAGAGGCGGTGTTTCGCAGCTGGTGGTTCTGCTCAGAACGAGATTCCACAACAAATTCTGCAGGACTCGCAGAAGAGGCGGGCTTAGATGTTATCTGGCTCTGTTGACATCCCTGTAGCACCCGCTTCCTGCCGGCGGTCGCGTGGATATCCTGTCCTCGCCAGTGAGCGCGGTGACGCCCCGAAAACAACCGCCGAGCCACCGGCGCTACGTTTACCCATTGTGCCCCATCGAAACGAGAGCCATGTCAATAGGGCCGCTCCTCCTTTTGCTCTAGAACGTACTTCACTTTTCGAGTCAGAGACTGGAAGGAAAACGGCTTGGGCAAATAAAACATTCCATGCTCATGGATCCCGTGTTGCGTGACTACATTTTCGGGATAGCCGGAGATAAAGATGATTCTCAGCTTTGGGCAGACATTCCGCAGATCGTTTGCCAGGTCGCGGCCATTTTGTCCGGGCAGAACGACATCCGTCAGCAGCAGTCGCACGATGGTTTTGCATTCATTAAATGCGGATATGGCTTCCGCCGCGTTTCGACTTTTCAACACGCGATAGCCTGCGGACTCCAGAATCTCGCAAGTCACCTCGCGCAGGAAGGCTTCATCTTCCACCAGCAGGATAGTTCCTTGGCCCCGCGGTGCATCGGTATCGGCCATGATCGAGACCGAGCCGGGGATTATTTCCAACGATAATTGCGCATGATTCACGTTGTTTGTCCTCCAGCTACGACAACGTATATGCACACGCATCTCCACCGGAAGGGCTGCACGCGAGAACCGAGAGAGGCCTATACCCCACTGCGAGTTACATCACCGTCAGCCATTCGTGCTGATTCGAGGAACAGCTGAGAAGGAGACATGCATGATCGTCTCGGGAAAAACAAGCGTAATTATCGGGAATGTGTCCTGAAACGGTCGAAGCAATGCCCCGATTTGCGCTTATCGGGGTCGTGCCAAGAGTGTCTGATCAGGGTCGAGTACGACCTTCCGTGCCCCGGGCGTTGTGGTCAAATGGAACGGAGTTTCGGGTCCATCGGCAAACACCCTCCCCAGCAATACCATCTTGCCCGCAACCGATGCGTACAACGGAACCGAGGTCACCAGATTGTCGGGCGCATCCTTCTGCAAGATGATGCCACTGACTGTGGTCGAGCCGGGCTTGTCGGAATATTTCACTCCGTGCAATTCAAAGCGCGGAATTGCAGTTCCATTCACCCATCCCTCGTAGAACCAATCTAGTGATTTGTGGTGCTCATACCACAGGGAAGGAGGCAACTCCTCCTCGAAGGCCTGCAACAACTCGCGGGTTGTAATGGGTTTTCCCTGGTAGTGCTCCCGAATCCGGCGCAGCGCTCGTACGAAAGGCTCATCCGATTGCCCGGCCTTGCCATCATCCAGCGCGCGGGTGCCGCTGGCCCGCTCGCCGTCGCGCATCATGGAACGCAGCATGTGTAACAACCAGGTGCCCCGCCCATAGCTGATCACTTCATATCCGCTGGGAAATTGGGAACAGGAAAGCCGGGTTCCCAAAGTCACGGGCCCGTCCTCCATCAATCGAACCCCCGCTTTGTTCTTCTGCAGCAGATCATCTCTGTATTTCTCCATGGCCGCACGAAATTGCGTCGGATTTTCCGCTTCGAGAATCATCATCGAACTGTAGTTCGCCAAGGCTTCCACAAGCCATTGATCGCGGTAGCCACTCCACATCACGAGATCACCCCACCACTGGTGAGCCGTCTCATGGGCGATAACCTGGCTGATGAGCGTCTTCTCAACCGGAGTTATGTGCAGCTCTGATTTCTCTTCTGGAGTAAGGAAAGATGCGCTCGAGAGAAAGATCAGCCCCGGCCAACCTTGACTCAACCCGCCAGGCATTTGAACTACCTTTAAATCGCCATAGGGGAAGGGACCGTAGCGGCGCGAAAAAAAATCGACGGCATGGGCGGAAGCGGCTGCGACCATTTGCGCATTGCGCGCCGGAGAAGGTGGCAGAGGCACGACCGTCAGTGGGGGCTGCCGCGGTGCGCCGCGGAACAGCCGGTTCGGAATCACGCTTTCGACCGGCGGTTTGGGAAATCCGCGTTCCATTCCTGAAGTTGCGTAGGTCTCAACAGTCACCTCTCCAGCGTGCGCCACCACCCGTTCGTATTTTCCCAGATCGAATCCGGCGATGGGGATAGGCCGCTCGGAAACCCAGCGGCTCACTTGTTCCCCCGTTGGCAGACTCCCTTCTGCTCCCCGATCGCCAGGCCCAGGAGAAGACTTCGCATCCGTCCGTTTTCCCGTAGCCACCAACGTCCAGGCTGCCGGATAACGAAATTCCAAATCGAAGTTAGCCATGGCGAGTCCACGATTTGGGTACCACGTGCCTCGCGCCCCAACGTACAGCAACCCGGCTCCAGCCTCCGAGAGTACTTCGCCGTCATAGGCAAAGCGCAGTTCCAGTCGTTGCCCCGTCCGCAAGGGCTGGGGGAAGACAACCGCGACCAAGTCATTCCCATGCCTTGCCAGGTCCGTTCCCTCAATTGCCGGATTGTGAATGAACTCAACCGGATGTCCGTCCGCTTCCACTTGCCTAATCTGAAGGGCTCGGGATAATTCGAACAAAACAGCCCGCTGACCACCCTGCTGCACTTCCATTTGCAGCAGCGCTTCGGCGTCGATTTGAGTGGGCGGCCTTATATCGGCGCCAATCTTGTAGTGAGATATCGCGATGGAATCAGGCTTGCCGCCTTCGCCCACCGTCGCGTTTACGGCTTCCGCCCCCCGGTTCGCCTCCGCTGAAGAGAACGAAGTCCAAACATCGTAATAGCTCGCGCCCTCCACCGTCTTTGACTGTCCGGCCCATATTTGCTCCGGCGTGTCCGCGTCGAAATAAAGATCGAACGTCCCCAGTCTCAGCCCTTGCAAGCGGGCGTGCAGAAAGCGGTCGTCGCCGTTTCCAGTTCGAACTGAGGTTGCAGTATCTTCTTCTGCCTGGCCGGCGACAGGGAGATTCTTACTGAAAGTCATCAACAGGCGTAGCGCGTCCGTTTCGCTAAGATTGCGGGCGGTTTCATTCCACTGCGATAGGAAGGCCTCAGCCCAATCGACTGGCGTGAGGGACGGCCGCAACTCGGAGAAGGTATCATCATTAAAGCGGAAGTACGCGGTGGCGAACCGTTCTTCCAGAATGGCCTCGCCAGTGAACAGTGCCATCGAAGCGCGCTCGTACTGGTTAGGAGGAGATATCAAGATCTCCCCATCCCCCTCAAAAAAGGCTCCGGTGACGCGCCCGGCGACATCCTCGGTGAACCCGATGGTGCCGTCATTCAGCGTGATGTGAAATGCCGCCCGATCGATAGAGAGATCGCGCACTCGATAGACCCGCGACTTGTCGAGGCCGACGGTGCGCAATTGCAGATAAAGGCTCTCAGCGGAATTGAGATGCAGTGCAGGAGTGCGCCCCAGGACTCTCACCGCAGGCTCGCCGGCGGTTTTCGGAACGTCCTGGCTCTGGACCCCCTGGTTCCAGGCCAGCGCTCCTGCCGTCGAAACCAGCAACAACCAGGCTAGTGGCGGCAACCCTCCGCGCATTTTTGAGATTACTCTGGTCACCTACGCCTGCCACTTCCTATCTTCTAGAATGCGCCTTAGTGCGTACACCTGTCATCTGCACCATCTTATCGGCCTTCCTACTGACCACAGCTGTGGTCTGCGCATCCGCGGAGGTTATTCACCTCAAGAACGGCCGCACCATCTGGGCCGACCACGTTCGGGATACTGGCACTCATATTGAGTACGACCTCGGTGACAACACCTACGCGATTCCCAAATCGCTGGTGGATCGAATCGATGCTGGCGGCGCCCCTCCTGGGTACGCCTCTTCAGAAGGAGGCGCCAAGGAAGCGCACGATCTGCCAGATTTTGCGCCTGCCGATAACTTGAAGAATGATCCTGCACTCATTGCCAAGATTATCCAGGACGGCCGGGTCGATACGGATGCGCTCTATGCTCTGGAACAGGCGGGCAACAGTTCCGCGACCGCCGCCGGCTATTTCATCGCCGGCAAACACGAATTCGACCACGGAAATTTGAGCAAGGCACGCACCCACTTCGAAGCCGGCTTGCGTTTTGATTCGCAGAATCCCACAATTCTGAACTATTATGCCGCCCTGCTAGTTAGAACCGGGAACGCCGCTCAAGCGTTGCCTTATGCCGAGCGGGCCGTCCGCGCTGCGCCCGACTCACCCGATGCGCTCACGGTTCTGGGGTACGTGCAATTCGCCGCTGACCGCACCCCGGAGGCCATACGCACCTGGAAACATTCTCTCGACCTTCGCCCCGATGCCGCGGTGCAAAAATACCTGGAGAAGGCGCAGCGCGACGCCACCGCTGAAGCCGACTACACGCAGCACGAAAGCAGCCACTTCACTCTGAAATATGAAGGCAAGCAGACATCGGAGGCACTGCGCGGCCAGATGCTCGCAACTCTCGAGTCGGAATACGACGATCTGGTGCGTGAACTCGGCATCGCCCCCCGCAATAGCATTTCAGTCGCCCTCTACACCGAGCAGACCTTCTTTGACGTCACTCAGGCGCCCTCGTGGAGCGGAGCCGTTTTTGATGGAAAGCTACGCATCCCCATCAACGGCCTGACTTCGGTGACGCCCGAACTAGCGCGCGTGCTCAAGCACGAACTCGCGCACGCCTTTATCAGTCAGCTTTCGGGCGGACGTTGTCCGCAATGGCTCAACGAGGGCATTGCCCAGGCCGTCGAGCCCAAACAGGTGTCCCATGGCCAGCTTCTGGCCGAGCTCTTCCGAACCCAACGTGAGATTCCGCTCAACGTCCTCGAAGGCAGTTTCATGCAGTTCTCCAGCGTGCAGGCCACAGTGGCCTACGAAGAGTCCCTCGCTGCCGTGCAATACATCCGCGACAGCTACGGCATGGGGGACCTGCAACGGATCCTCGAAAGACTTGGCCAGGGCAGTTCGACCGAAGCCGCCCTTCGCGCCACCATCCACTCCGATTACGGCCAACTGGAAGGCGAGGTAGGCAAATACCTCATCAGCAAGTACGGGAATTAGCGCCGAGTACAGGAAAAGAGTTTCGGGTAGAGCCCTTTCCAGTTACCTTTTCATAGGAACCCTAATTATCGCTCCCGATGCATGATTGAGTGAGCACACCCTGCGGCCGCAGTTTTTAACTGGTTTTTGACCGACTTCCGTGATAACTTCTCGGCTCGATTCCCGATGCGTGCTTTCGCAAAATCTCTGCCTGCCCCCGTCCGCGATCCGGTCCACTCTGACGTTCCGGAAGTCCACGGGGCGGAACTGGCATCTCTCTATTGCGGCCCACGCAGAGCGGGCGATTTCTACGATTTCTTCCGCGTCAGTCCCAACCGGGTCTTGTTCGGCCTCCTTGATGCCGCGGGCGGTCGGAAGGACACTCGCGACATCCTCTCCGCCGCTCAGCACACTTTCCAAACCGTCGGGTCTGAGCTGTTTGCGCGGCGGGATATCAATGCAGCCGATGCGATGATGCAGCTATGCCTGCAATTAAACCAAGTCATCTTGAAGGCCGCGGATGGAGTTCACTCTTGTCCTGCCTTCGCCGGCTGCTACGACGAAACTCTGGGCGTCGTTTGCTATTTCAACGCCGGCCATACGCCCGGGCTGCTGCGCGATCACGCCGGCATCATCGAACTTCCCGCCACCGGCCTGCCCCTCGGACTGTTTTCCCACATGATCTCTGATGCTTCCATGGTCGCCGTCCAGCCCGGAGCCATTCTGCTTCTGGCGTCGCGTGGACTCATCGAGGGGAAACGCAAAGCCGAAGAGTTTGGATTGCAACGGGTGAAAGAAGTTCTTCAGCAATCGAAAGCGGCACGGGCGAAAGAAGTTTGCGTCTCCGTTCTTGACCAACTGCAACAGTTCATGCGCACCGCTCCAACGCACGACGACGTGACCACGCTTTCCCTGTTTCGAAATTCCCAGGAGCATCATTTAGGACCGCACTGATCACAGTTGCCAATGTGGGCGCGGGCGTCCACGGCCGTGCGGCCCGGAGAGAACTGCCGGTTTGCCTAGCTTCCTAAGTCAGTGTCACAATGCTTCCATGCAAAAATCTTTGACCACGATAGCAAATGTAATGGCCGCTGCGATCATACTGCTCGGGAATGTCCGGGCGCAGCAGACTCCCGCGGCAACAACTCAACCGCCCCCTGCGGCAAGCCAAAACGCTCCCGCCCTCGCAACCCAAAAAGACAAAGTCAGCTACGCCATTGGGATGAATATCGGAACCAACCTGCACCGGCAGTCCGTGGACGTTGACCCCAAGATCCTGCAGCAGGGCATAGAAGACGCCCTGGCAGGCGGCAAGACGCTGCTTTCAGAAGACGAAGCGCGCGCCACTCTCACCGAACTGCAGAACGATGTGCGCAAGAAGCAGCAGGAGAAGATGCAACAAGCCGGCGAAGCAAATAAGAAGGAAGGGGATGCATTCCTGGCGACGAACAAGGGAAAAGAAGGCGTGTTTACATTGGCAAGCGGTCTTCAATACAAGGTTTTAACCTCCGGCGCGGGCCCGAAGCCCACCGCGAGCGATTCCGTAGTCTGCAACTATCGGGGCACGCTCATCGACGGGAAGGAATTTGACAGCTCCTACAAACGCGGCCAGCCCGCGACGTTTCCAGTAGGCGGAGTGATCAAGGGCTGGACCGAGGCCCTTCAACTCATGCCGGTGGGATCGAAGTGGCAACTCTTCGTTCCATCTGAGTTGGCGTACGCCGAACGAGGCAGCGGCCCCGACATCGGGCCCAATGCCACCCTCATTTTTGAAGTGGAACTGCTCTCGATCCAGAGCAAGGACCAAGACAAGAAGTAGCTGGGCCGTCGGTGGAAGCGCCGCGAACAATGGACCTCTCACTTCTCCGATAGCCGAAGGAGTCTGACTTCACCTGCTCGCGGCGCGCACCGCTCGGTGTGGAGGGAGCGCAAAGAAAACGGCCAATGCGATATTCAGGAGCAGGCTCACGGCCACGTTCACCCATGCCAGAGCAATGCAGACCAAGTAAAGCAGTGGGCCGAACGCATACTGGGCTGAGATTTTCCCCGCGGCGGAGGCATCGACGTCCTTCCCCAGCAGATGGCGGCTTGCGTATCCCCATAAGATGTTAAAGAACACAGCGATGGCCAAATAAGTTCCATGATACAGAATTGCCGCCGCCCGCTGACCGCTTTGGCCGAAGTGCTGCGCCAGCACGGCCGTGGGAAAGGGAACTGCGGTCACGCCCAGTAAGAGCAGAAGGTTCAAAAACAGGAGCACGTTATTCGACCGCTTAATGTGGGTGAACAAGCGATGGTGATTGATCCACATGATCCCGATAAAGGCGAAGCTAATGACAAATGCAACATAAGACGGCCACTGCCGCAGGAGTTGCCGGGAAAGATCTCCGCTCCCCGCGCTCGGGATCTTGATTTCCAGGATCAGTAAAGTGATGGCAATCGCGAACACGCCATCCGAAAAGGCTTCGATGCGTGCCGTTTCCTTTTCCATGAAGAAGCTTCTCGCTCCACGAGGCGCCCATTCGTGCAATCGTCGGGCTATTTGCGACGTTGCTTATTCTTCCCCGCGGATTTTGCAGGCCGCTCCCGCTTCGTGATCGGCGCCAGTTCGTCGGCAGTCACAAAGATCGGTTCAATATCGGTCGGGATCCCCTGCAAACTCTCCAGCGCTTTCCGCACCGCGGGCCGCACGACGCCCAGTTCGTCCAGCATCTTCTTCGCATCCGCATAGTTGCCCACGGCCTCCACGGTCAGAAGATCGCGATCGAGTTCCGCGATGGCGGTCTTTATCTTCGCCATATCCACCGAGAAAGTACCGTCGATGTGCTGCACAAACGCACCTTTATCCATCAGGTAATTGAACTGAATGGCCATCCCTTTGCCGTGAGCATCGTTCAGCCCGAAACGCAGACTACGGAACGCGGAAGCCAGGTAGGTGGTGTAGAGCTGTCGCTGCGCTGCCTCATCGGAGGGCAGTGACTTACCCAGCCCCATCTCCTTGGCGTGGTCCATCATGTACCGCAGCGCAAACAGCCCGGTCACATCGGCTTTCGCCTCTTCGATAGCGCCGTACAGCTCTTTCAGCTCTTCGCGAGGCGTAGTGTCGCGTCCCTGAACCTTGATTTGATGCGGTCCCAGGCCATGCATCAACTCATGCGCCAGGGTGTGCGTGAAAAACGGCTCAAAGCTCACATCGACCATCGCCGCCTGGGACAGGGTCCGCCGCGCAATGGGCAGCAGCACGCTGCGAAACTTTGCCTCCTGCACATTCTTCAGCATGACCCGCTTGCTGCCCTTTTGCTGCACCACCCGGTCGTCGTTGGGCAGATTGTAAGCAGTGCTCTGGACCCCGTGAGCGCCGTCCCCCGCGCTGAGGATCTCGTCCACTACTCGAATCGGCGCCGCCGTGCCCAGCTTAGGGTTGCGGTACTGCGGATCGATGGGCAAATTGTTTTCGATCGCTTGCAGATGCTGAGTGAAGACTGAGAGCTTGGCAGTCTCCTCGTCATCGCGCAGGTTTACGTAAGCTTCGAAAGCGGCCTTGTAGCCGAAGAGTTCGTCGTTGTAGGTTTCGTACGGGCCAATCGTGATGTCCAGCGGCGCATCCAGGTCCATCCACGCCATGTCGCTTTCGTAGTAGTCGTTGGAAAGAAAAGCGTCCGCCCGCAGGTCAAGAAATTTCTTCAGCGACGCGTTGTCGGTCAGCCCCGCCGCTTCACGAAGCAGGCTCGCCGCTCGCGTCAGGTCATCCGCATATTGCTGGCTGTAAGGAATCGCCAAAAGACTATTCGGCGTTTTGCTATTCTCCCTCCAGCGAATCACAGTGAAGAAGCCCTTCGCCTGCTCCTGCTCCTTGGGTTGTAATTGCGCAATCCAGCTGTCGAAGACTTCCTTCGTCATGTTCTCGGGATAGAAGTTCGCTGCCAACGGCTTGCGCGGCGGCACACCCGGCAAAAACGCCTTGTATTCGTCCACCTCGGACCATGGCGCCTTGTTGATCCAAAAATAATGCAGGCGCGCCTTGCCCAGCGGCGTTGTGTCCTTCTGCAACTGTCGATAGAGCGCGCGATTGCCGTCCCAAATCTGCTGCATGAAGATGACGTCCAGGATCCGGGCCGCTTCAATCAGCTTGACCAGCGCCTGCCCATCGCCCGCAGAAAGCCTGGATGTATCCACCCTTATCGGGGTGGGCACGAAACGGTTCGCCATCTTCTCCAGTTGCGCCAGATCTGGCAGTGCCCCACCCTTTTGTGCTTTCACTGGAATAACTTCCAAAAGTAATACAAAAACGAAGCAGGCAGTGAGTTTCATCACTTTCTCCCCCATGCCGAGATCCGCTGCTCATGTAAGACGAAAACCGACCATCATAGCAGGAGGCGCGGTAGCCTCGGGCAGACATCTGGAGGTACAATCTCGGAAAGGTCGTGAGCCCAGAGTCAACGAGTTCTTTTGGCTGCGGTTTCAGCCCCCGAGATTCTTATGCGAAAACTTCTCCCATACTTCCTCCTGATTTCTGTCGTCGCCATGCCGCTCATTCTCAGCGCGGACGACGCGGTGATTGAAGAGATTATTGCCCGCGTCAACAACCAGATCATCACCCGCAGCGAATTCCTGCACAGTAAAGAAGAATTGAAGAAGGAAGCGCAGCAACAAGATTCTGTCAACGCGGATAAGATCGTCGCCGAACGAGATAAAGATGTGCTGCGCGATCTGATTGATCAGGAATTGCTGCTGGCGAAGGGCAAAGACCTCGGCATCACCGCGGATACCGAACTCATCAAGAAGCTGGACGAGATGCGCAAGGACATGAAACTCGACAGTATGGAGGAGTTGGAAAAGGCCGCCCAATCCCAGGGAGTCTCTTTCGAAGATTTCAAGCAGAACCTGCGCAATCAAATCATTACCCAGCAAGTCATCGGGAAAGAGGTTGGCTCCAGGCTCAACATCAGCAAAGAAGATGAACAAAAGTTTTACGACGAACACAAGGCGGAGATGGAGCAGCCGGAGATGATCCGGCTGAGTGAAATCCTGGTCTCCACTGACGCCAAGCCAAATGATGCCAGCGATGAAGCTCAACGGCTTCAAGCCGCACAAGCGAAAGCCGAAGACCTGCTTGCCCAAATTCGCAAAGGCGCCAAATTCGAGGATGTCGCCAAAAAGAACTCCGATGGGCCCACCGCCGCCCAGGGTGGAGACCTCGGTGAGTTCAAACGCGGCGCGCTGGCCAAGCAACTCGAGGACAAAACCTTCGCCATGAAGCCAGGCGATGTATCGGATGCAATCCAAACCAAGCAAGGGTACGTCATCCTGAAAGTCACCGCGCATCACGACGCCGGAGTTCCACCGCTGAGCGAGATCGAGCCGCGACTCCAGGACGCACTCTACATGAGAAAGTTGCAACCGGCGCTCCGGCAATATCTTACAAAACTGTGCGAGGATGCATTCATTGACATCAAGGCCGGCTACGAAGACTCTGGCGCCAGCCCCAACCAGACCAAGCCCGTTGAAACCGCGAGCAAACAGCCCAACGCAAAGGAACTCAAAAAGAAGAAAAAATTCGGCCTGTTTTAGTTTAAGCTTGGCTGAACCGGTGGACTGCGCAGGCTGATCTCCAGGTCTGGCTCGCGGACCAGAACCTGCGCGCGTCTGCGATCCCGGCTAACACACCATGAAGGAATTCTTCTTATCCGATTGCGGCCACCACGAAAACAAGGTCATCACTTCGACTTTCGTGGTCATTTCCAAGCAGGTCAAGCCCAAGAAGACTGGAGAACCCTATCTGGCACTGATCCTCGGGGATCGCACCGGCCAGCTCGACGCCAAGATGTGGGATAACGTCGAGGATGCGATCGACGCCTTCGAGCAGGACGACTTCCTCAAAGTGAAAGGCCTGCTCAACAAATATAAAAACCGCTTCCAAATTACCATTCACAAGCTTCGCCGCCTCAGCGAGGCGGAGATCGATTTCTCCGACTATTTGCCCAAGACCACCAAAGACATCGGCGAGCTGTGGCAAACCTTGGCGACGTTTGTCGCTTCCTTTCGCGACCCCCATCTTAAGTCACTGGTGGAAGCGTT
>Ga0116217_10004370_pt1 | contig 12617 bp, 10 predicted proteins | sample Sb_taG_6_FD_89697 | JGI IMG/M metagenome (GOLD analysis project Ga0116217, IMG submission 89697) | Peat soil microbial communities from Weissenstadt, Germany - Sb_50d_4_PS metaG | ecosystem: Environmental > Terrestrial > Soil > Wetlands > Peat | place: Germany: Weissenstadt | collected 2010-09-21 | reverse complement strand
GAAGCGGATGCGGCCCTGGCGCAGGTCCTCGAGCCCGCCGAAGGGGTCGTAGAGCACGCCGTCGGGGGCGGCGAAGAGCGCATTGATGGTGAGGTCGCGCCGCGCCGCATCCGCGGCCCAGTCACTGGTGAAGGCGACCTTGGCGCGGCGGCCGTAAGTCTCGACGTCGCGCCGCAAAGTGGTGATCTCGAAATGATGCGGGCCGATCACCGCCGTCACGGTGCCGTGCGCCACCCCGGTCGGGACGACCTTGATGCCCGCCGCTTCGAGAAGGGCTGTCACCGCCTCGGGAGGATCGTGGGTCGCGATGTCGATGTCCTTGACCGGGCGCCCGAGGATCGCGTCGCGCACGCAGCCGCCGACGAAGCGCACTTCTGCGCCCTTGGCGCCAAGGGCCGCGAGCACCCGCTCGGTCGCGGGTGCCGTCATCCACGGCTGGGACGGAAGCTTTCCGGTGCGCGTCACGAGATCAGCTCCCGAAGTGGCCGGGCACCACCTTGCCATTCTCGAGCATGGGCGGAACGTACGTCTCCCCGGGGCGATGGCCGGAAAGCAATACGGTCGCGAGCACCGCGAGGAAGGCGAGCGCAAAGCCGACGACGATGAGCCAGAACCAAGGCCCCTACTGCCACGCCGGCACCGCGGTCCCCGCCGTTGCCGCACGCCTGCGCTGCCAGATGAGCCAAAGCGCGTAGAGTGCCGTGGGCAGCAGAACGGGCATCAGATACTCGAGGAGGACCCGTGCCATCAGCCGACGAGCACGTCGCAGAGATTGACCAGCATGCTCGCCGTAGCACCCCAAATATAATGCTTGTCGTACGGCAGCACGTAGAACTGCCGCTGGCGCCCCTTGAAGAGGCGGCTCTCGCGCCGATGGTTGCGGCGGTCGAGGATGAAGTCGAGCGGAACCTCGAACACGTCCGCGACCTCGAAGGGGTCTGGCTTGACGGGGAACGGCGGCGTCACGATGCCCACGATGGGATAGACGAGGAAGCCCGTGCGCGTCTCGTAGTCGTCGAGCCGTCCGACCGGCTCGACTTTGTCGGGCGGCAGGCCGACTTCCTCGAACGCCTCGCGCAAGGCGGCCGCCTCGGCGGAAGCGTCCTGCGGCTCGATGCGGCCGCCCGGGAAGCTGACCTGCCCCGCATGATCGTTGAGGTGCGCGGTGCGCTGCGTGAGCAGCACCGTCATGCCTTCGCTGCGGTCGACGAGCGGCACCAGCACGGCGGCGGGCGTCAACGGACCGGGATGGCGCATGTCGTCCGCGTTCATGTCGTGGTCGCCGCGCCTGCGTACCTCGACCCCGCGGCGCACGCGGTGATCCGCCGCCCCCGCGGCCCGGATGCGCGCGATGACCCGCTCCCGCGTCATCCTTGGCCCTCCAGCTTTCCGAGCGCAAAGAACGCGCCGCGGCTCCACACGCCGAACAAGCTTTCCCCGCCTGACACCCCTTCCACTCCGAGTTCAACCAGCTGATAATAGACGGGACGTACGATGAGCGCCTCGAGCCCCGGGCGCGCGAGCACATAGGGGGTCGGCTCGCCGGCCGCGCCATGGTAGCTCACGCGGATGGGATGATCGCGATCGACCGTGACGACCTCGTCGATGTTGGTGCGGAAGATCAGCGACTGCTCCCGCCCCTCGCCCTCGACGGTGAGCTCGACGGCGGTGAAGGGCGCATCGTCGACGCGGATGCGGCCGCGCTCGACGGGAGTGACGAGCCAATAGTCGCCGGCCGGGTCGCGGCGGAGCACCGAGGCGAAGAGCTTGACGAGCTCCTTGCGGCCGATTGGCGAGCCGCGATAGAGCCAGGTGCCGTCGCGCGCGATGCGGATGTCGAAATCGCCGCACAAGGGCTCCGGGTGCCGCACCCCGAGGGTGGCGTCGGCATGGGGTGCCTGCGGCACGCCGATTTGATTTGTCAGGCGGGAGATATGATCTGATGCTTTGGGCATGCTGTCGCCTTAATCGCGGGATCGCCCGTAGGAGTCACAGCAAGGAGCAGTGCAGGTGAGCGTCATAGAGACCACCCCGCCCGCGGATGAGCCGAATGCCGCCCTCGTCGCGGAGGTCGAGCGCCTCGGCGAGCGCATGGCCTTGGTGCGCGAGCGCATCGGCCAGGTCATTTTCGGCCAACAGAAGGTCATCGATCAAACCCTTATCACACTCTTGGCGGGAGGGCATGCCCTCCTCGTCGGCGTGCCGGGGCTCGCCAAGACGCGGCTCGTCGAGACGCTCGGCATCGTGCTGGGGGTCGACGTGAAGCGCATCCAGTGCACGCCCGACCTCATGCCCGCCGACATCCTGGGCTCCGAGGTGCTGGAGGAGAGCGAGACGGGCCGGCGCGCCTTTCGCTTCATCGAGGGGCCGGTCTTCTGCCAGCTCCTGATGGCGGACGAGGTCAACCGCGCGAGCCCGCGCACCCAGTCGGCCCTGCTCCAGGCCATGCAGGAGGGCCGCGTCTCGGTCGCCGGACGCTATCATCCGCTGCCGCGGCCCTTTCACGTGCTCGCGACGCAGAACCCGCTCGAGCAGGAGGGCACTTATCCGCTCCCCGAGGCGCAGCTCGACCGCTTCCTCATGCAAGTGGACGTGAGCTACCCCGAGATCGAGGCCGAGCGGCGCATGCTCGCCGCCACCACCGGAATCGCCGAGGCGCTCCCCGGCAAGGTGATGGAGGGCGAGGATCTGCTCGCGGCCCAGCGGCTCATTCGGCGCATTCCCGTCGGCCAATCGGTGGTCGATGCCATCTTGGCGCTCGTGCGCCAAGGCCGGCCCGAATCGACGGAGCTCGACGAGGTGCGCCGCGAGGTCGCCTGGGGTCCCGGCCCGCGCGCGAGCCAGGCGCTCATGCTGGCCACGCGCGCGCGCGCGGTGCTCGAGGGCAGGCTCGCTCCCTCGGTCGACGATGTGCTCGCGCTCGCGGGGGCCGTTCTGCGCCATCGCATGGCGCTCAACTTTTCCGCGCGGGCGGACGGCGTCACTATCGACCAGGTGATCGAGCGCCTCGCCGCTCCGCTCGCCTGATGCCGGAACATTTATGCTGAGCACCCGGCTATCCCTCACCCTAACCCTCTCCCGCATGCGGGAGAGGGAAGGGGCCCATCCCGAAGGGATGGGAAGGGTGAGGGACTGCTCCGTTGCGTCGTGGCGGGCCCCCTAGATGGCAACGAGCGCCCCCCGGCAAGGTGCGCGCCCGGCCCAGCAGCGGGCCGAGTGGCTGGCGGCAACCCTGCCTCCGCTCCTGGTGCGCGCCGAGCGCGTGGCGGCCACGGTGGCGCAAGGCGTGCACGGCCGCCGTCGAGTGGGCACCGGCGACACCTTCTGGCAGTTTCGCCGCTATGAGTCGGGCGATCCGACCCAGCGCATCGATTGGCGCCGCTCGGCCAAGTCCGACACGCTCTTCGTGCGCGAGAGCGAGTGGGAGGCGGCGGCGAGCGTTTGGCTCTGGTGCGACCGCTCGCCGTCGATGATGTACCGCTCCTCCCCCGCGCTCAGCGACAAGGCCGAGCGCGCGACGCTGCTCGTGCTGGCGCTCGCCGCACTCCTCGTGCGCGGCGACGAGCATATAGCGCTCCTCGGCTCCGGGCTCAGTCCGCGCCCCGGCCGCGCAGCACTCAACCGAATTGCGCTCCTTCTCGAGCGCCAACGCACGGAGCACCCGCTCGCGCGCAGCGCGCGCGCGGCAGGGCAAGGGACCAACCTCGATGGGGGCAGAAACGGGAGCCTCCCCGCCTACGAGCTTCTGCCGCGTCACGGCCAACTCGTCCTCATGGGCGATCTCCTGGCACCGCTCGAGGAGATCGACGCGCTCGTGCGGCGCTTCGCCGGGCGCGGACTCAAGGGCCACCTCCTTCAGGTGATGGACCCGGCCGAGGAGACGCTGCCCTTTGTCGGGCGCACCCGCTTCGAGGGGCTCGAGGACGAAGGCGAGGTCCTGGTCAGGCGGGTCGAGGCGGTGCGCGAGGCCTACGCCACAGAGCTCTCGATGCATCGGGCAGGGCTTTCGGCGATCGCTCGCGCGGTCGGCTGGGATTTCACCACCCATCGCACCGATCAGCCGCCTGAGCGCGCGCTCTTGGCGCTCTACGCCCACCTCTCCGCGAGCTGGGACGAGCTCTGATGCTCGGGCTCAACGTCATCGCCTTCGTCCATCCCTGGCTCCTCGCGGCGCTGGCGCTCTTGCCCGCACTCTGGTGGCTCCTGCGCGTGACGCCGCCGAGCCCGCGCCTCGTCCGCTTTCCCGCGGTGCGGCTCCTCCTGGGCTTGGTGCAAAGCGAGGAGACGCCGGCGCGTACGCCGCTCTGGCTCATCATCCTGCGGCTTATCCTTGCCGGCCTCATCATCATCGGCCTCGCTCAGCCGCTTCTCAACCCGCTCGGTCCGCGCGGCGGCGGCGGGCCGCTCGTCATCGTGATCGACAACGACTGGGCGGCCGCGCGCAATTGGTCGGCGCGCGAGCAGGCGCTCGCGAGCCTCATCGACAGCGCCGAGCGCGATCGCCGCCCGGTCATGCTGCTGCCGACGGCCCCACCCGTCTCCGGCAACACGCTGCAGGCGAGCGGCCTCTTGCCGGCAGGCGAGGCGAAGCGCCTCGCCCAGACGCTTCAGCCCGAGCCTTGGCCGAGCGACCGGACCGCCGCCCTCAAGCTGCTCGACGGCGTCGTTCTCCCCGCTCCCGCACACGTCGTCTGGCTCTCCGACGGGATCGCCGAGGGCGACGCGGCAAGGCTTGCAGAGCGCTTGCAGCGCCTCGGGCCCGTCGAGGTCCTGAGCGATCCGCTCACCGCCTTGCCGCACCTTCTGCTGCCGCCCGCAACTCAGGGCTCGGAGCTGGGGCTCGCCGCGGTGCGGGCGCCGAGCGAGGGCGAGGAGACGCTCGCCGTGCGGGCGATCGACGAGCATGGGCATCCGGTCGGCGAGGCCAAGCTCGCCTTCGCGCCCGGCAAGCGTGCGGCGGCCGCTACGCTCCGGCTTCCCGTCGAGCTGCGCAATGAGATCACTCGGCTCGAGATCGTCGGCGAGCGCACGGTGGGGGCGGTCGTGCTCCTCGACGATCGTTGGCGCCGCCGTCCCGTGGGCGTCGTCACGGCGCCGCCCAACGAGCAGGCGGAGCCGCTTCTTGGCGGCCATTATTATCTCGAGCGTGCATTGCAGCCTTATAGCGAGATCGTCGAGGGTACGCTCGAGCAGCTGCTCGAACGCCAGCTTGCCGTGCTGATTCTGACCGACGCGGACCCCCTCCCGCCTGCGCTCCGCGCCCGGCTCGAGCGCTGGATCCAAGGGGGCGGCACGCTCTTGCGCTTCGCCGGGCCGCGCCTTGGGCAGGGCAATGACGATCTCGTGCCGGTCAAGCTGCGCCGCGGGGAGCGCGAGCTGGGCGGGGCCATGTCCTGGGAGAAGCTGGAGCCGCTCGCTCCCTGCGATGCGCGAAGTCCTTTCGTCGGGCTTGCCATCCCCGCCGATGTCGAGATCAAGCGCCAAGTGCTCGCCGAGCCCTCGCTCGACCTCGACCAAAAGACCTGGGCGCGGCTCGCCGATGGCACGCCGCTCGTGACCGCCGACAAGCGCGGCAAGGGCTGGCTCGTGCTCGCGCACACGACGGCCAATCCCGACTGGTCGACGCTGCCCTTTTCCGGCCTCTTCGTCGAGATGCTCCAACGCATGGTGGCGCTGAGCCAGGGTGTCGCGGGGAATGCCGAGAAGACGAGCCTGCCGCCCTTCAAGACGCTCGACGGCTTCGGCGAGCTCGGCACCCCGCCCGCGGCCGCGAGTGCCATCGGCGCCGAGGAGCTGCAACACCCCCGCATCGGGCCGCGCCACCCGCCCGGCTATTATGGCTCGGAGACGACGCGGCGCGCCCTCAACCTGAGCGATCAAGTGCGCACCTTGGCACTGCTTCCCGACCTGCCGTCGGGCGTCTCCCGCGCGGTCTACAGCGGCCAGCGCGAGCGGGACATGAAGCCCTGGCTGATCGCCGCCGCCATGCTCTTGGCCCTTGCCGATCTCGTCATCAGCCTGGCCTTGCGCGGGCTCCTTTTTGGCCAACGCGGCTTGAGCATCCTCTTCGGCGCTCGCGGGCAAGGCGGGGGCGCCGGCCGGAGGCGCGCGCGCGGCGCGGCGGGCGGCGCTGCCGCCATCCTCTTCGCCTGCCTCGCCCTCGCGGCACCCGCAGCCTACGCCGCCGGAGCCGAAGCCGCGACGAGTGACGACTCCGCCGTGATCGCGGCAACCACCTCCACGCGCCTTGCCTATGTCTTGACCGGGGATCCGTCGCTCGACGATCTCAGCAAGGCCGGACTTATCGGCTTGTCCCTCGCACTCAACGCGCGCACCGCCGTCGAGGCGGCGGCCCCCATCGGCGTCGATCCCAACCAGGACGAGCTGGCTTTCTTTCCCTTGATCTATTGGCCGATCTCCCCCCACCTGCCGATCCTCACGGCCAAGGGGCAGGAGAAGGTCGTGGCGTATCTGCAGAACGGCGGCCAGGTGCTGTTCGATACGCGCGATCCGAACCGCTCGGGAGCCAACTGGCGCGTGTTGCGCCTGCTCCTCGACGAGCTCGATCTGCCGGCACTCATCCAGGTGCCGGAGGATCACGTCTTGACGCGCTCCTTTTATCTCCTGCACGAGTTTCCGGGCCGACTCGACGGCTCGCCGGTTTGGGTCGAGCGCTCCGACGAGAAGGTGAATGACGGCGTTTCCGCCGTGGTGATCGGCGGCAACGATTGGGCCGGCGCCTGGGCCGTCGACGACGGCGGACGTCCGCTCATGCCCGTGGTGCCCGGCGGCGAGCGCCAGCGCGAGATGGCGTTCCGCTTCGGCATCAACCTCGTGATGTACGCGCTCACCGGCAATTACAAGGGCGACCAAGTCCACCTGCCCGCCATCCTCGAGAGGCTCGGCCTCTAGATGCTCGAGAATCTCACCATCGCATTCGCGCCGCTCCTGCCCTGGCTGGCGATCCTGGGGCTCGCGCTCATTGCAGCACTCTTGCTGGCGCTGGGTTGGCTGCGCCGCGCGCGCGGCAACTTTTGGCGCGCGCTTGTGCTTGCGGTGCTCCTGTTGACCATCGCCAACCCCTCGGCCGTGCTCGAGGATCGCACTCCGCTCAACGACATCGGCCTCGTCGTCGTGGACGACTCCCCGAGCCAAGGTATCGGGCAGCGCCGCGCGCAGACCGAGGCAGCGCTCGCCAAGGTCCAAGAGGCGGCAAAGTCGCTCAAGCATTTCGAGCTCAGGGTGGTGCGCTCGACCGGCCAAGACCCGAGCGTCGTCGACAGCGGCACGGAGCTTTACAAGGCGCTCGAGGATGCGCTTGCCGACATTCCGCGCCAGCGCTTCGCCGGTGCGATCATGATCACCGACGGCCAGGTGCACGACGTGCCGGGCGGGAAGGCGGGGGCACAGCTCGGCGCCCCCCTCCACGTGCTTCTCACCGGCGAGCGCAACGAGGGAGACCGGCGGCTGACCGTCGTCGATGCGCCGAGCTACGGTCTCGTCAACAAGCCGCTCAACCTCACGGTGAGGGTCGACGATTTGCCCGGGCCGTCTCAAGGCCAGGCCAAGCTCACGCTCCGACGCGACGGCACGGACGAGACGACGGTCATGGTTCCGCTCGGCAAGGACGTCAAGATCCCGATCACCCTCGACCACGCGGGACAGAGCATCTTCGAGCTCGCCGTCGAGCCCGGCCCGCACGTGCTCACGCTCAAGAACAAGCGCGCGGTCGTCGTACTCAACGGCGTGAGGGACCGCTTGCGCGTGCTTCTCATCTCGGGCGAGCCGCATCCGGGCGAGCGCGCCTGGCGCAATCTCCTGAAATCCGACCCCTCGGTCGACCTCGTGCATTTCACCATCCTGCGCCCGCCCGAGAAGCTCGACGCCACCCCGGTGCGCGAGCTCTCGCTCATCACCTTTCCCGTGCACGAGCTCTTCGAGGTCAAGCTCAACGAGTTCGACCTCATCATCTTCGACCGCTACCGCCGGCGCGGCGAGCTGCCGAACAACTATCTGCAGAACATCGCCGATTACGTGAATCGGGGCGGCGCGCTTTTGGCCGCCGTGGGGCCGGACTTCGCCTCACCGATCAGCATCTACTACACCCCCCTCGGCAGCGTGATGCCGGCCGAGCCGACGGGCCAGGTCCTCGAGCGCGGCTTCCGCCCGGAGGTGACGGATATCGGCAAGCGCCACCCGGTCACGGCGGAGCTTCCGGGCGCCGACGATCCGAAGCATCCCTGGGGCCGCTGGTTCCGCCAGATCGACGTTAATCCCAAGTCGGGCATGAGCCTCATGACGGGGCTCGAAGGCCGCCCGCTGCTGCAGCTTGGGCGCATCGGCAAAGGCCGCGTGGCGCTCATCGCCAGCGATCAGATGTGGCTGTGGTCGCGCGGCTTCGAGGGCGGGGGTCCCGAGTCCGAGCTCCTGCGCCGGCTCGCCCACTGGCTCATGCAAGAGCCCGAGCTCGAGGAGGAGGCGCTACGCGCAGAAGTCGAGGGCAACAAGATCAAGGTCGTCCGCCAAAGCCTCGATCCCAAGCCCGTCTCGGCCGAGATCACCGCACCCTCCGGGAAGACACTCAAGCTGGCGCTCGCGCCAGGAAAGGGAGGACGCTCGCAAGGGACGACGAGTGTGGACGAGCTCGGGCTCTACCGCATCAGCGACGGCACCCGCACGACGCTTGCAGCCGTCGGCCCGCTCAACCCCATCGAGTTCCAGGACGTGCGCTCGACCGACGAAAGGCTCAAGCCCGCCGCGGAGGCGAGTGGGGGCAGCATCCGCTGGCTTGCGGAAGGCGGCGTGCCGGAGCTGCGCCAGATCCGCCCCAGCCGCGACTATGCGGGCGCCGGCGTCGCAGGTGCCTGGATCGCCTTCAAGGAGAATGCCGACTATGTCGTGACAGGGGTGCGGCAGGCGCCGCTTTTGCCCGCACTCCTCGTGCTGCTGGCAGCGCTCGGCACATTGGCGCTTGCCTGGCGGCGCGAAGGGAAATAGCCAACGCAACCGGGAGAATGATACTCTCCCCTGTCTCGTCATGCCCGCGAAAGCGGGCATCCAGGATGCGGCCCCGAGCGATATAATGCGGGCGATGGGGCAAGCTTGCGTCTACATCCTCGCGAGCAAACGGAACGGCACACTCTATGTCGGCACGACCAACAACGTCGCCCGCCGGGTCTGGGAACATGAATCGGACGCCGTGGATGGATAGACCAAGCGGTACGGCGTCCATCGCCTCGTCTATGTGGAGTTCCATGAGACGATGCCCCTTGCCATTCTTCGAGAGAAGCAGATCAAAAAGTGGCGCAGGGCATGGAAGATCGAGATTATCGAGCAGACCAATCCGGAATGGCGTGACCTCTTCGAGGAAATGCTGCGCTGACCATCGCCGCCTGGACCCCCGCTTTCGCGCTACGGAATTCACGCATCGCGAATTATCTTTGTTATTCAGGCGATTGAAATCCCGCTATCCATCAGCGGCAAATTCGTCATGCCCGCGAAAGCGGGCATCCAGATCGGCAGAACCCCGCCATTTCAGCGAATGGATTCCCGCTTTCGCGGGAATGACGAGACCACGCGAGGAAAGATGTGTGAATGCCGTAGGCTTTCGCGGGGGTGACGATCGAGACCGACCCTTATTCTCGCGGCCGATATCCCCCTATCGAGCGGAGCCGCGAGCTTGAACCGCAAAGAGCGTAGGAGTGCCGAAAAGGGAGCGGCGAGAGGAAGCCCCTCGGGCGCGCCGGCTTCGGCGCGCCCGAGCGCCGCACCGCTCAATGCGCGCACGCTCGTCGCCCAGGCGGTCCAGCTTCATCAATTGGGCCGCCTTGCCGAGGCCGAGGCGCTCTACCGCCAGGCGTTGGCACTTGATCGCGATGAGCCGGACGCGATTCATTTTCTCGGCCTCATCGCCCATCAAAGGGGCGAGAACGCCCAGGCGATCGAGCTCCTTGAAAGGGCCATCGCGATCGACGGCCGCGTCGCCAACTATCACAGCAATCTGGGCGAAGCCTATCGCGCGCTGGGGCGCCTGGATGAGGCGGTTCTGAGCCACAGAAGAGCGCTCGCCCTCAGCCCCGAGCTCGCGGCCGCGCGCTTCGGCCTGGGGACGGCCCTCCTCAACCTCAAGTCCTTTGCGGAGGCGGCGGCGGAGCTCGGCGCCGCCTTGCGGCTCGACCCCAAGGATGCGGACGCGCATCTCAATTTGGGTATCGCCCTCTACGAGCTCGGCCGCGCCGCGGACGCGATCGCCCATTACGAGGAAGTGCTTAGACTGCGGCCCGACTTCGCCGAGGCTCATCTCAACCTCGGCATCGCGCTTCTGTCCGCCGGCGAGCTGCGCAAAGCCCACGGCACCATTGCCCGCGCCATCCAGCTCTCGCCGCAAATCTCCGAGGCGCATTATCAGATCGGCCGCGTCCTCGCCGGTCTCGAGCGTTACGACGAGGCCACGCTCGCGCTCAAGGAGGCGACGCGATTGAGGCCGGATTTGCCGAACGGCCACATCGAGCTCGGCCACGTGCTGCGTCTGCGCCACCGCACGGCAGAGGCGATAGCGGCATACGAAGAGGCGAGAGCGCTCGACCCGAGGCGGCCCGAGCCGCTCATCGGCATCGGGCTTGCCCATCTCGAAGAAGGCCGTTTCGAGGAGGCGCGCCGCTGGTTCGAGGCCGCACTCGAGCGCGAGCCGCGCTCGGCCGATGGTCATTTCAACATGGGCCTCTCCTACCAGCTCCAGGGGCGCTTCGAGGAGGCCGTCCCCTGGCACGAGAAGGCGATTGCGCTGCAGCCCGACCATGCGAGCGCGCATTACCACCTGGCAATGGGCCGAAAGGCGGGAGAGAGCGACGCGCGGCGGCACGAGATCGAGCGCGTGCTGGCAATGACGACGCTGTCCGTCGATCAGAGGAGCGCGCTCAATTTCGCGCTCGCCAAGATTTACGATGATCTCGGCGATTACGACGCCGCCTTTGGCTGCTACAAGGCAGGCAACGATTTGAGGAAGTCCAAGCTCCACTACCGTCCGGAAGACTTCACCGCCTACGTCGACCGGATGATCGCGACCTTCGCTGCCGGGCTCTTCGCCGAGAAGGCGGGGATGGGCAGCAGCTCGGAGCTTCCGGTCTTCATCGTCGGCATGCCGCGCTCGGGAACCACGCTCGTCGAGCAGATTCTGGCGAGCCACCCGCAAGTCCACGGTGCCGGCGAGCTCGACTACATGCGCCAGATCGCGCATACGCTGCCCGCGCGGCTCGGGAGCTCGGAAGCCTTTCCGGAATGCGTGCGCGAGCTCGACGCCGCCGCGGCGAAGGCGATCGCGGATGAGCATCTCGAGCGGCTCGCGAGCTATGCGAGGGAAGCCGCGCGGATCACCGACAAACTGCCGAACAACTTTTTCCGCCTCGGCCTCGTTGCCCTCCTCTTTCCCAAGGCGTCGATCATCCATTGCGTGCGCGACCCGCTCGATACATGCCTTTCCTGCTATTTTCAGGAGTTTGCCCACGGCCAGCCGTTCGCCTGCGACCTCGACCATCTCGGCCGCTACCATCGCGACTATCAGCGTCTGATGGCGCATTGGCACAATGTCCTGCCCTCCCCGATCCTCGATGTCCCTTACGAGGGGCTCGTCGCCGACCAGGAAGGCTGGAGCCGCAAGCTCGTCGACTTCCTGGGCCTTCCCTGGGACGAGCGCTGCCTCGCCTTCTACGAGAAGGAGCGGCTCGTGCGCACGGCGAGCTTCTGGCAGGTACGCCAGCCGATCTACGCCTCCTCGATCGGACGCTGGCGCCATTACGCGAAGCATCTGGCACCGCTCTTCAACGCACTCGGCGTCGAGCCGCCGCTGGCCTGATCATTTCATCCTACCAGCAGTCTCTCGGGTTTAGTTTTCACCACGGAGGCACGGAGAGCACGGAGAAGAAATTTGGATCCTACTCATGGGAGCGCCTTAGGTACCGGTTAGGGAATAAATGAATCTTTATTATTCTCGTCATGCCCGCGAAAGCGGGCATCCAGGGCTGCCGGAACGGCACGTTGTCGGACATTCTTGGACACCCGCTTTCGCGGGTGTGACGACAGTGGAAAAAAAAGTGCAGCACTCATTTTCCAGCAAATCCATAGGCGGTCCGTTTTGTGATCGTCAATCATTTCTCCGTGTCCTCCGTGCCTCCGTGGTAAAACCTACGCTTCTGTTGCTCAGTGTCCTGTGCAGATCCGATGTCCAAGCCAGTTGATGAGATGACCCCGGACAACGCCGAGCCCGGCAGCCGGTGGCTCAAGCCGATGACCGTCGCGCAAGGCTTGGACGTCGCCATGCAGCACCATGGCGCCGGCCGGCTCGCTCGAGCCGAGCGCCTCTACCGGCGCATCCTGGAAATCGAGCCCACCCACGCCGTCGCGTTGCAAATGCTCGGCGTGATCGCCCACCAGAAGGGCCGGAGCGAGCAAGCCGTGGAGCTCATCGCGAAGGCCTTGGCGCTCAAGCCCGACGACGCGGGTGCGCACTTCAACTTGGCCTTAGCACTCCACGCCCTCGCCCGACCGGAGGAGGCCGTCGCCAGCTACCGCCAGGCCTCGGCACTTAAGCCCAATTTCACCGAGGCGCTCTACAATCTGGG
>Ga0116217_10004369_pt1 | contig 12619 bp, 10 predicted proteins | sample Sb_taG_6_FD_89697 | JGI IMG/M metagenome (GOLD analysis project Ga0116217, IMG submission 89697) | Peat soil microbial communities from Weissenstadt, Germany - Sb_50d_4_PS metaG | ecosystem: Environmental > Terrestrial > Soil > Wetlands > Peat | place: Germany: Weissenstadt | collected 2010-09-21 | reverse complement strand
TCCGGGCACCGTTCTTGATGGGGTGATTTCCAAAAACGACCTTGCTTTTGAATTGCATGCGTATGCGCCGGGGCGATGCCCGGCTGCAAGCGCGATGATCCTGGACAAGTCCGCAAAGGAGAAACCACAAATGAAGACACAGAAATTTGTCAAAGTGGCATCGGCAGCTGTCTTGACGCTGGGGGTGATTGCACTAACAGGACGATTAAGCACTCCTCCGAGCGTGCAAGCGCAGAACAACCAAGGCAACCACAAAGGCGACGATGAGGCACTACTGGTTCGTATCGGTTTCGAGATAACACCCGTTCCGCTCAATTTGGAGGGGAAAGACCCCTGGAAGGTGGGCTTAGGCAGCTATCTGGTGAACGCTGTTGGCGACTGCAACGGTTGCCACACCGGCGGAGGGCCGCCAAACTTCAATTATGCTGCCGGCGGAAACCCCTATTTTGGCCAACCAACAAAAACCGATCCGACCACCTACCTGGAGGGCGGCACGGATTTTGGCCCAGCCGTCCCGCCGGTACCCGGGGTATATCCGCCACCAGAATATTGGCTTGCCTCGGGACCATACGTTGGGCCAGATATCATCACGCGCAACCTGACACCAGACAAAACGGGACGAGCGGAAGGTGGCCGCACGCTTGAACAATTCAAGAAGATCCTGCGGCACGGCACGGATTTCGATCGGATCCATCTGACCTGCTCAGAACCTCCGTCAGATCCAGACACGGCAACGTGTCTTCCGCCTCCGGTCGACGGCAAGCTTCTCCAGGTGATGCCATGGCCGGTGCTTCACAACATGACCGACCATCAGATCGAAGCCATCTACGAATACCTGAGTGCAATCCCCTGCATCGACAACACCACGAGCACGCCTCCCAGGGGCGCTCCTAACGAACTGCGCAACGATTGTGGGGATGCCCAAGCTGTTGGTGCGGACAACGTTTCAGATTCGCCACATAAGACAAGAAGGCAGTAGCGGCTTTACGAAGAAGAGGAAACCGCTGCCCGTCGCCGGCGGTTTCCTCTGTACGCCGCGCCACAAACCGTCGTCATCGGGGACAAGAAATGAACTGTGCTGGAGGTTCTTCCATGGCAACAACAACACTGACAGCGCTCAAGCCGAGCTCGTGGTTACGTCCAAAATATTTGCTGTTTGCTGCCATAGGCCTGATGTTGGTCTACGTTATCCCTCACGATGAAAGTTTTCTGGTGCATCCAAAGGATCCGGTGTGGCAGCACTACGAACCCTTCAAGTGGTGGCTGTTGCCCCATGGAATTGCCGGTGCGTGTGCTCTGCTGCTGGGCCCGATGCAGTTCTCCGACCGGCTTCGCCACCGCTTCAGGCGGCTCCATCGGGTACTCGGCCGAATCTATGTCGCAGGTGTATTCGTGGCGGCGCCACTCGGCTTCTACATCCAGCACTTCGAGGAGCGCATGGGCAATCCCCGATCTTTCAGTATTGCTGCCGCTGCGGATGCGGTTTTGTGGATGACTACTACCGGGATTGCCCTGGTTTTCATTCTTAAAGGGAAGGTTCAGGAACACCGGCAATGGATGACCCGCAGCTTTGCGGTCGCAATAGTTTTTCTTGAGGTGCGAGTGATCGGCGGCGTGGGCGGATGGGAGGATCTCGACGTCCATGCGAACGAAACCATTGTTTGGGCCTGCCTCGCCTTCTCTATCCTTGCGGCGGACCTTGTGCTTCAGTGGCAGCAAATGAGGCCATCACACCCAGTGGTTCGGCATTCGCCAGCTTCTCTTGAGCGGAAGCGCGAAGCTCCATTGGGCAATCCGGCAGCGTTTGCTGGCAGTTCAGAAGGGGAGTTCCGACATTCATAAGTCGGCATACTTCCCGTAATCGTCAATCACTTGGTGTGTCTCTCGGTACATGTCGCTAGAGAATTGCCGCAGGTTCAAAGCGCGCCAGGATCAATCTCGCAAGACGCGAGCGGGATCGGTTCGGGTAGCACGCCATCCAGGAAAGAAACAAGCTGCGACCGTGGTGATCGTCATCACAGCTAATGCTGCCCCGAATGCCCGTGGGTCGCGCGGGCTGACATGGTAGAGGAGCGTTCCGAGCAGTCGCGTGAGTGCAAGTCCTGCGGTGGCGCCCAGCAGAATGCCGCCTGCCATCAACCTCAAGCCACGCGAAATGATGAGACGAAGCAGATCGGCTGGTCCCGCGCCTAGTGCCATGCGCAGCGCGAGTTCGCGCATGCTTTGCGCCACCGCGTAAGACATCACTCCATAGAGACCGACTGCAGCGAGGAGAAGGGCCAATCCTGCCAGGATCGACACCAAGGTTACGGCCACAAGTTGCGGTGAGGTTGAGCGATCGACCTGTTCCTGAAGTGTAAGGATCTCGTATAGGGCAAGGTTCCCGTCCAAGGCGCGCACTTCGCGGAGCAGGGCCGCCGAAATACTCTGTAGAGGTTGCGTGGTCCGGACATTTAAAACCGGCCCTCGCACGAAATCCTGCAAGAGGGGCACGTAGAAGAAAGGCTTTGGATCCTCGCGCATGCTCTCGTACTTGGAGTCCGCAGCCACACCGACGACTCGTGCCCACTTACCTTTGACTTGCAGACGCCATCCGATGGGATCCTGATCTTTCCAGTACCGCGCGCTCATAGTTCGATTCACGATTGCGACCAAGGGCGCGTTTTCGTCGTCAGTACGGGTGAATTCGCGTCCCGAGAGTAGAGGGATACCCAGAGTCGCAAAATAGGCCGGGCCGACCTGGTTGTACTCGACCTCTGGTTGCTCCTCGAGTGGAGGCAGGTATCCGTCCACAGCGACCGGCGTCGAAGAGTATGTGCCATAGCTCAGCGGCGTCATTCGGGCGAAGGCAGCGGACTCCACGCCGGGCAGAGCCCTGACACGATCGATCAGATCGTCCTGAAAAGTCTGGGCCCGCTGGATGTCATATCCCGCTGCCACCAACGGCACACCCGTTTCTACCACCCTGCTCGTGGAGAAGCCTGGGCTGGCGGTTCGGATCTTTTGCAGACTCTCGAGCAATAGTACGGCTCCCGCCAACAAAATAAAGCTCAGGCAAACCTGGACTACGACTAGGCCCGAGCGCATCCATGCTCTTCTCCGAGCGGTGGTCAAACTCGAAGATTCCGCCTTCAAGGCGCCGGCAAGATCGATGTTACGCGCCTGGAGTGCGGGAACCAGTCCGAGAACCAGGGTGGCCACAAGGCAAATGCCGGCGCTGAGCAGCATCACATGCCAATCGATTTCGCCAGGAAGGTACATCGGTATTCCCGAGCGCGCAGGCAACAGCAGCACGAGGGCATGGCGGCACCAGTACGCCACCATGATTCCGCCGGCTGCACCGAACCCGGCAAGTATCAGGCCTTCGGTGAGAAGCTGCGTTAAGAGACGGCCGCCGCTGGCGCCAATGGCCATTCGAACCGTCATTTCATGGCGCCGTCCGAATGACCTCACCAGCAGCAGGTTGCCGACATTCGCGCAGGCGATGAGAAGGACAAACGCGACCACCGCCGTCATGATCTCGAGTGTGGGCAGCAGAGTGCCGGCATTATTGAATGGTGTTTGCCACAATGCCCATAGCTTGATATTGCGTCCCCGGTTCGTGGCTGGGTAGTCGGCCTGCAGTCGGGTAGCAATGGCCGTGATCTCATCCTGTGCCTGTGCGCGAGTGACCCCGGGTTTGAGTCGTATATAACTTTCGATCCACCGCGCGCCCCGGTCCTCGAGTTTGTATCCCCCGCTTTCGAAATTCTCTTCCATGGAGGACGGGACCCAAAAATTCATCGCCCAGCCCACGAAAGTTCCATAGAACCGCTCGGGCGTTACACCAATGATGGTGTGCGGAATATTGTTGAGCCGCTGCGTCTTGCCGACGATTTGCGGGTCCCCTCGAAATCGTTTCTGCCACAGGTCATAGCTGATCACCACGACGGGATGGGCATCGTTTCCGACGTCTTCGGCCGGTTCAAAGCCACGCCCAAGAATGGGGCGAACGCCGATGGCGTCGAAATAATTTGCCGAGACGATGCTGCCCCTCGTGACTTCGGCGTGGTCCCCGATATTTAGCGTGCCGCCGGTAATCTTGCTCACGAAAACTGCGTCGCATAGTGTGCAGTTCCGCTGCAGATCGAGGAAATCCGGCCAGGAAACTTCTGTCGCTCCGCTCTCTCCCCGCGAGGTTCCGGCCAGGGCCAGCAATCGCTCCTGGTGAGCTACCGCCGGGTAGGGACGAAATAAGATTCCCTCGGCCCAACTGAACACCGTGGCATTAGCGCCGATGCCCAGGGTTAGGCACAGAATTATGAGAACGGAAAATCCCGGACTGCGGCACAGTTGACGAAAGCCATAGCGCAAGTCCTGGAGGGTATTTTCGATGAGGTTGCGGCCGCGGGCGTCCCGGCACTGCTGTTCGATCTGCGTAATCCCACCCAGCGCCAGCAATGCCGCGTAGCGCGCGTCTTCCACCGGCATGCCTTTCTCGAGATTGGCCTGAATCTGCTGCTCCAGATGGTCGCGCAGTTCGTCTGTCAGCTCCTGATCCACCTGTTTGCGGCGAAAGCGGTAGCGCCAGCGCAAAGGCAGGGTGTAAAGCCATTGTTCGAAGCTCATGTTCATGCCTCCTTGAGCTTTACAATGCCGGAGATCGCAGTCGAGATCCGGTCCCAGTTTGCCGTTTCTTTTTCCAGTTGCCCGCGCCCCAGCCGCGTCACGGAATAGAACTTGGCGCGCCGGTTGTTTCCACTCGACTTCCACTCAGCTGTAATCCAACCCCGCTGTTCCAGTTTGTGCAGCGCAGGATACAGGGAGCCGTCACTGACTCCGAGTACATCGCTGGAGATCTGTTTCAAGCGCTGGCTCATCGCCCACCCGTTCAGGGGCTCTAACGCCACCATTTTTAGGATCAGCATGTCCAGTGTTCCCTGGACAAGATCGGAAGGCTTGCTCACCCCAGTCTCCTCTCGGTTACCGAGTTAGACTAAACTCCGGTCCTCTCGGTTAGCAAGGGGAGATTAATAATTTGCTGATTCGGGCTCGACTAGCGGGGAGGACTCCAGTGGGGCCTGCGGGCGGGCGCCCACGATCCATGCCGTGGATGGCAATGGCGCGACAACTTCCGAAATAGGACCCTCTACAGTACCGCGAGCATCCGCTCCTGTGCCTGTGCCACCAAGCTATCGAACTGGGCGTGGTCGAGGCAAAGTGCATGCTGCCCGAAGCGAGCGTCCTTACCGACTACATGCCAGTAAGGCATCCAGTTGAACTGCTTGCCTGCGGAGCCTTCGAGCACGACGAGGAACGGATACAGGGTGACTTCCTCTTCCTCCTCACCCAGCCATGACTCCAGCTTTTCGGGAAGGAATGCATGCACCACCTTGAAGGTTCCATCGCCCACGCCCAGTTGAAAGTCGAGAGACACATATAACTCCCGCACCCCTCCGCAGGCTGGACAGTTTTTTGAATCGGTCTTGGAAAAGTCGTACAGGGTATCGAACAGTTTCTGGAAGGTAGAAGTCTTCTTATGACACTGTGAACAAAGGAAATATTGCGCCGTCACGTCTGAACCTCCGTCTGCAGGAGCGTAGTACAGGCCCTCGTCAACGAGAGCAGCGAATCAGGCTGTTGTCGGTGTGTTTGATCACAAACCCATGTGATGCTAATCGTCGCTGGTCTCTGCGCCGCGGGATAACGTCAAGAGTCTGTGGATGGGAGCAGAAGAGTGCGCGACATCGTCAAGCGGCTCTGGCCGGAAATCGATTGGATCGAGAACCTCCAACTGCGAGAACAAGTTACGCAGGTCTGGATCAAAGCCCTCGAACGGAGCCCCCTCCAACCGGAAGACCTGAACCAGATTCCCTTCACGCTGCTGGTTCCGAACTGTCCCATCACATTCATGGAGCATAAGCGCTGCGTCGTGCACATTGCGCAGGCCAGCGGCAAGGCTATGCGAGAGTTCATGGGGCGTGCTTTACCGATTGATTTGGATACAGTGATCGCCGGGGCGATTCTGGCGGACGTGGGCAAACTGCTGGAATACGAACTCGGACCCGATGGCCAGAGCCGGCAGAGTGAGCGCGGCGAAGCGTTGCGGCATCCGTTCACCGGAGTTGCCCTGGCGCTGGAGTGCGGCGTCCCGGACGCCGTATGCCACATCATTGCGGCGCATGCCGGGGAAGGCGATCTGGTCCAGCGAACGACTGAGGCATTCATTGTCCATCACTCAGATTTCATGGCGTTTCTGCCCTTTAAGAATCCCAAGAACATCAACAAGAACATCAAGATGAAATCATAAGGAGAGATCTCTTGTCCGCACCGAAGTCGATTGCCGAGCCAAAAGAAACGGTCACGGCCAGAATGTCGCGCTGGGCTGCCGGCCTGCAATATGAGGACCTCTCGCAAGACGCGGTCCACCAGGCCAAGCGTTTCCTGCTGGATTCTATGGGCTGCGCACTGGGCGGTTACCAGCTGCACGACGTGAAGATCGCTCTGGCAGTTCTGGGCGAGATAGCCGGACGCGGCCCAGCCACGGTAATCGGTACCGGCGAACGGGTCGATCCCGTTTCCGCGACGCTGGCCAACGCGCTGATGATCCGCTGCATGGATTACAACGACATTTACTGGAAGCAGGATCCTTCGCATCCTTCCGACATTTTTCCGGCGGCGCTGGCGTGTTGCGAGCGGGCTGGCAGCGACGGCAGAGAGCTGATTGCAGGGCTGGTCTTGGGCCACGAGTTCGAGATGCGCTTTTGTGAGGCGGCGTTTCCGGGCATCCGCGAGCGAGGATGGCATCACGCGACACTGACTGCGTTTGTTTCGCCTATGGTTGCCGGGCGCGCGCTGCATCTGTCGTGGGAGCAGATTCAGCATGCCATCGGCATTTCCGCCAGTCACCACTGCACGCTGGGAGCGGTCACCGCGGGCAAGCTGACCATGATGAAGAACACCGTCGACCCGATGGCGACGCAGAGCGGCGTATTTGCGGCGCTGCTGGCAGAAAAAGGCTACTCGGGACCCGAGCATGTCGTGGATGGCAAGGAAGGCTTGGCTCATGTCCTCGGTCCGGAGTGGAAATTGCACCTTTTGACCGACGGCCTCGGCGAGTCCTGGCGCATCACGCATTGCGGGATGAAGGCATTTCCTACCGAAGCCCTCACGCACACCGCGATCTCGGCCGTTCTCGACCTCGTCAAGACGAACGATCTGCGTCCCGATCAAGTCGAGCGAATTCAGATACGGTCGCTGGCGCGGGCCGCTGACATTTTGTCCGATCCCAGCAAATACGATCCGCACACCAGGGAGACGGCGGACCACTCGCTGCCCTACGTGATTGCCGCGGCGTTGGTGGAGCGGCAGGTCACGCCGGCGCAGTTCACCATGGAAAAGATCATGGATCCGGCCATCCGGGCGCAGTTGCGGAAGGTGGAGGTGGTTGCAGATCCGGAGATTGAGAAGGTCTTTCCGGCATTGCAGAGGGTGGTCGCGAATATCACCACTACCGATGGCCGCACGTTGAGCAAGCAACTCGACTTCCCCAAGGGCGATCCGCGAAACCCGCTAACCGATCAAGAGGTGGAAGAGAAATTCGCTGCGCTCGCCGAGGGTGTGCTTTCGACGGGAGCGCAGAAGGAAGTGAAAGAAGCGGTCTGGAACCTGGAAAAGAGCGCCTCGGTCAGCAAGTTGATGGCGCTGATGACCGCAGACATCCAGAGAAAGATCGCTAAGACTAAGACCAGAGGCAAAGTGAGATCGCGGGTAGATGGCAAGAAACGTCGAAAACCTGTGCTCGCGTAAGCAATTAGCGGGCAACCTGAGACCCGCCCATCTCTCGTGGAGTTGACCATGGCCCAGACCATCGTTGAAAAGATCGCGCAAGTCCACCTGGCCGAAGGACCGAAGCGGCCCGTCCGAGCGGGCGATTTCGTGTCCATCCGCCCGTTTCACGTGCTGACGCACGACAACACGTCGGCGGTGATGAGCAAGTTCAAAGCAATTGGCGCAAAAAAGATTTGCACTCCCAGACAGCTCGTATTCGCGCTTGATCATGACATCCAGAATCAGGATGAGGCGAACCTGAAGAAATACCGCTCGATTGAGGGCTTTGCCAAAGAACACGGCGTCGATTTCTATCCCGCGGGTTCGGGAATTGGGCACCAGATTATGGTGGAACGTGGCTACGTGGTGCCGGAGTCGTTTGTGGTGGCCTCGGACTCGCATTCGAATATGTATGGGGCGCTGGGGGCGATTGGCACGCCCATCGTGCGAACCGATGCGGCCGCGGTGTGGGCGACGGGTGAGTTCTGGTGGCAGATTCCGCGGTCCATCCAGGTCGTGCTGAACGGCAAGCTGCGCCGCGGTGTAACCGGCAAAGACGTGATCATCACCCTTTGTGGGCTCTTCAACCACGACGAAGCGCTCAACGCTGCAGTCGAGTTTGCCGGGCCGGGCGTGGCCAGTTTGTCGATGGACGCGCGGTTTTCCATCTCGAACATGAGCACCGAGTGGGGCCCTCTGGTGGGATGGTTCCCGGTGGATGAAGTCACGATTGGATATCTGCGCGGCGTGCGCCGGCGTCTGAAGGAGCACGACATTGCGCGCTTCACGGAGGAGGATATTGATGGCTGGGCGGCGAGGCCGCCACGTCCTGACCCGGATGCGGCCTACGCGGCACGCATTACGCTCGATCTCGGAGAGATCACGCCAAGTGTTTCCGGACCCGACACCGTCCAGGCAATGCAATCCGTGGCTGCGGTCGAAACGAAGAAGATCGCGATTCAGAAGGCCTATCTGCTTTCGTGTGTGAATTCGAGGGTCGAAGACCTGGAAGCTGCGGCCCGGGTGTTTCAAGGAAAGAAGGTTGCGCCGGGAGTGAAGTTCTATCTGGGAGCGGCCAGCGCGTGGGTGCAGCAGGAAGCCGAGAGAAGCGGCATCTGGCAGACGCTGCTCGATGCAGGTGCGAACCCGCTCCCGCCGGGCTGCGGGCCGTGTATCGGCTTGGGCGCCGGACTGCTGGAAAAAGGCGAGGTCGGAATCTCGGCCACCAACCGCAATTTCAAAGGCCGCATGGGAGCGCGTGATGCTCAGTGCTACCTGGCAAGCCCGGAAGTCGTGGCCGCATCTGCAGTCGCGGGATACATCGCGGGGCCGCATCCCTTTGCAGATCTCACTCCGGCGCGTCAGTTTACGGAATTCGCAGGACGCGGAAAACGATCTTCCGAAAAAGTAGAGATTCTTCCCGGCTTCCCAGAGCGTGTGCAAGGGCGTCTAGTTTTCCTGCCCCAGGACAACCTCAACACCGACGCTATCTACGGCAAGGACTATACCTACCGTGACGACATGACGCCGGAAATGATGGCGGAGGTTGTTATGGAAAACTACGACCCGCAATTTGCCGCGCGCACTCGCGCCGGTGACGTCCTTGTGGGCGGCCACAACTTCGGCACCGGATCGAGCCGTGAGCAAGCCGTGACTTGCCTGAAAGCGAAAGGCATCCCATTGGTGATCGCGGCCAGCTTTTCGCAGACCTATTTGCGCAATGCATACAACAACGGGTTTCTCTGCGTGGAGGTTCCCGAGTTCATCCAGCGGTTGCGGAAACGGTTTTCCACGCGGATCGCCGCGCAAGAGAAAACGATCATCCCCAGCGAGGACGTGGATATTGATTTCACATCCGGCACGATCGCATGGCTCGGCGAGAAATTTATCTTTCCGCCGCTCGGCAGCGTGCCGCAATCGCTGGTGATTTCGGGCGGAGCTGAGAATCTGGTCGCGAAGCGGCTGGGGCTTGCATAGGAAGGAGCAGAGGACAGATTTATGGCGAAATATACGGTCATCACAATGCCCGGAGACGGAATCGGTAACCAGGTTCTGCCGGAAGCTCTGCGCCTGCTAAAAGCAGTCGGCTTCGATGCCGAGTACATTCACGCCGACATCGGCTGGGAATGCTGGCGGAACCACGGCAACGCTCTACCTGAGCGCACCGTCGAACTGCTGGCGAAGCACAAACTCGGATTGTTCGGCGCGATCACTTCCAAGCCCAAGAAGGAAGCCGAGGCCGAGCTCATCCCCGAACTCAGGGGCAAGGGGTACTCCTACTTCAGCCCGATTGTGACCATGCGCCAGCGCTTCCATCTCGACACCTGCATCCGGCCTTGCATTTCGTTTCCGGGCGATCCGCTGAATTTTATTCGCCAGAACCCGGGCGGAGGATTCGAAGAGCCGCTCGTGGATGTGGTTGTATTTCGACAGAACACGGAAGGGCTTTATGCGGGAGTGGAATGGACCAACCCGCCGGAGCAGGTGCGTGCGGCACTGGCGACGCATCCGAAGTTCGAACCATTCGCCGAAACTCCGGGTCCGGACCTTGCCGTTTCCGTGCGCATCATCACTCGCTCAGCGGCGCGCAAGATCTGTCGAGCTGCCTTCGAGTGGGCCAGAAAGTACGGCTATACCTCGGTCACCATTTGTGAGAAGCCGAACGTGCTGCGGGAAACTTCCGGGATGATGGAGGAGGAAGCCAAGTCCGTGGCCAAAGAGTATGCGCCGATTCGGTTGCGGTCGACCAACATCGATGCGCAGACCATGTGGTTGACGAAGAATCCCGAGGATTACAAGGTAGTCGTCGCTTCGAACCTGTTTGGCGACGTGATCTCCGACGCCTTCGCCGGCTTAACCGGCGGCCTGGGCTTTGCGGCCTCGGGCAACATCGGGGACGAAGTCGCGGTGTTCGAGCCCACGCACGGGTCGGCGCCGAAGTATGCGGAACTGGATCCGCCCATCGTTAATCCTATCGCCATGTTTCTCTCAGCCGTCATGTTGCTCGAGCACGTGGGCGAGACGGAAAAGGCTGGGCGCATTCGCAGCGCCATCGCCGCAGTGGTGAAGGAAGGCAAAGTACGCACGTACGACATGATGCGCATTCCCGGCGGCGCGAAGGCAATCAGTCAGGGCGCAGCCAGCACTTTCGAGATGACGGATGCGGTTCTGGCGAAGCTGGATGCAAAGGCGAGTGCTGAGGAGCCCGTGTACGTGGCCGCTGGCAACGGCCGCCGGATTCATTGATTGGGGACGCTAATGAGTGTTGGGATTGAAACGCAAGTAAGACATCCGGGCGTGGCGGGACACAGCGGGCCCGAGATTCGCTCGGATGTGCAAGTGAGGATCGAGCCGCGCGAGCGCGGCGGCATCACCATTGAACTCGAATCGCGCGTCAAACCCTACTACGGCGACGCCATCCGCCGGCAGACCGAAGAAGTTCTGGAAGCTCTGGGCGTGCGGCACGCGCAGGTGGCCATCCACGATGAAGGCGCGTTGCCGTTTGTAATTGCAGCGCGCATCGAGGCTGCAGTCCGGCGCGCGGGACTGGGCGAAGGCACACGCGTGCTGCCGGACCGGCTGTCGCTTCCCGAGCCTTCGCCGCGCGATCGCATGCGGCGGTCGCGGCTGTATGTTCCCGGCAGCGAGCCCAAGTATTTTATCAATGCGGCGCTGCACGGGGCGGACGCCGTCATTCTCGATCTGGAAGATTCGGTCCATCCCAGCGAGAAGGATGCGGCGCGATTGCTGGTGCGCAATGCGCTCCGGGCAGTCGATTTTCTGCAGTGCGAGCGGATGGTGCGCATCAACCAGTTCCCGCTGGGGCTGGAAGATCTGGAGGAAATCGTCCCGGAATCTCCCGACCTGATTCTTATTCCTAAAGTCGAGACCCCTGGGCAGGTAATCGCCGTCAGCCAGAAGATCGCGGAGGTCAAGGCGAATTACGGCATCACCCGCCCCATCTGGCTGATGCCGATCCTGGAATCGGCACTGGGTATTGAAAACGCCTACGAGATTGCGACTGCGAGCGTAGAAAGTGCGGCAGTGACCATCGGGTTGGAAGACTATACTTCAGACCTCGGCATCGTGAAAACGTCAACGGGTGCCGAATCGTTGTTCGCGCGGGAACGCATGGTGAACGCCGCCCATGCCGCTGGAGTACAGGCCATCGATTCAGTCTTTGGCGATGTCGCCGACATGGAGGGTTTGCGCGCGTGGGCGCTGAATTCTCGAGCCCTGGGCTTTGAGGGTATGGGATGCGTGCATCCGCTGCAGATTGCCGTGATTCACCAGGCTTTCGCGCCGACGCCGGCGGAGATCGAAAAAGCGCAGAAAATTGCAGCCGCCTATCACGAGGCTCAGGAGAAAGGCTTGGGCGTGGTAAGCCTGGGGTCGAAGATGATCGACCCTCCCGTCGTACAGCGAGCCTTGAAGCTGATGGCGCGGGCACAAGCGATGGGTTTGGTGGCCTCAACGGTTGATTAGGGCAGGATCAGAGTTCTCATGGCCATTCTAGAAAAGACTGAGTTGTTGCTCAACGCCGCAGGGCGCATGGTGCCGGAGATCGTGAATGGGCGTCCCCAGACTGCCTACCGTGGTGTCGGGAAGTACCAACCGCGGGGATGTAAAGCGGCACCTCCGATCCGGACAGCCGCCGACTATCCCGCGAGTGGAGACAAGCGCGTAGAGGACCTCGAGACTGCGCTTCGCAAATGCGGCCTGCGTGATGGCATGGTTATTTCCTCTCACCATCACCTCCGTGACGGCGACCGCGTCGCCCTCATGGCGCTGGAAGCGGCGGCAAAAATTG
>Ga0116217_10004368_pt1 | contig 12620 bp, 9 predicted proteins | sample Sb_taG_6_FD_89697 | JGI IMG/M metagenome (GOLD analysis project Ga0116217, IMG submission 89697) | Peat soil microbial communities from Weissenstadt, Germany - Sb_50d_4_PS metaG | ecosystem: Environmental > Terrestrial > Soil > Wetlands > Peat | place: Germany: Weissenstadt | collected 2010-09-21 | reverse complement strand
CTGCCGCTGGGCGATTCCGTGCAGTCGCCTGACGATTACATCCGCCAAGTCTCCGCGACCACCGGTCTTCCGCACGCATTGGCGCACAATAACATGCGGAAAATTTACAAAATGATGGCCGAGATGCGCACGGTGCTGAACGGCCTGAATCGGAATCTGGATCTGGCCGTGCTCGATCGCGGTTTTGGGGAAGCTGGCGGCCAGGAGTTGAGTTTTTTCCCGCGCGGGAACTCGCTCGGCGTAGTGCTGCCGAGCAACTCGCCGGGCGTGCATTCGCTCTGGATCCCCTCCTTTCCGTTGAAGGTGCCGCTGGTTTTGAAACCGGGTGGCGCCGAACCGTGGACGCCCTATCGCATCATCCAGGCGCTGATCAAGGCGGGTGCGCCGCCTGAGGCATTTTGCTACTACCCCGCGGACCACGCTGGTGGGGGCGAGATTCTGCGCCAGTGCGACCGCGGCATGGTTTTCGGCGATACCAGCTCCACGAAACTTTGGCGGGGCGATTCTCGTATCGAGGTGCATGGCCCCGGCTATAGCAAGATCGTCATCGGGCGCGACGCGATTGGCGATTGGGAGAAATACCTGGACGTGATGGTGGCGTCGATTGCGGAGAACTCCGGCCGGTCGTGCATCAACGCGTCCGGGGTGTGGGTGCCGGCGCATGCGCGCGAGATCGCCGAGGCGCTGGCGGAGCGGCTGGCGCGCGTGACTCCGCGTGACGCCGATGATCCGGAAGCCCGGCTTGCGCCCTTCGCGGACCCATCCGTGGCCGAGCGAACGTCGGACATCATCGACAGCCAGCTCGAAGGCGCGCGCGATGTGAGCGCCGAAAAACGCGGAATAGCTCGTTTAGCCTCGCACAAAGGCAGCACGTATCTGCTGCCTACCGTCATCCATTGCCCAGGCGCGGAACACTCGCTGGCTAACCGGGAGTTTCTCTTCCCATTTGCCAGCGTTGTCGAGGTGGAGGAAGCCGAGATTCCACGCGCCTTGGGTCCGAGTCTGGTGGTCACGGCGATCACACAAAATCAAAAGTTGATTGACCGTCTGCTTGCGTCACCGCTCGTGGGCCGCTTGAACCTCGGTGTGATTCCGACGAACCACATCCAGTGGGACCAGCCGCACGAGGGCAACCTGTTCGATCACCTGTACGCGCGGCGCGCGTTTCAGCGCACACTCGAAGCCATCGCCTCATGAGGATCCTCGCCCTCACCGCCGGCGCAGCCAACATGTATTGCGGCAGTTGTTTGCGCGATAACGCGCTCGCGGCGGAACTGATGTCGCAAGGACACGATGTCGCACTGATGCCGCTTTATACGCCCACGCTCACCGACGAGGTGAACGTGAGCAGCAAGCGCGTTTTGTTCGGTGGGATCAGCGTCTACCTGGAGCAGCATCTGGCGCCTTTCCGTTTCACGCCAGCGTGGCTCGACCGTCTCTGGGATTCGCTGCCGGCTCTAAAGGCGGCATCGCGGCGGTCGATCGCTGTCAGCCCGCGGCATCTCGGCGAGTTGACCATCTCGATGCTGCGCGGCGAGCATGGTGCACAGCGCAAGGAGTTTCAAAAGCTGGTCGATTGGCTGCGGGGCCAGCCGAAGCCTGACGTAGTGAGCATTCCGAATTCGCTGCTCATCTCACTGGCGCGCCCGATTCGAGAAGCGCTCGGCTGCCCGGTGGCGTGCACGCTGCAAGGCGAAGACCTCTTTCTCGAAGGTTTGGGCGAGCCGTGGCGCTCGCAAGCGCTGGACTTGATCCGTGCGCAAATCGATTCCGTCGATGCTTTCATCGCCGTGAGCGAGTATTACGCCGGATTCATGTCCCGGTATCTCGGCATTCCCGAAAGCAAGATGCACGTGGTGCCGATCGGCATCAATTTGAAGGGCTACGACACTGGCTTCCGCTTTCGCACGAATTGTTTCACCGTGGGATACTTCGCGCGCGTCGTACCAGAGAAGGGGTTGCACGTGCTCGCGGGGCTTACCGCAAGCTGCGCCGCGAAACCGAGTTCTCCGGAGCCACTCTGGAAGCCGCCGGATATCTCGCGCCCGAGTACCGCGGTTACCTGCACGGCATCGAGCAGGAGATGAAAAAGGCAGGACTGAGTGACGAGTTTCGCTACCGCGGCGTGCTCGATCGCGTGCATAAGGTCGACTTTCTTCGCAGCCTCAGCATGCTCTCCGTTCCCGGCCTTTACGCGGAACCGAAAGGCATCTTCGTGTTGGAAGCCATGGCGAACGAAGTGCCTGTGGTGCAGCCGCGGCACGGCGCGTTCCCCGAGATCATTCAGAAAACCGGCGGTGGCATTTTGGTGGAGCCGAACAGCGTGGATAGCCTCGCCGAGGGTATTCTGTCGCTGTGGCGGGACCAAGCGCACGCCGACGAACTCGGCCGCCGCGGCGCCCAGGGTGTCCGCGAACACCATGGAGTGGCGCTCATGGCGCAGCGCGCCGTCGAGACGTACAGTAAGCTTCAGCGGCAGACAGTCGCGACGCATTAGATGCTCGAAGTTCGCCAGGTATCGAAGAGTTATTCCACTCCGCGCGGGCCGCTCCAGATTCTCTCTGATGTTTCGCTCTCGCTTTCTCGAGGTGATGCCGTCGCCATCATGGGACCTTCCGGCACCGGGAAGAGCACGTTGCTCTATATTCTGGGCGCGCTCGAGCCGCCAACGTCAGGTGCGGTGACGCTCGATGGGCGCAATCCATTCGAGTTGCCGGAGCGGGCGCTGGCGGCGTTTCGCAATAAGCAGATCGGATTCGTATTTCAGGATCACTGCCTGCTGCCACAATGCTCAGTTCTTGAAAACGTGCTCATCCCGACGCTGGTGGCGGAATCGAAGAATGGCGCCGAGTCGCGTGCACGACAACTGCTGGAGCAGGTGGGCCTGAAGCAGCGCATCGATCACCTGCCCGGCGAACTTTCCGGCGGTGAGCAGCAGCGGGTTGCGATCGCTCGCGCACTTATTCGCGAGCCGCTGCTGCTGCTGTGCGACGAACCGACAGGAAATCTGGACCATCAGTCAGCGGAGACAGTGGCGTCCATGCTGCTCGAGCTGCATCGCAGCCAGCAGACGATTCTGGTCGTGGTGACGCATAATCCTGAGCTTGCCTCAAAGTTTCCGCTGCGTCTGGCGCTCGTTGATCGTCATCTGAACAAAGTATGAACGTCACCGGCGTGCTCGAAACCTCCATCTACGTGGACGACGTCGCGCGATCTGCGGAGTTCTACCGCCGCATCTTTGGATTCGAACAACTCGTAGGGGACCTGCGTTTCTGCGCGCTGAACGTTAGCGGTCGGCACGTGTTTCTGATCTTCAAAAAGGGCGGGACGCTTCAGCCCATGCAGCTTCCCGGCGGCGTGCTGCCGCCACACGACGGTTCCGGACAACAGCACTTCGCGTTCTCGGTTCCCGAGGCTGACTTGGCAAGTTGGGAGCAAAAGCTCGAAGAGAACGGTGTCGAGATCGAGAGTCGCATCACTTGGCCCCGCGGCGGCAAGAGCATCTACTTTCGCGATCCCGACGGCCACCTGGCTGAGCTGATCACACCAGGTTGCTGGGCCATCTATTGATGCGTACGGCCACGCTGGTTCACCGCAGCCTGACTTATTACTGGCGAACGAATCTGCTGGTGGTTCTGGGAGTGGCCACAGCGGTAGCCGTGCTTGCTGGTGCGTTGGTGGTGGGCGATTCTGTGCGCGCCAGCTTGCGCGATCTGGTGCTCAACCGGATTGGCCGCACCGACACCGTGGTGTCCGGTGCCAGTTTCTTTCCGGAGCAACTGAGCACCGCGCTCGCACAGGACGAGCGTTTCTCCGCCTGCCCGCTCATCGCGTTTGAGGGGTTGGTGATTCATGACGCGAGTGGCCGCCGCGCATCTGGTGTTCAAGTGTTCGGAGTGGATGAGCGATTCTGGTCGTTCCACGGAGTTAATGCTCCGGAGCTGCCGGCCATGAGCGCGGCGCTGACGGAAGATCTTGGCGCGAAGCCTGGTGACGCCGTTCTGTTGCGCGTCGAGAAGCCTTCCGCGATTCCGCTTGAGTCACTGCACGGCCGGAAGGAAGATGTGGGCCGCACGCTGCGCTTCACAGCTCATGAGCCACTGGCCGCTTCCGGGTTGGGAGACTTCTCGCTACGCCCGCAGCAAGGTCCTGTGCGCGCGATCTTCGTGCCGCTCAGGAGACTGGAGCGCGACCTGGGCGAGACGGGTAAGGTCAACACCATCCTCATTGCGCGCGAGCCGGCCGCTGTGCCGATCGAGAAGCTGCTGCGTGAGCGATACACGCTGGAGGATCTCGGCTTGACTCTGCGCGCTCTCGATTCAACTCGCGGCGTCTCGCTGGAATCCGGCGCCGCAATCTTAAGCGACACCGTTGCTGCCGTAACGATGGAAACAGCGCGAAGGCTCGGCGTGCGCACCGAGCCCATTCTCACCTACCTTGCCAACAGCATCCGCGCCGGCTCGCGCGAGGTCCCGTACTCGCTCGTGACTGCTGACGATGATCTCTTTAAGGACGCGAAGAGCGGCATTCTGCTAAACGGCTGGGCGGCGCGCGAACTCGGCGCGCACCCGGGCGACACCGTCTCGCTTGACTACTACACGTGGACGGGCGACGGTCAACTCCACACTGCTTCCGCAAAGTTTCCCCTCGCAGGCGTTCTGTCTCTTGCCGGCGCGGCCGGCGACCGCGATTTCGCGCCGGATTACCCGGGCATCACGCAAACTGCCAGCTTGCACGATTGGGATCCGCCGTTTCCGGTCGACTTGAAGCGCGTGCGTCCCAGCGACGATGAATACTGGAAGAAGTACCGCACCACGCCCAAGGCGTTTCTGCCGCTGGCTGCCGGACAGAAGTTGTGGGGCTCGCGCTTCGGAAAGCTGACCTCCATCCGCCTGCATGGCGTGAGTGATGATTTCGCGAACCAGCTTCGCGCGGCGATTGATCCCATGTCGGCCGGCTTCGCCGTGTATCCGGTGCGCGCGCAGGCCCTGGCTGCCTCCGCAGGCGCCACTGATTTCGGCGAGTACTTCGTCTACTTCAGCTTCTTCCTGATGGCGGCGGCACTACTGCTGGCAGCATTGTTTTTCCGGCTCAGCATTGAGCAGCGCTTGAGGGAGATCGGCATGTTTCGTGCCATGGGATTCCCCGATGCCGCGATCCGCAACCTGTTCCTGGTGGAGGGCGGCGCGCTGGCGCTGGCAGGTTCAGTTCTGGGCATGGCAGGTGCGGCGGGATACGGGGCGCTGGTCATGTTCGGTCTGCGGACCAGTTGGTCGGGCGCAGTCGGAACGCGGCTGCTGTCCCTGCATATATCACCCTCGGCGCTTCTCATCGGTGCTGGCGGTGGCTTTGGCGTAGCCGTGCTCTGCATCTGGTGGACACTGCGCGGGCTGCGCCGCATCACGCCCCGTGGGCTGCTCTCCGCGCGACGCTTGCAGTCCAAGATGCCGGCATGGGTGGGCCTCGCATGCGCGGCGGCCGGTATCGCTGTGCTGGCTGCGTCGCGCTGGATCGGTGCGGCCGGCGGTTTCTTCGCCGGAGGGGTTTTGCTCCTGGTGGCCGCGTTGTTCGAAGGGCGGGCTTGGCTTGAACGCCGCGGTTCGGCTGCGCTTCCGGGGATCCCAGCACTCGGTTTCCGGAACGCTGCTTGGCGTCCGGGCCGCAGCATTCTGTGCACGGCGCTCATCGCATCCGCCACATTCCTCATCATTGCCGTGGATGCTTTCCGGCGCGACGAGCGGCCGGCGCTCGATCCGAAATCCGGCACGGGCGGCTTTGCGCTGATGGCGGAATCGCTGTTGCCGCTCATTCACGATCCCAACTCGGCCCCGGGCAGGGAAGCGCTGAACCTGACGGATCCCGCGCTGAGCGGAGTGCGCTTTACTCGGTTTCGGCTGCGTCCCGGCGACGACACCAGTTGCCTCAACCTGTACCAGCCGCGCAATCCGCGCATCCTCGCTCCAACGGGCGATTTTCTAGCGCGCAGCCGATTCTCATTCCAGGAATCACTCGCCCGATCGCCCGAAGACAAGAGCAACCCATGGCTACTGCTTGAATCGACGCTGAGCGACGGCGCGATTCCGGCTATCGCCGATGCCAATTCGATCGAGTATGTACTCCATCGCAAGCTGGGCGAGGATGTTGTTCTTACAAATGGCGACCGGCCGTTAAATCTGCGGCTTGTCGCTGCGCTTTCCGACAGCATCTTCCAAGGCGAGCTGCTCATCTCAGAGGCGAACTTCCTTCGGCTGTTTCCCGACCAGGCGGGTTACCGGTTCTTCCTGATCGACTCGCCGACTGAAAAAACCGCCGAAGTCACGAGCGCGCTCGAACGAACGCTTTCCGACTACGGCTTCGACGTCGCCTCAACCGCCAGTCGGCTCGCCGCCTACCATCAAGTCGAGAACACCTACCTCTCGACGTTCCAAACACTCGGCGCTCTGGGACTGCTGCTCGGTACTGTGGGGCTCGCCGCGGTTCTCGCCCGCAACGTGCTCGAGCGCCGGCGCGAACTCGCGCTGCTTTCGGCGGTCGGCTACCGGCGATCCAATCTCGCCACCATGATCCTCGCCGAGAACGCGCTGATTCTGGTCGGTGGTCTCGCGATTGGCACGGCTTGCGCTGTCGTGGCGATCATTCCGGCGATCGCCTCGCGTGGGGGTCATGTGGCTGCGCTGTCGATGGTGATCTGGCTCGGGATCATTCTGGCAACCGGGCTTGCGGCAGTGTCGGCGGCCACGCTGATCATGGTTCGTCAGCCGCTGCTCGAATCGTTACGTGCGGAATAGCATAGCGGAGTCTGCAAGCGCGGCATATCTGCCTTGGGGATCGATCTGTTTCACTTGCCGAAGTTGCTCGGCGGCCTCGTCATTCAGGCCTCCGGCGAGCAGCGCCCGGGCGATGTGATAGTAAACCCCGGCAGCGCCCGGTTTGCTGTGGACGTTGCCATATTGACGCGCCTCGTTGAGTGACTCTCTCGCCTCGTCGGCACGGCCGAGCAGGAACAAGGCCCAGGCACGGTTCGCGAGAAGATAGCCGAATATGTGCTGGTCCACTCCGGCTTGTTTTGGCGATACGCGTTTGAACTTGAGACCGAGATCGACCAATTGCAGCGCCTTCTGCGGCTCGATGCCTTGTTGCAAGTAGACTTCAGCCAGGCTGCTGTAAGCCACTGCTCCGTTCGGGCGGTTCCGTATCGCCTCTTCGTAGACCTGGCGCGCCTCATCGTAGCGCTTTTCGCCGAGCAGCACATAACCCAAGTTCGCAAGAAAGAGGCCTCTCTGCGGCGGGGAAAGCGTGTGCGCGAGACATTGGCGGATGACTTCCTCGGCCTCGCGATTCCGCCCGGCGAACATGAGGACCGTGCCGGTCATATGCAGCAGATTCGGACTTGTTACGTGCAGCCGCTTCAGCAGCGTGAGGCGCGTCAAAGCCTGGTCGTACTTGCCCTCCCTTAATGGAGTCTTCGCGACCCACAGGGGTAGCTTCTGCCGCACGTACGGCACAAGGATCGCGATCATCACTCCCCCGAGGGCGATATCGAGGAGATAGTCGACGCGGTCGAAAGATGAGATCAACTGCGCGCCACCTGCGGATAGACCTTTCGGATGGCGGTTACGATGTCGTCTGTGTCTTTCGCGGTGAATGTCGGGTCGAGCGACACGCCGGCGAAGCGGCTCAAGATGTCGATCGTTCGAGGACAGCACGCCGCGCCGTACTGGATCGAGCGCCCGCGTTCCGATGTGAACGATGGCCACGCCGGGTGCACCGTGCGCTTGTATTCGACGTGCGGCTGCACCGGCAGAATCGCCGATCCGCCCGGTAGCGATGCGGGAACGTTCTCCGCTTTCATGACCGCGCGGTAGCGTTCGCATTGCGCCTTACTCTCAAAGCCCAGAAACACCGCAGTGCCGAGCTCGCCTTGCGGATCGGGCAAATGGCGAAGCTTGACGCCCGGCAGATCGCGAATCCCGTCGTACACGCGGCGTGCGCTCGCCTGGACGGATTGCACAATGCGATCGAGCTTCCGCAACTGGGCTACCAGCACACCGCCGGTGAATTCGCTCATGCGGAATTGACTGCCCGCAATCGAATCAGTTTTCGCGCCGCCCACGAGTTGTTCGTGCAGTGGGCGAAAAGCGCCGAGATCGTGATAGCGGCTGGCGCGCTCGAATAACAGCGGATCGTTGGTGACCACTGCGCCGCCCTCACCCGACGTGATGGTCTTGTTGAGCTGCATGCTGTAGATGCCGATGTCGCCCATCGAGCCCACAGGGTGGCCCTTGTAACTCGCGCCCACCGACTGCGCGCAGTCTTCCAGCACGCGGATGCCGTGACGCCTGGCGATTTCCAGGATGCGGTCCATATCCGCCGGGTTGCCCTGGAGGTGCACAGCCATGATGAGCTTGGTCCGTGGGGTGATCTTGCTCTCGACATCGCCGGGGTCGATGTTGAACGACTCATCGATCTCGGAGAAAACGGGCAGCGCCCCGGCGAGCACGATGGCGTTGAAGCAGGAGTGCCAGGTCCAGGCGGGGAGAATCACTTCATCGCCCGGACCGATTCCGCAAGCCGCCACCGCCGCCTGGAGCGCTGCCGAGCCCGAGGTCACCGCCAGCGCAAAACGGGTTTGCATGCGGCGCGCGAACTCTTTCTCGAAAGCGGCGACCTTCGCCGGCGGCTCTTTGCCCGGACCGTACCAGCGGAACGGGCGCCGCAGTTTTACCACATCGGCCAGCTCACGGTTCTCGTCGTCGCCGTAGAACGCAGTGCCCCAGAAATCAGCATGCAATGGCGTTTCGCGTACAGGCTTGCCGCCTTCGACGGCGAGTTTGGGTGGATTCGCGGATGCGCCTGCAGCCGCAACGGCACCCGCAAGGAAAGTCCGGCGATTCATGTTCTGGTCTCCCTTCTAAGATGGAAGAACGTTTCGGCTGGTTCGATTCTATCAGGCGTCGACGATGCCGGCGTCGCGGGCGGCGACCTCGGTGAGGGCGGCCCAATCGGCGTCGGCGCGACCGTGGGCGATGGCGCTGAGAAAGTGATCGCGGATCAGGCTGGCTAGGGGCATGGGTACAGCAGCGCCTTGTCCTGCATCGAGCGCCAGTTCCGCGTCCTTCAAGCCAAGGGTCAGACGAAAACCGGCGGGCTCGAAGCTCCGGTCAGCCACGATCTTGCCGTAGTTCGCGTACACCGGGGAGTTGAACAGCGCATTCAGCACTTCAAGAAACGAGTGAGGGTCCATGCCCGACTTACGCACCAGGGCGAACGACTCTCCCATGGCTTCGAGCATGGACATCAACATAAAATTAGCGGCGATCTTGGTGACATTCGCTTGCCAGGGCTGATCTCCCATTACGAAAATGCCGCGGCCGATGGCGTCCATCAGCGGTTTGCAGCGATCGACTTGCTCTCGTGGGCCGGCCGCCATGATCCAAAGCTTCTTATCCCTTGCGGCCTCCGGCCTTCCCAAAACCGGCGACGCGACGTAACCCTGGCCGCGGCTGGTGTGCGCCTCCGCCAGTTCTTTCGAGAGGGCCACGCTGATGGTACTGGTGCCCATGTGTATGCCGCCCGGCGGGAGCGCGTTAATCGCGGCACCGAGCATGACGTCACGGACGGCCTGATCATTCGCCAGCATGGTGATGGCAGCGTCCACGCCAGCTACGGCGTCCGCCGGCGAATCTGCGACGCGCGCCCCCGCCGCTACGAGCGGTGCGAGTTTCTCGCGCGTGCGATTGTACACGATCACGTCGTGCCCCGCTCGCAACAGGTTGAGCGCCATGGGCTCTCCCATATTTCCAGTTCCGAAGAATGTAACTTTCAAGCGAAGAGCTCCTTTGCCAGCAAGCCGCGGATGTCCCGCAAACGGCGCGGTACCCCCGCGCTACAAGTGTTCGGAAACGGGATTGGGTTTAGCATCGGACGCATATAGCAGCTTGCCGGACTGTAAGCCGGTTTCTGTACCCTTGCGGGCGGCAGCCATTCCTCTGGGCCGCCCATTACTGGGTGGCTCTAGCAACCTACCCGAGAGTCAAGCGGAGCGGGCCGCTCCTCCTCTCCTATTTGGTCTTGCTCCGCGTGGGGTTTACCCTGCCAGCCGGATTGCTCCTGCCGCGGTGCGCTCTTACCGCACCTTTTCACCCTTACCCGAATGGCGGGGCAGCCCTTCAGCCTGCCCGAAGTGACAGGCTGAAGCCTGTCCCACCATTAAGGCGGTATATTTTCTGTGGCACTTTCCGTAAAGTCCGCTTTGAGCGAACCCTCCCGGCCGTTAGCCGGCACGCTGCCCTGTGGAGACCGGACTTTCCTCCCCCATGACAGGGGCGGCTGCCCATCCGGCAAGCTACGGCTTTATTGTCGCACGCGAAAAGCATTTCAACGCCGAGACGCCGAGGCGCCGAGAAAATCCAGGGGCCGGTAAGGCTTGACAATTTTACGGATTGTACGGAATTGTGGGAGGTACATGCGCTTTTTTCCCTGCACGATTCTCATAATCGGGTGCCTCGCCGCATCCGCTCAAGACAGCAAAGTCAACAAAGATGCAGGCAGCAAGGTGACTCCAGTGTTTGATCCCTCGGCGCTCGATTCCACCGCCGATCCATGCGTCGATTTTTATCAATACGCCTGCGGCACGTGGCTCGCGAAGAACCCCATACCTCCCGATCGCCCGGAGTGGGCGCGCTTCGACGAGCTTGAAGAGCGGAACCTGGCGATCCTCCGGGAGATTCTGGAGAAGGCCGCGGTGAACAGTCCAAAACGCAGCCCGATCGAGCAGAAGATTGGCGATTACTACGCCGCGTGTATGGACGAAGCGGCCATCGAGAAAAAGGGAATCGAGCCGATCAAGCCGGAGCTGGATCGCATCGCGGCGCTGTCTGACAACAATCTGTTGGCCGATGAGGTGGCCCACCTGCAACGTGCCGGTGCGAACGTGCTGTTCCTCTTCACGTCACAACAGGACTACAAGAACGCGAATGCCATGATCGCGCTCGCCGACCAGGGCGGTCTGGGGTTGCCCGAGCGTGACTACTACCTCAAAGACGATCAGAAGTCTGTCGAGACACGCCAGAAGTATCTGGAGCATGTCACGAAAATGTTCCAATTGCTGGGTGATTCGCCGGAGCGTGCGGCGGCCAGGGCCCAGGCCGTCATGAGCATCGAAAGCGCGCTCGCGACCGGATCACTGGATGTTGTGTCGCGGCGCGATCCCGCCAGAATCTATCACAAGACACGGCGGGAGGAACTGGTGCTCTCGCTCGCTCCCTCGTTCGCATGGCCCAAGTATCTGGCCAGTATCAACGCACCGGCCATCGAAAGCTTGAACGTTGCCGTGCCGGAATTCTTCAAAGCTCTGGACTCACTCGTCAATACGGCCCGTCTCGACGACTGGAAAACTTATCTGACCTGGCAGTTGGTGCACGCTCATGCGCCACTGCTTTCCAGCGGGTTCGTCCATGAGAACTTTGATTTCTACGGGAAGTACTTAACTGGCGCGCAAGAACTGCGGCCGCGCTGGAAACGTTGCGTACAATTTGTCGATAACGATCTGGGCGAAGCGCTGGGGCAAAAATATGTGGAGCGCACATTCGGCGCCGAGGGCAAAGAGCGGACCTTGCAAATGGTACACACCCTCGAGAGCGCATTAGGGAAAGACCTCATGGCCCTGGACTGGATGTCGCTGGCGACCAAACAAAAGGCGATCGAGAAGCTTAATGCGATCACCAATAAGATCGGTTATCCAGACAAGTGGCGCGACTATTCGAGCGTCAAGATCGTGCGCGGCGATGCTGCCGGTAACGACGAGCGCGCCACGGAGTTCGAGTTCCAACGCCAGCTCGACAAGATCGGCAAGCCCGTCGACCACACCGAGTGGCAGATGACGCCGCCGACGGTGAACGCCTATTACGACCCGCAGATGAACGACATCAACTTCCCGGCGGGCATTTTGCAGCCGCCCATGTTTGACAAGAGCGCGGATGACGCCGTCAATTTCGGCGCTATTGGTTCGATCATTGGCCACGAACTGACGCATGGCTTCGACGATGAAGGACGCCAGTTCGACGCAAAAGGCAATCTACGTGACTGGTGGACGGCCCAGGATGCCGCCGAGTTCGAAAAGCGCGCCAGTTGCCTGGTGGATGAGTACTCGAGCTTTAAAGCCGTAGAGGGCTTGAAGGTCAACGGCAAATTGACTCTGGGCGAGAACACAGCCGACTTTGGCGGCCTGCGCGTCGCTTACATGGCGCTGATGGAGGATCTAGCGGCAAGAACCATGCCGAAAGTCGATGGCTTCACATCCGAGCAGCGGTTCTTTCTCGCCTATGCGCAGAGTAATTGCGAGACCGAATCGGATGAGCTCCTGCGCCTTTCTGCGCAGACGGACCCCCACTCGCCGCCCAAGTTTCGCGTCAACGGCATAGTCCAAAACATGCCGGAGTTCCAGAAGGCTTTTGGATGCCGGCTGGGCCAGCCCATGGTGCGCAAGCCCGCGTGCCGGGTGTGGTGAGCGGGAAAGAATTTCAACGCCGAGACGCCGAGGCGCCGAGAAGAACGAATTCAGATTGCTGTGGGTGCGGGATGTTCAGGACGGTGGGCGCTCGGGATTTGAGGGCGCGGAG
>Ga0116217_10004367_pt1 | contig 12621 bp, 8 predicted proteins | sample Sb_taG_6_FD_89697 | JGI IMG/M metagenome (GOLD analysis project Ga0116217, IMG submission 89697) | Peat soil microbial communities from Weissenstadt, Germany - Sb_50d_4_PS metaG | ecosystem: Environmental > Terrestrial > Soil > Wetlands > Peat | place: Germany: Weissenstadt | collected 2010-09-21 | reverse complement strand
GGACTGCTGCATCAGACCATATGGAGGTTGTCGTCCGGCCTGGTCTGTAGATATTGGCCGGTCCCCCACGATGCGTTCGTGGGGATTGTTAGCCGTGCGGGTGGCACCCCGCGCGGCGCCCACAACCGCATAGGAGGAACCAGCCATGGCGAAGGCTAGAACCCTGGTCGGTCTGGATGTGCACGCGACGAAGGTCGTGGCGGCAGTGTTGGACGTGGAGACGGGCGAGCTTGCGTTCTTTTCGATGACCGCGGACATCGCTCGTGTGGCCGGGTTCTGCGCTGGTCTGCCCGGTCCGGTGCGGGCGGCGTATGAGGCGGGCCCGACCGGGTACGGGCTGGCGCGGGAGCTCGCGCGGCGTGAGGTGGGGTGCGTGGTCGCGGCGCCGTCGAAGATTCCGCGCGGGTCCGGAGAGCGGGTCAAGACCGATCGCCGGGACGCGGAGCTGCTCGCGCGGTTGCTGCTTGCGGGCAAGCTACATCCGGTCCGCGTGCCGGGCCCCGAGGAGGAGGCGCTCAGGGACCTGATTCGTGCCCGGGAGGCGGTCCGGGTGGATCTGATGCGTTGCCGGCATCGGCTCTCCAAGCTGCTGTTGCGCCTCGGGATCCGGTTGGAGGACGGGGACGCGTGGACCACTCGCCACCGGCAGTGGTTGAGCACAATCACGCTCGCGCAGCCCGCCGCGCAGACGACGCTGCTCGACGCGCGCGGCGCGGTCGATGCGCTGGTGCACCGCCGCGAGCAGCTCGAGCGGGAGATCATCGCGCTGCTGCCCGGCTCTCCGTGGAGCGTGCAGTGCAGCCGGCTCAGGTGCATGCGAGGGCTCGACACGCTGTCCGCGGTCGGGCTGTGCGCCGAGGTCGGCGACTTCGCCAGCTTCCGCAAGCCCGCGCAGCTGATGAGCTACGTCGGGCTGGTCCCTTCCGAGACGAGCAGCGGCCAGCAGCGCAGGCTCGGGTCGATCACCAAGACCGGCTCCACGCACGCGCGCCGGCTGTTGGTCGAGGCTGCCTGGCACTACCGCAAACGCCCGCGGATCGGCACCACGCTCACCGAACGACAAGCTGGCCAGCCACCCGAGGCGATCGCGATCGCCTGGTCCGCGCAGCGCCGCCTGCACCGCACCTGGACACGATTGGAGCAACGCAACAAACGCCGCACCCTGATCGCTGTCGCCGCCGCCCGCGAGCTCGCCGGGTTCTGCTGGGCGATCTGCCAGATCGAGTAACCCACCCAACCACCGAATCACAACATCCCGTCGGCTGGGTCGGTGGCGGCCCGGCACGCGCGGGGAACCCGCGATACGCCTCTGAGCAACCGGCCTCGCCGGCCACGCTCGCCTTCAGACAGCGGCTCCCCACGACGAACCATGGTCCTGCGAGCCCACATCCGGGCAATCCGCGTATATCAGTCTGACCCGCGTCGCGCACAACACGCCGGACCGCCACCCACCCAGCCGACCACACCTCACTTCACCCCAACCAGCGAAAGCAGGAAACTCGTGACGCAACCCTTGACAAACGGCTCTCCATATCAGGCGTAAGCCGGCAACGCCCAGGCCTCGTGGGTGAGTGCCTTTACGACGGCGTGCTCTCAAACCGGGCCACTCCTTTGGCGACCGAGGAGTCGCCCGGCGGAGACGTGACGGGGCCTCCGGCCGAAGACGCTTCGGTCGCGAAGGCTGTCGGATGATCGGTGCCGTCTCGCCCGTGAGGTTGGCCTGTCACTCGGCGAGGTCGCCGTTCTCGGGCTGATATCCGTTGGGGGGCGGCGGCCAGGGCGGCGGCGGCCATTGGATTGCCGGACCGACCTCGGGGAGCCACCACGGGATCCAGATGGGCAGCCAGAGGCTGTATATGTAGAGCGTGCTCTGACAGCCGATCACGACATAGTCACCTGCGATTGCCGGGCCGATGACGACCGTCCTGTCGCCGGGGCCGCCGCCGGGCAGTCCCGGCGCCGTCCACAGCTTGGCGCCGGTGGCGGTGTCGAAGGCGTACAGGGCGGGGAGGTTCGTCGGGACGAACACCAGGTCGTGGACGATCGCCGGCGATCCCAGCCCGCACTCTCCGTCGTTGGTGTACAGGGGCGGGTCGCCCGTGGTGTAGCGCCGTACCCCATCCACGCCGACAGCGGTCGGCCACTTGTCGTGCAGGTCGTGCCAATCGACGGCGCGAACGAACGGGGTCGTGGGAGTGTCGATCGAGGCGCCCCAGCCACCCAGCCCCACGTACAGGTTGCCGTTGACGGAGTCGATCGCCGCGCATCCATAGACGCCGGAGTGGTTCTCGCCGCCGCCCGTATCGACGTTCGGGAGGGGCTGGGAGGGATTGTCGTTCTTGTATGGCAGGAGCTGGCGCTTAGCGAGCGGGGTCATCGTGGCCGCGTCGAGCAGGAAGTAGCTGCCGTTCTTGCTGCCGCACCCGACGATGTGCCGGTGGTGGCGGGTGTACACCGTCGGCGGGCACGGCACGTCGACGTCGTCGTCGCTCGGCCGGTAGCTGTCGGCGGGGGCCGGCTGGTAGAAGCCGTGTAGCTGTCCGGTGTCGGCGTCGAGGGACAGTACGCCGCTCGAGTACAGCTCGTTGGGGAGCGGATGGTCGGGGTTCGGGTTGCCGGTGCCGACGAAGATCCGGTTCCTGTTGCGCTCGTACGCGCACGATGACCAGACGGATGCGCCGCGGACGGGAGGATCGGCGGCGGCGGCCGTGAACGGCGCCGGCAGTGGCCCTGACACGAGCGACGGTGGGATCACGTTCGGGGTGTTGTCTACCCCCGTCTCGAATTGATTGGTACAGAACAGCCACTTCACCTTGCCGTCGTGGGCGCTCAGGCAGTAGACGAAGCCGAACGACGCCGACGGGCCCGGGCCGGGCGCATCCTCGCCGAGGCCGACACCGACGTACACGCTGTTGTTCACCACCAGCGGGGACGGCCAGGAGCCGACCGCGGGTTTGGAGTTGTCGACGTACTGATCCTGGCCGGGATCCGGATGACGTAGGTCCGTGGACCAGATCTTGGCGAAGCTATGCGCATCGATGCAGTACGCCAGGCCGTCGACGGAGGAGAAGTACACCCGGCCGTCGACGACCGCCGGCGAGCTGCACACGCCCGAGCTCCACACCCCGCCGCCGTTAGACGCCACCGGGAACGTCTTCTCAACCGCCCCGCTGGCCAGGTCGATCCGGTACAGGTTGCCGCCCGCTGCGCCGGTCATCGTGCCCACGTAGGCCTTGCCGCCCACGATCGTCGGGATCGTGATGATCGCGCCGCTGACGCCGACGCTCTTATGCAGGTGCAGGTGCGAGATCGTGCTGCTCCTAATCCCGCTGCAACCGCCGGCGTGGCCGGTGTGCTCGGCGTTGGCGTGGTACATCCACCAGTCCTCCGACCACAGCCAGCAGAACAACGGCCACGGGAACCAGTGCAGCGGCAAGAATCGGGCGCGGAGGCCGTCACGGACCTTCGGCCACTCGTGCAGGGTGTCGGGATCGGCCGGCCACGGCGGCCCGTGCGGCGATGTCGCGCCGATCCCGCTGAGCGTTTCCTCCGGCAGCCCGTCCGGCGGGGTTCCGAGCCGCGCCAATTGGCGGCGGAAGGCCTCGAGCGAGGCGCCGCCGGGCAGCATGAACGGCTCGGGCTGACGCTCGGAGTTGCGCCTGAAGTCGTGCCCGAGGAACCGCTCGACGCTGGTCTGCAACTCGACGACCGTGAGCGCCTGCCGAGCGGCGTGCAGCTCGTCGCGGGGGGCGTTGGCGAACGGCGCCAGCGCATCGGCGGTGAGCCGGTGGCGTTCCTCCACGTCAGGGGCGTCGACATCTGCACGCCGGCGACAGAGGGCCTTGAAGGACTCGGCGAGCAGACGATCGCGGGGAGCGCCGACCGTCACGTAAATGCCGGGCCGCGTGACCTGCGACCACACCCGCATGCCAGCGAGGTCAAGCCCCGAACGCGCGATCAGCTCGAAAGCGTTCTCCTCGGGATCGAAGCGGAACACCCGCACCGCGTCCGGACGCAGGCCCGCTAGGTCACTGAGCTCCACGGTCTGGTGCACGAGCAGCGGCTCGAACCGCTCGCGTCCGCTGACCGAGAACGCGGTCGCCATCCCGCACAACGACCACCGCGTGGCCGGGTTCCTGACCGCGCGCAACCGGACCCCCTCGGGCGCCGGCCCGAACGGCCGCACCGTGCGTGCGGCCCCGGTCGCGGGCTTCTCTCGACTTGTCTGCCGTGGTGCCGGCATCGCATCTACCTCCTCGCCCAAGCGCCCCGCTACCGGAGCGCGAGGCTCACCCGTAGCTACAACGAACATAACTTCCCGGCGGCTGGTCAGTCAAGCAACTGGGCTGCGCCACCAATCACAACCATCGCCGCGCACCTGGAACGGCTCAAGGTACTACACGTGTGGTCGTCGGGGTCGACGTCATAGGGTGCTTGCCGCAGGCGCTGGGCAGGCCGATAGCCTCGACGTACTTGCGACGATCTCAAGGCAAGACGAGCCGAGGCCCTGAGCGACCTAGGCGGCGACCCTGGTGGATCGGTATGGCGCTGATCGCGGCTGGGTTGTGGCTGACCGCCATCAGCGCGGGGTTTAGCGCCGGCAGCGACGGGCCAAGCCCGCAAGGTAACACGGGTTTGGCACGTCGCCCGTATGAATCCCGTCGCTCTGCGCGTGTCGCGGTGTCGGTCGCGGCTGGGGTTCCTACGATCATGATCACCTCACCAACGGACGGCGGCGAGTACGAGCGCGGGGCGAGGGTGTACGTGCGCTATCGCTGCCGCTCCGGTGCGGTGAGCGAGCGGATCGTCGCGTGTCGGAGGACGGAGCAATCCGGCCGCGCCCTGGACACGCGCTCGCCAGGCGCGAAGAGCTTCACGGTCACCGCCACCGACACAAGCGGCGCCACAATTGCCAAGACCGTCCACTACACGGTCTGGTGGTACGTGAACCCGCTCCGCGATCTGACCAACCTCCAGGCGAGCCGCATCGACATGGGCGTCGACTACTCCGGCTCCGGCCCGATCCTGGCCCTCGGCCGGGCACGGATCCTGCTCGCCAGCGACCGCCTCGCCGGCCCGGAGAGCTGCTGGGGCAAAACCTGCGTGCCACCCCCGGGCGGCTGGGTCACGTACCGACTCCTCGACGGCCCGTTCGCCGGCAAGTACGTCTACATCGTGGAGAACATCACCATCACCGTCCATACCGGCCAGACCGTGGCCGCGGGCCAACCGATCGCGATCCTCCACCACGCGTCCCCGAACCTCGAGACCGGCTGGGCAGCCGGACACGCCGCGTACACCCTCGCCGCCGTCCGGGGACAACAATGCGCCTGTTCTGACCCGGGCGGCTGGTCCTCGATCGAGGGGCGCAACTTCAACGCGCTCCTCACCTGGCTGGGTGCGCCGCCGGGCTACATCACGTCGATCCCAGCCAGCCAGCGGATGCCCCGGGACTGGCCCGCGCTTCCCCAAGGCCGCTCCGGGGCCGCGCGCCGGAGCGCCCGCTAACGGACCCGAGCGCTGACCGGGTCGGCCTACCTGCCGTCGCTCGTCGGCTCCGGCCGTGCTCTGTGCGGCCATTGCGTTGGGCCGCCTCAAGGGCGCGAGCCGAAACGCGTCCTCCGGCGACGACCCAGGCGTCGGACGATTGGTTTCGACGCGGCGATGGCGGCACGCGCGCGATCAGCTTGGCAACCATCCGCGCGTCCAGCACTCGGCGGCTGCTGGCGTGGCCGCGCATCATCGGATCGTCGCCTTTGCGATAGCGCGGCCCAAGCGGCGACGAGAACAAATGCAGTAGTACCGAGTCCAGCCGCGCACGCCTGGATCTGGGCGAAGGCGATCGTCGGGTCGAGTTTGCGCTCACGAGTGCATTCGTGGCGTTGCGATCGTCCGGTGCCGACACGGTGGACCGCTCCTTTGTCGCCAAGGGGCTATCCATTTGAATCAGGTTGCGGGCCGTGAAGGGGCTGCGGAGACATGGTCGGGGCGGAGTGAGCGGCGGCCCTCGCATCGGTGCCGGCACGAGCTCCACGCGGGCGCTAAGGCCTGTGCGCGGTCCCCAATGCTGGTCCTCTGCAGCCTGAGTTAGATGGATAGCCCGCTGTCGCCAAAGCAATCGCCGGCTGCACCTCGATCGGATTCACGAAAGGAATCGTCTGCTCCGGCCAGGCGGCTGGGCATATCCGCGCGGGCTCCCAGCTCAGATTTGCTGATAGCTCTTGCGTTCAGACCTTGCTCTCTGTCAAACTGATCGCTCATGAATTTTCGTCTAGTAGGGGTCCGAGAGATCTCAAAGCTCCTCGGCGTCAGCCGGCAGCGCGCAGATCAGCTTGTGCGAATCAAAGACTTTCCAGATCCGGTAGCGGAACTGACAAGCGGACGCGTGTGGAAGCGATCCACCGTCATAAGGTGGGCGAAGGACGCGGACCGTTCCGTCCCGTGGGCAACCGTTGAACTCGAATTGGAGCAACTCCCGCAGGGCCCCACCGGCAGCGCCAGCAGCCGGTACCGCGCCGTATGGGAGATAACTCGCATGAAGGCTCTCGGACGGAACCCGGAGGAGGTGCCCCGGACACGTGAGTACGCGCATGCCGTGGCGCTAGCCGCTGCTCGTCAGGTAGATCCGTCCTTCGCTGTCGCGATGCCAAGCGAGGTCGACGATGAAGCAGACGCTAGAACTGACCCGATGCGGCGAATGATTTTCAACAGCGCAGACCTTTGGTTCGCCAGGGCTGGTGACGATCATCGCGGCTACTGGCACATCGAATGGGATGGCTACGAATGGTGGGTGCGCCAGTGCTTCATCGCCGACGGCTCGGGCTGGAACCTGCTAGATCGCCGATCGCTTGGCTTCACGCGTCCGGGACCGGAACTTGAGCCATTCCTTCAACGGGCACTCATCGAGACGGAACTGCCTTCGGACATCGCGGATGAGCTTCTCCGAAGCGCCGTCGCACGGGCCGACCAGCCCTTCCGGGAATAGCGGCAGAATTCTGCTGTCATGGACTCTGCGCGCTCCGCAGTATTGCTCGACCAAATCCAGGGCGGCGCTCTCGACAGCACGTCGTCGCTGGCGACGGTGCTGCGCCATTGCATCCTCCTTGGCGGCGCGTATGGCTCAGATGATCTGGTGGGGTGGGCCAAGCGTGAGCTCAACGGTTACAAGCCTGAGGATCAGCTGCCAGACCATCGTGTGGTGCACGTACCTCTTCAGTTTGACGCAATTGTCGGCACGCACCAGGTCGAGTGCCATCCACTGGCATCGTCCGAACTTCCAGCCCAAGTCCGAGCCATCGTCTCCGAGCGCTTCGAGTTCCGCCACGGGATCGGTGACCTAGAAGCGCTGCGTGATCGAGCCCATCAGGAAGGTGCGGTTAAGCTCCAGACCGACGCTGCACGTGACCTGGCCCCACTCGTTTCCCATATCAAAGGAAACGGTTGGAACGTGCTTCGCGTCTACTCGTCGGTGTCCGCCCCGGCCCTCGAAGGCATCCTCAGTTCAACCCGGAATGGCCTTGTTGAATTGGTTGGTCGTCTGTCTGCGGTTCAGCCGACAACCGGCGATCGACCGACTCCTGCTGCTGTTGACGCAGCTGTCCGGCAGTACATCTTCAGCGGCGAGCACCAGACAGTGACGCTACATCATGCCAGCGCGACAGGCCCGGGAGCGACCGCAAATGTTACGCACAACGAGGTACCACGGGAGCCGCGGGTATCTCGCTGGCGCCAGCTATGGCAAACGGCGAAGCTCGTCGGAGCTTGCGCCGTAGGGCTCGCCACGATTCTTGCTCTCACTTACGCCATCTGGCGCTGGCCTTAGACCATATGGAGGAAACGGCTGGCCGGCTCTCGAAGCTAGGCCGACACTCCCGCCGCGTGGCGTGCGGTGAGTGTTGACGCGCCGAGGATGACGCCCTCGGCGATCGCCGACAACCCCATACGGAAGGAGCGCCGACCCATGGCGAAGGAGCGCATCATCGACGCGCAGGGCGAACCGGTCATTCTCGTCGGCCGCTCCTACGGCGGGGCGGTGATCACCGGGGCCGGCACTGACCCCAATGTGGCGGCGCTGGTCTATATCGCGGCGTTCGCGCCCGACGAGGGCGAGTCGGTGAACACGCGCATTGCCGATTTTCCGCGCGACGCGCCCGCGCCGCCAATTCTGCCGCCGCAGGACGGCTTCCTGTTCTTAGATCGGGAGAAGTTTCATGAGTCGTTCGCGGGCGACGTGGACGCCGACGAAGCGGCGTTCATGGCGGACTCTCAGGTCCCGTGGGGGGTCGATGCCCTGGGCGGCACGATCAGCGAGCCGGCCTGGCGGAACAAGCCAAGCTGGTATCTCCTCACGACCGAGGACCGGATGATCCCTCCGGCGGCCCAGCGAATGATGGCCGAGCGGGCGGGTTCAACAGTTGAGGAGGTTGCGGCCAGCCATTCTGTCTATGTCTCGCAGCCTGCAGCCGTGGCCGCAATCATTGAGAAGGCTGCTTCCGCGACGTGAGATCGGCCGCAGGCTAAGGCAGCTGAACACAACCGGGTTCCGCGTCGGCGGAAGCCGGGAAATTCGCGCGAAGTAGCCGGTTCGGAGGAAGAGGAACGGTCCCAGCCGCTCTGGGGTGCGCTCCTGCATTGCGCGAGAAGCGAGCGCCCAGACGAGGCCCTCGCCGCTCCGACAAGGCGCGGGTTCCCGGCGATCGCAATCCGTTGATTCCGAGCGTCCGAGGCACGGCATTGGACCGGGCAAAACGAGCGTCAACCCTCGCCGGCACTGACGCTCCAGTCCGTGGCTAAGCGCTCGTCCGGCGCCGGCTCCAGCGGACCGCTCCTATGTCGCCTTTGCGATAGCGCGGCCGTCGCGGGCGCGAGAAGAAATGCAGTCGCGCCGAGCCCCGGCCTCACACGCTTGGATCTGGGCGGAAGCGAGAGCCGCCACAGTCCAACCGGCACCGACATGCTGACGAGCGCATTCGCAGAAAGCACACGTCCGCCACGCCCGGCGGTCGCCGTCTACCCCGGCCCAGATGAGGGACGCCTGCTTGCCGTTGATTCCGAGCGTCCGACGCAAGCCGCCGAGATGACGAAAGCGAGCGCCGGCGTCGTCGAGGCTGGCGTTCGGATGCGTGGCGAAGCAATCGCGCGTGGCCACCGGCGGACGACTGCAGCGTCGCCAATGCGATGGCGCGCCGTCGCGTTGCTCCCAAGTCGAAGCAATCGTCCCGGGTGCGGCCACCGGACGCCCAAGCCTCGCGTTCCTGGCCGCCGCTCGTCTGCGAGGCGCACGACTCCTTCGCGCTGAGAGCAGTCACGGCGGCGAGCGGGATCGCGTGGCCCCGTCTGTCCGATACCGGCAGCGCGACCGCCGGCGGGGTGGCTGCTGCTCTGATGCTTGCAACATCCGGGGCCCCTGGCGATCGCGACCGGCATAAGAACATCCCCGGGTCGACCGCATCCCGCAAAACGCGACGACGCTCACAGCGATCCGGTCCGTCCGACACCTCGTCGGTTCGTCCTTGCGAGCCTGTGCGCCTGGTCAGCTAGGTGCGCTGACCCGCCTCATCGGGCTGGAGTGCGTTGATCACGTGTGGCCCGGCCTCCGGCGGCCACCAGACCGTGCCGCCATAGGTGTAGACCGCGCCGCTGGAGTCGATCGAGCTCAGGTAGTAGCGATGCGCGTCCTCGCCAAAACCCTCTTCGCCGAGGACAACGACTCCCCGCCGTACCGGAGGATCGCCGGCATCAACCACTTGCCCAGCCGCCGGCCCGTCGCTGAGGAATCCCTTCATTTGCGCAAATATAGCCAGCGTTGGACTGAGCACGAAAACCTCGACGCGCCGCCGGGAACGCTCCACAGAGGCAAGGTGAGCCGCTCGCGCGCCCCACGCCCCGTTCGCACTGGTTCGCAGCGGCCACCCACGCGGCTGCTTCTGCTCTGATCCGGACGGGGCCGCGCGCGCCCATGCTTTCGCACCGCGACTCGGGTAGCACGCCGCTGCTCCTAGGTTTGATCGCCGTCTCATTCGACAACCGTCAGCGCACGCCGGCTCGGTCGGCGAGACCGGTGGGTCTGGAGGTGGTCTGTCTGCCAGTATCGGTCCGCCGTAGGATCGGGCTGGGAGCGTCGTCGAGATCACTGGGATCACTGTGCCGCGTGAGCGCTTCGAGGAGTTCGCGTCTCGGGTGGGGGAGCGTCGCCGCCGCGCCGGCGCGACTTTGGCCAGGAGCTGCTGCGCGGGATAGACGCGATCCGTGCGGCGGTCCTGAGTCGTCGCGGTCAAGACAACAGGAATGTGTTGCCGAGATCACGGCTCACGCTGCAGGGCGTGGCGGCGGGCACAGCGTGGGATGCCCGGGGACGGTCGTCTGGCGCCGGCCCTCGCTGGCTATCGCGTAATCACGCGCGCCTTTTGGAGCGGACAGTGGTGTTGGTCTCGCAGAGCCTGGGGTGGGAGGGGGTGCTTCCTAGGTCGCGGCGTTCATGATCCCGAGCTTGCTTTCGGCGCCGGCTGCGGTGGCGTGGGTGAAGAGCAGTGCGACGAGGCCTGTCCATCCGGTCTGGTGGCTGGCGCCGAGGCCGGCGCCGTTGTCGCCGTGGAAGTACTCGTGGAACTGGAGCAGCTCGCGCCATTGGGGATCGGACTGGAATCGTTCGATCCCTCCGAACACGGGCCGGTGTCCGTCCTCGCCGCGGGTGAAGATCGCGGCCAGGCGCCGGCCGATTTCGCTGGCGACCTCGCTGAGGTTCATCTCGTTGCCTGAGCCGGTCGGGCATTCGACCTTTAGGTTGTCGCCGTAGTACTGGTGGAGTTGCATCAGGCCGCGAATGATCACCATGTTCATCGGGAACCACACCGGTCCGCGCCAGTTTGAGTTCCCGCCGAACATGCCGGTGTGCGATTCGGCCGGCTCGTAGTCGACGCGGAACTCCTGTCCGGCGATGTCGAAGATGTAGGGGTGCTCGGCGTGGTAGCGGGAGATCGCGCGGATCCCGTGCGGACCGAGGAATTCCGACTCGTCGAGCATGATCGCGAGGATCCGCCGAAGCCGCTGCTCGCCGACGAGCGACGCCAGGCGCTGGCCGCCGACGCTCGGTCCGGGCCGTTGCGCGAGCGCGGGGATCGAGTCCTGGTAGCGCGCGACGAAGTGCTCCCACTGCTCCAGCAGCCCGGGAAGACGCTCGAACATCTCGGGCTCGATCACGCTGGCGGCGCACATCGGCAGCAGGCCGACGAGCGACCGCACCCGCAGCTGCTGCGTGGTGCCGTCGGGCATCCGCATCACGTCGTAGTAGAAGCCGTCCTCCTCGTCCCACAGCTCATCGCCGTCGGGTGGGTTCATCGCGGCGGCGATCCACACGAAGTGCAGGGCGAACTTGGTGGCCATGTTCTCGTACGCGAGGTCGCGGCGGGTCAGCTCGAGCGCGATCTGGAGCATCGCCGCGCTGAAGAACGCCATCCACGCCGTCCCGTCGGCCTGCTCGAGCGTGCCGCCGCCGGGCAGCGGGGCCGAGCGGTCGAACACGCCGATGTTGTCGAGACCGAGGAACCCGCCCTGGAACAGGTTGCGCCCGTCCGGGTCCTTGCGGTTGACCCACCAGGTGAAGTTCGCCAGCAGCCGCTGGAACACCCGCTCCAGGAACGCAACGTCACCCTCGCCGCGGATCGCCCGCTCGCGCTCGTACAGGTACAGCGCCGCCCATCCGTGCAGCGGCGGGTTGACATCACTGAAGTTCCACTCGTACGCCGGGATCTGGCCGTTGGGATGCAGGTAACGGTCGGTCAGGAACAGCTCCAGCTGCCCTTTCGCGAAGTCAACATCGACCAGCGACAGCGGCACCGTCTGGGTCGCGAGGTCCCACGCCGCGAACCACGGGTACTCCCACTTGTCGGGCATCGAGATCACGTCGTCAGCGTTGAGGTGAAACCACGACGCGTTGCGGACGCCGGAACTCGGCGCGTGCATCGCCCACGGGTTGACGCCATGCTCGCGGAGCCACGTGTGGACGTCGTACCCGAAGTACTGCTTGCTCCACAGCATGCCGGCGAGCGCCTGACGCATGACATTAGCCGCGTCCTCACCGAGCGACGCGTCGATCACCGTCGCGTAGAACTCGTCGGCCTCCTTACGCCGCGCCCCGATCACGCGGTCAAAGCCGGCCCCGAGCGGCTTCGCCGAGGACTTGCCCTTGGAGCGGACCGAGCCTGACGTCAGACGCACGCGGACCCGGGCGCTCGCGCCGGGCTCGATCTCGCACCTGTGTAGCGCCGCCACCTTCGTCCCCGCGTGCGCCGGATTGACGGCGTCGGTAGCGCCGCCAACCACATAGTCGTTGATGCCGTCCTTGACGAAGGCGGCGACGTTCGGAGCGCCGAACAGTCGCTTGTTGTTCGTCTCGTTCTCGCAGAACAGCAGCTCGGCCGACTCATCGCAGCTCAAAAGCCACTCGCCGAGCTCGAGATGAGAGGCACGCACGGTTACCGAATCGGCCTGCTCGAGCGACGGCGGATCGGCGCGGCCTCCCGCCCACGTGTTGCGAAACCAAAGCGTCGGCAGCAGACACAGAGACGCCGGCTCGGGGCCGCGGTTGTGCGCCGTCACCTCAACGAGAATGTCATCGGGCGC
>Ga0116217_10004365_pt1 | contig 12624 bp, 14 predicted proteins | sample Sb_taG_6_FD_89697 | JGI IMG/M metagenome (GOLD analysis project Ga0116217, IMG submission 89697) | Peat soil microbial communities from Weissenstadt, Germany - Sb_50d_4_PS metaG | ecosystem: Environmental > Terrestrial > Soil > Wetlands > Peat | place: Germany: Weissenstadt | collected 2010-09-21 | reverse complement strand
TCAACGGAGCGACGTTCAAGGACGGTGTGAAGGTCACGGATGACGAGGCCGCGACGCAGGACGAGAGGGTCGCCGCCTGACACATCTCATGCAGTCAATCCACAACTCTTGACAATTGCTCCCCGGCGGCTCGGACGGGCTGAGGCCACCGTCAAGGCATACCTGTATGACCCGACGGGAGAGAAGGCACGGGCGGTCAAGCGCCGCTACCAGGGCGTCTGCCGCGGCTGCGGCGCGCCGACCGCGGCCCGAGGCGGTAAGGGCGATGCGTACCATTACTGCAAGCGCTGCCATCCCGGCGCGATCGCGCCAACCCGGACCCGCGAGTGGGTGCGCGAAGCGATGCGCGCCTGGCGAGCCCGGTACGGCGGTCCGCCGTCGTCGACGGACTGGTCTCGCACCCACGCGCGGCGGCGCGGTGGCGACGCGTTGAAACGCTTGCGGGACCGCGATTGGCCGGCGCCCTCGACGGTCGTCGACCTGTACGGCACCTGGGCGGCGGCGCGATCCGACGCCTTCCCTGACGACTGAACCGAAACGAGAGGGGCCTCCGCGGCCCGGCCCGGTACCTGTCCGGCAAGGATGGCCGAGCAGCTCGCCAACCACAACGACCCGGACGACCGCGAGGAACGCAGCGATGACGGCTGGCAGGACCTCGCAGTAGCAAACCCCACCTTCGTCCTCGAGCGCTTAGGCGGCGAATGCGGCGATCTTCAGTTCCTGCGTGAGCTGACGGTCAACGGGCTCGACGCGATCGCCGCGCAGCACCATCCCGCCAGCGGCCGCGTGGTGTGGGATCTCGATTGGCAGCGGTTCGACGCGTCGGGCGGCAGGGTGCGCAAGCTGTCGGTGACAGACACCGGCACCGGGATGACCGCCGAGCAGTTGCGCTACTACATCAACCAGCTGGCCGCCAGCGGCCGCGAGCAATCCCACACGGCCAACTTCGGCGTCGGCGCCAAGGTCGCAGCCGGATCACGCAACCCCCACGGACTCGAATACCGCTCCTGGCACCAAGGCCACGGCGCCCTCGTACGGTTCAAACGCCACCCCGACGGCCGCTGGGGCCTGGAACCCCAACCCTGGTCCGGCGGCCACCACGACTACTGGCGTCCACTCGACGAGCAGGACAAGCCCTGGCTGCTGCGCGGCCAGGACCACGGCACCCAGGTCGTGCTCCTCGGCCACCACGAGCGCGACGACACCACCCGCGCGCCCCAGATCGTGAGCGACGCCCGCCAGCACTGGATCACCCGCTACCTCAACAACCGCTTCCGCCAATTCCCAGACGGGATCGAGGTGCTCGTCCGCGAACACCACGGCCGTGGCAAGCCGGGACAACTCACCCGCGTGGAGGGCGAGCGCGCTCACGTCGAGCGCCGCGCCGTCTGCGGCGGCATCGTCGAGATCAGCGACGCGATCACGTGCTGGTGGGTGCTCGACGACGACCACCGCGCCCGCCGCCGCGAAGCCAGCGCCTGGACCTCCAGCGGCCACATCGTCACCGTCCACGGCGACGAGCTCTACGACCTCGTCGGCCAGACCCGCGGCGGATACGGGCGCCTGCAGGACTTCGGCGTCCGCTTCGGCTACGAACGCGTCGTCATCCACCTCCAACCCCAAGTCCAACCGCAGCGCCTGCAGACCAACACCGCCCGCACCACGCTCCTCTTCGACCACGAACCGCTCCCCTGGGCCCGCTGGGGAGACGAGTTCGCCGCCGCGATGCCTGAGGAGATCCGCCGACTCCAGGAACACGCCGCCAGCACCGACGGCACCCCACGCCAGGACGCGATCCGCAGCCGCGTCGCCTCGATCCTCCCGCTCTACCGCCTCAGCCGCTACCGACCCACACAACCACCCCGCCCATCACCCGCCACCGCCGACCGCGACGCCCCGCCGACCAAGACGCGCCGAGCCAAGCCGACGGCGCCCACTACGCCGCCGACCAAGGATGCCGACAGCATCTTCACCGGCGACACCGCGTCGCCCAACCCCGCGGATGGCGCGCCGCCCGCAGATGTCAGCGACAGCCAGGGTGACGCGGACCCGATCGTGGACCTGCCCGACGTGGCGTGGATCTCGGCGCGCGACGGCACCCGCGCGGCCGGCGACCTCGAAGACCAGGCAGCCCGCTACCACCCCGCCCGCCACGAACTGACCGTCAACGCCGATTTTCGCGCCATCAACGACCTCACCACCCATTGGCAACGCCGCTACACCGGGATACCCGGCGCCCACGCCGTGATTGAAGCCCACGTCCGCGAATGGTGCGAACAGGTGCTCATCGAGGTCGTCCTCGCCGCCCGCAACTCCACCTGGAGCCAAGACCAACTCGACGCGCTCCTCTCCCCCACCGCGTTCACCGCCGCCCTCCTACCACGCCATCTACTCCACGCGATGCTCCAGAAACGCCTGGCGCAGAAACTCGGCGCACCACGAACCGGGACGAGCCGGTGAACGCGGCCTCCTGCATGCTGCAGCGCCACCGCACCAGGTCGGCAAGTCCCGACCAGATCCGGCAAGCAACCAGAGCCGAAAATACTTCGTCGCCGCGGAGTGGCCTAACGCTGCGGATCCGATACCTACGTCGTGGCGCAATTCCCGAGCATTCGAGTGTCAAGATGGATCCGACGAACCTCTACCGCAGCCGATCCCCAGTCACCCGCGCGGGAGCGTGGCTCGGGACCGGTGCGACCCTCATCAAGAGCAACGCGGGAAAATGAGCGCGAGACCGGGCAATGCGCTCCTCGCGCCGTTTCTCGAGTCGCTTGCGCAATGGGGTAAGCAGCGACGAAAAAGCCCACAGCCACAGGGGATTCGGCGATGGCGGATAGCTCGACATCGCTCAACCCGATATTGCCCAACCCGAAATCCCATTCGACGCCTATGGCGACGCAGCCACCCGACCAGCCACAACCCCGGTCATTACAGGCGATTCGGCATCCACACGCCCGCCTCAGCGCGCACCGCACCCATCCGGACGTCGCCGGCCCTCGCGTGATCGGCCACAGGAAGCGCGGTGGGTGAGATCGTGGTCACCGTCGACGACGCCACCGTCGTCGGCCGACTGCTCGACGCTTTGAGGCACGATCCCGACGCGCGCCGGCAACTCCGCGATCTGCTCGACGTCGACGCCGGCGCACCCACGACCGGTCCGGCTGTGCGCACGCCCTCGACGCTCGGGGTCGAGTCGATCGGTCGCTGGCGGCCGACCTACGACGCGCACCAGGCAATCCGGCGCGCGATTGTCGAAGCTGGCATGTGTGTTGTTGAGCATTCAACAGACGATGTGCGGGACCGCGCAGCGGTTGGAGGGGCGCTGCTGTCAACGGCGATGGTCGAATTGGTCGAGTCGCGGATAGGCGACCTCATCCGGGCTGACCCATGACCGACCGGCTGCTCACCGCCGACCAGCTCGCCGAGCGCTGGCAGGTCCCGAAGTCGCAGGTCTACGCCCTCACCCGGCGTGGTGAGATCCCGACCGTGAAGCTCGGCAAGTACTACCGCTATCGCCGCGACGCGATTGAGGCGTTCGAGCGCGGCGAGATCCGCGAGGCCGACTACGCTGGTCACACCACATAGAGCGGCCGAGCGGCGTGGGAACCACCCTCGGCGATGGCCCACAGGAGCAGTGACCTGCCATGAGCACCCGCCAGCCTAGAACCGGACGGGTTTCCGGGCACCTCAAGCTCATCGAGCGCAAGAGCGGCCCGGTTTGGTACGTCAAGACCCGGGTCCCCGGGCGCACGCCCGAGCAGACCACCACGTTTCTCGCACCGGCGCATGTGGGCGGCGGTAAGCCGCCCGCCGGTCGCCTCACCCGCCGCCAGGCACAGGACGCGCTGGCCGACATTCTGACCGAGGAACGCCGCAAGGTCGGCCAGCGTGCCTACGACCACCTGGGTGCCACGTTCGCCGACGCTGCCGCCGGATACCTGCATCACATCGAGCATGTCCGCGGCCGCGAGCGCGCCACCCTGAGCGACTACCGCGGATCGGTGAACAACTACCTCGTCCCGCGCTGGGGAGAGTGGCCGGTGGATGCGATCCACGCCAACGACGTCGAGGCGCTCCGGGATGAACTGATGGCCAGCGACGTGTCTCCCCGCACTGTGGTCCGGCATCTTACCGTCGCCCACGGGGTGTTCAAGTACGCGATGCGCAAGTACGGGCTAGCCCGCAACCCGGCCAGCGCTGATCTCGTAGACCGTCCCACCGTCCGCTACAGCGGCGAGTTCCAGACGCTGGACACCGAGCAGCTCGCCGCGCTGATCCGTGCCGCCGCCAGTACTCAGGACGCCGCGCTCTACCTGACCGCCGCCCAGACCGGGCTGCGCCAGGGGGAGCTGCGGGCGTTGCGCTGGGCAGACGTCGACTTCGCCGCGGACCGTATCCACGTCCGGCGCAGCGCCACGGTCGGGGCCAACGCGACCATCAAGACGCCCAAGTCCGGACACGTCCGCTCGGTGCCGATGGTCCCCCAGATCGCGACCGCGTTGGCGAGGCTCGGGCAGCGTGAGCAGTTCGCTGGTCCCGACGATCTCGTGTTCCCCAATCAGGTCGGCGAGGTCGAGAACGACACCCTGCTGCGACGGCGCTACTACCGGGCGCTGGAGGATGCCGGTCTCCCCCGCGTCCGCTTTCACGATCTGCGCCATGCGTTCGGCTCGACCGCGGTCAAGGCATTCCCGCTCTCTGACGTACAGGCCATGCTCGGCCACGCCCACATCACCACGACGATGCGCTACGTCCACCACCGCCCCGGCAAGGACGACGCGCAGCGTCTCGCGGCGGCGTTCGGGGGCGATTCTGTGTCCCCGTTTGTGTCCCCAACTGGGGACACAGAGCGAAACTCAGAAGAACTGAGCGACACTAACGACGGGGTGTAGAGCCATCCTGACCCCGCTGTCGTTGCCTGCAAAGCCGTCTACACCGGTTCGATTCCGGTCGTCGCCTCTGGACCGACGTCTGCCCGGCGCCGGGGCGCTTCGCGCGCCACGCTCATCTTCACGAAATCTGTATGCGCGCCGGGCACTCCTGCACGGGCTCTGAACGGGACCGTGTCGATGATTGATCTGTGGAAGCAGAATGGGAGCAGAGCCCGGTCTTCGCCGTCGGAGCGCGCCGCCACCGCTCGCCGACCTTGGAAGACCGGCTGATCGCCCACATGCTCGCGCCGTGGCTTGACCGCGAGCTCGCCCGCGGACTCGGGGAATCGCGCTCTGAAGCTCATGCCGCCCGAGCGGAGCAGCTGAGCGGCGAGCGCGCGCGGCGAGCGGTGGCGCACATGCTCGACCGGCTGGTCGATCGCACCGCGAAGCCGAGGCGGGCGTTGCCTCACTTGGTCATCGCGCCTTGCCGTGAACAGGTAGAGAACGCAATGCCGCTGATCGGTTCGATCCGCTCGCGTCTGCGCTCGACGGACCCTGTGGATGCGCGGGCAATCGCCGAGCTCAACACACTGCTCAGAGACCGCGACGGCCCCTGCTACGTCCCGACCGGGCCCGATGCGCTGAAGGTCGCGCTGCGGCGGATTTCAGACTCGCTCGACGTCCGCGCCTTATGCAGCCGCTAGGGGGCGGCGGCGCGGAGGGTGCCGTCGAAGCCGGTCTTCGAGATCGGACCGACGCACGGCAGCGTGACGCCCGCGTCGACGTAGCGGGCGACCCCGGCCCGTACCGCCGCTTCATCGCCGACCGCAGTCAGCGCCTCCAGGAACCCGTCGGAGATCGCGGCGCGCATCCTGGCGCCGTCGCCGCGGGCGGCGTCGAACGCGGCGATGTCCTCGCCGTGGCCCGAGCGCTCGAGCATCGTGCGGTAGAACGGCAGGCTGAAGTAGGTCAGCAGCTCAGACCGCATCGCGTCGTAGGCGGCCGCGGGATCGTCGGTGAGAGCGGCGGGCACGGCGGCCACGATCTCGAAGTCCTCGATGCTCCTGCCGGCACGGTCGCGGCCCGCTCGGACCGCGGGCACGACCGCGTCGCGGATGTAGTTGGGGTTGCAGAGCCACAGCATCACACCGTCGCCGAGCTCGCCGGCGAGCGTGAGCATCGAGGGCGACAGCGCGGCGATGAAGATCGGGAGCTTAGGCCGCGGATCGAGGCCCACGAGGCGAAAGCTCGTGCTCCACTTCTCGCCGGCGGGCGGATCCTCGCCGCGCAGGATCGCGCGCACGATCTGCACGTACTCCCGCATCTCCGCAACCGGATGGTCGATCGTCTGGCCGTGCCAGCCCTCGACCACGAGGCGATGCGAGACGCCCAGGCCTAGCGTGAGCCTGCCGCCCGACAGTTCGTCGATCGTCGCGGCGGTCTGGGCCATCGTCGCCGGCGTGCGCGTGTAGATCGGAACGACGCCGGTGCCGACGCGAATGCGCTCGGCCGCGAGCGCGTAGGCCGTGAGCACGGTCAGCGACTCCCGGCCGGCGATGTGCGTCACGAACACCGACTGGTAGCCAAGCGACTCGGCGAGCCTGACCCGGTCGATCGCCTGATCGAGCGACCGGCCGGTGGAGATGAAGCAACCCGTCGGCATCGCGCCAGCGTATGCCACGGGGATCGATCGCGGGCTACGAGACCTCCGGACCGACACGTTGGCGGCGCGGCCAGAACGGCCACTCCTCGAACGATCGGCACCGCCCGGTCCTGTCGAACTCGAGGATCCAAAGATCGCGATATTCGGTCGGGGGCGGGCCGTCGTAGTGGACCTCGAGCCGGACCACCGCCGTGTCGCCGTCGACCGCGATGATCGCGCTCTCCATCGTGAACTGCTCGTCGGGTCCCTCGCGCTCACGCTCCCACATCGAAGCGATCTCCTCGAGGCCCTCGATCGGCGGCTCGTATGGATCCAGCTGGTAGCTCGCATCGTCGCTGAACAGCCGCCCGAGTCCGCCGGTTCCCGCCGTTCGCCACGCTCGCTCATACTCCCCCAGCCACTCGATCACACGCGCGCGCGTCGTCATCGGCCAATCATCGCGGAGGCTCGTCGCATTCTGGTGAAGGGCTGCCGGCTATGTGCTGAACTGGTGGAGTGAGGCTTGGCTCGCGACGGTGTTGGGCGCGCTCATGGGGGACCGCCGTCTTCCCCTTGCTATTGGCTGTGCTGACGGCGCTGCTCGCCGGATGCGGCAGCCAGGCACCGCGACACGATCCGACCACCGACACGGTGCCAACCGGGGCGGCTGCCCACGGCGATTACGGGCGCGTCGCCGTGCAGATCCCAGCGGCTAACCGCGGCTATGGCCGCACGCACGCGCTGACTTTGCCGCGTGGCTGGACCGCTGAAGTGTGGGCGCTGGTGCCCGGGGCTCGCCTGGAGACCTGGACGCCCGAGGGCGATCTGCTCGTGAGCCAGCCATCTGGAGGCACCATCACCGAGCTCGCACCGCGCGCTCGCCGCAACCGGCCGCCACTGAAACGCACACTCCTGTCGGGCCTCACCAATCCCCAGGGCATGGCGTTCGACCGTTTTGGCGGCCATGAAGTGCTGTACGTCGCCGAGTCGGACGAGCTCGACCGATACGAGTGGCGGGGCAACGGCGTGGGAGCGCGCACGGTGGTGATCCGGAACCTCCCTGACGGTGGCTCGCATCCGCTGAAGAACGTGGTCGTCGGACGCGACCACACGGTGTACATCGACATCGGCAGCGCGACGAATGCCAGCCCCCAGGGCCGCGGCGGCGGCATCCCGCGTGCCTCGGTGCTCGCCTACCAGCCGTCGGACAGGCGCGTCCGCGTGTTCGCGACGGGCGTGCGCAACGGTGACGGCTTGTCGTTCGCGCCCGACGGCACGCTGTGGACTGCGGTCAACGAGCGCGACGACATCGCCTATCCGTTTCACCGCGCCTACGGCGGTACCTCAGACGCCTACGGTCAGGTGATGCAGGCATACGTGAACAACCATCCGCCAGACGAGGTGGCAAGGCTGACAGCGGGTCGCAACCTGGGATGGCCGTTCTGCGATCCGGATCCTGACGTCGACCCGGGTCGCTCGGGCATGGCGGAGGACTACGACAACATGCGGTTCGACGCCGACGCTCAGACCAACCCCGGCGGACACCGGCTCGACTGCTCAAACCTGCCGCGCATCGATCGCGGGATTCCGGCGCACAGCGCGCCACTCGGGTTTCACTTCCTGGAAGGCAGCGCGCTGCCCTCGCCCTGGAAGACCGGCGCGGTCGTGGCCGTGCACGGCTCCTGGGACCGCGATCCACCCCGCGCCCCAGCCGTGCTGTGGCTGCCGTGGAATGCGCAGACACGCACGCTGGGGAGCGCGATCACCCTCGTCGCCGGGTTCCAGGAGCCGAACGGCTCGCGCTGGGGCCGAACCGTCGACGCGGTGCCTGGCCCCGACGGAGCGCTGTACGTGAGCGACGACCAGGCGGGCGCTGTCTACCGCCTCGTACCCGGCAGGGCCTCTTAGGCCGTCGCTGCCGCTCAGCCGGCCGCGGTGTCCTCGCCGCCGCGCGTGCTGAGCCTCGAGGCGTCCTCGTATCGGGTGCGCCGCGGCTGGGTCTTCCGCCCACAGCGAGCCACACTTGCCGTTATCGACTTACGATATCGTGCCACGTTGGAATATGAGACCACCGATCTTGGATCGCCCTGCCGGCGAGACAGTTCGTGCAGCACGCGTGCATCTCGAGGCTGCCCAGCGGGTCCTCGACCCCACCGACCCCCGTTTCGGGCGGGTCTCCACGGCCGGCGATCCCGTCGGCGAGGTGCTGCGCATCTTCGATCCCACAGACCCGGAGTGCGACCGGCAGCCGGCCTGAACCATGCGCGGCGGCCAAGCGCTCGCCCTGACGCGCGTCGTTCGCAGTAGGCGACATCGCCAAACCGACGACAGGCGCCCGGGCCGCGCTTGACGATCTGCAATCTGACCGTTTCGAGGAGGTTCTCCTTCGGGAGCAACACCCAAGCGGACGCGGCGATCGCAGGTTGTCAGGTAACCATTCTCGTGTGGTCCTCTTGGTCGTGACCTGCTGCCGAGGGCAGGACGGAAAATGCCGTCGCGGTGACACTCAGCCCGCTCGTTTCGGGCCGGCTGAATCGCGCCAGCGCGATTGGGACACGGGCCGCCCAAGCGAGCACGCGCGACACGCGGCGCGCCCGCAATCGCCGGCCACATCCACGACGTCAGGCTCGAGCCAGTGCCACGATCTGGTTTACGTCCAGTCGACCTCCACCCACACCGATCGGTCAGCCTCGTACCAACGGGAACTGACTAACGCGTCAGCGGCACCGCCGGTATCACCGACCTGTGAGCCGTGCCGTTGATCACGGACGCCGCCGCCGTGTACCAGGCGATCACTGCACAGGCGATCGTCACATAGCCGGCCGAGTGGGTGATCGTGCCGTGGCCACCGCCCAGCATGCCGAGACCCAGCAACACATAGGCGATCCACAGCGACAAGAACACGAGATTGACTGCGACGCTGATCCGGAACGAAGCCAGCCACGTGTACAGCGTGAAGAACCCCCAGCAGAACAGGTACAGCGCGAGCGCGTGGCTGGCCGGCAGCATGCCGCTCGCCTTTGCCGTCTCCGGCAAGAAGAACTGGACCAGCAGAACGAACGAGATCCAGAAGGCACCGTAAGATGTGAACGCAACCGCCGCGAACGTATTTCGCTCGGCGAATGCCCACATGCCCGCGAGCAGCTGGGCCAGGCCTCCGTAAGCCCCCGCGACGCTGAGCACGACGAACACGTCCTTGCCGCTGATTGCGTTAGCGTTGACCATACCGAGGATGAACGTCGTCAGCGCGAACCCAGCGAGCCCCAGACCCGCAGGATCCGCAGGCGTCCACCATGTCCTTTCGGCAGCGGCGCGGGCGGGCGGGTGGGCGTGACATCGTCCTCGCGTGCATCGTCGTGTGCACGAACCTGGGCCGCTTCCATTTACCCTCCCTTCATCAGGTAACGTGACGCGATATCGTCGCACGATATGACTCTCGATCAATCGGACTTCGAACACCTCCTCGAGCTCCGCACCGGGCTGCGGCGCTTCCTACGCTGGAGCGAAGACCAGGCCAGAGCCGCCGGCCTGACAGCCGCCAAGCACCAGTTGCTTCTGGCGATCAAGGGCGACCCCAACCCGGCCGGCCCGACGATCGGCGAGATCGCCGACCACCTCGTACTGCGTCACCACAGCGCGGTTGGGCTGGTCGACCGTGCGGTCAAGGACGGGCTCGTGCAGCGCAACCCGGACCCGGCCAGCAAGAGCGTCATGCGCGTCACGCTTACCCGGGCCGGGGCCGCCAAGCTCGACGCGCTCGCCGAAGCCCACGTGCAGGAGATCGCCCACCTCGCTCCCACCATGCACACGCTGTGGCGGCAACTCGAGAACGCGACCGACGGCAACACGCCGCATCCAGCCGCACGCCGCCCGAAGAGAGCCAGCCCGACGGCATAGCCACCCGAGCTATGGTGCCTCCAATGCGCCCAGTTCTTTCGCTGCTCGAGTTTCCCGCCGACGACCCAGAGCGCGCCCGCCGCTTTTGGTCGGAGTTGCTCGGCGCGTCGTTCGAGGCTCGCGCCGAGGCTGACGGCGAGGGCTGGCAGACACGCGAGCCGGCCCCGGCGTTCGGGGTTCACGCCCGCGGCCGCGGGCCCGGTGACTCCTTCTCGCTGCCGTACTTCGCGGTCGACGACCTCGTCGGTGCGCTCGCGCGGGTCAAGACGCTCGGCGGGACGGTGGTCCACCCCGGCGACCGCTGGGCGATCTGCAAGGACTCCGAGGGAAGCCCGTTCGGGTTGGCGCTCGCGGACGGGTCCCCGGGCAACCCGGCCGGCTGACGACCGCGGTTCTCCGCGCGGGCCCGCTCGCGAGCGAGGCTTGATCGGGGCGAGCGCCGGTGGAAGGATCGGTCTGACAAAAACGCCGAGCGAGGAGCAGTGGAATCAGATGCTCGAAAGCAACGCCAGGACAACCGAGCCGTTCACCGGAGACGAGTATCTGGAGAGCATCCGCGACGGCCGTGAGGTCTACGTCTACGGGGAGCGAGTCGATGACGTCACGACCCACCCGGCCTTCCGCAACACGGTCCGATCGATCGCGCGGCTGTACGACGCCCTGCACGAGGACGGTCCGCGCCAGATCCTCACCACGCCGACTGACACCGGCTCAGACGGCGTGACCCACAAGTTCTTCCGCTTCCCGAGGACGGTCGAGGACTGCGTGGGCGACCTCGAGGCGATCGCCGAATGGGCCAGGCTCAGCTACGGCTGGCTCGGGCGGAGTCCGGACTACAAGGCGGCCTTCCTGGCCACGCTTGGCGCCAACGCGGACTTCTACGACCCGTATCAGGAGAACGCCAAGCGCTGGTACCGCGAAGCCCAGGAACGGGTGCTGTATTGGAACCACGCGATCATCCACCCGCCCGTCGACCGCAACCGCCCGCTCGAGGAGGTCGGCGACGTGTTCATGCATGTCGAGGAGGAGCGGGATGACGGGATCGTCGTGAGCGGCGCGAAGGTCGTGGCCACGGGTTCCGCGCTGACGCACTTCAACTTCATCGCCCACCACGGGCCGATCCCGGTGCAGAAGAACGAGTTCGCCCTGGTGTGCGCCGTGTCGATGGACACGCCCGGGGTGAAGCTGATCTGCCGCCCGTCTTACGAGATGACCGCCGGCGTGATGGGGAGCCCGTTCGACTACCCGCTCTCGAGCCGGCTCGACGAGAACGACGCGATCTTCATCTTCGACAAGGTGCTGGTGCCGTGGGAGAACGTGTTCGTCTACGGCGACATCGAGAAGGCCAACAACTTCTTCCCGCAGACCGGCTTCATCCCGCGGTTCTGCTTCCACGGCTGTATCCGCCTCGCGGTCAAGCTCGACTTCATCGGCGGCCTGCTGCTCAAGGCGGTGGAGGCGACGGGCACGAAGGACTTCCGCGGCGTGCAGGCCAAGGTCGGCGAGGTGCTCGCCTGGCGCAACATGCTGTGGGGACTGGCGAGCGCGATGGCTCGCGAGCCGGACACCTGGAAGGGGTCGGCGCTGCTTCCGAACATGGACTACGCGATGGCCTATCGCCTCTTCTCGACGATCGGCTACGGCCGGGTCAAGGAGATCATCGAACACACGGTCGCGAGCGGCCTGATCTACATCAACTCGAACGCTCGCGACTTCAAGAACCCCGACATCGCTCGCTACCTCCAGCAGTACGTCCGCGGCTCGAACGGCATCGATGCCGTCGAGCGCGTGAAGCTGATGAAGCTGCTGTGGGACGCGATCGGCTCCGAGTTCGGCGGCCGCCACGAGCTTTACGAGCGCAACTACAGCGGCGCCGACGAGAACATCCGGATGGAGGTCCTGTTCGCCGCCATGGGGACGGGCCAGACCGAGTCCTATAAGGGCTTCGCCGAGCGGTGCATGAGCGAATACGACCTCGACGGCTGGACGGTCCCGGACCTCATCAACCCCGACGACGTGAGCTTCCACTCCAGGTCGAGGTGACCCGCGCCCGGCCGAGACCGGCGCGACCGCGCCGCCGGCTGCCCGCGCCCTCTCCCCCGGCGATCCAACCCGGCTTTATAATCCCGGTTCGCGCGGCTGTAGCTCAGTTGGCTAGAGCGTCTGCTTGCCATGCAGAAGGTCGAGGGTTCGAGTCCCTTCAGCCGCTCT
>Ga0116217_10004361_pt1 | contig 12631 bp, 12 predicted proteins | sample Sb_taG_6_FD_89697 | JGI IMG/M metagenome (GOLD analysis project Ga0116217, IMG submission 89697) | Peat soil microbial communities from Weissenstadt, Germany - Sb_50d_4_PS metaG | ecosystem: Environmental > Terrestrial > Soil > Wetlands > Peat | place: Germany: Weissenstadt | collected 2010-09-21 | reverse complement strand
GCGATCATCAGCCAGTGACGCATGCGCTCGGCAAGCAAGGCCTCCCTGATCTCCGGTCGTGCATTCATTTTCTGTAAATCCTCCGCGAAGGGCGTACGCCCCCGGTTTTTCGGGCAAAATCGAGCCTCGGAAAACTGAAACCAAAGAACTTGGCTCCCGGGTCACTTCGAAATTGCCTTTCCACTCTTGGCTTTGAAAGTCGGAGAAAATTCGTTCATTATCGATCAATATCGCGGAGGCGCACACGAAGGGCAGTAGAGATGACTGATCTGACTAGTTCCGCTTTGTCGAGGGATGTGTCACGGGTCCAGACCTTTTGTCAGTAGGAGTCACGCGGTCGCCTCAGCGTCCAGGGATTACGCTTTGGTCTTTCCAGATTGTCACTTGTCGCCGCACGCTTCGTTTACCAGCTTGACCAGAACATCGCCGTGGCATCCCTTGCGCGGTTCGCGGTGCCAGCAGCCGAGCCTCTTGCCTTTCAGGTCAGGCAGCCGCGCCATCAGGTCCGGCCTCGACCGCACGTAGGCCTCGTACTTGTCCTGCGGCAGATGGTTGACGTTCCCCCAGATGCTTCCGGCGAAGTCGTGTCCGTGACGCCGGAATTCGCGGCCGATATAAACATCGTATGACGCGTCATTCACGTGGACGACGGTGGTGCCGGAGGGGTTCTGGTGGCGCAAGGCGTACGCATCGGCCGGGGAAGCGCTGCACTTGCGGCAAGGCGCGCCGCCGACGTGCGCGTAGCCTTTGTCGCACATGAATGTGGTCTCCACGCACTTTGGACACAGCCTGCCGCCGATGTGCGTATTGCCGTGGACGCAGACAGAGTTGTGCGGCATCAGCTATTCTCCACGATGACGCCGATGGCGTTGTTCCAGCATTCGGCGCGAACTGCGTCGTCCATATAGTAGGCGACGGCATCCTTGGCCATGGCGGCAATCTCTTCGTCCGCTTTCTCCATGCCACGGCCTGCGAGTTGTTCGGCAATCTCTTCGCGCGCCACGACTTCATGGCCGACTTCTTCCCCGCGAACGACGTTGCCGTTGCACTCGCGCAGGTATGGCTTCCCGCTATTCCAATGGAATTCCCAGAGGATGGTCTGGACGCGAGTGAAGCGCCAAGTCCTGTTGACCGGTTCCCCGTCGTCGGTGAGTATCGTCATGTCAAACGTCATCGTGTAGTCTGCTTCCATAATTTTATGTGCTTTCTGTTTGCGTTATGTGCGACGGATCAAGTCGCCATCTGTCTAATACGGCGATTCTTGAGATTCCAAAATTGTTTCTCAAACGAGGGTGCGGCCTGTTGCCAACAGTCTTGCGAGATCAAAGGACGGTCGCTGCCGATGGCCAGGAAGTTTGCGGGATAAATCGACTACTTTCCCTGGCGCCAGTATTAGTAGGTATGGGCGGGGCATCGAGACGCACGGGACAAAGATTGCTGGACGAGTGCCGGAAGCGGAACGGCACCACATACGTGGTCCCGACCGACTTGTTCAAGCCGCATGATTGGGGAACGCCATGGCAACAGGCGAACAATTACGCGACTAACACTCTCGGCTCATGGAACTATAGGCAGTCGCCGTATTGCTCTGTCCAAGAGTGCTACAACACGCCGGTGATGAGCTTGCTCAACCGCACTTGCTGGTGCGAAATTCACCGCAGGCCTTACCGCATGTAGCCGTCTTCGGGGTCATGGGGAAGCGCCGCTAACCTATCCGCTAACCTTGCCTACTTACGCGGCCATGGCTGCCGTAGTGCATAAGTGCGGTTCACAGTGCGGTTGCCGACCTTCCCGGTTGTTAATACTCGTTTCTTGCTACACTCACTCTTTTTCGTAGAGTCGAGGGGGACGCCTAGGCCTGCAGGTTGCTTAGCGCTTGGACGCGCTTCGCTTCACGCGGCGCTTTTGCACATGGTCGTGAGAGCTTTAGAGGCGACAGGAAGGCCTCTATGATTCAAAAAACATCCTTCATCCTCGGCCGGAGCGGAACCGCCCTTCACTTTCCCGAAAACTCTGCTTGTACCCTCCGCACCCATTTCGCGCTCAGCATGTTTGTGAAAAATGGAATCATTTCCCATCTCTTGCGAAATTGGACGTGATGTCCCCAGATATAAGTCATCACGGTCTTTTGGTCGTAGTGTTTGCAGACCAGGTCGGCAATGATGTTTGCCTTTTCTTGGGTCTCCGCGGTGAAGAGAAATGGCCGCATGCCCTCGATCTGTAATTCGCCTGGACGAGACATCCAGCCGCCTTCGGAGCGAGGTATCATCGTGTAGCCGTCGTGCAATATCGCCACATTCAGGAGTATTGCTTCGTCGTGACGGCGCGTGAATTTCCGCCGCCACTTAAAGTCGAGCCAGCGCCCGGTTGGGTTGCGATGAGTCGGGATCAGGACACAGTAAAGGTTCTGGTCCGGATCCGGCAGCGGAGGCAGCCCGCACTTCCCGCGCCATACGTTGAAGCGCGCCACGAGTTCCTCGCGCTTGTCGGTCGGCCCCCACATGGTCCTGTTGACGCCATCCGTGACGCGCAGCTTGCCTTTGAAGGGGTCGAACGATATGGTCAGCTCTTCCTTTTTCATTGCTGTTCCCCCTCTTGCGGGCTGAGGTCCGCTGGCTGTTTCGTCTTGCCAGCACCAGGGGGACCGCGGCGCGGTCCACTCGTCGAAGTGCTCGGCGCAGAGCCACCACTTGTGACCGTCATCACTGCCTGGATCCCTGAGCACGAAGCCCAATGCGGGCTTGCCACACGGCGTGCAGCCCGTCCGATCCCCCCACTCGCACTCGTGGATCATGCCTGTTACCTCCCAGTTAAAACGTCATGCCGAACCTCCCTTCCCCCAAGGCAGTGGCGCCAACCACCTGATTTGAGGTGACCCGAGTGACGAGGGATCAGTGAAGGATGTGAAGGAGTGAAGGATTTTCGCATTGTGCGCTATATAGACGAACTAGAAACTCCTCGTAAAAGGTATCCCAATGCAATAAAGCTTCACGTGCTTCACTTTCCCTATAACACTGAGTTTTTAGCCTTCACTGTTTTCGTCACAAGACGCTCTCGTCCTCGAACATCTCGGTTCCGATGCGCGTTTCGGCCAGCTTGACGCCTAGGTACACACGCCCTGTGTTCGTCGCCTTCTTCGCCCATCCGTGCTCCTTCATGCCGTCGGCGAACTTGCGCTCCGACACCTCCGCCTCATGGTTTCGCCGCGCCCAGTCCTTGTAGCGATCGTACAGCGCACGCGCAGGCGTTTCGAAACCCTTGCCGACCTCGCATTCGTCGGCGACGAACCGCATCAGCAGATCCTCGTCGGCACGGTACTGCGCGGTGGCGTCCAGGACTTCCTTCGGCGGCATCAGGCCGTGCAGCCTCCACTGCTTCAGCCCCTCGACCATCCACCGGAGGATGCCGGGCGCTTCGCGCCTGAGCTTGTCCGAAAGCTGCTTGTCGTCGCGATCCGCGAAGCTCACAGTGAACGGCACCAGCCGGATCCGACGCCATATGCCGTCGTCGGTGCCGCCGATGATCGGCTTGTGGTTCGTTGCGAGCCAGAGCTTGAACTGGGGCCTGAACTCGAAGTACTCCTTGAACTTGAAGCACGCCGCGATCGTGTCCCCGCCCGTTAGCTGCTTCACGAGCGACTCCCCGAGCTTGTGCTGCTGCTCGCCCTCGGTCGCGGACACGAACCGGGCGCCGCGCATCTTGGCGATGTCCGACGACGGTCCCGTCCTGGGATCCTTCTTCGCCACGAAGGTCGAGAATTCCGCGGCCTGCGCGTAGTCGCCCATCACGTGCCGCACGGCCTCCAGGAAGGTGGACTTGCCGTTCGCCCCGGTTCCCCACAGCACCAGGATGCAGTGCTCGCTTATCTCGCCCGTGAGCGAATACCCAAGGGCGCGTTGCAGGAAGTCCGCCATGTGCCGCTTGCCGTCCATGATCTCCAGCACGAACTTCTCCCAAAGCGGGCATTCGGCCGCCGGGTCGTACTCTACGTTCGCGATCTTGGTGAGCATGTCCTCGCGGTCGTGCGGCTGCATCTCGCAAGTGGTCAGGTCAATCGTCCCGGTCTTCGTGTTGAGGAGCGACAGGTCGGCGTCGAACTCCGAGACCCTGGCCGCGATGCCCTGTGCCGACTCCGTGTGCTTGAGCATCAGCGCCGCGTGCCCGCCCATCTCCGACTTGAACGCCCAGTCGCGGATCGCCTTGCGCCTGCTGTCCGCCGCCTTCTCGCCGTCCGGGTCGTCCCCGTTTTCCGGAGTCGGCACCGCCTTAACGAGCCTAGCCTCCTCGGGAATCATGCGCACGGTGTTCCACGCGAACCGCTCCGCCCTGCCCGTATCGTCCTGCTCCCAGCGCATGCCGTCCCAAACCAACCACCCGAGAGCGGTTGCGTGCTTGAGCTTAGAGCCGTGACGCCACACCAGCCGCTCCATGTTGCCGATGTCGGTGAGATTGAACGGCTCCTCTATCCCCTCAATCCCCTTGGACGTTCCTGACGCGATCTCCTCGTCCGCGTCCTGCAGGTCGAATCCCTTGATGGTGATCGGACGCCTCTTGGGCAGGTCGTACTGTGCATCGGGGAAATACTCCAGGAACTCCTCGAACGTCTTGAAGTCGGCGCAGCTGTTGTGGAAGCAGCCGACGTTGACCCAGCCGTCCTCAAGGAACACGGCGAAGTCCTTGTGGCTCGGGTCGCGGGGGCACATGCCGACGTATTTCGTCGCCTTGTTGTGTGACACGCCGCCGCGGTGCTCCCAGCCACAGGCGTCTAGCACGTCGAACAGCGCCTTCTCGGTCCACGGCCCGCCGTCGCCCGCACTTGTGCTTGACCTCTTCCCGGCTTTCCTCTTCGCGTCCGGCTTGAGGTCCGCCAGATCCCCGAGTTGGACCAGCGACACGATCTCGATTTTGTCGGGCGGCGCGAACATGCTTGCAGTGCGGTGGGGCCGCTCGTCGGTGGAGTCGCCCTTCCTCGCCACCGTGCCGTAGGCCTTGACGATGCGGCTCGCGTTGAAAACCGTCTGGTCGATTTTCACGGCCGGGGTGTCGAATTGCGCGGAGAGCGCCGTGAGGCAGTCCTTTATCAAGTCGCGGCCAAGATCGTCGTTGCGCAGGTCAATGCGATAAAGCAAATGGAAGCCGTTGCCGCTGTCGCAGATCACCGGCTTCGGCCATCCCCGCGCCGCTAGCCAGTCGCGCGCGGCTATGACGAGGGCCTTCGCTGCCTTCTTCTCTTCCGTTGAAGAAGAGATTCCTGCTGGACGCACCGGGTCTATGTCGATCAGCAGCCATTGCCGCTCGGTTACATCGGGGTCCTTGCTGGTCTGCAGCGCCCACTCCTTTGTTGTGTTGCTGGCTCGTGCAAGCAACGCGGGATTGACCGGGTTGAGCGTGTAGTACACGCCCTCATATCCTTTTTTCGATAAGGCTTCCAGCTCATCAACGAGTGCGACGACATTGTTGAAGTAGCCGGAGATAGTCCCGGAGCGCCCGGTTTTAGGCACGCGCACTTCCCATGTCCGCTGCTTCCCGCAGGACAGTACACGGATGGCTGCCTCCGTATTTTCCCTGTCAAACTTGCTCATAGTCCACCGATCGGCTTGGCATCGACAGCCGTGCCGTCGTCGGCCCGCTCAGTGGCGGTGTAACGATTGTCGCGGGAGTCCAACGTGAATGGCTTTTCGCAGAAGCCGCAGATGAAGGTGTTGGTCTCAGTAACTTCTCGGCCACGGTCGTCACACTTTCTCGGGGTAGGTGTGTGACGACCTACCCCTGGGCCCATCGCACGGGGGAGTGCGGTATGGGGCGACGGGGAGCTAACCCATCTACTAAGTGAAACGGACAGCTTGAATTCTCTTCCCGTCCCTGTTGCAATTTTGCGTGTTTCCGCCATCTTTTGGAATGAATTAGGGGCCGTTTTGCATTACGGAAGTAAGAGGGCCAAGGCCTAGATTTGATGCAAACTGATGAGGCGATCAACGAGCCGTGAGGGACGAGTGACTATTTGGGAGGAGTACGAGACGGACATCGACGCCTACCCGCTGGAACGTACCGACAGGGACGCGTTCGTGAATTGGTGTCACTACCGAGAGATGGCGAGGACCGAAACCGAGAGTGCCGGAGACGACAAAAAGATGGCACGCCAGTTCGCCGGGCCGTACCTCGACATGGCACGCGAGGTCATGGCTACCTACGATCCGAACGCTTGGGGATCGCCGCCTACCAGCAACACGGGCGCTCAGGATCACTACTGCCAACGCGTGTGGGAACGTTACAGGAAGGGAAAGACCGTCACGCTAGAGCAGAAAAAACTGGTGGCGGTGCTTGAGAAGAAGAGGTCCGAGGGACACTGGCAACCGGAAGGCGAATCCTTGCTCGTTGCCCAATCAAGTCCAAAGCGAGTTGTCCCAGTTGGACCTGAAAAAGAGACCTCCGTCGTCCACGTCCGTAAGGCTCCGTTCGACGTCTACATCGGGCGCGATTTCCTTGAGTTCAAAGGCATCGGATGGGGGAATCCGTTTAAGGTCGAACCAGGATGCGGCTGGAAGTGCGTGCTCGAAAAGTATGAGGCACACGTTCGATCCCGACCTGACCTGATGGCGCGGCTTCCCGAACTGAAGGGAAAAGCATTGGGGTGTTGGTGCAAGCCCCGAAAGCACTGCCACGGCGATGTCCTCGTGAAACTCGTCAACGAAACGCTGAGGGACGAATGACCGTTTGGGAAGAGTACGAGAACCGTCATGACGACTACCCTTGGCGCGGACGCAACGACGCTGTCCAGTTTGACCGCTGGTGGGTCTTGCGCATGACGGCTCGCCATGCTGAGTCCGAAATTCCCGGTGAGAAGGTCTGGTGGGACTTGGCTGCCGAATACATGCGTAAGAACTACAAGGAAAAATCGCCCTACGCGTCGGGCGAACGTGAGAAGCGCGTGATGCCGGATTGGGCGCACGACAAGCACACGAAATCGGGCCAGGCATTGGGGCGCGGCGTTGAGCACTTCTTTGAAGTGAGCGGCAAGCTGGTGAACTGCACGCTCCCCGATCCCTACGAGAAACTGGCGCGGCAAGTGTGCATCGAGAACGAGAAGCAGGAACGCGAGCGGCGCTTAGCAGAAGGACTGAAAAAGGCGTGATGACAAAGGCGACCCGGAATTTCCCATGGCCTACGGTGGGCGGTTACGACTTCTATGAGGTTCTTTCCGCCTTGCAGAAGTCCATTCGACGGGGATTGGAAGAGGACGCTCTCTTTTGGGGGACGGAGTTGTACCTGAGCGATTACGCCGACCACGCGTGGAACCGCCTGCTGGTAATCTCCAGCGAAGACGTTGGTCTTGCAGCACCATTAGCTACTGTCACGGTCAGGAATCTCCACGATTTATATAGCTACAACAAGAAGTCAGCGGAATCCCGGCTCCACTTCGTCCACGCCATATTGACGTTGGTTCGCGCACCGAAGTCTCGCATCGCAGACCACGCAACCGTTGTGTTCTTTGAGGGAACGCGGGAACCGCGAGAACTCCCAGACTAAGGTTCTGTCCGATGATGATGAAGAAGTACGGGGGCGTCGGGTTCACGCCCCGAACTTGACGGCGTTGACTTTCTCTCGTACTTTCTTGCTCTCGGCACGCGCCAAGTATCGCATCGTGCTTTCGATGTCGCGATGACCGAGGAGCTTCTGCACGGTCTTTAGATCGACGCCGTTCTGGAGCAGACGCGTCGCATACGTGGCGCGGAACTTGTGCGGATGTGCCCCCACGACCTTCGCACGCTGTGCGAGGGCGGTACAGTCGTCCCAACTGTGTGTGTACTTGTGTCCGCCTGAGTTGGCGAACACCAGCTCGCCGCGACGCGGCATCTCCTTCAGGATGGTGAGTAGATCGTCGGGAACCTCGATGTCGCGGGCTTCCCATGTCTTGGGCTGCCAGTCCTTCTTAGGCGTAACACGGATTATGCCAGCCGTGAAGTCAACGTCGTCCCAAGCGAGGTTTTCTAGTTCTGCTTTCCTCAAGCCAGCCATTAAGAACGTTTTGAAAATCGCGAGGCGGTAGGAGTCGCACTCCTTGAAAAATGCCGCAAGCTCGTCGTCGTTGTAGACCGTGGGTTCCTCTTCGGTGAACATCCCGTCCTTGATCGTCACGGGACCCTCACCTTCGCGGAGCTTCAGCACTGAGCGAATGAACTGGTTCACCCGTAGCATCTTGTTTGCGGCAGTCCGACGCGACCGCTTCTTCTCGATTAGCCATGCCCGGTAGCGCAGCAGATCGACGCGAGTGATCTTTGCGATGTAGTTCTTGTGGCACCAGCCGTGGAACTCGTTCAGCGTCTGTTCCATGAGCGCATGCGACTCCGGTCGGTGCGACAGGCGATACTCTTCGAGCCACGGCAGCAATACATCGCTCATCAGGACGGGCTTGTTCCCGCGCTCCGTCTGGCTCAGCGTGAGACCATGCACGACTGCGGTGAGGTAGGCCTCTTGACGCTCGCAGGCAACAGAAGCATCGGCCGCGCTGCTGCACTTGCGCCAGACCATTTTGCCGCCTTCGCGGTATCGCACGTAGTACGCGGCGTCGGGATCAGGTTTGATCTTCCCGTTGCGACCCATCGCTGGCTTGACGTATCGCCAGCGACCGTCGATTTTCTTGTAGAGCCAGATGGATGCCTTGCGGTTTGCCATGCCTGCCTAGCTGCAAGCATCAGGCAAAACGGTAAGAAGGCGGTAGGAACGGACGATATTGACCTTAAGTAATTGAAACTAAAAGTACTGGTGCCGGGAGGGGGAGTCGAACCCCCAAGGGCCGAAGCCCGGCGGATTTTGAGTCCGCTGCGTCTGCCAGTTCCGCCATCCCGGCTCGGGTGGCAAGTGACGGAGATTAAAGCTTAATTCACTTTTCTCGCGTTGTCATCTGCGCCATGCTCGCCACTTGCAGAACACGCTGAGCTCCGCGACGATAGAATCTTTTCAGCCGGTGCTGTTCTATTCAGGTGGTGCCTCGCCCAGCGAGGTTGTGTCAATTGACAGCAGCGCAAACAGGCATTGGCACCCGTGACAGAATGCTCTGGGTAGTCTTTCTGCTGCACTCAGATCGGCTTTGACCCTCTCGTCGCCACCAGAGCTTCTAATCCCGTGGCACTGTTTCGCCCGTTTCCCGCGATTGTTACGAGTTCTTCTGACATGTGCGGATGTTGCTCCGCTTAGTGCCTCAAGACGCGTGCTGACGTTGTGGAGGTGTTCGACTTTTCGCAAGATCGCTTCAATAGCCGTAGGCCACACCGCTCTCGCTGAAAAACCCTCAGGCGGGAGAACTTCGGGCGGACTGGCTTAGGTCAGAAGACCTGAAATGAGGAGAAGGCGGTAGCAGACAGACGACCAAAACCGAGGCAGGATGCACAGTAGATGAGTAATTAGTTTTGTAGTTCCCGGTGAGAGGTGGATCGTCCAAGCAAGAAAGTCAATATGCCCTGCTCCATGCTTAGCTGTTCGGTGATTCTCCAGCCATATGTTTGTCCCGCGACCGCGGGCTAATTCTTTGAGCCTCAACCAGGACGGTAGTCAGGAACGTCCTCATCGCTCTGGAATAACCGGTCTAACCCTTCACCGGTAACTCTCGCGGCCTTCCGGTTGATTTCTTCGATCTCTTTCCGTTCCCATCCCACGCTGGAAATTTCAATCTCTCCGTCCTGGGCGATCCAGAAAACAGTGGGCACGTTGGTCAGCCCGTAGGCGTTTGAGACGGGATAGGTCTTCATATCATCCAAAAGGATCGGGAAAGTTACGCCGTACTCCTTCGCAAACGCGGCCGTGTCTTTCTTCTCGTTCTGAGAGATTCCAACAATGGTCACATTCTCGCCACGATGGACTTTATAAACCCGTTCAAGAAACGGGAATGTGTATTGGCACACTGGGCAGGAGACTTTAAAGAACGCTGCCACCACCGGGCCCCGCGCCAGCGCGTCGCGCAAGGAGAACTGCTTTCCGTCCATGGTTTGCAGCATGAAATCCGGCGCGGATGTTCCCGCGGTCAGAGCAGCCATATTCTTTCCTCCGAAGATGTTACGAAACCACTTCACGAATGCCTCTATCTTAGATGATCTCGGCCGCGCGCAGGATCTTCCGGGCCAGCCCCGTCAAGGGTAAAGTCGTAACTCGGGACGTCCGCACCCAACGCCCTTGGAAGCCCTTGGGAACTGGGCTTCGCATTACGCGGACCACATAGTCGGTCACGGTGATGGAATGGCGGAGCGTAAGCCACGCCGCAGGTGTGCCGTTCGCGTCGGGGATCTCGGGAAACTCCCACATGCCGGGCATCAGTGTTGCGGTCTTCGAGCGTTGGACCAAGAATATCGAACCCTCCCGGCAAGCGAGCGCGTAATGAATTTCTCGCTTCGTCTGGCGAGCTTCTTTCCCTTGTCGGCAGAGTTCCCCGCGTGTTGCGCAAAAACTGGACACCGGGCAAAGCAGGCACTGCGGCTGTCGCGGCAGGCAGATCATAGCGCCTAATTCCATCATGGCCTGGTTGAAGTCACCCGGGCGCCGCTGACTCAGCAACGCTGCCGCAGCGCGCCACAGATCCTCGCCTGCGAGACTCTTTCCTTGCACGCGCTGCAAAACCCGCTCCACGTTCCCGTCCACGGCCGCGATCGGTTGATCGAAGGCAATGCTGGCGATCGCCGCCGCGGTGTAGCGACCGATTCCAGGCAGGGACTCTAGGTCTTCCGCGGTCCCAGGAAAATCTCCCTTATACTGCTTCACAACCTTCTTGGCCGCGGCGTGCAGCATGCGGGCCCGCCGGTAATAGCCCAGCCCGCTCCAAGCTGCTAACACCGACGATTCTCGCGCGGAAGCCAGTTTTTCGATGGTCGGAAAGCGCTGCAGAAATCTCTCATAGTGATCGGTGACGGCGTTCACCCGAGTCTGCTGCAGCATGATTTCCGAGAGCCAGACCCGATATGGGTCGCGATCCCGCCGCCAAGGCAAATCACGCTTGTGCCGGTCAAACCACTGCAGCAGCAACCGCCGAAAGTGCTGCCTTTCAGGGGCGTCCTCTATTTCACAAGTGTCTTGTTCTAACGTCATCTGTTCGGGCCGTACAACCTTCGAGCAATCTAATACCACAAACTATGAGATCGTCTCGGAGGATTTCGCATGGCGCGATTCTACTGCAAAGAGCCTGCTCTGGCGGAAGTGACTGATCGCGCTACTTTGGTCGCATGCGGGGGTTTGACTCAGGATGCCTCCCGGTTGACCTTCGCTCGCAAGCAGGGAATAATGGCTGAGCCTGGTATCCGCAATCTACGAGTGCCCGTTTACGCGCTCACGGAATCGAAGGAGCTCCATGAACGACTTCAACCGCAAGGTGGAAGAAGCATCCGCGCGTATCAACAAGTCGGTGGCCGAGGCGGCGACGACCGTGGAGAAGGAAGCGGCGGAGTTGCTCACCTATCTGAACGACGAAGTGGTGCCGGCGGTCCGCCAGCACTCCACGAAGGCGTTGCGAATAGCGTCGGAGAAACTGGCACGCTTCGCCGACTACATGGAGAAGAATCAGCCTCCCCGCAAGTGAGCAGTTCATTCCTTCGCCATTCGGGCGGCGTTGGTGACAATTCGTCCACAACATCCGCGATCACTCTTGCTGTTCTTCTCCTCGCGTTCCTGCTGACAGGCTGCGGGGAACACAAACAAGCGCGCGTCGATGTTCCGCCTCCTCCTCCGATCGGCGAGCCCGGTTCACAGGCTAATTCTGTGAGCAGCGAGCCATCGGCCAAAGCGACCGCATCCGCACAGCCCGATCGAGATGGGCTCCGGATTCCTGCGGATGCGAAGCCCATCTTGGTTGAGACTGGGCTGGCGAGTTGGTATGGAGCGCCTTATCACAATCGGCGCGGCTCCAATGGCGAGATTTACGATATGCACGCAATGACCGCGGCTCATCGGACGCTTCCCTTGGGCTCGATTGTGCGGGTTACTAACGTGAAGACCGGACACTCGACGCTGGTGCGAATCACCGATCGTGGGCCCTTTGTGGAAGGCCGTGTTCTGGATCTCTCGCAGGCGGCGGCACAGAAAGTGGACGTCTGGCAGGCGGGCGTCGCTATGGTGCGTATCGAGGTGTTGCGCGCGCCGTCTTCCCTGGAAAGTGGCGGAAGATGGGCGGTGCAGATCGGCGCTTTCGAGAAAGAGCACTCCGCGGACAAGTTAGCCGACCATTTGTCCCACCGTTACCAGACCGCAAAAGTGCAATGTTTCAGCAGTCCGGTGGGCGACTGGTGGGTGCGAGTCCGCGTACTGGATGACGATCGCAAACGCGCCGAAGAAGTCGTCCATACGACCCAGACTCCGCAAGGTGCAATTTTTCTGGTGAGGCTCGATTAAGCAGAGGCACCAGCGGCTGCACTGCAAATTTCTCTTGCGATCAGATATAGTGAGCACGCGCTTCCCCCGTCGGGCGACAGCCGCCATTTAGTGCGGCGCGTCTCCAATCCAAAACTATGGACGTGTCATGAACGACTGTCTGTTCTGCCGCATCATTCGCGGGGAAATACCCTCCAAGAAAGTCTACGAAGACGAACATACCTACGCCTTCGACGATATCAATCCGCAAGCTCCGACCCACGTGCTGGTCGTTCCCAAAAAG
>Ga0116217_10004360_pt1 | contig 12632 bp, 12 predicted proteins | sample Sb_taG_6_FD_89697 | JGI IMG/M metagenome (GOLD analysis project Ga0116217, IMG submission 89697) | Peat soil microbial communities from Weissenstadt, Germany - Sb_50d_4_PS metaG | ecosystem: Environmental > Terrestrial > Soil > Wetlands > Peat | place: Germany: Weissenstadt | collected 2010-09-21 | reverse complement strand
TATGATATTTGTTGTCTGGTTCTCCTTTCAGTGGGGAGCGCAGTGTGGCGGCCCCAGAAGGGGGTCTACCATGGCGAACTTCCACTATCGACTGCTCGTCGTCGAGGACGAGCCTCAGATCAGAGAGGTGTTTCAAAGTGTACTCTCCACGGAGGGTTATGAGGTCCGTGTCGCAAAGGACGGTTTTGCGGCACTGGCACAAATGCGCGGAGCGCCACCAGACCTGATCGTCACCGACCTGAAGATGCCCAACATGTCAGGCTTCGAGTTTCTCTCGGTCGTTCGCAGGCGATTCCCTCAAATCCCAACGATTGCCATAAGCGGAGAATTTCACCCTCCTGTCGAACCGCTGGGCGTCCTCGGAGACGCCTTCTTTGCCAAACCGTTTAGGTTCGAGGAGCTGCTTGCAAAGGTTGCGGAGTTGCTGCGCGACGCTCCTCCACGCCCGGCAATCAAGACGGACAGAGCGCCAGTCTGGGTTCCCCGCAACGGGGAGTATTACGTAATCACCTGCACCGATTGCCTGCGTTCCTTCCCCATACCCGCAGAGAAAAGTGTTCGAGTCTTTCGCGAGCTTCGCACGCTGGAGTGCATTTTCTGCGACGCGCAGGTTCAGTGCATCGTCGAAGAAAATCCAGAAGCATCGGGCTTCCCATCCCCCAGTGAGAGAGGGTGATTATGACACCCGCAGGGGTGAACGGTAAGAAATCCGGCACTGGTATCCAAGTGGTATCAGTGGGGCCGTGGTGTCAGTGGGCCGGGGCGAGGAAGGGGCCGGCAGGGGAAAAGGGCCGGGAGTGGTGTGGTTGAGAGTGGCTGGGTGGGGGACGCCTCGGCGGTTCAGTCCCGATACAGCGGAATGTCGTTGATGTACTTCCGCACGGCGGCCACGAGGAGGCGGTCCCTGCCTTTGTATTTCCGCGCCTGCACCCAGGAGATTTTTTCCCTCGCTTGGCCCATCCTGCGGGCCCACTCCACCGGAGGAGCGAGGTCGGCGCGTCCGCCGTCCACTTTGTCATCCATGTGCTTGGCCACGGCGAGGGAGGAAGTATGGCCATCGTGCTTGCGCGCGTATGCCGCCTTGAATCGGCCAATCTCCAGCTTGCACGGATTGTCCCAGGTGCGGGACTCGGCCTGAGAGGTGAGGGAAACCGCGAGCTTCGCGCCCAGGTCCGGGGCCGTGCGGATGGCCAAGCCCAGGGTGCGCTCGATTTCATGCTCATAGGCCAGTGGGGGCGCGTCGCCGCCCGACCGCGAGTCAGAATACTGTGTGAGCACCGTCTCCTGCCAGCGCGTCCCGCGTTCCCGCAGGATGTGTTTATTCAGTTGTTCAAGGCGTGTGCGTCTGCCCGCCGTGGGAAGGTGTGCGGCAAGTTCCCATTGCCGGCTGAGCAGCCGTTGGTCGAGGTCGTCGAGGCGCTCGCGGATGACCGTCGCGCTCACCCCGCCGGCATTGAGTTCACTGGCCGTGGCGTGGGCGTGCAGCTCAATCAGTTGCGTGACCTCGGCCTCGGCGGCGCGCTGCCATGCTGCCACCGCCCTCTCACTCGCGGCGACGTGGGGTTGGGTGCGCTGTAGGTGCTCCTTTTCCACGGCGAGGCGTCGGCGGAATGCGGCGTTATCCGGGTGCACCGGGGGCGATGTCTTAGGAAGCGGCACGGCGCACCCCCTCTGGTTTTGCCCAGCGGGCGCGGGCCGCCTTGCGGGCGATGGCCGTGCGCCGCGCAGGGGAGAGTGCCTCGGCCCTTGCCCTGCCGCCGCGCCTGCCGCCCTTGCTGGTGATTTTTTTCAGGTAGGCACGCACCGCCGGGTGCAGTTTCTTCCTCATGCCCCACATCATGCGTAACTCAGCTAAGCATTGTCAAGGGGCGGGCAGATGGGGGGGAGTGCGAGATGTTCAAGACAATCGGACCGCGCTACGACTTCATCACGTGCGCTTTCTCTTATGGCATGGACCGGCACTGGAAGCTGCTCGGCGTGGGAAAGGCGTCGCTTCCGAATGACGCGGTGGTGTTAGACCTCGCTTGCGGCACGGGCGACTTCTCCCAACTGGTGGTCCAGAGACCAACGGCTATGGCCGGTTCCTAACCGACAACGACCTTTGATTCCAGACCTCCCTCGGCGGCAGCCAGCGTCATTCCAGGCCCCGGATGGGATTATTGCGCAGGACAGCTTCTCAGCATCGCGACGGCGCAGGGCAACCCAGTCAGCCAGGAACAACTGGCGGGAGTGGCCCCCATACATGAGCAGCGATGATCTTGCCGAGAGCAAGCGGCAAAGCGGCAGCATGGCTGCCAGAAGCACGGAAAAGCTCCCCAGGTCACACCCCAGCATGGCGGGGCGAAGCGCTGACTTCCTGCTTGGCCAACCCTAGGGATTTCATCAGTTCGTCGTAGAGTGCGGTGATCTCCCGCTTCAGGCGTTCCTGCGCGTACACGGAGGATACAAACTGCCTGCCGGAGGTGCCCATGCGCGCAGCGAGCGCATCGTCGCTCGATAGTCGCTCCAGGCCCTGCAACATGGGCACAGGATCCGAGACGCTCAGGAATCCATTCGCCGCTCGCAGGAGGCCGGGGACACCGGATTCCTCGAGCGGCGGCACCGCCAGGTCCACCACTCCTCCCACTTGGGTGGAGACGAATGGTTTTCCGGCGGCCATGGCCTCGATAACTGCGGTGGGGGTGCCCTCGTTCAACGAGGTTAGGAGAGCAGCGTCAGCCGCGGCCCACAGTTCTGGCATATCTGTCCGCCACCCGGCGAAGTGAATGTTGCCGCAGTGGGCCGTAAGCTTAAGCAACAGTTCGCGATCCGGGCCATCCCCGACCACGAGAAAGTGCATACGACGCAGAGTGGAGGCCCGACGCACGATCTGACCGAGTAAGCCGACATTCTTCACCGGTACCATGCGTCCTGCCCACAGCACGAGGAAGTCGGAAGCGGCGATCTTAAATTCGCGCCGCACGCGGTCCCTCAGGTCAATTGCGTGGAAAGACTGCAAATCAAAACCGGTCCGGACCACGGTAACTTTGTCGGCGGTGGTGATACCGTACCGCTGCACCAGTTCCTCGGCCAGGGAGGGACTGATCGCGACGATCCGCGTGGTGAATTTTCCGAGCAGGCGCTCGATTGCCAGCCAGAGCCGCACCTGCACAGGGCCGAAGTATCCCCGGAACACGTGTCCGTGGTAGGAGTGGATGCGGACTGGCACACGCGCCAACACGGCAGCCGCACGGCCTAGGGCGCCCGCTTTAGCCGTGTGCGTGTGCACGATGTCCGGGCGTTCCTGCCGCAGGATCCTCAGGATACGCCAGAACGCGACCAGGTCCGACCAGGGCTTGACGGGCCGCAACATCCTGCTGATCCTGCGCACCCCGTTCTGCGACGCCAGCAGGTAACTCATGTCGGCCTCGCCGTCATCCAGGCGGCCGGTCACCAGGAGGGTGTCGTAGCGGTCGCGCAGTGCCTCATGGAGATAGCAGGCTTGGCGAGCCGGACCACCGACGTTGAGGCGCCCGATAATGCGCGCCACCTTAATCCTGGGGCGGGCATCGGCAACTGTCACAGGATCGACGGTGTGCATTACTGTGAGGACCGGGCTGCGGCCGCATTCGGTCACGACGCAACGCCATCCAGAGTTCCCACGGTGAGCTGCATCACGTGCACCGCTATGCTGTGTTGCCGCGCTAGGCTAAGAATCGAATCGCGCGCTTGCGTCGAGCAGTCAGGCAACAGGTACATGGCATGGATGTCCTTCCTGACCAGAAGCCCCGGCAGGTCCGACAGGGAAATAACGGGCACCCCGTACTGCACGCCGACGTCGGTCTTTGACGCGTTCACGATTGCGACGATATTGGCGTGAGATTTCTGCCACTCGAAGTAGCGGTAATAGAACTCAGCGCTCGGCCCACCGACTAGCACATACGCCTTGGTGGGGAACATGGTCAGAACGTCGTCGAAGAAGCGGCTGGCAACGCGTACAGAAATCATGAGGAGGATCGAGAGAACGGCGTCGGTTCCCATCACCATGCGGGAGAAGTTGTGGAAGCCGGCGACATACGTCAGCCCCGCCACAATGGTGAGCGAACCCAGGATGTTGCCCTTGGCGATGGGGTAGATGTCGGACAGGGTGCGGATCTTGCTATCGCGGCGATACACCCCGAACAACGAGAAGAGCGGGATTTTGACGGCAATCACCAGCGTGCAGCCCCAGAGAAACGAGGACAGGTACTGCGCGGGGACCCGGTCAAAACGCAGAGGAAAGCCAGGTACTGGCTGATGAGCAGGAGAGCGATGTCGGTAAACACCACGCCGGAACGCCGGGCCAGGGAATTGAGCGTTTCCGGCAGCGCCAGGGTGAACACATTGGTGCGCGACAGCCATCCGTCGGGCAATTGCACGTTGGCGAGATAGAACCATAACAAGGTCGTGAAGAGGAAGACAACGGCCAGTACGCCGGCTCCCACACCTGGCGATGCATTCTTGCAGGCAAGGGCAATTGCCGCGCTCACCGCCGAGATGACGTACAACGTCAACACCGCGCGCCGTTCGCTCATGCCCAGCATCACCAGGCGGTGCGAGGTGTGGTCTTTGGCGCCGGCGGAGATCGCGTGTCCACTGAAGCGCCGGGTGATGCTGACCAGCAGCATGTCAAACAACGGCAGGAACAGCACTAGACCGGGAACGGAAAGAATCGAGAACAGAGTCGTGATGCGCCCGGCGGTCACGATGGTCGAGCAGGCAAGAAAGAAACCGACGGCCAGGCTTCCCATGTCGCCCATGAAGATCTTCGCCGGGTTGAAGTTAAACAGGAGGAACCCCAGCAGCGACCCGACCATCACCAGGAAAAGAGCGGGGAAGGCGGAAGGCCCAGGCGTGAGGAACCAAAGGCTGATCGTGGCAATGATGCCGACTCCGGCCGCGAGCCCATCCATGTTGTCCAACAGGTTGAAGGCGTTGGTGATGGCGACGAGAAAGAAGGCGACGAAGAAAAAATCAGGCCAGAAGTGCCCGAAAAGAGGGTAGCCGATTCCCGACCACACCGCCAGCGTGGCAATCGCAACCTGGCCGCCGAATTTCCAGCGGGCGGGGAGCTCGAAGATGTCGTCGAATAAACCCAGGACCGCCATAGCGGCCGTGAGCAACACGATCACGCGCATCTGGTGGTTCAGGCGCAGAGTGCAGGAGCCTGCCACGAGCGACAGCAGGATGGCCACGCCGCCGAACTTCGCTACTGCGCGGCGGCTCCAACGCTCCTCGCGCGGGTACACCAACCAGCGCTTCCGGTTGCACACCCAGATCACGCCTGCCGTCAGCGCCAGGGAAGTCGAGAAGGAGATAACAAACGGAGCCCAGTTAGGCAATCTGTATTCCCCCAAAATCACTGCTGCCACCGTACGCGGAACCGAAGAAGCTGCAAATCATTTCCGCCACAGGCGATTGAGCATAATCACGAAAAACCATAGTGCCTAGAGCGCGCGATCAGAATTCCTCAGTTCTAGTCGATGCCACGGCAGCTAGAACGTAAAACCAGGCAGCGTTAGCCGGGATGTGCAGGTTGAAATCTCCAACACTGTGTATCAGGAGACCCGTGCAACCTACGAGCGCGGCGAGCTTGACCGCCTGCGTTCGATCCTGCCACCAGCGGTCCACCTGAGCGAGGCCGGCGCGATATAGGCGCGCCACGAACCACAATACAAAAACAAGACCCACAACGCCGGTCTCCACAAGAACTTGCAGATAATCGTTGTGGGCCTGGTTGATGAATAATGAGGTATAGAAGCTGCGGAACTGGGGATACACGGTCGGAAACGTGCCCAGCCCCCAACCCAACACTGGTTTCTCGGCGATCATCTTGAAGCTGTCATGCACGATGTTCAAGCGGAACCCGGCCAGCGATGGCTGCAAGGGATCGCGGAGCTTCTCCAGATGATGATAGGTCGAGGTACCCCCCAACCAGCCTAGCACCACCACCGCCGCGGCAAAGGGCAGAAACCATTTCAGCGTGCTTCGATGGCGCCGCTGAAGAGCGATGAACATGCCGAGCAGAACAAGCTCGAGCAGGAACGCGATGATCCCCCCACGTGACTTCGACAGGAAAATCGTTGCTCCCATCAGGGCAGCGGCGAACCCGCACAGGACCCGAACTGGCCTGGGGAGAAACTCGGAGATCGCCAGCACCAGTGGGAAGGGCGTAAGCATTTCCATCAGACCCGAGTAGTGGGCATGGTTCACATAGGGGCCATAGACCAGTTCCACTCCGAGGTCAACGGTTTGCCATACCCAATAGATCCTGCCATTGAACGTAAGACTCTGGACGAGGGAAAACATCGCTACTGCTGACCCGAACACCGTAACCATCCACCCCAACAGCCGAACGTTAGCGGCGGTCCTGGATACCTGCACGACGAGGAAGAAAAGAATCGCGAATGCTGCTAGGCGCTGGGCCTCGACGGTGCTGGCGTAGCGGTACGCTGACAATCGCAAGACGAGCTGAAGAGTGACCAAAGCGCCGAAGAGCAAGCCCGGCAGATACAGCGGACTGCTTACGACTTCCAGGCATTGCGACCAAACCTGCTGCGCTCCCCAAAAAACCAATAGAAACACCGCGCCGGCTTCAAGCGCGAACACCGCCCATTGCTGGGTGGCGCCTAACGCAAGCACCGCGAACATTAATAGCACCGTGATACCGAGAAGCAGGATGCGGGCGGCAACCCTCGCGTGTGGAGCGCTGTGGGGGAATGAGCGAGTCTCGAAGATCCGCGGCTCTCGGCGCCAATTTGATTCTGGGACAGCCATCACGATTTCGCGGGCAACTTGGTCAGTCGCAGGTCGGTTATCCACAGGGTGCCACCCACGTGCGTGGTGCCGGGCACGGCAATCCTTAGCACGCCAAGGCTGGCATCATGAGGCGTAGTGAATTCCGCCTTGAGTTCATTCCAGGGGGTCGTGCCAGACAGACCATCGGTCCGGAAGAACGTATCGGTTCCGTATGCGTCCTGGATCGCGAGACGGGGGCCAGCGACACCGAGCAGGTTGTCGGTACGTACCCAGGCACTGAATTCATAGCGCGTATCCGGTTCCAAAGCCACGAGCTGATGGATGCCCGTTTGATTCACGCTATCCCCATCGAAAGCAACAGCCACGGACCGTTGTCCGTCGTGCCGGCCCTCGTCTAGCGTGACCTTCACGTGCGGGATCGCCTGGTACCGCCAGTCGAATCCCGCGTTCAGAAAATCCTCGGCAAATTGACCGTTGACGATCAGATTGCTGTCCGAGGGCATGTACTGCTGCATGTTCGGTGCTATGCCCGGCAAGGCTCGCCAGGCTGCGGTCGCGCTGGCAACCTCGTGGCGCTGAATCAGGTACTGGACGTATGGGAATGCGCTCTCCGCCGGCACCTTCTGGCGCAGCGACAACAGGGAAGACCATACCTGTGCCGCGGCTGCTCCTTCGTCCCGGTCCACCAGCATCTTTACGAAGGCGAGGTACACACCGGAATGCCGGGGGAGCGCTTGCGCCATCATGAGATTGACATCTCCAATCATGCGCCAACATAGATTCAGGGCTGTGCTGGTTCGGCTGGGATCATTCTGCAGCACGGTCCGAACATACGGCAGCGCTTCGTCCGTGGCACCGATGACAAGGTAATCGTTCGCGGCTTCCCACAACACATCGGGCGTCCTCGGGTCCACTGCCACGGCATGGGCCAGCGAAGCGCGTACCTGCGCGACATCGCCGGCCGTCAAGTAAGCTCGGGCGAGGTCCAGCCAGTAACGCGCGACATAAGGGTTGAGGCTTGCGGCGGTCTTGTATTGCGTGATGCTGGATGTCAAATCTTGGGCCGCATAGAACAGGTGGGTACCGAGCAGATCGTAATATTCAGCGTTGCCCGGCTCCAGGGCGATTGCTCTCTGCAAACCTCCCCGATCCGACCTAGCGGCGAAGCGGGCCGCGCGGTACGCAAGCAGCACCCACCACGCGTACGCCGATGCGAATGACAGGAGCAAAACGGCTAAAGCGGTCTTGTGGACCCGGGTTGTCAGAAGTACTCGCACGACCGGAGAAGCGAAAATGCGTTTCTCAGTTTAACCGCCGTTGTTGGCCGCTGCTGCGCGGCTTGACTCGTCGGTGCTGTTGGCCGCTGCTGCGCGGCTTGACCCGTCGGTGTAGTTGGCCGCTGCTGCGCGGCTTGACCCGTCGGTGTAGTACCGGCTACCGTGCTTGGACGCGTAGCCGCCGTAGTAGTAGTAGAGGTCGGGCGACTGCAGGTCTACCGCGTTCACGGCGATACCCAAAACACGGGCGTTGACTTGGGACAGAAGGTCTTGCGCTCTGCGGATCGAGTTCTTGGTGCTCTGGCCGGAGCGCACCATTAGGACGACAACGTCGGCTTCCACCGAGAGAGCGACGGGATCCGTCACCGAGAGAACCGGTGGGGTGTCGATCACCACATGATCGAACTGTTGTCGGCAAGTCTCCAGCAAATCCTTCATCCGGGTGGAGGACAGCAGTTCTGCGGGATCGGGAGGCCTGGGTCCAGCGGGCAGCACGAAGAGGTTCGGCAGTTGCGGCGAGGGAACTATGGCGTTCTCCAAGGTATCGCTACCGGCCAAGACGCTACTCAACCCCGGGGAGCGCGGCAGCCCCAGCGCATGATGAATGCCGGCCAGGCGCAAGTCCGCATCGATCAGCAGGATTCGTCCACCCTTTTGCGCCAGCACGACGGCAAAATTCAGGCAGGTGGTGGTCTTGCCCTCCCGCGGCAAAGGGCTAGTGATGAGGATCACTTTGGGCGGAGCGCCGGCGCAGGAGAGGAGCACGGATGTGCGCAATGCCCGGAATGATTCTGCCACCTCCGATTGCGGACGCTCGAGAGCCACCAGGTCGGAATCGGAGGGTTGACCAGCGATTGTCAGCTTCCCGCGGCCGTTTTTGGAGTGCCGGTACCGGTTCAGTGGAATCATGCCCAACGAGGGCAAAGCCGAGATCAGCTCAATCTGCTCGGGCGTGCTCACCGTGTTATCGAATCCTTCCAGGATAAAAGCGAGCCCGACGCCTCCTATGATGCCGAGCAACAGGCCCAATCCGATGTTGCGCGGGATGTTCGGCGATATCGGGTGGGTTGGCACCCAGGCGGAATCGACGATCTGTAGATTGCTCGATTTGAGCGCAGCCGTTACACTCGCCTCCTTCATTTTCTTCAGCAGCTCTTCGTAGAGTTGACGGTTGGTCTCGTAATCGCGCTTGAGAATGTTGTAGCCAACCGCTTTCTCGTTGAGGCGATTGGCTTCCAACTTCTGGGTTTCGAATGCCGCGCGCAGCATTTTCTCATGCTCCAGCGCGGCCTTGTACTCGCTCTCGCCGTGCGTCAACTGCCTGTTTCGCTCGGCCTGGATGGAGGCCTCGGTCTGCTTGATCTGGCTGTCCAGCTCCTGCACGCTAAAGTAGTTGGGTCCGTACTCGGTGGAGAGCTTGGCGTATTGCAGCTTCAACTCCGCCTCTTGCGCAAGCAACTTTTCCAACAGGTTGTTTGGATCTACTCCGGTTTGCGCTCCGGTGTTTCCGCTGAGGCTAAACTCGTAGCGGGATTGTTTATGGATGCGTTCCGCTTCCGCCCCGTTCAGCTCGTGGTTCAGTTCGTCGAGCTTCGATGTAACGATGTTCTGCTTGTCATCCACAACCAGAAACCCGTTTTCCCTCTGGTACTGCAGGATTTTCTCTTGCGAAGTTTCCAAGTTCAGTCGCAAGTCGTTGAGCTGGGTGGACAGCCAATCCGAGGCTTCGGTCGTGGAATCGAGCTTGGTCTTGATGTTTTGTTCCACGTAGATGCTGAGCAGCGTGTTGACCGCCCGCGCCGCGAATTGTGGGTCATGGCTGGAATACGCCACCTCGATCAGGCGGGTATCCGGTACCGGAGAAACGGTCAAGTTGTGGCGAAACTCCTCCGCTACAGACGTTTTCTGTGCTGGGTCCGCTGACGAACTGGCCGGCCCCGGCGCGGGGCCATTCCCGACGGTACTGCCGTCCATGTGCAGCGCCTTGGCTGTCATGAGCGCGACAGTGTTGCTCTGCAGGATCTTCACCTGGGTGTTGATGTCCATGGCCGGACCTTCGTAGTTTTCCGATGGATCCTTGAACCCGAGCAGGGCATCCGTACTGCTGCGATTGATTGCGATTCGGCCGGCCGCCTGGTACACCGGCCGCATGCGCAGGGAAGCGATGGTTGCAACGGTAACGACGATGGCCGCCATGCACACTATGCTCCACTTCCGCTTCCGCAAAACCAGCCAATAAGTCGCCCAGAACTGCTCCTGCGGGGCGATAGGAACGTGATTGATTGGGATCGTGGGTCCTGCCAAATCCAGGGAAGAATTCGCCACTCCGGGCAGCAGTGGTGTGCGGAAACTGTTTCGCTCCATGCGGTTTTGCGTTACGCCTCCCGCGCGTTGAAGGATTGTAGGTCGTTAATGGTGACCTTCATCATGCGCACCGCGCGCACGCTCACGGGCCAGATCGATGAAACTAGCATTCAGGAACAATTCTGCGGATTGTATCACGGTCAGATCGGCGGTCTGTTGGGCATCCAACCGACGGTAGTGGGTCTCCGCAATAGGCGCGCGATCTCCCTGTGGAAAACCAAACTGATCCACTACCAACCGACGGGGGAGATGCAACAACTTTGGTGCTGATTATGCGTGCCCCCAAGATCGAAATACGCCAGCAAGAAAGCCATATCGGGGTGGATTCGGAGCATGTTGAATGCCGCAGTTCAACAGTGAGAACGGCAAATTAGGACACTACCCAGCGTTGCCGAGAATCCACAGCGACGCTGGGGCAGTGGCGCTGGAAACAATTTGCGAAAAAGTGTAGTTTAGCAAGAATCCCAGAGCTCGATGGGTCCGCCGGAAGATTAACGGGCAATCGCGTCGAAGCTCGCAGCAATCATGCTGATCAACAGCAATATCGGTCTGGTCCCGGGTTTGGTTCTGTTCGTGTTCCTCGCCGTATTCGGCTCCCTGATCCTCTCCGTTACCTGGACTCACCGCAGCGATCTGCGTTCTCAGATGCGGCTGTTCATCGCAGCTTTCATCGCGCGCTTCCTCTTCTCGATCGCCATCTACCAGTTTGGACTGATCAGCGTCCTCAAGGACGAGGACTCCAGTGGGTGGATTCTCGGGATTCCCCTGCTGCAACAATGGCGGGGAATCGACTTTACGCAACTCCCCGTCGTTCTGCTCGGGGCCTACCAGGGCCACCATCAGGGATATCGGTATCTCATGGGCGCGTTGTTCTTTATCACAGACCAACCCCATCGGATGACCGCGGCGGTATTGAACTGTTTCTTCGGTGCCCTGACCGTCGTGTTCACCTATCGCCTCGCGCGAACGCTCGCTTCATCATGGGTGGCAACCCGAGTCGGCTGGTGGTGTTGTTTTGCCCCGTCGCTCATCGTCTGGTCGGCACAAACGGTCAAGGAGCCGGTCGTCATTCTGTTGGAAGCGATCGGTTTGTACTCCTGCGTCCAGCTTAAGAGCCGCGGAGCGTCGGTTCGGCACGTCGTCATCTGCGCGCTGGCGATCCTGCTGGTAGTTCCGTTCCGTTTTTACGCCGCCTGGGTGATCGGGGCTGCCATCCTGCTCTCCCTCCTCTTGCCTCATCTCGCCTTGAAGAGAATGAATGTAGGGTCGGCGATCCTGGTGGCGCTCATGGTCATTCCACTGCTGCTTTGGTCCGGAATTCTCGTTAGTCATGAAGCCACATTCAACAGTTTCGATGCCAAGGCTTTTGACTCCTACCGGCGTGGGCTCGCCGGAGGACAAGGCTCCGGGTACGAAATGCACTATGACATCCAAACGCCATCCGGCTTCGGCATGACCACTCTGATCGGTGGCGCGCACTTGCTGATGGCGCCATTCCCCTGGGAATTGCTGGGAGGCAGCACAAGGAAAATTCTGGTCGCTCCCGAGCTGGTCGTCTGGTGGTGGGTGTTCATCGTCGGCGTTGTGCCAGGCGCGTGGTTCTGTTTCCGGCGTCGATTCAGCGATACCCTGCCGCTGTTTTTCTTCTGCTTCATGCTCGGACTGCTGTACTCCGTGACCTTCGGCAATGTGGGGCTGATTTTCCGCCAGAGAGCACAATTGTTGCCCTGGCTGTTGGTTTTCGGGCTCATCGGCCTTGAACAGAGAGCCCTGCGCAAACAGGCACGAAGGGCATGGGAGCTCGCCCGCAGATCGCAGGCGTTGCGTGCACGCAACAACGCTCTGTCCCCTGTGTTGAATGGCGCCCCAAGCCAGCCCCTGGCGGCGGCTCCCGTCCGACCGCGCTAAGGAATCTCTGAACAAGCACCGCTTTCAGTGCAGAGGCTGAGCGGCAGGCAAAAGGTTCAGAGGAATTCCAATGACTCCAAAGGTTTTTTCTGATCCCTTGATTCCCTCGTCCAGCCGAAGGCGCAGTCGTTCTCGACCCTACGCCACTGCCAGACGCAGCAGTTTCTTGCGTACCGTAAACAGGTTCACCAGCGCGCAGGTGGCAAACAGCCGATTGGCGTTCTTCTTGAGCCCTCGGTAGCGCACCTTCACGAATCCGAACTTCAGCTTCATCACTCCAAACACGTGCTCGACCCTGGATCGCAC
>Ga0116217_10004358_pt1 | contig 12634 bp, 11 predicted proteins | sample Sb_taG_6_FD_89697 | JGI IMG/M metagenome (GOLD analysis project Ga0116217, IMG submission 89697) | Peat soil microbial communities from Weissenstadt, Germany - Sb_50d_4_PS metaG | ecosystem: Environmental > Terrestrial > Soil > Wetlands > Peat | place: Germany: Weissenstadt | collected 2010-09-21 | reverse complement strand
GTGGTCGGAAACAGCGAGGCGATCGAGAGCTACTGGCGCCTGAAGACGAACATCGACAGCGGCCTGTTCGAGGCGGTGCAGCTGGCGGGCGTGGCGGCGCTCTCGCCCGACTGCGACGCCGAGGTGGCCTCGATGAACGAGCTCTACCGCCGGCGGCGCGATCTGGTGTGCGAGGCGCTGGCGAAGATCGGCGTGCGCATCCCCCCGCCGAAGGGCACGATCTACGTGTGGGCGCCGATCCCCGAGGGCTTCGCGAGCTCGGCGGCGTACTGCGAGCACGTTCTGGAGCGCGCCGCCGTGGTGATCTCGCCGGGCAGCGCCTACGGCCCGAGCGGCGAGGGCTGGTTTCGCATCTCTCTGACGACACCGGACGATCGGCTGGCCGAGGCGGTGGATAGGCTGGGCGGGCTGGCCTAGAATGAACCCCGAATGGATCCCAGCCACAACGGCCACCGCGGCGGCGGCTCAGAGCCCCGGCAGCGAGCCAAACAGCGCGCCCTGTGCGTCGCCGCGCTGGCGCAGGGCGATGACCTGAGCGAGCTGGGCGAGCTGCTGCGCACCTCGGGGGTGGCGGTGGCGGGCGAGCTGGTGCAGCACCTCGACAAACCTCACCCCAACACGTATCTGGGCCCCGGCAAGGTGGGGGAGGCCAAGCGGATGGCGAGGGAGTGCGACGCCAACCTGATCGCGTGCGACGACGAGCTCACACCTCGCCAGGAGCGCAACCTGGAGGAGGCCGTGGGGCTGCCCGTCGTGGATCGCACCGCGGTGATCCTCGACATCTTCGCCGCGCACGCGGCCAGCGCGGAGGGCAAGCTGCAGGTGGAGCTGGCCCAGCTGGAATACAACCTGGCGCGGATGCGCGGGCTGTGGAGCCACCTGGAGCGCCTGGGCGGCGGCATCGGCACGCGCGGACCGGGGGAGAGCCAGATCGAGACCGACCGCCGCCTGGCGCGCGATCGCATCGCGGCGCTGCGCCGGCGGCTGCGCCAGGTGGGGGGCACGCGGGCGGTGATGCGCGCCGAGCGCGAGCGCGCGGCGCTGCCGAGCATCGCCCTGGCCGGCTACACCAACGCGGGCAAGTCGACGCTGCTGAACGCCCTCACGGGATACGAGGTTGGGGTGCGCGATCGCCTCTTTCACACCCTGGACCCGAGCACGCGCACGTGGCGCCTGGCGGGACGGCCGTATCTGCTGACGGACACGGTGGGGTTCATCCGCAAGCTGCCCCACCAGCTGGTGGACGCCTTCGGCGCGACGCTGGAGGAGACCCGCCGCGCGGATCTGCTGCTGCACGTGCTCGACGCCTCGGCGCCGCGCGAGCAGGCGGAGGCGATGCGCTCCTCGGTGGAGGCGGTGCTGGAGGAGATCGGCGCCGGGGAGGCGCCACGCCTTTTGGTGCTCAACAAGGTGGACCTGCTCGACGTCCGCGAGCGCCACGAGCTGCGCCTGCGCCACCCCGAGGCGGTGTTGGTGAGCGGCTCAAGCGGCGAGGGCCTGGAGGAGCTGGGGAAGCGCATCGAGCGCGAGTTTCGCCGCACGCTGTGCCCGGTGGACCTGCTGGTGCCCTACGCCCACGGCGGCAGCCTGGCGCAGCTGCACGAGGTGGCGGGCGATGTGACGCGCCAGGACACCCCCGAGGGCGTGCGCGTGCGGGCGCTGGTGCCCGCCGGCCTGGCGGCGCGCCTGCAGCGCTTCGCGGTGGCCTCGTAGAAATGACTCGACCCGCCGGAGCGGGTCGGGTGTTGGAGGAGGCGCCCTGCGAACGGTTGTCAACCAACGTTGAGCATAGTCCAGCTCGATGTGGTTCGGCCTGAACTACACCCCCGCGGCAGAGCGGGCGCCCATGTGGGCCTGCTGCTCGAGCGCGTCGTCCAGCGGCGCGAGCGCATCGACGCTGAGCCCGAGCGCGGTGGCGATGAGCCAGTCGGCGAGCCAGATGTTCTTGGGCAGGAGCGGCCCGTGGAGGTAAGTGCCGATGACGTTGCCTCGCCGCACCCCCTCCAGGCCCGAGCGCCCGTCGTTGCCGTGTCCCCTCAGGACGCGCCCCAGCGGCTGCTCGCCCGGGCCAAGCCGGGTGCGCCCGCCGTGGTTCTCGAAGCCGGCGAGCACGCGCGCGGGACGGCCGGGATCGAGCGTGACCTCGATGGCGACGTTGCCGATCAGCCTCGGCCCGGGGTGGCGCACGGTGCGAACGTCCACGAGCCCGACCCCCGGAAGCTCCTCCTCGCCAAGGGCATAGGAGGAGCCGAGCAGCTGATAGCCACCGCAGACGCCGAGCACGAGGGCTCCCCGCGCGGCGGCGGCGTGCAGGCCGTTGCGCTTGTGGCGCAGAAGATCCTCGGCGCAGAGCAGCTGGTCGCGGTCCTGGCCGCCCCCGAGGTAGAAGAGGTCGTGGGCGTCGCCGTCCAGAGGTTCGCCCAGCCCGCTGGAGGTAAGCCGAAACCCGATGCCCCGCCACGCGCAGCGGCGCTCGAGCACGAGCAGGTTGCCGCGGTCGGCGTAGATGTTCATCAGCTCCGGGTAGAGTGCGCAGACGCGCAGGTCCTCAGGCACGCAGCATCACCACCGAGCTGCCCGAGTGATCGGCGGTGGGGGGGACATGGCGTGCCGGCGCGGGACGCAGGCCGGCAGCGCTGCCCTCGCGCTGCAACTGGGCGGCATCGATGCGGTCGAGCTCGATCAGATTGCGCTCGGCAGCCGGGGAGCTGTCGGTGCGCCGGTGGCGTTCGATGACGATGACGCCCGGCAGGATCTCCACGCGCGTGGCCTGGCTGGTGTAGAGGGCGTCGCCGAGGCGGCACGTCTCAGCCGAGGGACCGGAAGAGTCCTCAGCGCAGTCGAAGGGCTCAAGCTCGACGACTATGGCGCATGCCAGCAGGCCACCGGGCGCAAGGGCAGCGCGAACCCGACGCAGGAAGGCGGCGCGGCCGTCGGGACCGCCGAGGAGCTGGACGGTCTGCATGGGGGCGACACAGAGGGCGATCCGCTCATCGCGGGGCAGCGCGAAGGAGCGGGCGTCAGCGTGGACCGTCTCGATGTCGAGCCCCTCGGCGCGCCGATGCAGCACGGAGAGCAGCACTGGGTCGCGGTCGAGCGCGATGACGCGGCGCCCGTGCCGGGCCAGCTCCAGCGCGACCCGCCCGGTTCCGGCGCCGATGTCGAGGATGGCGCCGTGGGGGTGCGCGTCGGCCAGCTCGAGCCACAGCGGCAGATCGGCGCGGTAGGCGCCGCACTCCAGGTCGTGCCAGATGACGTGCGGGTCGCTCAGGACCACGCGCTGCGCGCCTCCCCGCGATCGACGAGCAGCTGGCGCAGGGCGAGCATGGCGGTATAGGTGGGCAGGGCGTAGAGGGGGGGAGGGTCGCCATGCGCATCCGGCGGGCGGTCGGCCGCAGCAAGGTCCAGTGCGCCGGCGAGGTCGTCGTGCACGCGGATGCGGGCGGGGTCGATGCCGGCGTACTTCAGCCTGACGGCCAGCTCGGGCGCGCGCGTGCCCGTGCAGGTGACGCTGCGTACGCGCTCGGCGAGCAGCTCGAAGTCGGCATCCCAGATCCAGGAGACGTCGCGCCCGTCGGCGATGTTGTCGTTGAGCACGCCGAGCAGATCGTGCTGGCCGGGCTCCAGCGTGAGCGTGCGCAGCACCTCGTTGGCTCCGGCGGGGTTCTTGACGAGCAGGATGCGCAGCTCGCGCCCGGCGACATCGACGCTCTCCGCGCGGCCGAAGGCGGGCGGCGTGGATCGCAGGCCGGCGACTATCGTGGGGAGGGGGATCTCGAGTGCGGTGGCGAGGGCGGCGGCGGCGAGGGCGTTGTAGATGTTGTAGAGGCCGGGAAGAGCCAGCTGCACCTCGGACCGGCCGGCGGGGGTGCGCAACTCAAAGCGCGCGGCGCGCACGCCTTCGAGCGTGACGCCGGTGGCGGTGACCGTGGGGATGGGGCGGGTCTGGCCGCAGGAGGGGCAGTGGTAGTGCCCGAGGTGGCCCATGTAGATAGCGTCGAACACGTAGGGGGCGCCGCAGCGGCGGCAATGCTTGGCGTCGGCCGCGTGGGACATGCCGGGGAGGGCGAGCGAGTCGTCGTCGACGCCGTAGTAGAGGATGTGGGCGTGCCCGGGTCCTCCGCCGGAGTCTCGCCCGCGGCCGAGATCGGCGACCATCGGGTCGTCGGCGTTGAGCACCAGCTGGGCAGCGCGTGCGGGATCGGCGTCGAGCGTCCCGGTCCAGCGCTCGGCGATGCTGTCGAGCTCCCCGTAGCGGTCGAGCTGGTCGCGGAAGAGGTTGGCGAGCAAGATCGCGCGGGGGCGCAGTTGCGCGACAAGATCGCTCAGCCACATCTCGTCCACCTCGAACAGCCCCATGTCCCCGGCGATGGTGCCGCGAGTACCGGCGGCATCGAGCAGCGTGGAGGCGATGCCACCGGCCATGTTGGCCCCGGCGCGGTTGTGCACGAGTTGGAGGCCGTGGTGATGAAGGATTCCAGCCGTGAACGCAGCTGTGGTGGTCTTGCCGTTGGTGGCGGAGATGACGACGCTCCCCTGGGAAAGGCGCTGGGCGAGTGCGCCGATGGCGCCCGGTTCCAGGCGCATGAGCAGCTTGCCGGGCGCGCTGGTGGCGCCGCCGCCGCGCAGGCGCGAGAGCGCGCCGAGGGTGCGCGCCAGGGCGAGCTTGGGGGCCAGCGGCCCCGCCATCAGGGACCTCCGGGTACGAGCACCCGCACGGCCCCGGGCAGCGCCCGCACGCGCGCGGGCAGCTGGGCGATGGGGTCGCCGTCGGCATACAGCGTGAAGGGACGGTCGGCGGAGATCGCCACCTCCGCGGCCTGGAAGACTTTGACCGTGGACAGCCGCACGTGGGTGCCCCTGAAGACCTTGGGCAGGTTGGCGAGGAAGCGCAGCTTGGAGACCTGCTCGATGACGACGATGTCGAGCAGGCCATCGTCCAGGCGCGCGGCGGGGGCGAGGCGCATGCCGCCACCGTAGACGCCGGAGTTGGCGGCGGCGACGGTGTAGCCGCGGAAGCTGAGCCAACCCGCCGAAGGCCCACCCGGCGAAGATCCAGCCGCCCCGCTCCCCGGGTCGAGCTTGATCTCAAAGCGCGCCGGGCGCCAGGAGAGCAGCGCGCGCAGCGCGCCGTAGGCATATACGAGGTTGCCCAGGCGCGAGGGTGCCTCGTTGGCGATGCGGTTGGCGTCGCTGTCGAACCCCGCGGAGGCGATGCCCACGAAGGCCTGGCCCGCGACCTCACCGAGGTCCATCGCTTGAGGCGTGCCTTGCGCGATGACGGCGCAGGCCGCGATGGGGTCCGCGGGGATGCCGAGCACCCGCACGAGGTCGTTGCCACGCCCGCCGGGGAGCACTCCGAGGAGCGAGTCGGGAACATGGCGCAGGACGTCGGCGATGGCGCCGATCATGCCATCGCCGCTGAGCGCCACAACTGTCTCCCCGGCAGTGGCGGCCTGCCGGGCAAGCTCGCGCGCGTGGTCGAGGTGGCGAGTGTCGCAGCGGCGAACCTCCAGGCCGTGGCCGGCGAGCGTCTGCTGCACCGCGGGCGCAAGGCGCCCCGCGCGCCCGCCGCCGGCGGCGGGATTGACGATCAGGCAAATGGGAGCCGGCACGGGCTGGCGTCAGGCCTGACTAACGACCCGAGGAGCCCGCCGATGAGCCGCCACCGCCCGATCCCCCACGAGCGTCGGCCTGCGCGCGGTCGCGTCGCCGTCGCCCGATGACCGCCACGATCGCCAGCGCTGCGATGACGGCGAAGAGCCCGAGCAGGATGCCCGGCGCGAGCCCAAGCCCGCCGAAGGGCAGCGCGATCAGCTCCACGACGCCCAGCCCGACGGCAAGCAGCACGAAGATGAGCACGACGATCAGAAAGATGCCGCGCACGCGCGCGAGGATTCCCGCGCTGGCGGGCGGCACGAGCAGCCCCATCGCCCGCAGCGCGAGCATCTGGCGCCCCGAGGGAGGCGCCTGTCCCAGCCGCTGCACGGCATCCTTGAGCGCGTCCGGGCGGCGCTCGGCGAGCGCCAGCGAGGCGTCGGCCATGCGCCGGATCTGCATGCGCTCCTGCGGGCGCGCGGCGGCGATGGCCCGCTGGAAGTAGCCGCGCGCCTTCTCCGCGTCGAAGCGCTCGGCCGCCCGCCCGCCGAGGATGGCAAGCGCCGCCGACTTGTACTTGGTCTCGGCCTCGAGCTCCTCGTCGGAGCGCTGCTCGAGCGCCTGGATGGCCTCCATGGCCCCACGCTGCTCGATCTTGATCTGGCGCTGCTTGGGCGGCATCGCGGGTGATTCTACGGAGTGGGCCGCGGCGTGCGGGGCCACGCGCGAGGGAAGCGCTCACCGCCACGCGCGAGACTGAGCCCGAAGTGCTTCCCAGCCGGCCCTCCGGGCGCTATGCTCGCCAGGGTTCCATCAGGCAATGCGGGCATCATCGATCATCCACTTCGCATCGCTCAGGACAGCCCTGTGCCTGTCGGCGATGCTCGTCCCGGCGCTGCCCGGCGTGGCCGACGCGGCGGTATTCGCGCCCCCGCCCGGCACGCCCACGAGCACAGCTCCCGCAACTCCCGCTGTTCCCGCGACTCCGGCGCCCGCGACGCCGACCACGTTCGCCACCCCAACCCCGGCGCCGGCCCCCAAGGCCTCCACTCCGCCCGCGCCGGCCACTGCGCCCAAGGCCACCACGAAGACCTCGACCCGCGGGACCGCCCACAAGCCTGCAGCAGCACCCGCGGCGCCAGCGGCGACCCAGCCCGCAGCCACGCCTCCGGTGCGCACAACCACAGCCACGTCCGCCGCGGAATCGGCCTCCAGCGGCAATACCCTGCTGATCATCGGCCTCGCGGCGGCTGTGGCGCTGCTGATCGGGATCGCCTACATGATCCTGCGCGATGCCCGCAGCGTTGCCCCGGTCAGCGACGGCCCAACGGGAGGCGGCACCCGCAATCCGGCCGGCCGCGCATACCGGCGCCGCCGCAAAGCCAAGGCGGCGCGCCAGCAGCGCAAGCGCAACCGCGTGAAGGCCTGAACCACCGGGAGGCCCACGCTGGCCCACTGGCCTCACGCCAACCTCTTAGTTGACATAAGATAGATTATCGGGCGTTGCGACGGAGGCCTCAGAAGTGCCGCGATATAGCACCAAAAGTGCCAGAACACAGCACGCACTGGTACTGCGATACGGCACCGGTTTGCATGTCGGGCTACGCGGCGGTCAGGAGCCAGATCGTAACCGGCTCGCCCGTGAAGCTGGTCTCCTGGAACGAGCTGACCACGTACTGGCGCCCGCCCACGCGCGTGCAGCCGGACCGCGGCAGGGATGCGCTCTTGGCGGCCGGCAGCAGCGTGCGCACTTGACCGTGAGCGCCGCGCGCGAGCACTTCGGTGGCGTTCAGGTGGCGCTCGAGCTTGACGAAGCCGATGATGTCCTGAACGGTGACCTGGAGCCGGCCGAGGCTTCTGCCCCTGCTGTCGCGCAGTTCCCTTTCCGACCCGGCCACATCGAACGAGTTGGGCCAACCGTCGATCAGCACGCGGGAGCCGTGCAGCACCCTGATGCGCGTGATGTGTTTGACGATCTGGCTGTGCTGCAGGCTGTAGACCTCCGCTCGCGCCGCCGCGAGGTTGCCGCTGCGCAGGGCGTTCAGCAGGGTGCTGTCGTGCGCGATGTAGCGCAGATCGGCGCGTGTGGTCGAGCCCCGAGTCTCGATCAGATAGCGCAGCTTGGCTTCGCGGACCTCTCTCCTGGCGTGCCTCGCGGCAGCACGGCTGGGGCAGCCGTGGTGGGCAGCCGCGCCGGCGGCTTCGGGCGCGGGCGCTGGATCCGAAGAGGACGCGGACGGTCGCACTGCGGAGGACGCTCGCACCGCCGTGCTCGAGGAGGACTGGCCGCACGCGGACAGGCCAGCGGCGACGCCGAGGACGGCGAGCGCCAGAGCACCGGCCGGCGGGCGAGGCAACCTCGTCATGATTGAGTTCGAATTCATCTTCACCTGCCTGTCACAATCGCGCCCACGCTTAAGGGATTTTAAAAGACGGGGTGAGAATCCCCTTACCCGCTGAGAACCAGGAGGAAAAGATGTCTACACCACCCGAGTCGCAGGCCGATCCCGCGGCCCCCCCGGCCGACCTGCCGGGCTGGACGTTCGAGCCCGGCCACACCGAGGCGGGCTTTCGCGCGCGCCACATGATGGTCACCTGGGTGCACGGCCTGTTCAAGGACGTCCACGGCAAGCTCCACCTGGACTGGGAGCGCCCGCTGGATGCGACCTTCTCCGGGGAGATCGACGCCACCAAGCTTTGGACCGGCGAGCCCGACCGCGACGCGCATCTGCGCAGCGCGGACTTCTTCGACGTGGAGCACCATCCCAAGATCGCCTTCGCGGGCGCTCTGACGGAGCGCACCGGCGACATCGCCTTCAAGGCCGTGGCCGACCTGAGCATCCGCGGGATCACCCGCAAGGTGCCGATGGACGTGACCTACCTGGGCCAGTGGAAGACGCCCTTCTGGGTGGGCGAGGAGAACAAGGGCCTGCTGACGCGCATCGGCTTCGAGGCCAAGACCCGCATCGACCGCCACGACTTCGGCGTCTCCTGGCAGGATCACATCCCCGGCGGCGGCGTGGTCGTGAGCAACGAGATCGAGGTCACCCTCGACATCGAGGCGATCCTCGACGCCGACCTGAAGGAGACCGGAGCGATCGAGTACTACCGGGCGGACAATCCACGGTGATCATCCGCCCACGCGGCGCCCGGCGGCCTCTATCCGCTGGGGCGATCGTCGTTTCCATCTCAGCGCCTGACCCTGACGGTCAACGCGGCTGAGCCCGCGCCCGCGCGGCCGCTCTCGCCGGCCCACTGCGCCACGAACACCTCCGTGGCGGAGATCCGGAAGCGGGTCGAGAACGAGCCCCCGTTGGCGCCGACGATCGCCGTGTGACTGCTCCAGGAGCCGCCACTGAGCGCGCGGGCCGATACCACCACCTTCTCACCGCCGACGGCGCCGCTGAGCCTGCCCGAGATGGTCACCGTCCCACGCGCCTTCTTGAATTTCTTCTTCGTGAAGCTCGCCGGGCCGGCCTTGATCGAGAGCGTCGAGGCAGTGCCGGCCACCCCGCCGGTGCTCGTGAAGAACAGCTGGCTGGGCTCGGGGCGCCCATTGGCGGTGGTGCTGCCGGCCGGGGGCGCGAGCAGCGCGTAGGCCTGCGTGGATCCGGACGCGAGCAGCCCGAGGATGCCCCCGCGCGATATCGCCTGCGGGACCCAGGTCCTGCCGCCGTCGGCGGTGTGCAGGACGTAGGCGTCGCTGGAGTCCCCGCCAAATCCGCCGACCCGAACGTATCCGCTGGTGGGCGACCCGAAGGCCAGGTCCGCGAGCGCGGCCGTGCCCACGGCAGGCGATTCGTGCCACGAGCGCCCACCGTTTGTGCTCGCCCACAGACGTCCCGAGGTGTCGAGCAGGTAGCCGGCGGATGCGCTGGGGAAGGACACCTGCGCCACGCGGGTCTTCTTGCCGGGCAGCTTGATCGCCCTCCACGAGCCGCCGGCGTTGCTGGAGACCAGCAGCGCGCGGCCGCCGCTGCCCCAGACGAGGATCGTATTGCCGGCCAGCTCGCCGGCGTTCAGCGATGCGTGCGCGGCGGGTCCGCCGGACACCGCCTGGAAGGGTCCGCCGCCGGCCGATACCCTGACGCCGACGGGGCCCACCAGGACCACCGTCCCACCGCTGGGGAGGGCCAGCACGGCCCGCGCCGGCGGGCCGGCTCCCGGGCTCAGCGTCTGCCAGCTGGCGCCGCCGTTGGCGGTGCTGAAAAGACCGCCCGCGCCGTCCAGCGCGTAGCCACTGCCCGCGCTGGGCCACGAGGTGTCGATCACGGCCGCCGAGGTCGGCACGGACGCCGTCTGCCAACTGCTGCCGCCGTTGCTGGTGAAGGCGATCTGCCCATTCAGACCGGGCGCGAAGGCCGACAGCGCACCGGCCCCGGAGCGCAGGGTCGTGAAGCTGCCGCTGATGGCGTTGCCCACGGGCGCATAGTTGACGCCCGCGTCATCGGAGACCACCGTCTGCCCGGACGCGCCCACGGCGACGGCTCGGGTGGCATTGGCGAAGGCGGCGTCCGCCAGCGGGACGCTGGAAGCGGTGATGGTGGTCGCCGTCTTGCCCCCGTCCGTGGTGCGCTCGAGCGTGCCGCTGGATGTCGTGATCAGGCAGGTGGTCTCGGTGGCGCAGTGGATCGAGGTCAGCGTGACCCCGTTGCCGGCGGGCTCGTTGGTGAAGGTGACGCCGCCGTCTTCGCTGCGCAGCAGCGTCCCGGGGCCGACCCCGTAAATGGTTGTGGCGTCGAACTGGTAGAGCTTGGCGATCCCACCTGGAATCGTGCCCTTGGGCTTCCAGGACACCCCGCCGTCGGTCGTCGCGAACTCCTGATTGGCGTTGCCGGGCGAGCCCACGAAGGCGATGCCCGTGCTCGCGCCGGTGAAGAGGAGGTCCGCCGGGGCGGCGCCGCCCCCCGTCGCGCTGGCCGGGGTGCCCGGAATCGCGGTCTGCTTGGAGAAGGTCTTGCCGCCGTCGGCGGTGCGCAGCACCGAGCCGTCGTGCAGCAGCAGATAGCCGGTTTCCCCGTTGACGAAGAAGAACGACTGCACGGGATCGGGGCAGCCGTTCTGGGCCAGGATGAAGACGGGCTGGAAGGTGGCGCCCCCGTCGCTGGAGCGCCGCAGCACGCAACCGCCGCCGCCGAGGATGAGGAGGTTGTTGGGGTCGATGATCTGCAGCCGACTCAGGTCGGCCGAGGTGCCGGTGGCCAGGCCGGCCCAGGTGTTGCCGCCATCGTTGGTGCGCAGCGCGGTGCCGTTGGCCCCCACGGCGTAGCCGACGCCGCCGTTGAAGTCGAGCGCGCCGAGCGCATTGCCCTGCGGCACCGGATCGCCCCAGCTCCAGCCCGAGCGGGCCACCTGCACGGACGCCGCCGTCGCGACGCCCGCGGCCAACGTGGATGACGCGATGGCCAGCAGCGATGCGATAGCCATCGTGGCAATGCGTCCTTTGCGTTCTTTGGTGGTTCCACTGCTCATCTCTTCAACCCCTCTGTTCGAATGTCATCCCTGGGCCAAACACGGCACGAGGCGCATTGATGCGCTGTAGACAACTTATGCCGGCGTTCGGATGGATCATTGCCTGTCGCACGCCATCCACCGGGTGGCTGCCGCTGTAGGGCTATGACCTCCCGCTCGGTCCCGTTCGGCCCGACGACCAGCGGCCGTCGGCAACAGCGCGCGCCGCCCGGATATGCGCTGAGTTCGGCATTTTTGTTTCCAACCATTTTTTGGGCCTGCTAGAGCCCAAAAAGCCAATGAATACGGGCGATTTGCGGATCGCGAGAGGCTGGCCCGAGCCGTCCTGGACCTAAAGATCCGCTGAGGCCTTGACGCCACAGAGGCGGTCTGCTTACTCTTGAGAGGCTCTCGGTGGGGCTCGCATAAGTTCGGCAGGTCCTTCCAATCGGCACCCAAACATAACCCAGACGCCCTGAGGCACGCAGTGTCCGGGGCAGAAAGCGAGATAGCTAGATCATGCGATTGAAGGTTCTACTCTTGAGCTTGTTGGCCGTGTTGGCGGCAGGCTCAGCCATGTCGACCACTGCGTCGGCGGCGAGCAAAGGGCCATTCTGGCACGTGAACAATGCCAAGCTGGCTCTCGGCGTACAAGAAGCATTCACAGCAAAAGGTCATCTCGTCCTAGATGGCATTCTTCTTAAAGAAAAAGTCGAAATCGAATGTCAACTAAAAGGAACAGGCTCGATAGACAACAATCAAGCTCAAGGAAAAGCACAGACACTCACTGAATTCGTTGAATGTATACTGGTAAAACCCCAAATAGCCGGATGCGTCGTTACGGTAACGTCCCCGGAAACCAGGTCGGAATTGGCATATAAAGGAAAAGAAGGAGAAGCTGGCCAAAAGATGGTGCTTTTGTTCGCACCAAAGAAAGGAAATATCTTTTCTGAAATCAACCTGGTCGAAAAATGTGGTGTCTTGAATAAAAAAGGAAACAAGGTAGAAACAAACGCAGCACAAGGCTGGGGAACAGCAGCCCTGCTTTCGCCTGAAGGATCAGAAGCTTTGGCAGGGGAACTAATATGGCAAAAACCAAATATCACGGAAGCTCACCATCAAGGTGTCAATGTAAGTGTGGGTTTGAAATTCGCCAACGAACCCGCCCAGCTACAATCAAAACTAGTCAAAGTCACGCTAAACAGCGGGCATACGTTTGGAGCATTTGAAGAATAAGCTCTAAGCAGATTGGCGACTGGGGCCGCGACGACGAGATCGTGGCCCCAGTATGATTCGATACCGCAGGGAGACTGACACCTTCTGGCTGGTTTGCATGGCACGCCAACAGAGCGGTGAGAAACATAGGCCGTATCCGTTTACAAAGCAGCATAGAATATGATCATGCAAGTTAGCACATCACGCATATCATGGAGATGCGTCGCATTGACGCTCGGCATCCTCTGCTGCGGTGCAGCTACATGTAGCGTGGCACTCTCACTGCCTGACAGCCGTACATATGAGATGGTCTCGCCGGTGGACAAGAGCGGCGGTGTAGGAGGTGTTGCACCGCTGGGCTCGCTGAGTC
>Ga0116217_10004355_pt1 | contig 12640 bp, 11 predicted proteins | sample Sb_taG_6_FD_89697 | JGI IMG/M metagenome (GOLD analysis project Ga0116217, IMG submission 89697) | Peat soil microbial communities from Weissenstadt, Germany - Sb_50d_4_PS metaG | ecosystem: Environmental > Terrestrial > Soil > Wetlands > Peat | place: Germany: Weissenstadt | collected 2010-09-21 | reverse complement strand
TCGAACTGATGATCCTTGATTGTAATCGTGATGGTCACCAGTTCATCCGCGCGCACGGTGCTTGCGTTCGAGATGAAAAGAAACGCGAGCGCCACCAAACCGAATGTTGCACCCGCATTTCTTGTCATGGCCGGCAGGGCTTTTTCGCCGCTTTCAAGTAAGCCTGGAATATACAAGGAATTGGTGAACAGAGCTCCCTTTGTCAATGAGAAAGCAAAGCGCCGCCTTAAGATTAGAATTGTTATAATAAACGAGAACTGGTACGCGTCGCCCGTGCCGCGAAGACGTTCGATTAGCTGCTGCGCTAGAAGCTTGTGCGCGGCGTCAGATCCGAGGCGTTGCGAGTAAAGGCACCCGCCGTATCAGCTAGCCCGCGCAAGGCGACACATGGCCATCCGTCTCGACACACGCGCCACCGATTTTGCCGAAAGATTCCACGCTTTCCTCGATACCAAACGCGAGGTGGCGGCCGACGTCGAGGCGGCGGCCAGAACTATCGTTGCGGACGTAGCCGCCCGCGGCGATCAGGCGCTGTACGACTACACGCGAAAGTTCGATCAGTTCGACCTGGAGCGTGCCGGCCTGCGCGTGACCAAACAGGAGATCGTCGCTGCTTGCGAGGACTGCGAGCGCCGCACGCTCGACGCGCTGTCTTTCGCGCGCGAGCGGATCGAGCGATTTCACCGCCGGCAGATACCGCGCGACGATCGTTTCACCGACGCTCTGGGCGTCGAACTCGGCGCGCGCTGGACGGCGATCGAGGCGGTGGGCCTTTACGTACCGGGCGGAACCGCCGCTTATCCATCATCGGTTCTGATGAATGCCGTGCCGGCAAAAGTCGCCGGTGTGCCGCGCGTTGTGATGGTTGTACCGGCGCCCGGCGGCGCGTTGCCGCCGCTGGTGCTGGCTGCGGCGAAACTTGCTGGTGTCGACGAGATCTATCGCGTGGGCGGCGCGCAGGCGGTTGCAGCACTCGCATACGGCACCGCGACCATCGCTCCGGTGGCAAAGATTGTCGGGCCCGGCAACGCCTATGTCGCTGCAGCCAAACGCATCGTGTTCGGCAAGGTCGGGATCGATATGATCGCCGGCCCTTCCGAAGTGCTGATCCTCGCCGACTCCACCGGCAACGCCGACTGGATCGCTGCCGATCTGTTGGCGCAAGCCGAGCATGATGCCGGCGCGCAGGGGATTCTCATCACCGACGACGCAGGTCTGGCCGCCGCGGTGGAGGGGTCGATCGAGGGGCAGATGGCGCGATTGCCGCGAAGAGAGATCGCTGCCGCTTCATGGCGCGACTTCGGCGCAATTATTTTGGTGCGAAGCCTTGAGGAATCGCTTCCGCTGGTCGATGCGATCGCTCCCGAACATCTCGAGATCGCCGCCGCGGATGCCGAGTTGCTGGCCGCCTCCATCCGCAATGCCGGCGCGATTTTCATCGGGGCGTACACGCCCGAGGCGATCGGCGACTATGTCGGCGGTTCAAACCACGTGTTGCCGACGGCGCGTTCGGCGCGTTTTTCTTCCGGGCTCGGCGTACTCGATTTCATGAAGCGCACTTCGATCCTCAAATGCGGGCCGGAGCAGTTGCGCTCGCTTGCGGATGCGGCAATCACCCTCGGCGACGCCGAAGGTCTCGACGCTCATGCCCGCTCCGTCGCCATCCGGCTCAATCGCTGATGGCGCGCACGGGTCCCGACAAGAGCGATACCGGTCGCTTGGTGGCGGTGACGCTCGACGAGTCCTCCATCGGCCGTTCTAGTCCCGATGTCGAGCACGAGCGGGCGGTCGCGATCTATGATCTGATTGAGGAGAACGCGTTTCGTCCGGTCGGTCATGAAGACGGCCCCTACGCGCTGAACCTCCGCATCGATGGAAACCGTCTCGTCTTCGATATTCGGCTGTCCGACGGGACGCCGGTGATCGCCCATCTTCTCTCGCTGGCGCCGTTCAGCCGCATCGTGAAGGATTATTTCACAGTCTGCGACAGCTACTACTCGGCCATCCGCGGCTCGACGCCGGACCGCATCGAAGCGCTTGATATGGCGCGTCGGTCGTTGCACGACGAAGGCTCGCATATCCTCCTGGAGAGGCTCAGCCGCAAGGTCGAGCTCGATTTCGATACCGCACGCCGGCTGTTCACGCTGGTCACGGTGCTGCACTGGAAGGGGTAAGGGGCGGCAATGTCGGCGTCCGCGACGCAGCCGCTCGCGATTCTGTTCGCCTGCGGGCTCAATTCGGTGCGCTCGCCCATCGCTGCCGGACTTTTTTCGCAGCTGTTCGGCCGCGCGATCTATGTCGGTTCGGCCGGCGTCCGCAAAGGCGAGCTTGATCCATTCGCCGTCGCCGTCATGGCGGAGATCGGTGTCGATATTTCGCGGCACCGGCCGATCACTTTTGAGGAACTCGACGAATTGGAGGGTCTCAACTTTGACCTGATCGTTACGCTTTCGCCGGAGGCTCATCATCGAGCCCTCGAACTCACTCGGACCAGCGCGGTCGATGTGGAATATTGGCCCACCGTCGATCCGACCAACGCAGAAGGCAGTCGCGAGCAGCGGCTCGACGCCTATCGCGCCGTTCGTGACCAGCTGTTGAACAGGATACGCGCGCGCTTTGCCCGCCGCCGGCCCGGCAACGAGTAACGGCGCAAGATGGGTTATTCCAATCGGCGCCGCGTGCCGGTCCCGCCAGCGTGTTTTGAGCCGCGCTTGTGCCGGATGGGGGTGGGAGAGCGTGCGCACGCCAGTTGTGGAGCGGCCCGTCATCCGCTACGTTCCGCGCCGATTTGAGCCGTGATGTCTGGGTACGGGTACATCACGACTCCCTATCAACTAGCCCGGGTAGCGAATGGCGAAGGAAGAATTGCTGGAGTTTCCCGGTGTCGTAACGGAATTGCTTCCGAACGCCACTTTCCGCGTCAAACTTGAGAATGAGCACGAGATCATCGCGCATACCGCCGGCCGCATGCGCAAAAACCGTATCCGCGTCCTCGCGGGCGACAAGGTGCTGGTAGAGATGACGCCTTACGACTTGACCAAGGGCAGGATCACCTACCGGTTCAAATGATCGGGCGGCCCAAATTCGTTCTCGCCTCAGGCTCGCCGCGCCGGCTTGCGCTCATCAACCAAGCCGGCATCGAACCCGACGCGCTGCGTCCGGCCGACATCGACGAAACGCCGAAGCGGGGCGAACTGCCGCGCGCTTGCGCCACCCGGCTCGCACGCAGCAAAGCGGAGGTGGCGCTCGCCATGCTCCGCCTCGACGAAGAGCTGAAAGGCTCTTTCATTCTTGCCGCCGACACCGTGGTGGCTGTCGGCCGCCGGATCCTGCCAAAGGCGGAACTGCTCGACGAGGCGGCGCAGTGCTTGCGGCTTCTCTCCGGCCGCAACCACCGCGTCCACACGGCCATCTGTCTGGTGACGCCGAAAGAAACCTTCCGGCAGCGTCATGTCGAAACGCGCGTGCGTTTCAAACGTCTGTCGGAGCAGGATATCGAAGCTTACCTTGCCTCCGGCGAATGGCGCGGCAAGGCCGGCGGCTACGCGGCGCAGGGCATCGCGGGAACGTTCATCGTGAAAATCGTCGGGTCCTATTCCAGCATCGTCGGTCTGCCGCTGTACGAGAGCATGACGCTCTTGGGCGGCGAGGGTTATCCGATCCATTTCGGCTGGCTCAACGTGGTCTAGACATCTTGTGCCGCGAAGGCCGCCCGAAAAAGTTCGGCCCCAGCGCGGGATGTATTTGGCTGCAGGGGTTCGCATCCCATATATTTACGCATGCCTGGAACGTTTCGCCGCCGTTGTCCGATTTGCGGAAAGCCCGCAATAGAGGGGTCACGACCGTTTTGCTCGCGCCGCTGCGCCGATGTCGATCTCAACCGCTGGCTTTCCGGCGTCTATGCCATACCCGCGACGGAAGACGAAGAAGAGGACGAACGGCGCGACGAGGGTTCGGTTGAGCCGCATTGACCCGTCTTCGGAACCGCTCCGCCCCGCCATTCTGGACAGCCGGGAATCGAGCATTTATAACCGCGGCGCTCGCGCAGACCTGTTTACCGGGCTCGTAAGCCGGGAGCATGGGCCCAGGTAGCTCAGTTGGTAGAGCACTGCACTGAAAATGCAGGTGTCGGTGGTTCGATTCCGCCCCTGGGCACCAACACTCGTGCCATCGCTTATTCGGTCTTTCTGGCCGCTTGCCTTTCCCGCGACCAGTCTGTTCGAGAAATCTTTGTCTTTCAGCAAGTCCGGGGTTGACCGAAGCTCGCTTCTATATTGCTGATTGGTCGATCGCCGCCGCGAGTGATGCCTCCGGCCCTGACTCGTGTGGGAGAGCCCGTTGACCGAACGGCTCGTCGACTGAAAGACTGCCGCTCAATAGTTTCAAGTGGGCTACGTGAGCGTGCTGCGCTGCGACCTACGCCCGGTCCGAAGGAGGAGCTGACGTGGTCGACACTCATGGCCGCTTCGTCTGGTACGAGTTGCTCACCACCGACATGGAGGCCGCCAAGGCGTTCTACGCCAAGGTGGTGGGTTGGGGCACGCAGGACGCCTCGGGGCCTGGCGGTGCCTACACGTTTTTTACTGTCGACGAGGTGCCGGTCGGCGGGCTGATGCAGCTTCCGGACGATGTGATGCAACGCGGCGGGTCGCAGTGTTGGATCGGTTATGTCGGCGTCGATGACGTGGACGCAAGTGTGGTGCGGGTCAGGCAACTCGGCGGCAGCGTCTACGTCCCGCCGACCGAAGTTCCCGGTGTCAGCCGCGTTTCCGTCGTTACAGATCCGGAAAGGACAACGATCGCGCTGTTCAAGTGGTCAACACCCCGGCGGGCGCGGGCGCCCGCGTTGCCTGAAGCGGGGCATGTTGGCTGGCACGAGTTGCTCGCCGTCAACGGAGAGAAGGCGTTTGCGTTCTACAGTGAACTTTTCGGCTGGCAGAAAGCGGACGCTGAAACCGGGCCAATGGGCCCCTACCAACTTTTCTCGGTCGAAGGGGAAACGCTCGGCGGCATCTTCACCAAACCTGCGACGGTGGCAGCGCCGTTCTGGCTTTTCTACTTCGGCGTTACTGATATCGATGCCGCAGCCGAGCGGGTAAAAGCTGATGGCGGTCAAATCCTCGAGGGTCCAGGTGAAGTGCCGGGCGGCTGGATCGTGCGATGTGAGGACCCGCAGGGCGCCATGTTTGCGCTCATGGGACCGCGGCTCAGCAAGGCTGTCGGGTATTTTGAGCGCACAGCGCCGCGCGGCCCTTCCAACCCTCGAAGCGGGCGATGGTATTGGTAAAGCCTCAAGCGGCATTCTTGCGCGGTCGCATGTCCTTTTCGGAAAACCGGCTTCCACCCCGGATCAAGTCCGGGCAGGCTTTTTCCGGGACATGCTCTAATCGCTATCAGAAGTATTCGAACTCGCGGGGCGTCCGAGCGCGAAAACGCCGACCGGCCCTTCGACGTGGAATTCAATCCCCGTCGTCTTCGCGAATAGGTCAATATTGGTGCTGCCGATGGCGCATCCGCCAAGCCCCATGCCGGCGGCCATCAGGTAGAGCGTTTGCATCAATACGCCGACGTCCTTGAGGATGAGCGAGTATGCGATCGACGTGTATTTCCAGGAGACTCGGCCAAACCGAGCGGTCATCGTCATCAGAACTTGCGGTAAACCCGGCGCATCCATGGCGAATTGGGCGCCCCTCAGCATGGCCTCGAATTCCTGCGGATGGACGCGGAGCGCCACGAGCGCGTGGCTGCCAGCATCGTAATGATAGAAGCCGCGCGGAAGGCCTTCGCACTTGTCAACGGCGAGATAAAGCTCGAGCTCATAGCTGCCGCCGCCCGAAGGATACGGTCTCGGGGCATACGTGAGTGCCGGGCCTTCGTCGGCGGAACCGCTGGTCGTGTTTGTGAATGTCGCTTGGACGCGAGCTGTGCTGTCGAGAAAGTATGAAAGCTCAGCAAGCGTGATCGGCCGCCGATCGTCGAAGTTACGCGTCGAATGACGTTCGCGCAGGAGAGTAGCAGCCGGCGATATCTTATCGGCAGGCGGCGCGGAGAGCTTGAGCAAGTCGATCTTCTCTCCAGGCCAGCTCGGCCGCACCGCCGGCAGCGGAGCAATCGCTGCGGCGTACATGTAGGCTCCGCCGAGCGGATTGGCGTGCCGTCCTTCGGTGCTGCGCGCGTGGAACAGCAGATCGTGAAAGTCCCAGAGGACGAGATTATCGTCGCCTTCGGCCATCCGCAGGTTATCGCCACGAGCAGCATCGACCTGGAAAAGTATTTGGCAGTCGACGAGAAGGGCGAGGAGTTCGACGCCCGGGAAACCGGCGGTCCCTCGGAGCTGCTCGATTTGTTGCGGTGTCGATAACGTGGCTAAAGCGGTCGCAATCTTCGGATCACAAATCTTAAACAGCGCGCGGGCGCGCGGCGACTCGAGGACCAGGTCGTCGGCGCGCCGCCGCATATAGGCGAACCGGGATAGCGCGAGTGACTCAGTGTCGCGTAGCTTCGGCATTCGCGGCCAATAATCGGCCGCTTGCGGTTCGATGACGAGCAGGGTCTTGCCGTTTTGCGCCTGTCCACGGCCGGACTGCGCCAAATGAAATTCCAACAGCCCGCGCGCGGCCAAACGCCGGACGATGAGATCGATTTCCTTGTCGATCGCCCGGCGCGGGGGTGTGAACGAGGCCAGCGGTAGACTTGTGCGCAGTTCCTGGCTGCGTTCCACGGCTGCCGTGCTGAATTTTCCCAAGGCAAGCGAAATGCCATCGAAACGCGCGACAAGATTTCCATTCGCGCGCGCCTCGAGCGTGACGTGACCGTTAAGCCGTGCGGAAAGAGTGGCTGGCAATGGCTGCCGTCCGCTCCGTTTCGCCGGCGTGCGCAACCGGAACCTCAAGTCTTGGGGTGAAGCGGATTGAGATCGCTTTCCAACACCGGTCGATCAAGCCATCCGAGCTTGATGGGAACGTCGTAAAGGCGGCCGGGCGCGAAGCGGCGGTAGAAGTGCCGCAAGCCCGGAACGATCACCCGCGCGACGGGGACCTCGATATCGGGCCGAGTCTGATCGAGAACGAGGAAATCGAGGCCTTCTCGCTTGGCGAGGTTCACGCAGGCCATTACCTGCTCGCGTTTGTCGAGAGTGCCGAACCTCGAGCTGAAGTCGGGCCGGATGGACGGACCGGCGTTGGGTGTCAAATAGGTATGTTCCTGGAGCCGCCACGGACTCGAAGCGCCTTCAGTCAGCGGCCCCTGCGCCCGCAATCCCATAAGACCGATGGATAGAAACTGATTGAGTTCAGTCAGCGCGCGCAACAAGGCGATCCGCGGGTCGAAGTGCGAGCCGGAACCGAATTCGATAAAATCTTGTCCATTTTCCGTTGAATGCGAAAGGGCCACGAAGCTCGGAATACCGAGGTCGTGGGTGATGTCGAGCACCCACAGCCGGCGTCCAGTTTCGGCAAGCTGGATTCGTAAATCGCGGATATAGGCATCGTCCACCTGACTGATGTCCACTTCCGGTCGTTGCAGGCGGTTGTACCACCAGATTGCGTATGAAACCCGTTCCACCAGCTCCAGGAAGCCCTGAACGATCGCTTCCTCGAGCGTATTGCCGGCGGCGCAGCCATTGGAATCGGCGTGCATGTGGCCCGGGCCCTTGTAGAAAAAATACAAGAGGCTGGTCGGAAGGTATTTGAAGCGTTCATCGCGTATCGACCAGACCGGGGACCATTCGATCTCGGCCGATGGATCGAAAGGCGCAGGCGTCGGCATTTCATCGGGGTCAGTTATGGGCGCAAGGCGCCGTCGATACTGCGATTCGCTGAACAGCAGCACGTCATTGGGAGCAACGGCCTCACCCGGCGCAAAATCGATAAACCGCCGAGCCACCCTGATTTCGTCGCCCTGGTAGATCCCGGAATAACGTTCAATCGCCTCCATCAGCGCGCTGGCTTCGCCCTGCTCGGCCGTGCTGCCCTTGCCGAAGCTGCCGCCGCTTAAGCCCGCTCGCAGCTCGCGGACCGTCTCAGACTTCCCAGCAAAATTGTGCCTGGCATAGTAGTTGGTATTTAGCGGCAAATCGGCCTCGATCCGGTCGAGACGCGAGACCACCCCGGTAAGGGGGCTCACGTGTTTACGGAAACGTGCGACGGTTTCCCGCGAGGCAACAGACCGATAGCCGCCGCTGGTCATCACCAGCTTGCCGCCGGCATCAAGCCCTATTTGCTTCGGCGCTCGCTGCGGGTCGCGCTCCTTCTTGCGGCCGCAGGCGGGACATTGTGGGCGGGCCGCAACGAAGTGCTTCACAATATTCGCACCCGTGAGATCGAGGCTGACAATGTGATCATTCAATTCGGTTCGAAAGCCGGTCGCGATTGCTTTGGCAATTTCCACGGCGGCAAACTGAACTGCACTGCTTCCGAGGGGGTGCTTTGCCAGAGGTGAAACGCTGATGCAGCGGGCATCGCTGCGGTCGAGCATCGCCTTGATCTCGCGGTTGCGCGCCATGCGGTCGGCAAGACACATCCAGCAAGCGCTCTTGCCTGGACGGAAGACTGGCCCCACCAGGGGGATAATGCCGGACGGTTGAACGAGCAGCCACGGTGTGCGGTCGGACAGGTGCCTTTGGTTCAATTCCGCCAATTGTCCTTCGAGGTAGTCGTTGACAAGCGTGACGGTCAGGTCGGCTGAGCGTTTCACAACGCGGACACCAAGCTGCCGCAGGGCGCCTTCAAGTTCCTTCGCACCCTGCACATCCATTGACTTGATGAGCACGGCGCATTTCTGAAGGTTCTTCTCCGCCATATCCACCGGTAGTCCAAGGCTCGCCCAGTAGGCGGCAGCGGCGCCTTTGGAGAAGCGTGATGTCTGCACGATGTAGCGACGGTCGAGCAGGCGCGTGAAGGCTTCTTGGATCTTGTCGGACGGAAAATTCCGTTCCAGTTCGCGGAAGAGGTCCCGAAAGCTCCGACCGCCATTTCCCATTGCCGACGCGAGCGCACAATAGAGCTCGCCGTGGAGAAAGAACTTGCGGTCCTCGGAATAGAGGCACACCGCATCCGGCGGCAGCAAATAGACGCTGAAGTTCGGCGCAAATTGCGGAACGTCCTTGCTGTTGCGCAGCAGGAGGCTGTTCTTGCGGTCGTTCGTCGCGCGACGTGTACGCGCAACTTTAGCGCCATCGCGGACCGGCGGCGAGGACGCATGTTGCGGGTAGCCGGAGCGTTTAGCGCCCTCTGCGGTACTTCTTGGCAAGGACAACCCCTAGTGTGCTAACGCGCGTGCGCAATCGGGCTCCGCGCTTGTTCCGCGAATCCATTTGCGGCACGAATTCGGTTTGCGGCAAATGAGACAAAACCGCGGAAAAGATAATGGCCGGCTCGACGTACATCAAGCCGGCCACAAGGACTCGCGTGTCTCAACTTAAGTCCAAGAGCGGTCCGCGTTAGCAGACGCGGCAACGTCCCCATGAGAAACAGCAGCCGCAACCGCCACAGCCGCAGCCACCGCAGCCTCTCCAGCCGCAGCCGCAACCGCCGCACCTGCAGCCGCCGCCGCACCTGCAGCCGCCGCATCCTCGCCAGGCGAGCTTGTCGCCGAGCTGGGGCTTGGCGCTTTCCTTGTCGAAGACGTAGAAAGTCGACAGGCTGACGTCAGAAAGTTCTTCCTCGCCGAGAATAATTTCGTGATTCGGTGAGGTCGTCTGGGGCGGCAGATCGACAGCCGGCCCCGTCGTTGCGGCAGACGCACCCCCCGCTAGCGACAACAAACCGGCGGCCCCTAACACCGGCACCGCCTTCCCCCGACGCTTGCGCTTCGAGGCGTGCATTGCGTTCGACATCGTATAGTCCTCCCATACGTTCGGGAAAGTGTGAACCTGATCAGATTGAAGCACAGCTAGCGAATAATCGTACGCTTGGCTTGGGCCGTAGGCAAGCTCGTTTGTCGAATACCGCGATCTTGGGACGATTGCACTGCCGAGCCGTTCAAGCCAATCGCGCGACCGGCGCGGATGCGAAATAATTTATGACTGTAAAAAGAAGATTCTGAGACTTTTGCCGAGATGCAGCTGCGAACTGCGCTCTGGGTGCGAAGCGGCATCGCTACGGCTCCGCCGGATGATTCTTCTTCGCGGCTTTGGCCGCTACCCGTCTACATTGGTCTTGCATCGGGCGCTGCCGGATTTGGTCCGAGCTTACGCGTCCCATTGAGAGGTGTCCGGCCACGCGCTTCATGCAATACTTGATATGATTCAGTCCGGCCGTTGCGGGTCGCAATCGCGAGCGCATCATTTCGGAGGGCATTGTCAATGTCGGTGCAGATGCTCGGTGCCCGGCACAGATCGGCATATGACCGCAAGCCGACACCCTCAAGTGCGCTAGCGCATATTCCGGGCGACGACGGCTGGCCGCTCGTTGGCCACACGCTCGTGCTGCTCTCCGATCCAAAGGGTTTTGTCGAGCGGCGGGCGCAGCGTTATGGCCCGATTTATCGCAGCCGCGCGTTCGGTCAGACTAACGTTTCGCTGCTTGGCCCCGAGGCCAACGAGCTCGTTCTGCTGGACAGCCAAAAATCGTTCTCGTCCGCGCTCGGCTGGGACGTGCTTCTCGGACGCCTATTTCCTCGCGGGCTGATGCTGCTCGATTTCGACGAGCATCGCCTGCACCGGCGCGCCCTTTCGGTCGCGTTCAAATCCGGGCCGATGCAGTCCTATCTCAGGCAGCTCGACACCGGCATCGCCAAGGGAGTAGCGCAATGGCCGTCCGGGCGCGAGTTCAAGTTCTATCCGGCGATTAAACAGCTCACGCTCGATCTTGCGGCAACCTCGTTTCTCGGTGCGCAACTCGGTTCCGAGCTCGACTCGGTGAAGCTCGCCTTCATCGAGATGGTGGCCGCCGCGATCGCTGTTATCCGCGTGCCTTTTCCGGGCACTCAGATGGGCCGTGGCGTACGCGGACGTGCGCTCATTGTCGAGTATTTCAACCGTCAGATTCCGCTGCGCCGTGAGCGTGGCGGTGACGATCTGTTCTCGCAGCTTTGCCGCGCGACTTGGGAGGACGGATCGCTCCTGTCGAATGCGGATATTGTTGACCACATGAGTTTCTTGATGATGGCCGCGCACGACACGTTGACCTCATCGCTCACCTCGTTTGTCTATCGGCTGGCGGCGAATCCCCTTTGGCAGGAGAAAGTGCGCGAGGAAGTGCGAGGACTTAAGCTTGCCGCAGACGAACCGCTGGCGTTCTCCCGCCTCGACGAGCTTGCTCTGACAGAAATGGCGTTTAAGGAAGCGATGCGGCTTGCGCCGCCGGTACCCTCGCTGCCACGGCGGGCGGTGCGCGACTTCGACTTTCTGGGTTACCGCATCCCCGCCGGCACAGGTGTCAACGTCAATCCGCTCTACACCCATTACATGCCGGAGATTTGGCCCGAACCTGAGCGCTACGACCCCATGCGTTTCGATGCAGACGCCACCCGCATGCGGCACAAATTCGCCTTCGCACCGTTCGGCGGCGGCGCGCATATGTGCCTGGGATTGAACTTCGCTTACATGCAGGCCAAGTGCTTTACGTGGCATTTTCTGAACAAATTCCGGGTCTCGGTCACGTCCGATTATCGACCCGGTTGGAAGATGTGGCCTATCCCTTATCCGCGTGACGGCCTCACGGTTGCGCTGACGCCGGTTTAATGCCGGATGTAGCCGGGGGTGCCTTTGATCGCGGCGCATGCTTCGCGTTTTCGCTTTAAGATCGCGAACAGTGCTGGCGAGGAATAATGGAGCGCCGTTCGGGTTGCGTAAGATCGCCGCCGCCGTGTTAGGTTCGCCGCCGCCAAAAATGAGGGGCAAGCGATGGCGAACCAAATGCAAGGCAAGGTGTGCGTGATCACCGGCGGTGCCGGCAGCATCGGGGCGGCTGCGGCAAAACTCCTGCGGCAGGAGGGCGGGAAGATCATGCTGATCGACCTCGACGAGACGGCGCTGCAAAAAATAGCCGCCGATATCGGCGGCGAGATCGCCTGGTGTGCCGCCGACGTGACCAAATCCGATCAGGTCAAGAACGCGATTGCCACAGCCGTCGCCCGGTTCGGAAAGATCGACGTGCTGTTCAGCAATGCCGGTAATTTCGGCACGGTCGCGCCGATCGACGACTATCCGGAGGACGTATTCGACGCGGTCCTCGCCGTGCATGTCAGCCGCCCGGCCAACTCCTTGGCCAACACGCGCATGAGCCCCACTTGGGCGTGTTTGGCGGTGATGTAACCGTAGACGCCGGGATCGCCGGTTACCCCTGCAACGCTCGAGGTTATGATGATCGAGCCGCCGTCATTCATGTGCGGCACCGCGTGCTTGGCACAACATCCGGGTCAATACCCTTCATCCCGGCCCGGTCGACAATTCATTTCAATTGAACGTCGAACAAAAATTGGGCGCCCTGATTGGCCGCGACGGCACCCAGTTCTTCAACGAGATCATTCCGCTCCATCGCCACGTCCGCCCCGACGAAGTGGCGCGCTCAGTGCTTTTTCTTGCTTCCGACGCTTCGAGCTTCACGACCGGATGTCTGCTGATGGTGGACGGCGGGATGAGTATTTGAGTTGATTAACGAAGCGTAAATGGATGTCCGATAGCTAGGCGGCAGGGGGA
>Ga0116217_10004354_pt1 | contig 12641 bp, 5 predicted proteins | sample Sb_taG_6_FD_89697 | JGI IMG/M metagenome (GOLD analysis project Ga0116217, IMG submission 89697) | Peat soil microbial communities from Weissenstadt, Germany - Sb_50d_4_PS metaG | ecosystem: Environmental > Terrestrial > Soil > Wetlands > Peat | place: Germany: Weissenstadt | collected 2010-09-21 | reverse complement strand
GGTTTTTTCCATCAATCCTCTATATGAAGACAATCTTGGTAAACCCGACCCCGACTTGTTTTTTGACCAAGCCCTTCTGGGCTCGTGGCGGGGGGCAGATGAGGACTGCCCGTGGATTCTGACGATCGCGGCCAAGGAGCAGGCCTATGGCTTGACGGCGGCTCCGTCGGCGCAGTGCAAGGACGATAAGAAGACCTCAAAGTATGAAGGGCACCTCGTCAAGCTGGACAATCATGTTTTCCTGGATCTTGCGCCGGCACTGGGTGAGGTTTGCGACTTGTGCCTTCCTCTCCGATCATTCTTCTTGGCTCGGATTGAAAAGAACTCTTTCGCTCTTACACCGATCAACTACGAGTGGATGAACAACTCTATCAAGCAGAAGACGGTTATGCTTGGGACCCTGCCAGACCGCCCTCCAGGAATCTTGGCAGCTTCGTCCAAAGAACTAAAAGCCTTCATGCGCAAGTACGCCGACGACAACTCCGTGTTTCAGCCCAGCGATAGCATCACCTTCAGGAGAAAGTAGTAGCGGGAGATACGCGTCCGAACCTGCTTTGCAGCGTTCGAGGCCGCCTCCATGCGATAAACTGAATTCACCGATGGTGCCTACTTTTCGTCGATTGCTTCTCATCCTGGCGGCCCTTACCGCGCTTCATGCAGCGGCGCAAACGCCGGCAAAGCCCGCACTGAATGTGGTCCTGATCACGATCGATACACTGCGTGCCGATCATGTCGGCTGCTATGGATACAAGCAGATCAAGACGCCCAACATCGACGCCCTGGCTGCGGATGGAGTGCTCTTTGAACGCGCCTTCGCCGTCGTCCCCGTAACCCTGCCCTCACACAGCTCGATGCTGACGGGAACGTATCCCATGTTGAGCGGCATGCATGATTTCAGTGGCAATAAACTCAGCCCGCTTCAGCCAACGCTGGCCTCGGTCCTGAAACAGGCCGGGTATCGGACCGGAGCGGTGATCGGTGCGGCCGTGCTGGACTCGCGGTTCGGACTGAATCAGGGATTTGATTTTTATTATGACCACTTCGAATTCAGCCGCCTGGACGAAGCGAATCTCGATGAGATGGAGCGTCCGGGCAATATCGTGGCCGATGTGGCGCTGAACTGGCTGGAAAAAGACTGGTGGCAAAAAGAAGCGCTCGGAAAAGACCAACCGTCGAAGAATCCCCGGAAGAAGTTTTTTCTTTGGATGCATCTCTACGACCCGCACTTTCCCTATCATCCGCCTGAACCATACAGTCGCGAATACGCTGCGCAGCCGTACGACGGCGAGATCGCTTTTGCAGATGAACAGGTCGGGCGCCTTCTCCGCTTCTTGAAAGAAAAAGGAATTTATCAGAACACAGTAATCGTGCTCTGCGGCGACCACGGCGAAAGCCTGGGAGAGCACGGCGAAAAGACGCACGGCTTCTTCATCTACAACGCCACCATGCATGTGCCGCTGATCATTCGATTGCCGGCGCAACTGCCGGGGCAGGTGCCGGAGAAAACCCAGGCGCGCACGCTTGCCGATCCGGTTTCGCTCGTGGATCTCATGCCGACGGTGCTGGAAGCCGTCGGATTGCAGGTTCCGTCGCAGGTGCAAGGACGCAGCCTGCTTCGCGAGATTCGTCCCGATCCTTCCGCCCCAGATTCACCAGCGAATCGTGAGCGCACGCTCTACGGAGAAACGTTTCTGCCGCGAATTCATTTCAACTGGAGCGAGCTGCGGGCCTCGGAGAATACTAAATATCACTTCATCGACGCGCCTCGACCCGAGCTTTACGATCTGGCGAAGGATCCGGGCGAAGTTAACAATCTGTTCGCCGAAAAGAAGGCGGTCGCAGAGGAGATGCACTCCAAGCTCGCTGACATGATCCGCGATTACAGCGCGGGCAAAGAGCTGGCCGAAAAGACCGGCCTCGATCCGGCGCTCATGGAACGATTAAAGTCTCTGGGCTACGCGGCGTTTTCCGGGGGCAGCGATTCGGCCATAACCAGTCGCGAGCTGCCCGATCCGAAAGACCGCATCGCGGCGTACGAACTGATCTCCGATGCCATCGCCGACAGCCAGCACGGCCGCTATCAGGAGTCGATCGAAAAACTGAAGAGTGTGATGAAGACTGAGCCCAATTCCGTTCCCGCTCACTACATGCAAGGGCTGAATTTCTACCATCTAAAGATGTTTGCCGCGGCAGTGGACGAGCTGCAGAAAACGGTTCAGCTCAGCCCTGATTACGCGCTCGCCCTTTTTAACCTGGGCATGGCGCAGGCCCACGCCGGCCAGATAGATGCCGCCATCGCGACGCTGCAACGGACCCTGCAACTCGATGCCACCAATTTCGAAGCTGCCTTCAATCTGGGTGTGGCCTTCATCCAGAAAAGGCAGCTGGAACCGGCGGCCGAAGCGTTCCGGCAATCGATTACGATTAATCCGGAGTTGGCGCGTGGACATCGCGCCCTGGGCGAGACCCTGCTCTACCAGGGCAAGCTGGACGAGGCCATCACCGAATTACGTCGCGCCGTGGAGTTGGCGCCGCAAGAGAGCATCATGCACGAGTCGCTAGCCAAGGCTCTGAACGCGAAGGGACTCACGGCGGAAGCAGACGAGGAGACGCGGCGCGCGCAGCAGCAGCCGGCGCCGCAATAGACGCATGTTTGGGCGCTTCTCAACTTTCCTCGCCGCACTTTCGCCAGCTTTCTGGTTCTCACTTCTCTGGTTCACCGTTGTGATCGCCCTGGCTGCCGGATGCACTGCGTTCGCCCAGGAAGCTCCGGCCAAGCCACTACAAACCAAACCGCAGGCAGCAACTGGCGCGACGCGGCTGGGCACGGCGCAATCTAAGACTACGAAGCCGGTTACGAAACCCAGCGTTATATTGATCACCATCGATACGCTCCGCGCCGACCACGTGGGATGCTATGGAGCACAGATGGAGATGGTCAAGACTCCAACCCTCGACGCGTTGGCGCACGACGGGGTTGTGTTTGAGCGGGCCATCTCGCAGGTTCCACTTACCTGGCCTTCGCACGCGGTGATCCTGACCGGCACTTACCCCTTTCAGAACGGCGTGCAGGATTTCACCGGGCAGCCGTTGGCGCAGCAGTTTCGCACTGTGTCCCAGGCCTTTCAGCAGGCGGGTTACGCCACCGGTGCCGTGGTCAGCGCCTTTGTTCTCGACCGGAGTTGGGGCCTGGGGCGCGGCTTCGATTTTTACGATGATGCGTTTTCGGCGGAAACCTTCGCCCAGAAGGATATCGGCCTGGTGGACCGTCGCGCCGGAGAAAGCGTGGCGCATGCCATCGCGTGGTTGAAGAAAACTCCGCGCCGTCCGTTTTTTCTCTGGCTGCATCTTTACGATCCGCACAGCCCCTACGATCCTCCCGAACCCTACCGCTCTGAGTATCGCAGCCATCTCTACGATGGCGAGATCGCCTACGCGGACCACGAACTCGGAAAACTGATGTCGTGGCTCAAGCAGAATCACCTCTATGATTCTTCGCTCATCGTCGCCCTCAGCGATCACGGCGAGTCTCTAGGGGAGCACGGCGAAGACGAGCACGGGTTCTTCGTCTATAACGCCACGGTGCATGTGCCCCTGATCATAAAGCCGCCCGTGAAACCGCCCGCCGGGAGCCGTATTGCGCCCGGCCGGCGCCGCGAGCCCGTCGAAACCACGGCCGTAGCTCCGACGCTTCTGCAACTGGCGGGAGTAAAGGATCCGACCGATTCGATTTACATGCAGTTCCAGTCGCATGCGTTGTTAGGCACTGGGTCGGACACTAAGCCAGGCACAAATCAGGCGGAGAATCAGTCGGCACAAGATCCAGCCTACAGTGAGACTTTCTATCCCTTCAGTTCTTTCGGTTGGAGTCCGTTGCACGCGCTCGAGAGTGAGCGCTTTCATTTTATCGAGTCGCCTCAGCCGGAGTTGTACGATCTTGACGCCGACCCGGGAGAAACCAGCAATGTTGCCGCCCAGCAGCCCGCCACCGTGGCCGTGCTCCGGGAAAAGATGCAGGCATTGCTGGCCCACAACCCCTTCACTCGCCAGGATGCCGGTGCCGGAAATCTGAGTCCCGACGCGCAGGAAAAACTGCGCGCTCTCGGCTATTTTGGATTTCGTGCCGCAGTTTCTCCCGAGGCGCTCAAGCAAGGGCTCGCCGATCCCAAGGACAAGCTGTGGGAATTTAATTCCATCCTCAAAGCCACGGATGCTTTTCAGCGTGGGGAAGACGATCAGGCGGAAGCTCTTCTAAACGACGTCCAGCAAAAAGATCCGCAAATCTACGTGATCCCTTTCCTGCTCGGCGAGTCGGCGCTGCGGCGCCAGCACTGGGAGCGTGCTGCCGCCCAACTGCAACGCTGCCTGGAATTAAACCCGAACTTCGACAATGCCATGACCGGACTGGCTCGGGCCCTGGCGAAGCTCGGTCGTCCGGATGAGGCGAAAAGCTGGCTCGACAAGGCCTTGCAGAGCAACCCCCAGAACTACCGTGCCTGGTATGAAACCGGCTTGTTGCATGTCGCGAGCGACCCGGCGGCCGCCCGGTCCGCATATGAAAAGACGCTGGCCATTCAACCTAACTTTTTTGCCGGCCAGCGCGAACTGGGGATGCTTCTTTTCCAACAAAAAGACTATGTCGCGGCGGCCCCGCACCTGGAAAAAGCGATCGCACTTGGGCTGGAAGATGCGCGGCTGCGCAACTTCCTGGGCATCTGTTACAGCCGGATGAACCGCCTCCCGTTAGCAATCAAGAGTTATCGGACAGCGCTGAAACTGAATCCCGCCATGGCCGACGCGCACTTGAACCTCGCATATGCCTTACAGCGTACAGGTAAACTGACGCAGGCACACTCGGAATACCAGGCTGCTTGCCAGCTAGAAGCGAAGTACTGCGGACTGGTCCCAAAGGGAGGTCGTTAGGCCGCTTCATTGTACCCGCCGGTTCTCGCTTTCCAGTTTGCGCAGGACCTCCCGGCATTTTCCGGACAGCGGATCGTCAGGCGACAACTTAAGAAAATCTTTCAGCTCGCTCATGGCTTCCGGTTTCTTGTCCTGCGACAGGTATAGATTGACCAGCGCCAGATGGACCTTCTTCATCTTCGGGTCCAGGCGTAGAGCTTCTCGTAACGCCCGCTCCGACTCATCCGGTTTGTGCATTTTCTGATAGACCGAGCCCAGAACGAATTGGCCGACAGCAGATTCTGGATCTCGCCGCAGACCTTCCTGCACCTGGGTGAAAGCGTCCTCATAATGATTCGTCAGCAGAAAAACGTTTCCAAGGTTGAGATGAGCCTCGGCATCGTTCTGATTGAGTCTGATAGTCTCTTCGAACTCGTGTTGGGCAGCGGGAAAATCGGACTTCGCCAAGTAGACGCGCCCGAGCTCATTGTGTGCCGGATAGAAACCCGGGGCCAATACCAGCGATTTCTGGAAGCAACGCGCGGCACCCTCAACATCACCATCCCCGTTCGCCTTCAGGCCCTTCTCGTATTCCTGCACCGCTTTCTTGGGAAACTGGCGGGAAAGCTCGTTGACGTCAATTTCGTTGCGATTGCTGCCGGCCACGCGTGTCTCAGCACGCTTGTTCTCCGCCAACGGGCGGGGATCAAGGGTAACCGATGCGCGGGCCATAATCGAGATTGAAAGATCGAGGGTGACGTCCTGAGTCACGGGCAGGTAGTCTTCGTCCTGAACGCTAACGGTGTACACGCCGCCAGGAAGGGCGTAGAACCCAAAGTGCCCTTGGCTATCGCTATAAGCGCTGTTGATGGTGGCGCCGCGAGCTTGCAGGTTGACGAGAATTTGCTTGGGCGGAAGTCCCTGGCGGGCAACGCGGATTTCGCCAACGACGTTGCCCACCTGCGATTGTTGCGCGGAGCAGGAAACGGCCAAAAACAGGACAGCCACCTGGGCGGCCGACAACCGGAAATGGAAACTCGAAACTCGCCCGAGCTGCATGAGCGCCCCAGCCATTTTTACCCAAAAACTTGGGGCTTGCCAATATCTGGCAAGCCCCGATTCACCACTTGGCAATCTGGCTAGAAGCTCAGCTTCGCACCGAATTGCAACTGCCGCGGGTTCAGCGTGCTGGCAGCCTGGCCAAACGCCGCATCGGTGATTTTGTTGTGCGCAGACGCTTGCGGTGTCGCCAGGATGAAATTCGCCCGGTTGAGCACGTTGAATCCTTGCGCCTGGAAGTTCAAGTGGAACCGTTCGGTGATTTTGAAGGTCTTACCGACGGTCATATCCGCGTACCATTGTCCGGGGCCGACGAAAGTGTTGCGTCCCAGATTGCCGGTACAACCAAGACAGGGAGAGGAGAATATGGTAGAGGGGTTCAAACCCGCTGCCGCCCAACCACTCGCCCATGCCTTACGGCTGCTGCCGTCGTAACGCGAGATTGTGGAGTTTGGACGGTCGTCCGCAACATTGTCAAGGTTGTAGTCGCCACCCAAGTTGACGCACGCGCCGCCCGCAACGTCAGCCGGGCTACACGAGCCGTCGGGATTTGTGCCGCTTAAGTTCGCTGGCGTTGAAGTAAACGGTTCCCAGTGCGCGCCGCTTTGGAAGGCCCATATCCCACTGTACTGCCAACCACCTAGAACCTCACCTGCGATTCCGTTCCTGGGGCCGGGAATCTGATAGACGTAGTTCAACACCAGACGTTGCCGAATGTCGAAGATAGAGTTCCCGCGATCCAGACCCGGAAGTGTCTGGTCCGTGGTATATCCGTCCCCGGCTGCGGCCCCGTTTGCGCCGGTTGCGGAGTTATGCCAGCCAGAACCGTTGTCAATGGAATGGCTCCAGGTGTAATTCCCGTTCACCAGCAGCCCGTGGCTCATCTGCTTCTTCACCTGGAACTGGAAGGCGTTGTAGTTCGAGTTGACATCGTTCTGCCACTCGCGCATGGTGCCGTAGTTCGGGTTCAGGCGGCCAATCGGGTTAACCGAGTTTGCGTTCGGCGTGCCATCCGCAAGATTCGTATCGTTCTGCCCGCAGAGCTGCCGGCCGAAATTGTCCGTCACGCATCCACCTAACGGCAACCTTCCCCCCGGGATGCTATTGAGATTCTCGGAGCGGAAGAGTTTGTGCCCAACCGTGCCAACATAATCGGCTTCCACAACCCACTTTCCAGCAATTTCTCGCTGCACGCTGAGATAAGAGTTGTAGATGTATGGGTCATCGATGCCCTTAGGCTGAACGATGCCGGTCAGGTAGGCCGTGTTCGCATTGCTTGGCAACCACCCCACCAGGTTCCCGAAGTCCTGCGCTCCGGTCCCTTGCCCGATGTTCGTTCCCGCGCCGCTATACGTCGGCGTTACCGGGCAGTCGGGGCAACCTGGGCCACTTGTCGGGGATACGTAGGGCCCGTACACAACGGTCTGCGCCGGATTCCCGGCTAGGAAGTTGCTTCCCAAGTTGAACGAATAGTACGGCAGGTTCCAGCGGGAGTTCGAGAGCGGGTTATATAGCGTGCCCTCAAACGAGATTCCAAACCCGCCGCGCAGCGACGTCTTGCCGTCGCCGAACACATCCCAGGCGAACCCAATTCGAGGCCCAAAGTCCTTGTTGCGTCCCGTGCCGAGCGATGAAGCCGGGGCGAATCCGCCCGGGCCGCAAATTCCCGCTAGTTGTGCCAAAGCCACAGTCTGCCCCGTGGCAGCGGAGCAACCTGGATCTCCTGCCGGGATATTCGCCTGCTGCAGCCAACCTTGCCCAGTAGCTAGGTTGTCGATCACCCGGGTTCCGGGTCCTCGGATGAACGTGGTAGCCGCGTTCGCCTCCTCGTTGTGGCGCTGGTATTTATCCCAACGCAACCCGAGATTCAGGGTCAGCCGCTTTGTGGCTTTCCAGTCGTCCTGGAAGTAGAGGCCGGCCTCGATATTCCGCCAGTGGCGCTCGTTCGATTGCAGGAAAGCCTGGGGAGTTTGATTATACGACTTGCACGGCGGTGCGCAGATGCCAGGATCTACGCCAGCCGTCTGCGAGTACGGCTGATCGATCGCGAACATCATCATGTCGAAGAAGTAGTACGACGGGCGGGCAACGTTGAAAACGCTGTTCTCAATGTTGCGGCGGATGTCGCCTCCGATCTTGATGCTGTGGTTCCCATGAGTCCACGAAACCATGTCGGAGTATTGGTAGATGTTTTCTTTAAAGAACTGCGGATAGCCGGCGTAGCTTCCAAATCCGAGGCTACCGTCGTTGAAGCCAATCTGCGGTACTCCGGAAGTGGCACTGGAGATGTCAATATCGGTGTTGTTCTGGGTGTATCCGGCGCGCAGTTCGTTCAACACGGTCGGACTGAAGGTATGCGTCCAGCTAAAGTTGCCCGTGGGTGAAAGCTGACGTTCCGGGTTCAAGAATCCCCGTGCGCCCTGGGGCTTCAAGGGGCCGTAAGAGTCAGTCGAACGAAACCAGTTGTAATTTACAGCAAACCGGTTCGCCGAGCTCGGGTCGTAGTCAATCTTTCCCGACCACTCCCTGCCTTCGAACAGATTGCCGAGCACCTGGGTCTGCGACCCGAACGTCGCTACAGCTTTGTCCAACATCTGAAGGTTTCTGTTCGCGAGAAGTGCAGCCGTCTCGTAGGGAGCGCCCGCCGCTCCCAACGGAGTTGTGCAAGGCTTGCCGTCGGCAGTAAAGTCGTCCGTTGCCGGGTTGTACCCAACCAGTCGAGCGACCAGTAGAGGTATATGATTTGCTCCACGGGGATCCCCGGCGAAGAGACCGTTCGAGGGGCAGAGATAGCCGGCAATGCTACTTCCCAAGTACCCCGCGATCGTATCGCCACTGATCGGCGTGCCAGCATGTGGCGACGCGAAATTCTTGAACAAAAGACTCGAGACCGAGTTGGGGAAAGTCGTTTGCACCAGTTGCGAAAAAGCGGGATCTTCCTGCTCTACTGTAGCCGCCGGCGAGCTCGAGTTGAAATGATCGCCCTCAATGGCGCCGTAGTAGAACAACTTGTCTTTAATCAGCGCTCCACCTAGCGTGCCCCCATACTGGCTGAAACGAGTAGCTGGCTGGGGATTCCCGGCCTGCTTGTCGAAGAAATCGCTGGCATCAAAGACATCGTTGCGGCCGTAGTACCAGCCGCTGCCATGGAGCGTGTTAGTTCCCGACTTGGTCACCAGGTTGTTGATGGACCCGGCGCTACTGCCGTACTGCGCCGAAGTGTTGAGCGTGAGTTCCTGGAATTCCTGGACCGTGTCCTGAATCGGGGTGTTGACCACGCCGCCGCTCAGACCCTTGTTGTCGATGCCGTTAATCAGGAAGCCGTTAAAATTCTCGCGAACTCCGTTGACGACGGTGCCGTGACCGTTCTCGAAGTCAACGCCATTGACATTGACTGCACCAGCCGCCATCTGCATCAGGTCGTAAACGTTGCGGCCATTCAAAGGCAGGTTTTCGATTTGTGTGGAAGATACGGTCGTTGACAGCTTGGAATCTTCCGTGTTGACGGCCGTAGCTTCGCCGGTGACTTCGACCACTTCCGAAGCCTTGCCGATTTGCAGCCTGAAGTCCACGTGCGCGATGGTGCCGGCGTTCGCGGTCACTGCGTTGTTGGAGATCATCTTGAAGCCGGGGGCTTCGACCGTTATTTTGTAGACGCCTGGCGGCACTTCTCCAACCGTGTAGTTGCCGCTGGAGTTGGTGGTGGCGGAGAGGTGCAGGTCGGTCGCCGGATTGGTAACCGTAACCTTGGCGTTGGCAATGGCGGCGCCGGTTGGATCAAGCACGGTACCGGTAAACTGGCTGAACTGTACCTGCGCAAATGCGCTGAAGGTTAGAGCCAGCACGGCAAACACTACAAGGCAAAACTGCAGTCTTTTCATTTACCTACCCCCTGGAATCTATAGCGCGCGATTTCTGTCATACGCGCGAAAGTTTTTATTGCGACAGCTCTAGCAAAATCATCTCAGTAGAGCACGGGTCGAACCACCTGCTACTGAGCGCGCAGATTCTGCGCCTTCGATCACGATTTGTCAATGCATCTTACTGATTCCGTTGGCCGTAACCGGGGAGAGTCCTCAGAAACAAGCCTCCCTTTCTCCGGAAACACCAACGTATAGTGCATTTGCAGTAGCCCTGCACCTCTGGCACCAAACGACAATCCCCAATGTTTCAAATACTTACCGCTGAAATAGCCCTCTCGCCTATGAGTAACTGAAGATCGAAATGCACCGAGCTACCAAATTCCGTAGTTTCATCACACTTCATTTAGAACGATTTGAAGAGTGACTTGGATGGTGCCTCCGATAACGCTCACCGCCCCCGATCCGGCCTTCTTTCGACGACACCGCTTCCCTCCCGACCGGCTCCCTCTCGACCGGTTCCCTCTCGAATGACGAGTTCCTGATTCGCCGTCACCGGTCCCAGTCTGTCGACCTGTCCGCTCGGCCACCGAACGATGATGGCGTCAACTTTCGTCGCCGCGCCCAGGCCGAAAAAAGCGCGCGGATCGCTCGAACTTTCGAAACTGCTTCCGGCGCGTACTTCCGTATAGCGGGTTGATCCCTCGGCGGTGATCTCGATCTTCGCTCCGTAGCCATCGCGGTTCGACTTGCTGCCGATAGTCCTGATCCGCAGCCAGTGGCCGGGCGAGGAGACTTCGTTGCGCAGCAGAACTGGAGACGAATCGACGGTGGTCATGAGCAAATCCTGACGGCCGCGATTCCAGAAGTCGGCGGTCAAGGCGGCGCGGCCCACATACTTTTTCGCCAGCGCGCCCCCGGACTTCTGGCCGACTTCCTCGAACTTGCCGATCTTCGATTTGTCGGATTGGTAGCCGAGGTTGTGAAACAGAAACGGCTGCTCGGCGTAGCCCACGCCAAAGGATTGCCCTTCGACCTGCGCGTCCACGTGTCCGTTGGCCATGAAGATGTCGAGCCAGCCATCATTATCGTAGTCCAGAAATTTCGCGCCGAACCCGAGGTACGGGTAGCCGATAGCGCCGATGCCCGCGGGGCCCGCCACGTCGGTGAACTCGCCGTTGTGGTCGTTGTGGTAGAGGTTCTTCGTATCGTCGGAGAAATTGGTCTTCACAATGTCCGGCCAGCCGTCGCGATCATAGTCGGCGGAATCAACCCCCATGCCAGCCTGTTCGCGTCCGTCGGAACTGTACGCCACGCCCGCCTCGGCGCCGACTTCGGTGAATCCGCCCTTGCAGTTGTTGTGATAGAGCAGGCTCGGCGAAGAGTCGTTGGCTACGTAAAGATCAAGGCAGCCGTCCTTGTCGTAATCCAGCCACAGCACGCCGAGGCCATAGTAACTCTCGGTATCGATGCCGAGTTTTTCCGTGACATCGGTGAAGGTGCCGTCGCCGTTGTTGTGGTAAAGACGGTCGCGCGCGCCCTTCAATCCGCGCGGTCCGCAATTTACCGGGATGCCCCGATACTGGCAGAACTGGCTGCTGCCAAACTGCGGCAGGTGGTTCATATCCACGTCCACGTAGTTGGCGACGTAGAGATCAAGGTTGCCGTCGTTGTCATAGTCGCCGAAGGCTGCGCTGGTTCCCCAGCGATCGGCGTTGGCGACGCCGGCTTTCGCGGTGACGTCGGTAAAGGTGCCGTCGTGGTTGTTATGGTAAAGAGCCGAACCGTGGAAGCCGGTGATATAGACGTCTTCCCAGCCGTCGTTGTCGAAGTCTCCGATAGCGACGCCATAACCCCAGCCGCAAAAATTCAGGCCCGACTTTGCCGACACATCGGTAAACGTTCCGTCATGATTGTTGTGGTAGAGGCGCGGCGGATGGCACTTGCCGGCCTTGTAGTCCTCGATCGACGAGCCATCAATTAGAAGGATGTCCATCCATCCGTCATTGTCGTAGTCGAACGCGGCCGCGCCGCCGCATTGCGTTTCGACGATGTAGAGCTTCTCCAGGCTGCCGCAAGTCAGATGAAAGTCAATTCCGGCGGCGCGCGTTACGTCAATGAACAAGGCTGGATTGGTCGCTCGAGTCTCGGCGCCCGGCTTTTGCGCGGCCCCCGCAGGCTTCGCGAGAACAGCATTCTTCGGAGCGACGTTGCTCGGAGTCGCAGTCTGCGCCGCTACCAGCGAAATCCAACTGCCGCTCAACGCCATCGCCAGGACCGAGGTCGCAATCGTAAGAAGCTTTTTCATGACTCCGGATCTGTGCCTGGGTGAAGTCTGGTGGTGGTTCGTATCAGCGTTTCGCTTTAATGGTTCGTATCAGGGTATCGCTTTAGCGATACCACAAGCCTTCAAAAACAACCGCCCCTTTAGGAGCTGAAACGCTCACTGATCGCGCCCGGTGGCCATCCCCGCCGAAGCCGGTTGCGCCTTCTTCAGTTCCGCGAAGCGTTCCAGTTCGCTTCGCGCTTCTTCGCCCCGGCCGAGTTTTTCCAGCACGCGCGCGAGTTGATAGTGAGGGCTCGGGTCCCTAGGGTTCAGTTCCGCCGCCTTGCGCAAAGAAGACTCGGCTTGAGCCGCCTGCCCCGCGAGCGCCTGCGCCTTGCCCAGGGTGTACCAGACATCGGGATTCGACGCGTCCAGTTCCGTGCCACGCTTAAGATAAGTCACCGCCGCCTCGTATTTTCCGCCCGCGACCAGCGAGCGTCCCAATTCGTACACCACCGCCGGACTCTCCCCCGACCGGCGCAACTCCTCTTTAT
>Ga0116217_10004352_pt1 | contig 12643 bp, 13 predicted proteins | sample Sb_taG_6_FD_89697 | JGI IMG/M metagenome (GOLD analysis project Ga0116217, IMG submission 89697) | Peat soil microbial communities from Weissenstadt, Germany - Sb_50d_4_PS metaG | ecosystem: Environmental > Terrestrial > Soil > Wetlands > Peat | place: Germany: Weissenstadt | collected 2010-09-21 | reverse complement strand
TGCTACACCCAGGCGCTGCCCAACTTCAACGGCCCGCTCTCGCAGGGCCCCGCGGATGGGAGCGGGGGATGAATCCCGGGGATGAGCTCGAGCAGGAGGGCGGCGTGAGCGCCGGCGGCGGCGAGCGGGAAGCGATTGCAGGCGCCGGTCCCGAGGGCGGCCAGGAGCCGCGGCCAGCTCCTGGACGCAACGGGGCGCGCGCCAACAACCACTCCGCCGGCGGGGGCGCCCGCGGGATCCGCGATCAGATCGAGCGCTACCGCACGGCCTTCCTCTCGGTGGTGGCGCTGGTCCTGTTCGCCGCCTTCACCGGCGGCTATATCCTCGCCCACGAGCGCCTGGCGCTGCCCAGCTGGTTCCCCGTGCTGGGCCACGAACACTTCGCGCTGAAGGCCGAATTCCAGACCGCGCAGGCGGTCACCCCCGGCCAGGGCCAGGCGGTCACGATCGCCGGCGCCAAGATCGGCGAAATCGAAAGCGTCACGCTGCACGAAGGGCGCGCGCTGGTGAGCATGAGCCTCACGCCCAGGTACGCGAGCTACATCTACCGCGACGCCACCATGCTTTTGCGCCCCAAGACCCAGCTCAAGGACGAGACGGTCGAGGTCGACCCCGGCACGCCCGCCGCGGGGAAGCTTCACAGCGGTGAGACCATCCCCATCTCCCAGACCGCCCCGGATGTCAACGTCGACGAGTTCCTCGCCGGCCTGGACGCCGAAACGCGCTCCTATCTGCAGCTGCTCCTGGCCGGCGCCGCGCAGGGCCTGCAGGGCAACTCGCGCAACCTCTCGGCGGCGCTCAAGCGCTTCGACCCCCTCGCGCGCGAATCGCAGACGCTTACCCGCCTGATCGCCTCGCGCCACGCCGACATCGAGCGCGCGATCCACAACTTCAGACTGCTGATCGAAGGGCTGGGCAGCAGAGACAAGGCGCTGAGCGAGCTCGTGGACTCCGCCAACGCCGCCCTCGGTGTCTTCGCGCAGCAGGATCATGCCGTGCAGGCCACCCTGCACGAGTTGCCGCAGACGCTGCGCGAGACCAATCAGGGGCTCGGCAAGCTGGCCATCGCCGCGAGCGTGGCCGGCCCCGCGCTGGTGAAGCTCGAGCCCTTCGCGCGGGCGCTCGCCCCCGCCGCGGAACAGACGGCGCCGGCGCTGCGCGCAACCACCCCCATCCTCGAGAACCAGATCCGGCCCTTCGCGCGCGAAATCGAGCCCGTGGTGAGCGAAATCCAGCCCGACATCCAGCAGATCTCCGAAGCCTTCCCCGAGCTCACCACCAGCTTCTCGGTGCTCAACGAATTCCTCAACGAGGTGGCCTACAACCCCTCCGCCAACCAGCCCGGCTTCCTCTTCTACCTCGACTGGTTCAACCACGACGTCAACAGCGTCTTCGCCAACGCCGACGCCAACGGCCCGATCGCCCACGGCATGCTCTTCTACGCCTGCCAGCAGCTGTTCGCGCTGCACGGCGCCGAAGAAGTCAACCCGACCGTGCGGGCGCTGAGCGGACTCACGCATCCCCCCGTGTCCACGATCGGCAAGTGCCCCGCGCCCAGCGGCGGCGGCGCGAGTAGCGCCTCCGAACTCTCCGGACGGGTGTTCGGCCGCAGTCTGCAGTCCACCTTCGGCCTGGGGGGGAATCCCTGATGCAGAAGCGCGCGCCCACCCTCGCCAACCTGCTCGTGATCAGCCTCTTCGCGCTCAGCTGCTTCGGCCTGCTGCTGTTCCTGTGGGAGTCCTTCGGCGGCTCCGTGCCCCTGAAGCCCAAGGGCTATCGCATCGAAGTGGCCTTCCCGCGCACCCTGCTGCTGGCCGAAGAGTCCGACGTGCGCATCAGCGGCGTGCCCGTGGGCCACGTCGTCGCGCTCAAGCGCAACATCGAAGGGCGCAACCAGGTGGTGCTCGAAATCGACCACCAGTACGCGCCCGTGCGCGCCAACGTGCACGCGATCCTGCGCCAGAAGACGCTCCTGGGGGAGACCTACGTGGAACTCATCCCCGGCCCGCGCGCCGGGCTCTACATCCCCGAGGGGGGGCGCCTGCCCAACAACCAGGTGGCGCCCTCGGTGACCTTCGACGACATCCTCTCCGCCCTGGACCCCAGGACCAGGCGCGCCTTCCAGCTGTGGCAGCAGACGCTCGCGGCGGGCTTCGCCGGGCGCGGGGAAGACCTCAACGCCGCCTTCGCCACGCTCGAACCGTTCGTGGGCCATGCCAATGAAGTGGCCAGCGTCGTGGCCCAGCAGGAGGGCGCCCTCACCGCCGTCGTGCGCGGCACCGGAGAAGTGTTCGACGCGCTCTCCGAACGCGATCACCAGTTCCAGGGGCTCGTCGTCAACGGGGAACACACCTTCAGCGCCCTCGCCCAGACCAGCCAGGCCTTCGCGCAGGCCTTCCGCGAACTGCCAGCCTTCGAGCACAACTCAAGCGTCGCCCTGCGCAGCATCGACAGCCTCGCCGTGGCCGCCAGCCCGGTGTTGGACCAGCTGCGCCCCGCCGAGATCCAGCTCACGCCGCTGGTGGTGGCCCTGCAGGCCTTCTCGCCCGATCTCAATGGCCTGCTCACCAGCCTGGGGCCGTTGACGAAGGCCGCGCAGGCGGGCGCGGGGGGCATCAAGAAGCAGCTCAATCTGACGGTCCCGCTGCTGGAACACGTGATCCCCTTCACGCGCAACTTCAATCCCTTCCTGGAAGAGCTCTCGCGCTACGTGCCCGAGCTGCAGGCGCTGCTGGCCAACGCCACCGCCGCCAGCCAGAGCACCAGCCAGGAAGGCGGGCCGGGGGGGCCGCGCATACACGCCCTCGCGGCAATGCCCATGGTCAACCCCGACAGCCTCTCGCTGTATGCGCAGCGCAGCGGCTTCAATCGCGCCAATCCCTACCCGCCCTCGGGCGCCTCCAAGGGCGTCGGCGCCGGCGGAATGCCCGTGTTCAACGTCGCGTCCTGCGCGAACGCCGTGCCCACCATCAGCGGGCCGGGCACCGCCCAGGTGCCTCAGAGCCTGATCGAACTGCTCGTGTCGCTGGGCTTCATCCACGCCAAGGGCACCCCGGCGGCTGTGCCCGTGCCGGCCTGCAGCCAGGCGCCGCCCTTTACGCTCAACGGCCGCACCACGCAGTATCCGCAGGTCCCCGCGGCGGCGAAGTGATCGCGCCCCGGCGCGGGAGGCCGGTGCGGGTCGCCGCGGCGTCGAAGAACCCCGGCGGGGTCAGGGGGCGCCCGCCGCCCGCGGGGGGCTCTGGATGCCGGCGGCGGTCATCGCGCGGTGGTGGCCCATGTAGGGGACCAGCGCGAAGTACACCAGGTCCCCCAGCAGCTTGGGCAGTTCGGGGGTGCGTTCCTCCAGCACCCGCCGGTGCAGGATCGAGGCGATCCCGCCCACCACGGCCTCCGAGGTCTGCGGGGGCAGGTGCTCGGGGTAGGCCGCGTGGCGCCTGCCCTCCTCCAGCAGCGGCACGAAGGCGGCCAGCGTCTGGCGGTAGCGCTCGTTCGCGGCCGGGCCGGCGCTGAGGCACTCCACCATGCCCACCCGCGCGGCCTCGGGGTCGCTGGCCAGGGCGGCGAGGAGGGCCCGCAGGCCCCTGCGCACGCGATCGGGCCAGGGGGCCGAGCGGTCGTACTGTTCCAGCACGCTGGCGTGCAGCCGCGCCACCATCGCGTCCAGGGCCTGCAGGAAGCAGTCCTCCTTGTCGTGGAAGTGCTCGTCGAACACCGCCCCGGGGACGTCGGCCGTCTGCAGCACGCGCTCCACCGTGGTGCGGTCGTAGCCGCGATAGGCCACCGTGGCGATCAGCGCATCGAGAATGCGCTCGCGCGGGTCGGAGCAGCCGACTGGGCCGGCGGCGGTGCTGGCCTCAAGGTCCTGCCTGTGCGACATCCTTTCCTCCTGCACTGATCGTAGACTCTCAGGTGCTCTGCTGTCAAGAGTCAGGTGCAGGGGTCCGTGTGGGGAGGCTGTAATATGCGCGGTGTGGAGGAGGGAGCGCGGGTATGAGCGACGAGCAGCTTGACGAGGGCGAGGGCGTGAGCCCCGAGAGCCAGAGCGTGCTGGAGCAGGCCAGCGAATACCAGTACCACTCGCACGACCACCTCGAGCACGGCCTGCGGGACGGGGAGTGGTCGATCCGCTGCGTCGACGTGCACAAGCGCCTGGGGGGGCTGCCGGTGCTCAACGGGCTCAACGTGACGATCCCCGACGACACCATCACCGTCGTGCTCGGCCCCTCGGGCACCGGCAAGAGCGTGCTCATCAAGCACATCATCGGCCTGATGTTCCCGGACTCCGGCGATGTGATCGTCAAGGGCCAGTCGGTGCCCACCCTCAACATGCCCGATCTGCTGACGCTGCGCCGCCGCATCGGGGTGCTCTTCCAGGACGGCGCCCTCTTCGGCTCGATGTCGGTGTTCGACAACGTCGCCTTCCCGCTGCGCCAGCACACCGACATGAGCGAGGCGCAGATCAACGAGATCGTGCGCCAGCGCCTCACCGACGTGGGCCTCGCCGAGGCCATCAACGACCTGCCCTCGCAGCTCTCGGGGGGCATGCGCAAGCGCGCGGGCTTCGCGCGGGCGCTGGTGATGGAGCCGGACATCGTGATCTTCGACGAGCCCGACTCGGGCCTGGATCCGGTGCGCACGGCGCTGTTGTGCGAACTGATCAAGGAGATGCACGAGGCGCTGGGCGGCACCTATATGGTCGTCACCCACGACATCGCCTCGGCGCGGCGCATCGGCGAGTACATCGCGCTGCTGTGGAAGGGGCGCATCGTCGAGGCCGGCGACGCGCAGAAGATGTTCTCCTCGGAGAACCCCTTCGTCCGCCAGTTCCTCAGCGGGTCCGCTGAGGGGCCGCTGGGGATGGATTAGCGCCACCCCGCACTCCCTCCGCCGCCGTTTTCCGGGAGAATGCCCGGCGATGCGCGTCACCGCGAAGGCCGACTACGCCGTGCGAGCCACCGTCGAGCTGGCGGCCGGCAGCCAGGATGCTCCCCGCAAGGTTGACGAAGTGGCCCAGGCGCAGGGCATTCCCCTGTCCTTCCTCGAGAACATCCTCACGCAGCTGCGCTCGGCCGGGATCGTGCGCAGCCAGCGCGGGCCGGAGGGAGGCTACTGGCTGGCGCGGCCCCCCGATCAGGTTACGCTCGCGCAGGTCATCCGCGCCGTGGAGGGGCCGCTCGTGGGGATCCGCGGGCAGCGGCCGGAGGAGATCGAGTACGCGGGGTCCGCCGAGGCGCTGCAGCAGGTGTGGATCGCGCTGCGCGCCAACCTGCGCAAGGTGCTCGAGCGGGTCACCGTCGCCGACGTCGCCGCGGGCAAGCTGCCCAAGGAGGTCATCGCCCTGACGCGCGAAGAGGACGCCTGGCACACGCGCGGGGCCGCCGGCTAGGCAGGCGGGGCCGCCGGCCGGGAGCCGCCCTCAGGCCGCTGGGGGGCTACGCCGCGAACACGCGCGGCGCGGGCATCCTCACGGCCAGGATCTGACCCTCCTGGAGCTCCTGCTCCTGGGCGGTCTCGCGGGTCACCTGCGCCCACACGTCGCGGCCATCCTGCAGGGTCAGCTCCACGCGCACCTCGAAGCCCAGGTGCACCACGCGGCGCACCAGCGCCTCCGTCGCGCCCGCGCCGCTGTCGGCGTCGGACAGAATCAGGATGTCGTGGGGGCGCAGGAAGGCGTTGCCCAGGCGGTTGACGGGGCCCACGAAGCTCATCACGAACTCGTTGCGCGGGGCCTCGTAGAGCTCGCGCGGCTCGCCCGCCTGCTCGATGCGCCCCGCGTTCATCACCACGATCTGCTCGGCCACGTCCATCGCCTCCTCCTGGTCGTGGGTCACGAAGATCGTGGTCACGTGGATTTCCTCGTGCAGCCGCCGCAGCCATTCGCGCAGCGCGCCTCGCACCTTCGCGTCTAAGGCGCCGAAGGGCTCGTCCAGCAGCAGCACCCTGGGCCGGGGGGCCAGTGCGCGCGCCAATGCCATCCGCTGCTGCTGGCCGCCCGAGAGCTGGGAGGGGTAGCGCTCGGCCAGGCCATCCAGGCGCACCAGCTCGAGCAGCTCCTCCACGCGCGCCTTCACCTCGGCCTTCGGGTGCCTGCGCACCTTCAGGCCGAACGCCACGTTCTCCGCGACGCTCATGTGCTTGAAGGGCGCATAGTGCTGGAACACGAAGCCCACCCCGCGGGCCCGCGCGGGGGTCGCGGTCACATCCTCCTCGCCGATCCAAACGCTGCCGCCGTCGGGGCTCTCGAGTCCCGCGATGATCCGCAGAAGCGTCGACTTGCCGCTCCCGCTCGGCCCCAGCAGCGCCGTCAGGGCGCCGTCGCCCACGCGCAGGCACACGTCCTCCAGGGCGGTGAACTCGCCGAAGCGCTTGGTTATGCCCCTGGCCTCGATCGCCATCTCTCAGGCGGCCTGTCGAGAGCGCGTTCGCCGCGAGAGCAGGTTCATGGCCACCAGCGTAGCCAGCGCCAGCAGCGCCAGCACCACCGCGGCCGTATAGGCGCCCGTGGCGTCGAAGTTCTCGAAGCGATCCTGCACGTACAGCGGCAGGTTCTGCGTCTGGCCCTCGATGCGCCCCGACACCACGCTCACGGCGCCGAACTCGCCCAGCGCCCGCGCGGTCGTGAGCACCACCCCGTACACCACGCCCCAGCGGATCGCCGGCAGCGTCACGCGCCAGAAGGTCTGCCAGGCGCCGGCTCCCAGCGTGGCCGCGGCCTGCTCGGAGTCCGTTCCCAGCTCGCGCAGCACCGGAATCGTCTCGCGCGCCACGAACGGCAGCGACACGAAGGCCGTGGCCAGCACCATCCCCGGAACCGAGAAGATCACTCCGATGCCGTGTTCGGCCAGCCCCTTGCCGAACCATCCCCCCTGGCCGTACACCAGCACCAGCGCCAATCCCACCACCACGGGGGAGATCGCGAAGGGCAGATCGATGACCAGTCCCAAGAGGCCGCGGCCGCGAAAGCGTCCCCGCTCCAGGAGCAGCGCGATGCCGATCCCGAAGACCGTGTTCAGCGGCACCGCGATCGCCACCAGCTCGATCGACAGCCAGAAGGCGTGCACGGCGTTCGGTTCGCTCATCGCCTTCCACACGGGCGCCAATCCGTGTTCGAAGGTGCGATAGAAGATCATCCCCACGGGCGCCAGCAGCAGCAGCGCCAGATATCCCAGGGCCACCGTGCGCAGGCCCACCCGCGATGCCCGTGCGGACGCGCCGCGCCCCGCGCCCGGCGGCCGGGCCGCCTCGACGGACATGTCTGGCCTCGGAGCCGCCTCGACGGACATGCTCTCAGCGGACATGCCTGGACCTCGCGCGCGAGAACAATGTCAGGGCGGCCAGCACAACCAGCGCGCAGAGCAGCAATACCACCGACACCGCCGCCGCCGCGGGCAGGTTTTCGTTCTGGATCTGCCCGAAGATGTACACCGAGCCGACCTCGGTCTTGAACGGCAGGTTGCCCGAGATCAGCACCACGCTGCCGAACTCGCCCACGGCGCGCGCGAAGCTCAACGCCACCCCCGAGACGATCGCCGGCGTCAACGCGGGCAGCACGATCCGCCGGAAGACGGTCATCCGGCCCGCGCCCAGCGAGGCCGCGGCCTCCTCCGCCGAGCCGTCCAGCTCCAGCAGCACCGGCTGCACCGAGCGCGTCACGAACGGGAGCGTCACGAACAGCAGCGCCATCGCCACGGCCGTGCGCGTGAAGGTGATGTCGATGCCGAAGGGCCCATTCTTGCCATAGAGCGCCAGCAGCACCACGCCCGCCACGATCGTCGGCAGCGCGAAGGGCAGATCGATGAGCGCGTTCACCAGGCGCTTGCCGGGGAACTCGTCGCGCACCAGCACCCACGCGATCAGGGTGCCGAATACGGCGTTGACGACGACGACCACCGCCGAGACCGCCAGCGTCAGCCTGATCGCCGCCTGCGCCTCGGGGCTGCTCACCTCGCGCCAGAAGGCCCCCTCACCGCCGTTGCCCGCGCGCGCCAGGAGCGCCGCGATCGGCAGCACCACCAGCACCGACAGGTAGATGCCCAGCGCGCCGCGGCCTGCGTAGCGCCCGAGCGCAGCGGTTGGGCGATCACTTGGCAGTGGACACCCCCAGCGACTGCTCGATCTTCGCCACCGAGCCCTTTTCCGGATCGAAGAACTGCCTGCTCACCTGCGTCCAGCCGCCCAGCGTGGCGATCGTGAACAGCCCCGGGGGCGTGGGGAACGCGCCGGCTCCCGGCACGCCCGAGATCACCGGGCGGTAGCCCTTCTTCACCCACAGCGCCTGACCGGCGGGCGAGAGCAGGTAGTCCACGAACCTCTGGCCCGCGGCCGTGTCGCCCCCGCTCAGCACCGCGATCGGGTTCTGGATCAGGATCGTGTCGGCCGGTATCAGGTGTTCGATCGGCGCCCCCTTCCTTTCCGCGGCGATCGCATCGTCCTCGTAGTCCAGCAGCACGTCGCCGCGGCCCGCGAGGAAGGTCTGCAGCGCATTGCGCGCGCTCGAGTCCTGGCTCACCACGTGGTGAAAGAGCTGCGCGAGGTATTCTTCCGCCTGCGCGGGCGTCTTGCCTTCCTTGCGCTGCGCTCCGTAGGCGGCCATGATGTTCCAGCGCGCGCTGCCCGAGGTGAAGGGGTTGGGGGTCACCACTCCCACGCCCGGCTTGATCAGATCGCTCCAGCCGGTGATGTGCTTGGGGTTGTGCGCGCGCACGATGAACACCACCACGGAGTTCGTCACGAAGCCGTGCGTGGCGTTCTGATTCCAGCCGGCGGGCACCAGGCCGGCCTTCACCAGCTTGGTCACGTCCGGTTCCAGGGACAGGTTGACGACGTCGGCCTTCAGGCCGTTGGCCACCGCGCGGCTCTGTTCGCCCGATGCCCCATAGGACTGCGTGAAGCTCACGCCCCTGCCTTCGGGGGTGGCCTGGAAGGCGGGGATCAGCTGCGCGAAGGCCGCCTGGGGGGTCGAGTAGGCCACCAGGGCCACGTTCTTGCCGGAGCCCGAGGAGGAGGAGCCGCACGCGGCGAGGCCCGCCGACAGGGCCAGCAGGGAGAGGGCTGCTGCGATTGAGCGCTTTCGCTTGGGCATAGTCACTTTCTGTATCGGGGAGATCGAGAACATGAGGAACGGAAAATAACATAAAGGGAGTCGGGATTGGGACCTTTGCCGCCGCGGCTGGGACGATTTGGCTCTCGGCCGGCCATTCAGTAGACTCTTCCCCACCGGTCCCGCGGGGGACTCTCGATCCCTCGCTTCTCGGGCCTGGCCATCTCGAACAGCACCGCCCATCCCGACCAGGAGCCTCCCGCCCCATGGCAACCACCACCGATGCAGCAACCACAGAGGCCGCCGAGGCCGCCGTCGAGGCGATCGCCGGCGCCGCCAACAAGGACGCCGCTTTCTCGATGGCCCTCTCCCAGGACCAGAAGGACATCCGCGACTGGGTCCACGGCTTCGCCGCCGACGTCGTGCGCCCCGTGGCCCACGAATGGGACGAGAAGGAGTCCACGCCCTGGCCCGTCATCCAGGAGGCCGCCAAGATCGGCCTCTACGGCTTCGAAGGCCTCGCGCAGTTCTACGCCGACCCCACGGGTCTCACGCTGCCGATGGTCAACGAGGAGCTCTTCTGGGGCGACGCGGGCATCGGCATGGCGATCATGGGCACCTCCCTCGCCGTCGCCGCCATCTTCGGCCAGGGCTCCGGCGAGCAGATCGGCGAATGGATCCCGCGCTGCTTCGGCACGCCCGATGACATCAAGGTCGCCTCCTTCTGCTCCTCCGAGCCCAACGCCGGCTCCGACGTCAGCGCGATCCGCACCACCGCCAAGTTCGACGAGGCCGCCAACGAGTGGGTGCTCAACGGCCAGAAGGCCTGGGCCACCAACGGCGGCATCGCCGACGTGCACGTGATCATCGCCACCGTCGACCGCGAGCTGGGCTCGCGCGGCCACGCCGCCTTCGTCGTGCCCATGAGCGAAGCCAAGGGCATCTCCGAAGGGACCAAGGTCTCCAAGCACGGCCTGCGCGCCTCGCACACCGCCGACGTCTACCTCGACGACTGCCGCGTCCCCGCGAGCCACGTGCTCGGCGGCAAGGACAAGCTCGACGAACGCCTCGCGCGCGTGCGCGAGGGCAAGCGCAGCAAGTCCCAGGCCGCGATGCAGACCTTCGAGTCATCGCGCCCCATCGTCGGCTCGCAGGCCCTTGGCATCGCCCGCGCCGCCTACGAGTACGCGCTGGAGTACGCCAAGGAGCGCGAGCAGTTCGGCAAGAAGATCATCGAGAACCAGGCCATCGCCTTCACGCTCGCGCGCATGAAGCTGGAGGTCGACGCCACCCGCCTGCTCGTCTGGCGCGCCTCCTGGATGGGCCGCAACGAGGTGCCCTTCGAGAACGCCGAGGGCTCCATGAGCAAGTGGAAGGCCGGCGAGGTCGCCGTGTGGGTGACCGAGCGCGCCATCCAGATCCTCGGCGGCAACGGCTACACCCGTGAGTTCCCCGTCGAGCGCTGGCACCGCGACGCCAAGATCTATGACATCTTCGAGGGCACCGCGGAGATCCAGCAGCTCGTGATCGCGCGGGCGATCAGCGGGATGCAGATCAGGTAGCTCCGGGACCGCCCCGGAGAGTACGATTCTGCCACTCCGGTCCCTGGACGCATAGAAAGGACAGCCATCATGCGACGCCAACCGTTGTCCGGCTTGCTGCTCACCGCCGTCCTGGCGGTGCTGGCCGCCGGTTGCGGCAGCACCAACAGCTCCACCACCACGACGACGACGGCCTCGACGACTTCCGCCCTCGCTACCCCGACCGCCACCAGCGCGACGGCGTCGACCACGGCGTCGAGCACAGCGGCGGCTGCCGGCGGGGTTTCGGGGACGTGGTCGGGGCAGTACAGCGGCGCCTATCAGGGCACCTTCATCCTCACCTGGCAGCAGACGGGGTCCAACCTCAGCGGCACCATCAAGCTTTCGTCTCCCGCCGATACCCTCAGCATCCACGGGATTCTGGTGGGCGGCGCCATCCATTTCGGCACCGTCGGCTCGGTGGCGATCACCTATTCGGGCTCGGTCTCCGGCAGCTCCATGTCCGGCAACTACCAGGTCGGTAGCGCCGCCGGCGGCCCCTGGAGCGCCACCAAGACCTCCTGACGGGAGATAACCCTGCTCCCGCGCGTGGTCGTGGCCTACCAGGCCTGCGGCTCGCCGCAGTGCGGGCACTTCACCGAGGTGGACACCGCTGCGGCGAACACGAAGCCGCACAGGCACACGTAGGAGGCCACGTCGATCGGGCCACCCGCTTCGCGCACCCGGCTTGCCGCCAGGTCCCGCCTGGTTGCCGCCGGGTCTTGCTTGGTTGCCGCCGGGTCACGCTTGGCCCCGCGCGCTCGCATGGGGCGGCGCTCTCTGATCGGCGTTTGCAGTCTTGGTCTCATCGCGCGGGGCGGGTGGGGGTCCTATCTCTTAAAAACTCGGCTCACCCGCCAGGGTTTCGCCATCCAGCGGCGTTTCCCTCGACGGGCGTTTGAGATACTTGCCCGTGATGGACCCCTCGCGCAAGCGCCTCGTCCGCCTGGTTGTGGCTCTCAGCGCCGCCGTCGTGCTCGCCGGTGCGCTCATCTACACCAGCTTCAGCGCCGCCTCGCCCGCGCTCAGCCCCAGCCAGCTCGTGCGCCAGGCCCAGCCGGGGCGCAGCTATCAGCTCACGGGCACCGTCGTGGCGCGCTCGGTGCGCCATGCCGGCCAGATCTTGGATTTCTCGGTTGAGGATCGCGCGGGGGGGACCGTCGTTCCGGTGGCCTACAGCGGCACCGTCCCCGATCCCTTCCGCGAAGGGCGCGAGGTGATCGTCACCGTGCGCCGGGGCGCCGCGGGGGTGTTCGTGGGCGAACGCGACTCGCTCATCACCAAGTGCCCCTCCAAGTACACCGTGGCTCCCTCCAGCGAGAATCAGAGCTATTGAGGGGCCGGGCTGATGCGAGGTCCTGCACGCCCCGGCGGGAGTCTGGGGTAGGGGAGTGATGGCCGCCCTCGGACACGCCTGCCTGGTGCTGGCATTGGCCGTGTGCCTTTACGGCATCGGGGCCTCGGTCTATGGGGTGCGCGCGGGGCGGGCGCAATGGTCTCAGTCCGGGCGCCGCGCGGTCTATCTGCTGGCGGGAGTGCTCACGGTGGCCTTCGTCGTGCTCGAGCAGGCCTTCCTGCGCAGCGATTTCTCCTTCAACACCGTCGCCGACACCTCCTCCACGACCACGCCCACCTTCTACAGGGCCGCCGCCGTGTGGTCCTCGCAGGAAGGCTCGCTCCTGCTCTGGGCCTGGCTGCTCTCGCTGTGGTCCTCGCTCGTGCTCTTCCTCACGCGCGGGCGCCTGCGCGAGGTGGCCGCCTACGCCACCGCCGTGCTCCTGGGCTTCGGGGGGTTCTTCGTGTCGCTCATGATCTTCTACGCCAACCCCTTCGCCACCACCCACCCCGCGCCCGCCGAGGGGGTCGGCCTGGATCCGCTCCTGCGCCACCCCTCGATGATGATCCACCCGCCGATGCTCTACTCGGGCTACACGCTCTGCACGATCCCCTTCGCCTTCGGCATCGGGGCCCTCCTGGCGCGCCGCGTGGACGCCGACTGGATCCGCCTCATCCGCCGCTT
>Ga0116217_10004346_pt1 | contig 12653 bp, 8 predicted proteins | sample Sb_taG_6_FD_89697 | JGI IMG/M metagenome (GOLD analysis project Ga0116217, IMG submission 89697) | Peat soil microbial communities from Weissenstadt, Germany - Sb_50d_4_PS metaG | ecosystem: Environmental > Terrestrial > Soil > Wetlands > Peat | place: Germany: Weissenstadt | collected 2010-09-21 | reverse complement strand
TCTTTTCAATCGGTTGCGGTTCGAGAAATACTGGTGGCGCGGATGGAGCGCCCATATCTTCATCCTTGCACTTCTAAACCTGGTTCGTGGCGCGCGCGGGCAAGGCGCAGAAGCTGCCCTTCGTAAATCCTTCTGCTTCCACGCCAAACGCATGGTCAAATCGTGCCCGGTAATTTTCCCATGCCAGGGTCGCGGTAAGTTCCACCATCTGCACCTCGGTAAATTTCTCCGCCATTCCCATCACAACTCCCGCAACGATCGGGTGCCGTCGATTTCGACCGCACCGCTATCACCAAACCCGGGCGCAGATCTGCCGCCCGCTCATTAAGACCGCTTTGCGTTCATTGGCGCTCAGTGACGCGCCCGCTTCACCAGACTGGAAACGTCGATGATCAGCGCCACGCGTCCATCGCCAAGGATGGTCGCGCCGGAAATGTCGCGCACGCGGCGATAGTTGGACTCGAGGTTTTTCACCACGACCTGGTGCTGACCAAGCAACTCATCGACGATCGCCGCCAGGCGCTTGCCGTCGGCCTCGACGATCACCAGGATTTCTGGTCCGTCCTTGCCGCCTTGGTCGGCTGCCAGCCGCGGCACCCGAAATTCGTCGGCCAGCGCCACAACTGGCATGTATTCATTGCGCACCTTGACAACTCGGCCGTTAGAGCCGACCGTCTGGACCATTCCCGGCTCGATCTGGAACGATTCGATGACCGACGCCAGCGGCAGAATGTAGGTTTCGTCACCCACGCCGATCGACATCCCGTCCATGATCGCCAGGGTCAGCGGCAGACGGACGCAGACGCGCATTCCCAGACCCTCGGCCGAGTCCAGTTCCACGGTCCCGCCCAATTCCGTGATGTTTCGGCGTACGACGTCCATGCCGACGCCGCGCCCGGACACATCGCTGAGCTGGTCGGCAGTGGAAAAACCGGCCTCCCATATCAGTGCCCAGACTTCCGCGTCCGTCATGTCGTCGCGAACGGGGAAGCCGCGCTCGCGCGCCTTCGCCAGGATGCGGTCGCGCCGTAGTCCCTGACCGTCGTCGCGCACCTCGATGAGTATCGATCCACCCTGGTGCGAAGCCAAGAGCGTGATCGTTCCCGTTTCGGACTTGCCCGCGGCCAGTCGCTTATCGGGGGTCTCCAGCCCATGGTCGGCGCTGTTGCGCACCAGGTGGGTGAGTGGATCGATGATCTTTTCGATCAGCCCCTTGTCGAGCTCGGTCGCCTCACCGACCATCTTCAACTCGATTTTCTTGTCGAGCTTGACGGCCAGGTCGCGGATCATGCGCGGGAACCGATTGAACACGAACGACATCGGAATCATCCGGATCGACATCACCGCTTCTTGCAGGTGGCGCGTGTTGCGCTCCAGATCGGTGACGCCCGTCAACAGGGGACGAAACTGCGCGGGGTCGAGGTCCTTGACCTGTTGCGTCAGCATCGCCTGGGTGATCACCAATTCCCCGACCAGATTGATCAGCTGATCGACCCGCTCGACCGACACCCGCAGCGTATTGGAATCCAGGTTGCCTGCCCCGGTCTTTTCCGATCGCGCCTTGGGCTCGGGCACCTTGCCGCTTGCCCCGGCCCGGTTCGCGGCGGCTGCGGCCGCGCGCGCGGCGGCCGGCCGCAGGGTCCTCGGATCGACAAAAAATCCGAAGCCGTTGGCGTCGTCGCGGGCATCGGCGGCGGCGGCCATCGCAGCTGCGACGGCGGCAGCGGATGGTTCTGCGCTGGCCGCGTCCGGCTCGATCAGGATCTGGTCGCGCGCAACGTGGAAGGAAAACAGCTCGACCAGTTCCGAGTCCGGCGATGTCGTGGTCACGAGAAAGCGCCGGTAACCGTCGGCGCCCAGGGCACCGCCGTCGCTCGCCTCTATGGTCCCTAGCGAAGGTATATCGCGAAACAGTTCTGCCAAATCGTCGGCAACCGATTCCTCCTTCAACGGGCCTACACGGACCCGCAGGCGCCGCGTTCCCACGGGCAGCGCAGCCACCGCCTCGGTGGCGGTCGCGGCAACGGGCTCGAGCGCGGCGCCGCTGGCCAAGATCCTGATGCGGCCGATCAACTCGCTGGTCTCCGGGATTTCACTGCTGCGCCCCTGGTGTCGCGCTAGCTGCGCCCGGACAACATCTCCGGCCTCGAGCAGGACGTCGACCATTCCGCTGTCGAGCGCCAATTCACGCCGGCGAACCCGTTCGAGCAGCGTTTCGAGCTCATGGGTCAGGGTGGTGACATCGGCAAAGCCGAAGGTCGCAGCTCCACCCTTGATCGAATGGGCGACGCGGAACACCGCGTTGAGGTCCTCATCGCTGGGTTGCCCCAAGTCGATTTCGAGCAACAGTGATTCCATGTTCGCGAGGTTTTCGCCAGCCTCCTCAAAGAACACGGAGTAGAACTGCGTAAGGTCGAATTCTCCCTGCTGCAGCCCCTGATTGGTCACTTCTCCCATGATCGCCGTCCGCCTTGTAAGGTTGCGCTCCGTCGCATCTGGCCGTGGGTGCCGCTTGCCCGGTCTAGTTCTTATGCATCACGCTCGTCGCCCGGTGGCTGTGCTCAGCGGATGACCTTGCGGACCACGTCGAGCAGCTTGCTGGGATCAAAGGGCTTGACCAGCCAGCCGGTGGCACCCGCGGCCTTGCCCTTGGCTTTCATTTCGGCGCTCGACTCGGTGGTCAGAATCAATATGGGCGTCGCGGCGTAGGTGGCCAGGGTCCGCAGGTTCTGGACCAAGGTGATGCCATCCATGCGAGGCATGTTCTGGTCGGTCAGAACGAGGTCGACGCTCTCTTGCCTGGCCTTGTCCAGGGCCTCCTGGCCATCGGCGGCCTCGATCACGTTGTACCCGGCGCCCTTTAGCGTGAACGCGACCATCTGCCGCATTGACGCCGAGTCATCCACCGCAAGAATCGAATGCATTTCCAACTCCCTTGCCTACCCGGGCCGCTAGCTAAAAGAGATCTACGGAACCGGAATTCATTTCCGCCTGCCGGACCGGCTGCGGATGCTCCGCCAGATCCCGGTCGGATGTATCGCCATACAGGGACCGAAGACAGACTTCCAATGCCGCCAGTCGCCTTTGGGCATGGCCGGTAAGCTGCGTCGCCATGTCCTGGAACTGCAGTGCAGTCACCGCCGTCCCGATCGCCAACTCGATCCGCTGGCGCTCCTCGAGGTTGCGGCTGGTTTGCTGCTCCAGCCTGGCAAATTCGTTAAAGCTACCAAGCAGGCGGCCCGCGGCGTCGTTGACCAGTGTTTTCAGGCGCTCCAGGTCGGCCTCGATCGCCGCGCACTCCTGCGCCGCGTTACGGCCTGCTTGCGGCAGCATTGATTCGCTAGAATGGTTCGTTTTCATGATTGTTTCGGATCCCGGCATTTGGGATTCCTGCATTGGCTAGTTTCCGTGACGAGCCCCTCACTCGATTGGGAAAAAAGGTACCAATTTGGTGTGCAGTTCGCCGGCGCCCGGGACGGACCAAAATGCGCCAAAATGCGAGCGCCGATGCCTTCCACCTTGGACAATCCGCCGATACAGCTTCTGGTCGTCGAAGACTCGGAGCTTGACTACGACCTGCTGCTCGCGCTTCTTGCCCGCGGCGGTCGCCCGGTGCGCGCCCGGCGGGTTGAGGATGAGGCGGGAATGCGTGCGGTCTTCCAGGACGGTCCGGTGGACGTGGTCGTGACCGATCACAGCCTGCCGCAATTTGACTCGCTTGCGGCGCTCGCGGTCGCAAAGTCTCACGATCCCGACTTGCCGGTCATCGTCGTGTCGGGAGAAATGTCAGAGGAATTGGCTGTGTCGGTGCTCCATGCGGGGGCCGACGATTTCATCCTGAAGTCCCGTCTGTTTCGCGTCGGTCCGGCGTTGACCCGCAGTCTGCAGGCAGCGCGGGAGCGACGCGCAGGACGCGAAGCGGCCGCGGCGCTGGAACAAAGCGAGACTCGCCTGCGCGCGCTCACCCGCCACCTGGAAACGATCAAGGAGGAGGAGCGTCATCGGATCGCCCGGGAGATCCATGACGACATCGGAGCAACGCTGACCGCGTTGCGGTTTGAACTGGTCGGGCTGGCACGCCAGGGACAAACGCAGCCGGCGCAGGCGCCGCGCCTCGCGGCTATGCTGGGTCTGCTCGAACAGGCGGTTGCCGCAAGCCACCGAATTCAGCATAACCTGCGGCCACCGGTGCTCGACGCCGGCCTGGTCGCGGCGTTGCAATGGCTGGTCCGCAGCTTCGCGTCGCGCACCTCCATGGTTGCCACCTTCGAAACCAACCGCGAGGATCTGCCCCTGCCTGCGGAATGCGCGGCCGCGATGTACCGGGTGGCGCAGGAATCGCTATCGAACATCTCCAAGTACGCCCAGGCGCAGCATGTGTCCGTCCAACTGTTCGCCGCTACCGGCGAGGTGACCCTGGAGATCAGCGACGACGGGGTCGGCTTCGATCCGGGCATGCTTCAGGCAACGCCGGGCTTTGGTCTTCGTGGCCTCATTGAGCGGGCCCGTGGTTTCGGCGGCTGGGCGGAAATCAGCTCGGCACCCGGCCGCGGCACGACCGTGATGTTCTCCGTGCCGACCGGCCCCGGCGATAAGGCGCATGCCCCACAACGGCACGAAGGTGCCGCGACCTCCACCAAGTAAGTAGCTGGCAGACCACCACCATGGCACTCAAGACCATTGTCGTAGATGACCACGCCATCGTGCGCCGTGGAATCGTCCAGATCCTTTCCGAGCACTCCGATATTGAAGTGGCCGGGGAGGCGGGCGACTACGGACAGTTGCGGACCTTGCTGCGACGCGTCGGAGAAATCGACCTGCTGGTCATGGACGTCAACCTGCCGGGAAAGGACGGGATCGACATTCTCAAGACCTTGTTGGGCGAGATGCCGCGACTCAAGGTTCTGGTCGTGAGCATGTATCCCGAGGAGCAATATGCGGTGCGCGCCTTTCGCGCGGGCGCCGCAGGCTATCTGAACAAAGCCGGCGCACCAGAAAAGCTGCTCGAGGCGGTCGAGCAGATTGTCGCAGGCCGAAAATATGTCACTCCGGAGATTGCCCAGGCGCTCATCGAAAATTTACACGCGCCGGAACAGGGTTTGCCCCACGAGCGCCTGTCGGATCGCGAATTCCAGACGCTCAAGCTGATCGCGACAGGCCACCGCCTCTCGGATATCGCCGAGGCGCTGGCCTTGAGTCCCAAGACCGTCAGCGTCTACCGAGCGCGCATCTTGGAGAAAATGAGCATGGGCAACAATGCCGAGCTGACGCATTACGCGATAAAGCACAGCCTCGTGGAGTAGGAAGCGCGCAATATCTTGCTGCGCACTGCGGCTACGGCCGGCTCGCGCGCTCCGGTGGTGGGCCGCTCATTCGGTAGCGATCACGACGTTGTTCTTGCCGGCACGCTTGGCCTCGTACATGGCCGCGTCGGCGCGCCGCAGGATCTGCGGCAGGGATTCGCCCGCGCGCCATGCGGCTGCGCCCCCCGAAAAGGTCATTGCGCGGGACTCGCCTTCGTACTGGAACTCGCTGCGCGCCAGCTCGCGCTGCAAGCGCCGTATCGCGTCGACCGACTCTGCTATCCCGGTGGCCGGGAAAACCACCACAAATTCCTCCCCGCCGGTGCGCGCGATCAGCTCCATCGAACGCAGACTTGCCTGCGCGGTCGTGACGAAATGGACCAGCGCGCGGTCGCCGGCAGCATGTCCAAGACTGTCGTTGATCGACTTGAAGTCATCCAGGTCGATCATTACCAGTGTCAGCGGCACCCGATACCGCGAGGAGCGGGACGCCTCTATGCGAAAAACCTCGTCCAGACCACGCCGGTTCAACGCATGCGTAAGCGGATCGTTTTGCACCATGCGCGCGGTCTGTGCCAACGCGTGCTCCAGGTTACGCACGCGCAATTCGTAGGATTCGACCTTGCGGTGCGCCTCGGCCAGATCGTGCTGTGATCTGTGGATCTCCTGCGATACCGCTTTGGTTTCGGCCAGGAGGCCGACGACCACGCGCGTGACAACTTCGGGTTCCGGCTGCCCGGCGAGTACATCGCGGTACGCGCCGACCCGCTGTTGAAACCACGCCGTGCTGGCGCCAACGGTTCCTAGCCGGTCGACCAGGATGCTCAGCATGTCCTTGAGGGACGAACGAGCATCCTGCAGTTTTTGCTGCATCTCCAGCTGCTGGCTGACAAGCGTGGCGATTCGCGCATCGACCTCGTTCAACCGTTCCGGCGTAAGACGCCCAGCAAGAATCGAGCGGATCAAGTCAAAGCCCTCGATAAATCCCAGGTCATTGACTGCAAGTCTTGGCAATGCGTCGCAAAGGCGCAGTACCAGCCGCAGCAGGCCGGCAGTTATTACCCCGTTGTCGGCCGCTTGCTCGGGCGACATCGTGCGGTCGGCCGTTTCGGCGGCAGCCACGGGCACCGACCCGGCGCCATTCTCGCGCATCGATGGCACTTCGGTGCGCCGCGCCAGTCCCTTTGCGACATACGTGCGCACCGTTGCCCAGTCGTGGTCGCGCAATGCCCGGTCGATGCGGCTTGCCTCATCGAGCTGGATGCGCTTTTGCCGAAGCAGATCGCGCGCCAATTCTCGGATGAGCGTGGCCGGCCCATGACCAGCCCCGGACGCGGCCAGCGCATCGGCCGCTTCGCTCACCGGCTTCTCATTCGGCCCGCCCAGCCTCATCAGCGCCTCCGTACCGGGGCCACCGTGAGCGGATCGGGAACCGCAAGCGTCGGCGTTGTGCCGCTGACCGCTGCGGGCAACTTTTCCGCCGGCGCCGGTTCGCGCGCAGACGAGCGCCATTGCATTCGCAGGCTATCCGCGTTCGCGACCAGACGCGCGAACTCCTCCGGCGGCAGCGGTCGGGAAAAGAGAAAGCCCTGCATGAGGGTGCAGCCGTAACCACTCAAGGCCAGCATCTGGGCGCGGGTCTCGACGCCCTCGGCGATCGTGCGCAATTTGAGCGCGTTGGCCATGGCGATGATCGCCGCAACGATCGTCGCGCTGTCGGAATTTACCTCCAGCTCCATCACGAAGGAGCGATCGATCTTGATCGTGTCGATCGGCAGCCGCCGCAGATATGCCAGTGACGAGTAGCCGGTGCCGAAGTCGTCGATCGAAATGGATACCCCGAGCCGTTTTAGCTCGTCGAGCAATGGCAAAGCAACATCCAGATCCCGCATCAGCACGGTTTCGGTAAGTTCGACTTCTAGCAGCTGCGCGGCCACGCCGTTGCGCGCTAGCGACTCCTGAACCGGCGCGGCGAGATTGCCGCGCTGGAAGTGGCCGCTAGAAATGTTGACGGCGACCGGCAAGGGCGCCAAACCCTGGCGCCGCCACTCGCTGATCTGCCAGCAGACCTGGGCAATGGCCCACTCCGTGATGGGCACGATGAGTCCCGATTCCTCTGCCGCACTGATGAACTCGCCCGGCACGATAAGGTTGCCGTTGCGAACCCAGCGCATCAGCGCTTCGGCACCGACGATCCTTCCCGTCGTGATATCGATTTTTGGCTGGTAATGCAACACGAGTTCCTTGCGCTCCAGGGCGTGGTGCAGACCGGCCTCGAGGTGCCAGCGCGCGGCCACCGCGACGTTCATCGATTCTTCAAACGTGCGCCAGGAATTGCCCCCCTTGGCCTTGGCCGCATACATGGCCAGGTCGGCCTTGCGCAGCAAGCCGTCGACATCCTCGCCGTCGCGCGGGAACAGCGCCACGCCGATGGACGCCGTAACGTGCACCTCGTGGCCGAAGCAGTCGATCGGCACACGAATCCCATCGACCACGCGCTGCAGGATGCCGCTGACCTCGTCCGGGCCCCCGACGTTGGTCAACAGCACCGTGAATTCGTCCCCGCCGAGCCGCGCCACCCGACTGTCGCTCCGCACGCTGGACTCCAATGTCGCGGACCGTTGCCCATTCGCCCGGTGTTCCTGCCGGGACAGCCGGGCAACCGTGTCGGATTCGCGGACGGTTGAATGCAAGCGCCAGGCGACCTCGCGCAGAACCTGGTCGCCGACCTCATGACCGAGCGTGTCGTTGATGTGCTTGAAGCGGTCGATGTCGACAAAGAGCAGCGCCAGCAGGCTGTCGGCCCCACTGGCACGCTCGATCGTTGCGCCAAACTCCTCGCGCAGGAAGCGCCGGTTTGGCAGGCCCGTGAGGCTATCGTAGTTGGCAAGGCGACGGATCTGGTCTTCGGCCTGGCGCCTCTCGGTTACATCTTGAATGACCCCGTGCATGGCCACGGCAGCCCGATTTTCATCGCGCTCGAACTCCGCCTCCACGCGCACGATCCGCGCGCGTCCATCGGTGTGCATTACGCTGGACTCGAAAGTGAGCGACAAACCGGAGTCCCGGGTGTCGCGAAATAGCCTTTCGATGCGCCCGCGATCTTCCGGTGCGACCCGCGACCAGGCGTGCCACTCCGGAACGTCGCCATCGGTGACGGAAAGTCCGACAATTGAGCGGCATTCGTCGGAGACGCGGATTCTGCGAGTACGAAAATCCCACTCCCAACTGCCGAGCCGTGCGATGCGTTGTGCCTTGTTCAGCTTCTCCTGGCTGGTAAGCAGTTCCTCCCGCATGTGCGCTGCGCGTAGCATGTAACGCAGACGCTCCGAAAGCAGCGTCCACTGTCCACTGGTCTTGACGAAGAAATCCGTCGCGCCGACTTCATACGCCCGAGCTATCGAGTGTTCGTCGTCCAGTCCCGTCAACATCAGCACGGGCACGTGTTCACCGCCGGGAAGCTTGCGCAGCCTCTCGCAGGTTTCAAAGCCGTCGGGGGCAGGCATCATCGCGTCAAGCACGATTACCTGGGGACGCTCGCGCACAAAGATCTCCAGCGCTTCGGCTCCCCCACTGGCCTCCACGACCCGCCAGCCGCGCTCGGACAGTGCGGCGACCGTCAACAGCCGGACCACCGGATCATCGTCGATAAGCAACACACAGTCGCCGTCCCGGGCCGAGCCCCCAGCCGCCTTGTCTTCGAGATCCATGCGAATCGGCATCGCTTAGCGTTCAATTTCCGCAAGCCAGCTACCGACGCCATGGCCAGGTCCCCGGCGCAGGGTGTTCAACGCACGCAGGACGGTCTCGTAGTCGGCGCGCAAGGCCTGCCAACGCTTCTTGGCATCGGCCAAAAGCCGCTGGCGCACCAACGCCTCGACTTCGTTGCATGCGCGGGAAAACCGCAGCGCACCCATATTCGCGCTCGAAGACTTCAATGTGTGCAGCGCCTGGACAACCATAGCGGGATCGTCGCGTGCAAAGCCCTGATCGGCAGTCTGGACGAGCGACTCCGACGAGCGTTCGTAGGTTGCGATGAGCCGACGCAGCAGGTCCCTGGCGCCGTTGCGCTCCATGGTGGCGATCTCCTCCAGCACTCGCAGCTCGAGCACGTCGTGCTCGTCGGCGGCCGTAGCCGGCGCAGCCGCGGGCGCGACGATGACCGGCAGCTCGACCAGCGCAGGCACGTTCGCCGCTGGCGAAGGCGCCTTGGCATCTTTTCCAGCCACCACGCTGCGATTGCCAGTAGCGGTCCAGCGCAGCAGGACCTCGCCAAGATCGCGCTGGCGGAACGGCTTTGCGAGGTAGTCGGAGAATCCGGCGGCACGGCAGCGCTCGGCATCCCCGGACAGCGCATTCGCAGTAAGGGCAATTACGGGAGTCAGGCGAGCGCGCGCCAGGTCGTGTTGCTGATAGTCCGGATCGCGCAGTCGGCGCATTGCCTCGAAGCCATCCATGGTCGGCATTTGGCAGTCCATCAGCACGACGTCAAAGTCTTCCCGCTCCAGTAGGCTCAATGCCGCCAGACCGTCTTCCGCGAGTCTCGATTCGCAACCGAAACCGGCAAGCATGGCGCTCACGACTTCCTGGTTTACCAGGTTGTCCTCGACGACCAGAACGCGGCGACCGGCCAAGCCGACCAGGCGGTCCGACTCGGGCTCCGGGATCGGCTCCAAGGGCTGCGACTCCAGGACGGCTGAAAGACTGGCGATCAGGTCCTGCTGTCGGACCGGCTTCGACAAATACGCATCGACGCCTATGGCATGCGCGCGGCGCGCATCGTCGCGGCCCGTGATCGACGTCAGCATCACCAGGGGCAAGTCGCGCAACGCGGCGTCGGCACGAACTTTTGCGGCCAACGCCATCCCATCCATGATGGGCATCTTCATATCGACCACTGCCACGTCGAACGGCATAGCCGAGCGCGCGGCGATGCGCAGCATCTGCAGCGCCTGACGGCCGTTTTCTGCCAGTGCACAGTCCATGTCGAGCGAGCGCAATTGCTCGCTCAGGATGCGTCGATTGGTGGGGTTGTCCTCGGCAACCAATACCCGCTTTCCGGACAGTGATCCCGTGCTGGGCGCCCTGGGCAAGACGGCCGAGGAATCACCGTGCTGCAACGGCATTTCCACCTGGAACACCGATCCCTCGCCGATGTGACTGGTGGCAGAAATGCTCCCGGACATCAATTCCGTCAGCTGGCGGCAGATTGCGAGACCGAGCCCGGTACCGCCATAGCGGCGCGACGACGACTGATCGGCCTGCATGAAGACGGAGAACAGGCGTTCGACTGCCTCCGGGCGCATGCCGATCCCGGTATCGCGCACCACAAAGCGGACGCGCGTCGCCCGAGCCACATTGGCATTCGCGGGATCATCGGCGAGGGCCTCCACGGTCAATACGACTTCCCCGCGTTCGGTGAACTTGATCGCGTTGCCGATGATGTTGATCAGCACCTGGCGCAGCCGCGTCGGGTCGCCGCGCACGGTGGCCGGCAAGCCGGCAGACAGCTTGTAGGCAAGCTCAATGCGCTTCTCATGCGCGCGCGGTGCCAGCAATTCGACCAGATCCTCTACCAGGGTGCGCAGGTCAAAGTCGATCGATTCCAACTCCAGCTTTCCGGCTTCGATCTTGGAGAAGTCGAGTATGTCGTTGATGATGTCCAGGAGTGCCACTCCGGAACGGTAGAGCGATTCGATAAAGCGGCGCTGGCGCTCATCGAGTTCGGTCCCCAGCAGCAGTTCGGCCATGCCGAGCACCCCGTTCATCGGCGTGCGTATCTCGTGGCTCATGTTGGCGAGGAATTGCGATTTCGACTGGCTTGCCTGGTTGGCACACTCCAGTGCGTCGCTTAGGGCCATTTGCGTGGCCCGTTCGCGCGTAATGTCGCGCACGATGACGAAAGACCCAGCCGCCGCAGTCCCGCGGGCGGGCATGGGCTCGATCTCCAGTTCGTACCATTTGGTATCGGCATTCTTGGCCTGGGCCGGAAGCACCAATCCGGTAACACGCTCGCCCGACTCGAGCTGCCGCTTGAATTCGGCCGCGGCGGGCGGATCGGAGCCGAACAGCAGGCTCGTGACGTCCTTGCCGATCGATTGCGTTGCGGGGAATCCCACAAGCCTGGTCAGCCCCGTATTGACCCATTCGACACGGCCGCTGGCCCCGGTGACGGCGATCGCACCTTCCATGCACTCCGCGATCAATGCCAACCGGTGAGCATGCATGTCGGCCGCACGCAACGAGGACTCCGACTGGTAGCGGTTGGCTGTAGACCATAGCTCGACGCTGATGGCTTCGACCAGTTCGAGCATCTCCGCGCTGGCTTCGATGCGATGATCCGAGAAGAACGCGACGAACGCGGTCACGTCCTGTTCGGCGGCGATCGGGATGACGAACCCGGTGCGCAGACCGCAGGCCAGCGCCGCCTCGCGCCCAGGCCAATCGTCCAGGCGCCCCAGGTCGGAAATCCAATGCGTTAATTTGCTTTGCCGGGCGCGGCCAATCAGCCCTGCGCCGTCGACTTCCACGGACGCGTCGTCGGAGGCCTCGAGGAAGGCGGCAAAACGTTCTCGGTCCGGTGCGTACCAGTGCGACCGCGCGCTTCCAGGCTTTGCCCCGGCCTTGCCGGCCACAAGGACGAGGCGCCCGACAGGCCAGTCCAGATAGCTGCCAATTTCCGCCAGTGAGTTCTGCAGCGCGTGTTCCAGTGAATCGCAATCGTTGGCCGCCGAGGCCAGGTTGCGCAGCATCTGCATAAGCGCATATTGGCGCTGCAGATCAAGGCTGTTTTGGACCTCCGCCAGGTACATTTGCCGCGAATTGCCTGCGTCCGTCAGCACCGCGGTGGTCATGGCATTGAAGGAATTCGCCAATGCCGCCAGTTCGCAACGGCTTCTGACGGGGATTTCACCGCAATGGCGCATGGCCAGCAGGTCCGCCCGCGAGGTGATCTGGCGTATCGGCTGCAACAGGCTTCGGGCCTGGCGTATCGCATACCAGGCGCCCAGCGCCACCAGCGCAAGCACCACCGCCGAGCCGGTCAAAAGGTCTGCGCCCTGCCTGGCAAGCTGGTAACACGCCAGTGCGGAGACGATAGCGGGAATGGACATCAACAGCGTGATCCGCCAGGAGAGCGGAATGCCGGGTCCGGCAAGCGCCGGAACGGGCGGCTCAACGGCGTAGGCGCCGGCTGGCTCCGGTGCCGCCGGCATGGTTGCGCGCTGCTGCGCTGGCAGCCCGACCGCACGCTCGGCGCCCGAATTGGGTCCGTCCTTGCGTAGATCCGTGTCTTGCTTTGCCATTGGCCTTCTTTCGCCCATGCCGGCGCCCGGCCGCATGCCGCCATAC
>Ga0116217_10004344_pt1 | contig 12657 bp, 16 predicted proteins | sample Sb_taG_6_FD_89697 | JGI IMG/M metagenome (GOLD analysis project Ga0116217, IMG submission 89697) | Peat soil microbial communities from Weissenstadt, Germany - Sb_50d_4_PS metaG | ecosystem: Environmental > Terrestrial > Soil > Wetlands > Peat | place: Germany: Weissenstadt | collected 2010-09-21 | reverse complement strand
GCTGGATGGAGGGTGCTCGTGCCGACCAACGCGAAGCCCCCGGCGCGCGCGACGAGCGCGGTCTACTACGCCGCCAACAAGCGCGCCGATGCCGATGCGGTGGCGGCCGCCTTCGGCCTGCCGGCCGCCGACATCTTCCCGATCAGCGCGGCCACCCCGGTGGCCAACATCGGGGGTGCCGACGTGGTGCTCGTCGTCGGCGCGGATCTCGCCGCGAAGACGCCGCCCACGACGGTCCCGCCTCCGACGACCACGTCGAGCACCGCGGCCCACGCGGGCCACAAGACCACCACGACCACCAGCGCGCACTCGTCGTCGACCACCGGCTGAGGTGGGGCTCCCCGCCGCGTTCGCGGCCCTCGTCGCCCGGCCGCGCTCGTCGGCGGTGTTCCTCGACTTCGACGGCACCCTCTCGCCGATCGTGGACGACCCCGCGTCGGCCCGGCCGGCCGACGGCGTGCCCGGACTGCTCGCGGAGCTGGGGGCCCGCTTCGGCGTGGTAGCGGTGGTCTCGGGCCGCCCGGCCGACTTCCTGGCCGCCCACCTCGGGCGGCCCGGGGGGGTGCGGCTGATCGGCCTGTACGGGTTGGAGGAGGTCGGCGCGCCGGCCGGTCCGACGGTGGACGCCGCCGCGCTGTCCCGGTGGCGGCCGGTGATGGAGGGGCTGGCCGACCGAGCCGAGGAGGCGGTCCCGGGCGGCGTGACCGTCGAACGCAAGGCGCTCGCGTTCACGCTCCACTACCGGGGGGCGCCCGAGCACGAGGAGTGGGTCCGGCGGTTCGCCGAATCCCACCGGTCGGCCGACGGGGTGGTGCTGCAGGAGGGCCGGATGGCGGTCGAGCTCCGGCCCGGCATCGACACCGACAAGGGGACGGTGGTGCGGGCGCTGGCCGCCGGCTGCTCGGCGGCGTGCTGCTTCGGCGACGACCTCGGCGACCTCGCCGCCTTCGGGGCGCTCGGGGACCTCGCGGGGCGCGGCCTCTCGGTCGTCCGGGTAGCGGTGGCCGACGACGAGAGCCCGAGGGAGGTCACCGACGCGTCCGACCTCGCGGTGCGCGGCCCGGCCGGGGCGATCGAGCTCCTGCGCCAGCTCGTGGCGGCGGCCGGCTAGCTAGCGCGCCGCCGCCGCGCGCAGCTGATCCTCCAGCCACTCGGCGGCCGGCCGGGCGGCCACGGTGCGCCGGAGGCGTCCGGCCCGCTCGGCCCGCTCGGCCGGCGGCATCGTGAGCGCGCCCTCGAGCGCTTCGGCCGTCCCGGTCACGTCGAAGGGGTTGACCCCGACCGCGGCCCCGCCGAGCTCGTCCCACGCGCCGGCCTGGCGCGACAGGACGAGGACCCCGTCCCGCTCGTTCACGAGCGGTCCCTCCTTGGCCACCATGTTCATCCCGTCCCGGACCGGGTTGACCAGCAGGATGTCGTAGGAGACGAGGCCCGCCAGCGACCGGGGGTAGTCGTCGGCCGGGTCGTAGAGGATCGGCGTCCACTGCGCGGTCGAGAAGCGCCCGTTGATCCGCTCGACGGTGTGCTCGACCTCGGAGCGGTAGCCGATGTACTCGGCCAGGGACTCGCGCGACGGGTAGGTGAACGCCGCGAACACCACCTCGCCGCGCCAGCGGGGCCGGGTCTCGAGGAGCTCCTCGTACGCCCAGAAGCCGCGCAGCAGGTTCTTCGACAGCTCGATCCGGTCGACCCGGACGATGAGGCTCCGCCCCCGGACCGACTCGGCCAGCCGGCGCACCGCCTCCCGGGTGGCCGGCGCCTCGGCCGCGGCGGCGAGCGCCTTGGGCGACGGGCCGAGGGGGGAGACGAAGGTGGTCGGGACCCGCTCGACCCCGGCCGCCTCGGCGAGCGCGGGGTCGGCGTAGGCCCGGCGGAAGGCCGACGCCCAGCGCTCGGTGTGGAACCCGCAGGCACCGAAACCGGCCAGCCCGGCCAGGAGCTCGCCCGCCGCCGGCAGGGGCAACACCGAGAGGGTCTCGGGCTCGGCGAAGGGGGTGTGGTGGAAGTGGACCGTCGACAGGTCGGGGCGGACGTCGGCCAGCATCGAGCCGAGCAGCGACAGGTGGTAGTCCTGCACGAGCACCGTCGCCCCCTCGGGCGCGCGCTCGGCGACCGCGTGGGCGAACTCGCGGTTGTAGCGGCGGTAGCCGGCCCACGCCTCGTGCCAGTGCCAGTCGAAGCGGGGGCGGCGGGCGAGGTCGAACAGCTGGTGGTGGGAGAACCACAGCGTCCCGTTGGCGATCACCTCGTAGGCGGCCTGGAACACCGCGGCGTCGAGGTCGACGGTGACCACGTGGATGCCGTCGGCGTCGAGGAGGCCCTCCCGGGCGGCCAGCCGGTCGCCCTCGCCGAGGCTGGCCGACACCCAGGTGGTGTTCGATCCGGAGAGGAGCGGGCGGAGGGTGCCGGCCAGCCCGCCGCCGGCGTTCGAGGCCACCGGCTTGCCGGCCTCCACCCGGAACGACACCGGCCCGCGGTTGGAGACCACGACGATGTCGGTCATCGGGCCCCGACGCTACTGGTGGTCGCCCCCGACCTCCGGCGGGCGGAGGCCGGCCCGCTCGAGCGCGGTGCGGAGCACGTCGTCGGCCTGGGGGCGCAGGTCGGCCAGGGGCCGGTTCCGGTGCACCCGCACCCCGAGGTCCACCTGGGCGATCGACTCGGCCCCGAAGTCCCGGGCCACGTCCACGAGCAGCCCGATCTCGACCCCGTAGCCGGCGGCGAACCCGACCTTCTCGAAGACCCAGCGGTGGGCGGCGGTCTCGCCGGCGAGCGGCTGGCGCACCGCCGCCAGCGCGGGGAAGAGCAGCTCGATGAGCGGGCGCGCCAGCAGCTCGGTCACCCGCCCGCCGCCGGTCGGCTGCCCGTTGAACGGCCGGTCGTAGAAGCCCTTGACGAGCACGGCGTCGTCGACGAGGAGCGGGCCCACGAGGCGGGTCACGTACTGCGGTGCGGCGTTCTCGACGTCGGCGTCGAGGAACACCACGATGTCGCCGGAGGAGGCCTCGAAGGCGGCGGCCATCGCCGCGCCCTTGTCGCCGCCCGGTCGCCGCGACACCACCGTGGCCCCGAGTCCCCGGGCGACGTCGGCCGTCGCGTCCTTCGAGCCGTCGTCGACCACCACCAGCTCGTCGACCAGCCCCGACCCGGCCGGGCCCATGTGGGGGAGGACCGCCCCCTCGATCACCGCGCCGATCGTGCGCTCCTCGTCCCGGGCCGGCAGGCAGACCGACACCCGCCGGGGCCCCTTGGCGGCCAGCACGGCCTCCAGCGGGAACCGTTGTGGGCCGTGGGTTCGCACGGGTGGCATCTTCCCATTCCCCATCCGGGCCGGTTTACCGCCTTTTGCCATCGTTCCGGCCGCCCGATGGGGATGCGTTGACGTGGGCCCTCCGATCGACCAGCATGGAGGGATCATCCAGAGCGGCTGAGGGACGGGCCCTGCGACGCCGCGGCAACCAGTGCAATGCACCAGGTGCCAATGCCCGACCGATGAGGAGGATCTCATGAGCTACGTCACCGGTCTGCGCTGTCGGGAGTGCGGGCGTCAGTACCCGGCCGAGGCGCTGCACGTCTGCGATTTCTGCTTCGGGCCGCTCGAGGTCGACTACGACTACGAGCGGATCGCGGCGACCGTGACCCGCGCCCGGATCGAGGCCGGTCCGCGCACCATTTGGCGGTACGGGGACCTCCTGCCCGTCGACGACGCCGCCCCGGTCGACCTCGGTGCCGGGTTCACCCCGCTCGTGCGGGCCGACCGGCTGGCGGCCGAGCTCGGGCTCGGCGAGCTGTGGATCAAGAACGACACCGCCAACCCGACCGGGTCGTTCAAGGACCGGGTCGTCTCGGTGGCCCTGACCAAGGCCCGCCAGCTCGGCTTCAAGGTGGCGGCCTGCGCCTCGACCGGGAACCTGGCCAACTCGGTCGCCGCCCACGCCGCCCGCGCCGGGATGGGTTCGATCGTCCTCATCCCCCACGACCTGGAGGAGGCCAAGGTCACGATGACCGCCGTCTACGGCGGGACGGTCGTGGCGGTCCGGGGCAGCTACGACGACGTGAACCGCCTGTGCGCGGAGCTGGCCAGCGAGCACCCGTCCTGGGCCTTCGTCAACGTGAACGTCCGCACCTACTACTCGGAGGGCTCGAAGACCCTGGCCTTCGAGGTGGCCGAGCAGCTCGGCTGGACCGCCCCCGACCACGTCGTCGTGCCCATCGCCTCGGGCAGCCAGCTCACCAAGGTGGCCAAGGGGTTCGCCGAGCTGGCCAAGGTCGGGCTGATCGAGCCGGCCGAGGTGCGCATCTCGGGCGCCCAGGCGGCCGGCTGCGCCCCGGTGGCCACCGCCTTTCAGACCGGCGCCGACGCGATCGCCCCGGTGAAGCCGAAGACCATCGCGAAGTCGCTCTCGATCGGGAACCCGGCCGACGGCTGGTACGCGCTCGACGTGATCCGGCGCACCGGCGGGTCGTGCGCCTCGGTCACCGACGACGAGATCATCGAAGGGATCCGGCTGCTCGCCCGGACCGAGGGGATCTTCGCCGAGACGGCGGGCGGGGTGACGATTGCCACCCTGGCCAAGCTGGCGGCGACCGGCGAGGTCCGGCGGGACGAGCGGGTCGTCGCGCTCGTGACCGGCCACGGGCTGAAGACCGTCGAGGCGCTCTCGGGCACGGTCGGGCCCACCGCCTCGATCGAGGCGACCCTGGGCGACTTCGACGCCGCCCTCGGCGACGAGCTGGCGGCCGGGTCGCTCGGGTGAGCGTCACCGTCCGGGTCCCGACCCAGCTGCGCACGCTCACCGGAGGCCTGGGCGAGGTCCCCGTCGACGGCTCGACCGTCGGGGAGGCCCTGAAGGCTCTGGACGCCGCCCACCCGGGGATGGCGGAGCGGCTCTTCGACGAGGAGGGCCGCCTGCGCCGGTTCGTGAACGTGTTCGTGGCCGACGAGGACGTGCGGTTCCTCGAGGGCCTGGACACCCCGGTCGGGCCCGGCCAGACCGTCTCGATCGTCCCGGCGGTGGCCGGGGGCTGAGCCCGGGGGCGGTTGCGCGGGCCGCCCCGAGGTGGTTTCCTGTTAGCACTCGACAAACGAGAGTGCTAACCAACCGCTACACTGGTGACCAGAGTTCGCCGGCCGACGGGGCCGGCGGAGCGGTCGACCAACGGAGGACACGACCACCATGCCCAAGATGATCGCCTTCGACGAGGAGGCCCGGCGAGCCCTCGAAGCCGGGATGAACCGACTGGCCGACGCCGTGCGAGTCACGCTCGGCCCGAAGGGCCGCAACGTGGTCCTCGACAAGAAGTGGGGCGCCCCCACGATCACCAACGACGGCGTCTCGATCGCCAAGGAGATCGACCTCGAGGACCCCTACGAGAGGATCGGGGCCGAGCTGGTGAAGGAGGTGGCCAAGAAGACCGACGACGTCGCCGGTGACGGGACCACCACCGCCACCGTGCTGGCCTGGGCCATGGTGCACGAGGGGCTGCGCAACGTGGCCGCCGGCGCCAACCCCATGTCGCTCAAGAAGGGCATCGAGGCGGGCGTCGAGGAGGCGGTCAGCGCCATCCACGCGATCGCCAAGGAGACCGAGTCCAAGTCCCAGATCGCCCAGGTGGCCGCCATCTCGGCCGCCGACACCGAGATCGGCGACATGATCGCCGAGGCCATCGACAAGGTGGGCAAGGACGGCGTCATCACCGTCGAGGAGTCCCAGACCTTCGGGATGGACATGGACCTCGTCGAGGGGATGCGGTTCGACAAGGGCTACATCTCCCCCTACTTCGTCACGGACCCCGAGCGGATGGAGGCCTCGCTCGAGGACGCCTACGTCCTCCTGGTCGGCTCCAAGATCTCGGCCGTGCGCGACCTGCTGCCGGTGCTGGAGAAGATCATGCAGACCGGCAAGCCGCTCGTGATCGTGGCCGAGGACGTGGAGGGCGAGGCCCTCGCCACCCTCGTGGTCAACAAGATCCGCGGCACGTTCAAGAGCGTGGCCGTGAAGGCGCCCGGCTTCGGCGAGCGCCGCAAGGCGATGCTCCAGGACATGGCGATCCTGACCGGCGGCCAGGTCGTCACCGAGGAGGTCGGCCTCAAGCTCGAGAACATCGGCCTCGACCTGCTCGGCCGGGCCCGCAAGGTTGTGGTGACCAAGGACGAGACGACCCTCGTCGAGGGAGCCGGTGACGAGGCCGACATCAAGGGCCGGATCAACCAGATCAAGACCGAGATCGAGAACACCGACTCGGATTACGACCGGGAGAAGCTGCAGGAGCGGCTGGCCAAGCTGTCCGGTGGCGTCGCGGTGATCAAGGTCGGCGCGGCCACCGAGGTGGAGCTGAAGGAGAAGAAGCACCGCATCGAGGACGCGGTGTCGACCACCAAGGCGGCCATCGAGGAGGGCGTCGTGCCCGGCGGTGGCGTGGCCCTGCTGCGGGCCCAGAAGGCCATCTTGGAGCGTGCCCAGAAGCTCGAGGGTGACGAGGCCACCGGGGCGCGGATCGTGGCCCGGGCGGTCGAGGAGCCCTTGAAGCAGATCGCCGTGAACGCCGGCCTCGAGGGCGGCGTCGTGGTCGAGAAGGTGCGGGGCATGAAGAACGCCGCCGACGGCCTGAACGCAGCCACCATGGAGTACGAGGACCTGTTCAAGGCCGGCGTCATCGACGCCGCCAAGGTGACGCGCTCGGCGCTGCAGAACGCCGCCTCCATCGCGGCGCTCTTCCTCACCACCGAGGCCGTCATCGTCGACAAGCCCGAGGAGAAGGCCCCGGCCATGCCGGGCGGGGGGATGGACGACTTCTAGTCCGCCGGTCCGGGCCCCGGGACGAGCCACCCGCTCCTCCCGGGGCCTCCGGACCCCTTCCCTAGACTGACCCCGATGAGCCGGTCCGACGACGCCCCGGTCGCCCCCACCGAGGGGCTGGGCGTCCTGCACCTCTTCTGCCGGATCGACGGGCCCGTCGACGTCGGGGCGGTGCAGACCGCCGAGAAGCACCTGGTCGCCGGCGGGGGACAGCTGGTCACCACGGCGATCCTCGGCCACAAGGCCGACGTCGGCCTCCTCGCCCTCTCGCCGGACCTCTGGGCGCTGTGGGACCTGCAGCGGGCCTGTGCCGAGGCCGGGCTGGCGGCGGTCGCGTCCTACGTGTCACTCACCGAGGTGTCGGAGTACGCCGCCGGCGCGCCCGAGGAGCTGCGCAAGGCCCGCCTGTTCCCGGTCCTGCCGCCGGCGGGCATGCCGGCGTTCTGCTTCTACCCGATGTCCAAGCGCCGGGACGCGTCGCGCAACTGGTACGCGCTCGACTTCGAGGAGCGCAAGCGGCTCATGCTCGGGCACGGCGCCCTCGGCCGTAGCTTCCGCGGGCGGGTGCTGCAGCTCATCACCGGGTCCACCGGGCTCGACGACTGGGAGTGGGGGGTCACGCTCTTCGCGCCCCACCCCGACGACCTGAAGGCGTGTGTGTACGAGATGCGGTTCGACGAGGCGTCGGCCCACTACGCCGAGTTCGGCCCCTTCTACACCGGCATGGTGGCCGACCTGGCCGAGGTCCTCGGGGGGGCCGGGTGAGCGCGTCGCTGGCCGTGCTCGAGGACGAGCTCGAATCGCTCGGGCGGGTGGTCGTGGCGTTCAGCGGCGGCGCCGACTCGGCGTTCCTGGCCAAGGTCGCGCACGACACGCTCGGCCCGTCGCACGCGCTCGCGGCGACCGCGATCTCGCCGTCGCTCGCGCCGGCCGAGGAGTCCGACTGCCGGGCCCTCGCCGGCGAGTGGGGACTGCGGTGGGTGGGCGTCCCCACCCACGAGATGGAGGATCCGGCCTACGTCGCCAACGGCGCCGACCGGTGCGCCCGCTGCAAGACCGCGCTGATGGAGGCGCTCGGCCCGCTGGCCGCGGCGGAGGAGGCGACGGTCGTCCTCGGGGTGAACACCGACGACCTCACCGACCACCGGCCGGGCCAGGCGGCGGCGAGCGAGCTCGGTGCCCGGTTCCCGCTCGTGGCGGCCGGCTTCGACAAGGCGGCCGTGCGCGACTGGTCGCGCCGCCTCGGGCTGCGCACGTGGGACAAACCCGCCGCCGCCTGCCTCTCCTCGCGCATCGCGTACGGGACCCCCGTCACCCTCGGCTCGCTGCGCTCGATCGCCGAGGCCGAGGCGGCGCTCGCCGCGATGGGGTTCGGCCGGCTGCGGGTCCGCCACCACGGCCCGCTGGCGCGGATCGAGGTGGACCCCGACGCGCTCGGCGCGGTGCTCGCCCGGCGCGCCGAGGTGGTCGAGGCGGTGCGGGCCGCCGGCTACGTGTACGTGACCGTCGACCTCGCCGGGTTCCGCTCCGGCAGCATGAACGAGGTCTTGAAGGGGACCCGCCCGTGACCGCGCCGATCGAGGTCCGGGTGAAGCTGACCTTCCCCGAGGCGCTGATCCGCGTGCCCGTCCTCGCCCGGCTCACCCGCACCTTCGACGTCGACCCGAACATCCGCCGGGCCAACGTCGACGAGCACCAGGGCTGGATCATCTGCGAGCTGGTGGGGGCGGCCGACGCCATCGAGTCGGCGGTCGAGTGGTTGCGGGCCGAAGGGGTCGGGGTGGACCTCCTCGGCGACGTGCTCGAGGGCTGAGCGTCAGGGGTGCCGGGGGTCCTCGGGGCGGCGGGGCACCTGCCAGCCGGCCGAGGAGACCCGGCGGGGCTCGTAGAAGACGCAGCCCGGCGGGCAGGCGAACGGGAGGGGCTCGTTGGCGTCCATCTTGCAGCGCTCCAGCTTCTCGTTCGACCTGGTCGTCTGCATGATGTAGTGCTGGCAGTCCTCGTTCACCGTCACGCCAACATTGTGGTCGAGCCAGTGCCTGGGGAGGGCGCGTGGGCGATAGCGTCTCGGCGGTGAGCTCGAGCGTGCCCGACAAGGTCATCCTTCGCTGGAGCGAGAGCCTCGCGGCGATCGCCCGCACCGGGCTCGCCTTCACCGAGAGCCTGTACGAGCGGGAGCGCTTCGAAGAGGTGCTCCGGGTGGCTGCCGACATCCGGGCGGCGGCCGAGGAGGGCTTCGAGGGGGTCGAGGACGCCGAGGGCATCGTCGAGGAGTGGCTCGGCCAGGTGGTCGAGGGGATCCCCGGCTACGTGACCCCGAAGGTGGCGATCGGCGCGGCGGTGGGCAACGAGAAGGGCGAGCTCCTCCTCATCAAGAGGGCCGACTCGGGGGTCTGGCTGTATCCGACCGGCTGGTGCGACGTCGGCTACTCGGCCGCCGAGGTCGCGGCCAAGGAGGTGTTCGAGGAGACGGGCATCGAGGCCGAGCCGGTCCGGCTGATCGCGGTGCTCGACGGGCTGCGGCTCGGCTTCACCCGGATCCCGCTCTACTCGCTCCTCTTCCACTGCCGGGCGGTCGGCGGGGAGCTGCGCCCGCACCCGCTCGAGTGCAGCGACGTGGGGTGGTTCGCCCCGGACCACCTGCCCTCGCCGCTGGTCGGCGTCGAGCGATGGGGGGAGACGGTCTTCGCCGCCATCAACGGCGAGGTCCGTGACGTGCTCTACGACCGGGTCCGCCGCCCGATGTGGCGCGGCTCGGTCGACTCGGGGGGTGGCGAGGCGCCCGAGCGGTGAGCCGCGGGGAAGACGCGGCGTCGGCCGCTCCCTCGGTGCGCGTCGAGCGGGTCCGCACCGCCGACCCCGAGTTGTTGGCCGCGATGGCGAGGCTCGTGCCGCAGCTGTCCCGTTCGGCCGGCGCGCCGAGCGCCTATGACCTCGAGACCATCGTCGAGTCTCCGGCCACGATGCTGTTCGTGGCGCGCGAGGGCGCCCAGATCGTCGGCTCGCTCACCCTCGCGGTGTTCCGCACGCCGACCGGGGTCAGGGCGTGGATCGAGGACGTGGTCGTCGAGACCTCGGCGCGCGGTGCCGGTGTCGGCTCCGCGCTGGTGGAGGGCGCCGTCGTCGCGGCCCGGCGGGCCGAGGCCCGCACGGTCGACCTCACCTCCCGGCCCGATCGGGAGGACGCGAACCGCCTCTACCAGCGACTGGGTTTCGAGCGGCGCGAGACCAACGTGTACCGCCTCGACCTGACGAGCTGAGGGGACCGGCGCGAGTTCAACGCGCCGGGACCTCCGTCGGGCGGTGCTCCGGTGGCTCTGGACGTGACGCCACCCTCTGGCACCCCGACCTGGACCGCCCGGCGCCAATGCCCCGGCCCCGAAAAGCCGTCGCCGGATCCCGCTGCGTCAGCCTTGTGGCTTCGTGCACACTCCCGATCCGGGAGCTCCCTCGAGGCCGAGCTTGCGAGCCAACGTGTCGGCGGTCAGGAAGGGACTGTGGGGGCCGCCCATGAGCTGTGGGTCCGCCTTCACCATGTTGAGTTCGGTCTGGGCGTCCCGCAGGAACTTGGTCACCTGAGCCTGTTCGGCCTTGGGAGGTGTGAGGGCCCGGGTCTTGTTGATCTGCTTCTGGACGATGGTCGACAACGCCGAGACGAACGCAGCAATCGCCTGCGGGGTGGGGTTCGTCTTCAGGCCGGCGAACTGCGACTCGAGGGGTGCGAAGGCCGCCCGGGACGCAGCGCAGAGCGCGTTGGCTTCGGTGATGAACTGCGCCTTGGTGAGCGGCTTGGCCGCACCGGCGCCACCGGCGAACGGAACCATCCCGGCGACCACGATCGACGCCACCACGACCACCCGCCGTACAGACATTCCGTTCTCCTCAAGGGGCCGTGAAGCACGTGGCGAGATTGGGTTCGGCCAGGCCCATCCCGATCGAAGGGACCGACACCGATCTGGGATCGACGCCCCCGACTCTCCTCGGTCAGACGGCCAGATCACGGCCCTCCGCCACGATGAGGTCTCAGGAACCTGACATGTGCGGTTCTGCTTGTCAACCGCGGTTGCCTCGGGTCCACACCGCTCGTGCGCTGGTCGACCGTGGGACGTGAGCTGGTCCGGAGGAGCGACGGGACGCCGAGTTCGTGTCCCTCCGGGGATCTGAGGGGCTACTTCAACAGCCGGGAGAGCCGGCGGTCGGCGAGGACCTTCCCCTTGGTCTGGCATTCCGGGCAGTAGACGACCTCGTGGGACTCGAACCGGACGCTCTTCAACATCCCCGCGCAGTTGAGGCAGGGCTGGCCGGTCCGGTTGTGCACGAGGAACCGCTCGCCGAGGCGCGGCTCGGACAGCGCGCCTTTCCGGGTCCGCTCGCGCTCGAGGGCCTCGGCGAGCACCGAACGGACCGAGGCGACCAGGACCTCACGGTCGTCGCGGGAGAGCCCCCGGAGCGAGCCGAACGGCGAGATCTTCGCCCGGTTGAGGGCGTCGTCGGCGTACCCGCGCCCGACCCCGGAGACGAAGTGCTGGTCCCGGAGCAGGGTGTGGACCTGGCGGGTGCTGTCGCCCTCGAGGAACAGGGCCGCGAACTCGGGATCGCCGGGCTCGGGTCCGAGGGTGCCGAGCGGCCCGTCGTCGCCGGCCTCGAGCACCCACCATCCGGCCTTGCGCTGGGTCCCGTGCTCCCGGACCAACAGGGCGGTGTCGCCGAAGACCAGCCGCACGAGCGACCCGCGCGGCTTGCTGGCCTTGGGGGGCGTCTCGAGGTCCATGCGGCCCCCCTGGGACAGGTGCACCAGCACCCGCCGGCCGCCCTCGAAGGTGAAGACCACGTACTTGCCGCGCCGGCCCACCGAGGCGACCGCGGTGCCGACCAGGTCGTCGGGCGACGGCGCGAAGGTCTTCAGGCTGGAGAAGCCCAACAGGTCGGCCCGGGTCAGCACCTTCGACGACACGACGGCGTCGAGGCGCTCCGACAGCGCCTGCATCTCGGGGAGCTCGGGCATGGTGGTCGACCGGTCGGCCCAGTGTACGGGCCGGATCTCCGGCCCCGGCCTCCGGCCGCCACTACGTTGACCGGGGAACCAGGCAAGGAGGGGCGATGACCGAACACAGCATCGATCTCGCGCTGCTCGTACTCCGGGTGGCCGCGGGCGGGGTCTTCCTCGCCCACGGCATCAACCACATCTTCGGCGGCGGGAAGATCAAGGGCACCGCCGGCTGGTTCGAGAGCCTCGGGATGAAGCCCGGCTACCTGCACGCCTGGACGGCCAGCCTCACCGAGATCGGGGCCGGCGGCCTGCTCGTGCTCGGCCTCCTCACCCCGGTGGCGGCGGCGGGGGTCATCGGGGTGATGCTGGTGGCCTGGATCACGAACCACGCCCGGAACGGCTTCTTCATCTTCCGCAAGGGCGAGGGCTACGAGTACGTCATGACCCTGACCGTGGTCGGCCTGGTGATCGCCATCCTCGGGCCCGGCAACTGGAGCGTCGACCACGCGGCGGGGCTGCAGCCCCACCTCACCGGGTGGAACGGGCTGTGGATCGGGCTCGGCGCCGGCGCCGGGGGCGCCCTCCTGCTCCTGGCCGGGTTCTGGCGGCCGGAGCGCAAGCCGGCCCCCGAGTCGGGGGCCTGAGGCGGCCGGCGTGCCCGAGTACCGGATCGGTCAGGCCGCCGAGCTCCTCGGGGTGAGCACCGACACCATGCGCCGGTGGGCCGACGCCGGCCAGGTGAAGACGGTCCGCACCGCCGGTGGGCGCCGGTTCGTCGACGGGGCCGACCTCGCCCGGTTCGCGCTGGAGCAGGCCAAGAACGACGAGCTCGGCCCGGTGCGGGCGCAGTCGGCCCGCAACCGCTTC